>Ga0209683_10001010_pt1 | contig 10850 bp, 6 predicted proteins | sample DOMMetBare2Fresh_FD_187474 | JGI IMG/M metagenome (GOLD analysis project Ga0209683, IMG submission 187474) | Wetland sediment microbial communities from St. Louis River estuary, USA, under dissolved organic matter induced mercury methylation -... | ecosystem: Environmental > Aquatic > Freshwater... | reverse complement strand
GACCTCGACCTCGACCTCGACCCCGACCCCGACCTCGACCCCGACCCCGACCCCGACCGCGAAACGAGCCCTCGGCGCGCCCGACGACGCGGCGACCGTGGCGGGGGTGCGCGTCTCCCACCCGGAGCGGGTGGTGTTCCCGGACGCCGGGCTCAGGAAGCTCGACGTCGTCCGCTACTACGAGAGCGTCGCGGACGCGATGATCCCGCACCTCCGCGGACGGCCGCTCACGCTCGTTCACTGTCCGTCCGGCAGCGGGGGCGGCTGCCGGTACATGAAGCACGCGAAGGCCTGGGCGCTCGAGGCGGTCCGGAGGGTCCGCATCCCCGAGCGGAGGAAGACGGGCGAGTACCTCGTCGTCGACGACGCGCGGGGGCTGCTCTCGCTCGTGCAGATGAACGTGCTCGAGCTCCACACCTGGAGCTCGACCGTCGAGCGGCTGGAGCACCCCGACCGGCTCGTGCTCGACCTCGACCCCGGCCCCGAGGTGCGTTGGCCCGAGGTGGTCCGCGCCACGCGGCTCGTCGCGGACGCGGTGCGCGCCCTCGGGCTCGTGCCGTTCGCGAAGACGACCGGGGGGGCGGGGCTGCACGTGGTGGTGCCGCTCGTGCCCGAGCAGGGCTGGGAGGACGTCCTCGCCTTCACCCGCGACCTCGCGGAGGCGCTCGTCCGCGCCGATCCGGCCGGGCTCACCACGGCGTTCGCGAGGAGAGGGCGCGAGCGGAAGATCCTGATCGACTACCTCCGGAACAACCGGACCAGCACGTCGGTCGCGGCCTTCTCGACCCGCGCCCGCCCCGGCGCGCCGGTCTCGACGCCGGTCGCCTGGGAGGAGCTGACGGCGAGGCTCCGCCCGGAGCGGTTCACGGTGCGCACCGTCCCGAGGAGGCTCCGCAGCCTCGGCGCGGATCCCTGGGAGGCCTACGCCCGCTCCGCGCGCCCGCTCTCGCGCGAGCGGATCCAGGCGATCGCGGCCGTGGCGGGGGCGCACGCGCCGTGACGAGCCCGCTCCGCATCGGCACGAGCGGCTTCATGTACCGGCACTGGATCGGCGTGCTCTACCCGCGCGCGCTCCCGCAGCCCGAGTGGCTCCCCTGGTACGCGCGCTTCTTCGACACCGTCGAGCTCGACACCACGTTCTACCGCCTCCCCGGCGCCGACGCGGCGGCGCGCTGGCGCGCCATCGCCCCGCCGGGCTTCGCCTTCGCCGCCAAGGGCAGCCGCTACCTGACGCACATGAAGCGGCTCCTCGACGAGGGCACCGGCATCGAGCGCTTCTTCGAGCCGCTCTCGCGCCTCGGCCGGAAGCTCGGGCCGGTCCTCTGGCAGCTCCCGCCCCGCTTCGCGCCCGATCCCGGCCGCCTCGACCGCTTCCTGGCGCGCCTCCCGAGGGGCCGCCACGCCGTCGAGTTCCGCGACGAGCGCTGGTACACGCGCGAGGTCTGCGACGTGCTCGACCGCCACGGCGCCGCCTTCTGCGAGCACGACAAGATCGCCCGCCCGCCGCCGCGCCTCACCGGCGGGTGGCGCTACGTGCGCTTCCACGGGCCGACCGGCGGCTACACGGACCGTTACGGCCCCGCGCTGCTCCGCCCCTGGGCCGAGGACCTCGGCGCCTGGGCCGGCGACGGCCGCGAAGCCTGGGTCTTCTTCAACAACGACGTCGGTGGCCACGCCGTCCACGACGCGATCGGCCTGCTGCGCATGGTGGGCGTCGAGCGCGCCACGCCCGACCTCGAGGCGAGGCCCTGAGCGCGGGCTCGCGCGGCCCGGAGCACACCGCGCGTCACACCTCGAGCAGCAGCCGCTCCGGGTCCTCGATCCCCTCCTTCACCCGCACCAGGAACGACACCGCCTCGCGGCCGTCGACGAGGCGGTGGTCGTACGAGAGCGCCAGGTACATCATCGGCCGGACGACGATCTGGTCGTCCGGCCCGACCACCGGGCGCTTCTCGATCTTGTGCAGGCCGAGGATGCCGGACTGGGGCGGGTTCAGGATCGGGGTGGAGAGGAGCGAGCCGTAGATGCCGCCGTTCGAGATCGTGAACGTGCCGCCCGCGAGGTCCTCCATGGTGATGCGGTTCTCCTTCGCCTTCTTGCCCAGCTCGCCGACCTTCTTCTCCACCTCGGCGAACGAGAGCGCGTCGGCGTCGCGGATGACCGGGACGACGAGCCCCTTCCCGCCGCCGACGGCCACGCCGATGTCGTAGTGGTCCTTGTAGACGACGTCGGTGCCGCGGATCTCGCCGTTCACCGCAGGGAAGGCGCGGAGCGCGTCCACCGCCGCCTTCACGAAGAACGACATGAAGCCGAGCTTCACCCCGTGCTTCGCGAGGAACGCCTCGCCGTGGCGCTCGCGCAGGGCGAGCACGCGGCTCATGTCCACCTCGTTGAAGGTGGTGAGGATGGCCGCCGTGTGCTGCGCCTCCACGAGCCGCCGCGCCACCGTCTTCCTGAGGGGCGTCATCGGGACGACGCGCTCGCGCGCCTCCAGCGCGCCGTCGCGGGCGGAGACCGGAGCCGGGACGGGGGCGGGCCCGGCCCCGCCCGCGAGCACCGGGGCGCCGCCGGGGGACGGGCCGACGCCGCCCGCGGGGGCGCTCCCCGGCGCGCCGCCCTCGAGCGCGCGCACCACGTCCTCCTTGCGCACCTGGCCGCCCGGGCCCGAGCCCGGCACCCGGCCGGCGTCGAGGCCGTGCTCGGCGAGGAGGCGCCGCGCCGACGGCGAGGCGTGGCGCCCGCCCTGCGCCGCCTGGGGAGCGCGCTGCGCCGCGGCCTCCGGCGGCCCGGCGGGCGCGGGGGCCGCCTGCACGGGCGGCGCCGGCGCGGTCGCCGCGGCCGGCGGCTTGCCGTTCCCCTTCGGGGCGAGGCCGCCCGGCTGCGGGCCGGAGCCGAGCGGCGATGCCGCGGCGGCCTGCGCCCCCGCGCCCTCCTCCACCTCGCCGATCACCTCGCCCACGTTCACCGTCTCCCCGCTCTGCTTCAGCACCCGGCGGAGCACGCCCGCCGCCGGCGCGGGGAGCGCCACGGTGGCCTTCTCGCTCTCCACCTCGACGACGGGCTCGTCCACCTGCACCGGGTCGCCCTCCTTCTTGAGCCAGGCGCCGAGGGTGGCCTGCGTGATGGACTCGCCGAGCGACGGGACCTTGAGCTGGATGGACATGTTCGTCGTCACGCTCCGTTAGGTGGCCGTCCTGGCGGCGCGGACGGGCTCGCCGAGCGCCTCGCGGACGATCTGCTCCTGCTCGAGCTTGTGGCGGGTCAGCGAGCCGACCGCCGGGCTCGCCGAAGGCTGCCGGCCGACGTAGGCGAGCCGCCCGGGCAGGCGCGGCGCGAGCTGGCGGTCGACGTGCTCCCAGGCGCCCATGTTGGCTGGCTCCTCCTGCGCCCAGACCAGCTCGACCCCGCCCCGGTAGCGGCGCAGCTCGGCGAGCACCGCCTCGACGTCGAGCGGGTAGAGCTGCTCGAGCCGGACGATCGCCGCGTGGCGCGCGCCCTGCGCCGCGCTCGCGGCGGCGAGGTCGTAGTACAGCTTGCCCGAGCAGAGGACGACCCGCGTCACCTCGGCCGGGTCGCCCTCGCCGCCGATGACCTTGCGGAACCCGCCCTCGGCGAGCTCGGCGAGCGGCGACACCGCGGCCGGGTGGCGGAGCAAGCTCTTCGGCGACATCACCACGAGCGGCTTGCGCCAGGGCGAGCGCACCTGCCGGCGGAGCGCGTGGAAGTAGTTGCCCGGCGTGGTGAGGTTCACCACCCGCCAGTTCTCGTCCACCGAGAGCTCGAGGAACCGCTCGAGCCGCGCCGACGAGTGCTCCGGCCCCTGTCCCTCCATGCCGTGGGGGAGGAGCAGCACCAGCCCGGAGAGCCGGTTCCACTTGGCCTCGCCCGAGGAGAGGAACTGGTCGATGATCACCTGCGCCGCGTTGACGAAGTCGCCGAACTGGGCCTCCCAGATCGTGACCGCGTCCGGCATCTCGAGCGAGTAGCCGTACTCGAAGCCGAGCGCGGCGGCCTCGGAGAGCAGCGAGTCGCGCACCTCCACCGGGCCCTGGCCGCCGCGCAGGTGGGCGAGCGGCGAGAACGGGATCCCGGAGCGGTTGTCGTGGAGCACCGCGTGGCGGTGGCTGAACGTGCCGCGCCGGGAGTCCTGGCCGACGAGCCGGATGCGGGTGCCCTCCCAGGCGAGCGATCCGAGGGCGAGGGCCTCGCCCATGCCCCAGTCGAGCGGCTTCTCTCCCGCGACCATCTGCGCGCGCGCCTCGATCACCTTGGCGAGCTTCGGGTGGACCACGAACCCCTGCGGCACGTGCACGAGCGCCTTGCCCACGTCGCGCAGGGTCTGGAGCGCGACCGCGGTCGGACCCTCGTCGGCGCGGCCGATCGGGCCGCCGCGGTGCTCCTTCCAGTAGCCCTGCATCGCGTCGGCGCCCGGCTGCACCGCGATCTTCGCCGACGCCGAGTAGGCCTCGTCGAGCCGGGCCCGGTAGCGCGCCGTCATGTCCTGGACGTCGCTCGGCGCCGCCGCGCCCTCGCGCACCAGCTGCTCCGAGTAGAGCGCGCGGAGCGTGGGCTTCCTCGCGATGGCCCGGTACATCACCGGCTGCGTGAAGGAGGGCTCGTCCCCCTCGTTGTGGCCGTGGCGCCGGTAGGTCCAGAGGTCGATCACCACGTCGCGGTGGAAGCGCTGCCGGAAGTCGACGGCGAGCAGCACCGCCTGGGCGACCGCCTCCATGTCCTCGCCGTTCACGTGGATCACCGGGATCTGCAGCATGCGCGCGGGCCCGGTGGGGTACGTGGTGGAGCGGGCGTCCTTCGGCGAGGTGGTGAAGCCCACCTGGTTGTTCACGATCACGTGGATCGTGCCACCCACCGAGTAGGCCTCCAGCTCCGACATGTTGAAGGCCTCGGCCACGATGCCCTGGCCCGCGAACGCCGCGTCGCCGTGCACCAGCACCGCGACGCTGCGGCTCCGGTCCCCGTCCTTGTAGCGGTCCTGCTTGGCGCGGATCCGCCCCTGCACCACCGTGTCGATCCACTCCAGGTGGCTGGGGTTGAACGACAGCGACAGGTGCACCAGCACGCCGTCCGGCGTCTCCCGGTCGGACGAGTAGCCGAGGTGGTACTTCACGTCGCCGCCGGGGGCGTTCACGATGGCGTTGTCGCGGAACTCGGCGAAGATGCGCGAGAGCGGCTTGTGGAGCACGTTCGCGAGCACGTTGAGCCGGCCGCGGTGGGCCATGCCGATCGCGACGTTGCGGACGCCGTGGCCGATGGCGCGGTCGACGAGCAGCTCGAAGAGCGGGACGAGCCCCTCCGCCCCCTCGAGGCTGAAGCGCTTCGCCCCGAGGAACTTCGTCGCGAGGAACTGCTCGAGCGCCTCCGCCTCGACGATCTTCTCGAGGAGCCGCCGCTTCACGTCCTCCGGCAGGGGGCAGCGGTTCCGCGTCCGCTCCATCCGCGCCTCGAGCCAGGCGCGCAGGTCGGCGTCGTGCATGTGGGCGAGCTCGACGCCGAGAGTCCGGCAGTAGGTCTCCTCGAGGCGGGCCACCAGCTCACCGAGCGTGACCTCCCCGCGCCCCTCTGGGTCGGCGCAGCGGCGGCTCCGGTCGGCCTCGGAGAGGCCGAAGCCACCGAGCGTGAACGGGGAGGCGCGGCGGGTGAGGCCGAGCGGATCGAGGTCGGCCCTGAGGTGCCCGTAGTCCCGGTACGCGTGGACGAGCCGGTCCACCTTCGCCTGGAAGGCCGCGTCCGCCCCGACCGGCTTGCCGGCCGCCGGGGCGGCGGCGTGGCCGTTGGGCCGGCGCGGGGGGAAGGCCTCGGGCGCGGGCGCGGCCCCCGGCGCCGCGGGCAGCGCCTCGAAGTAACGGCGCCAGCCCTCGTCCACCGAGGTGGGATCGGCGAGCCACCCGTAGTAGAGCTTCTCGGCGAACGCGAGGTTGTTCACGGCCGGGGCGGCCATGTTCTCGGTCTCGTGCGGCATGGCGCTTCTTCTTAACCCGGACCGGCCGGACCGACCCGTGGAACCGCGCCGCACCGTCACGGTGGGCGACGCGACGGCCGCGGCGGAGGCCCTCGCCCTCGTGAGGCGGGGCGAGGCGCTCGTCTACGCCGCGGGGGACTACCGCAACGCCCGCCAGCTCCTCGCCGCGATGTCGCGGCGGCTCGAGCGTGCGGCGGGGGGCGGAGGGCGGCGTTCGCGAGGGGCCGCCGCGCCTCCCGAGCCGGATCCCGTCGCTCCGGCGGCGCTCGCCGATCGGTTCCGCGCGGAGCGGGCGGCGAAGGCGATCTCGCACGAGCTGCTCGGCCGCCTCCTGATCCCCATGCAGGGGGGGTGGGTGGTGCCCCTTCGGCGGGCGCCCGACGTGGCGGAGGCCTGCGAGGAGGTGCTCGGCCCCCCCCCGCCGGGCCCCGCCCTGCTCGCGCTCCGCGATCTGCTCGGGCTCGTCGGTGCCCACGAGTGGCGGCGGCGCGGGGTGGAGGTGCCCGCGCTCGGCGCGCGCGTCCACCCCCACCACGGCGTCTACGCGCCGGTCCGGGGCGAGTACGTGGACCTCGTCGCCGAGGCGGCGGCGCGCTGGCCGCCCTCGGGCAGGCGCGCCGTGGACGTGGGAACCGGCACCGGGGTGCTCGCGTTCGTGCTCGCCCGCGCGGGCGCCCGCGTCGTGGCCACCGACGCCGAGCCGCGCGCGGTGGCCTGCGCGCGCGAGAACGCGGCGCGCCTCGGCCTGGAGGCGGCGGTCGAGATCGTCCAGGCGGACCTCTTCCCCGCGGGCGGCGGCGCGGACCTCGTCGTCTCGAACCCGCCCTGGATCCCGGCCGAGGCGACCTCCGCGCTCGAGCGGGCCGTGTACGATCCCGGCGGCGCGCTCCTCGAGCGGCTCGTGCTCGGCCTGCCGGGCGCGCTGGCGGCGGGCGGTGAAGGCTGGCTCGTCCTCTCGGACCTCGCCGAGCGGATCGGGCTCCGGCCGGCCGGGCAGGTGGAGGCGCTCGCCGCGCGCGCCGGGCTGCGCGTCGCGGATCGGCTCGAGCGGCGCCCGGCCCATCCGCGCGCCGCCGACGCGACCGACCCGCTCCACGCCGCCCGGGCGGCGGAGGTGACGCGCCTCTTCCGGCTCGTGCCCGCCCGGACGGGCGGGCGCTAGACGACGGTTCGTGATTCGCGATCACCCTCGGTGTCGCGGAGCGGAAGGGCGGCCGCCGAGGCGCGGACGGCGGCGGGCGGCGGGAGCGGCGGCCGCCAGATCGCAAGCCCCTCGGCGCGGCGGCGCCCCGGGACGATGGACCGGAGCACGTCGCCGACCGGACGCCGCGGCAGCGGCGGCACCTCGCGCCCGTAGCCGATGCGGAGCATCACCTGCGGCTTGCCGCGCTCGCCGAGCGCGTCGGACAGCGCCTCGCGGAGGGTGCGGGTCTCGATCGGCTGGGCGAAGTACGACGCGGAGAGGCCGCGGGCGGTCGCGCGGAGGAGGACCCGCTGCAGCGCTTCACCGGCCGCGAACCACTCGCGCTCGCCGTCGCCGCGCGTCGAGAGCACGATGAGCGCGCGCGTGCCGAGGGCGCGGCGCCGGTCGCGCTCGGCCTCGGCGTCCGCCGGGTTGCCGAGCCTCGCGAGCACCGGCGAGACGAGCGCCGCCGCGCTCGAGAGGCCGAGCGCATGGCCGGGCATCCCGTCCGGCCGCGTCGCGCTCGCCCGCACCCAGCGGGCGAGCTCGGCGCGGAAGCGCGCGTCGCTCCACTGGACGCGGTCGCCCTCGGCGATCAGCTCCGCGACGGCGACCCGCTGGTGCGGCTCGACCGGCCGGAGCGAGACCCCCTCGCTGCGCGCCTCGCGGAGCATCGCGGTCACGAGCCCGGCGGGCGGCTCCCGGCCGTCGAGCGGCAGCCGGTTGGTGCGCCGGCGCGCGATCGCCGGGAACAGGTCCTCGACCGGCCCGCTCGTCGCGGTCCGCTCCTCGAGCCACGCGCGGGCGAGCAGGCCGTCGCGGCGGTGCGAGGGCGACACCTCCACCGAGGTGCGGAACCCGTGGTGCGCCGCGGCGATCCGGAAGTTCACCACCGCGGCGCCGCAGCTCATCACGAGCTGGCGGCCCTCGGGGTCGGCCGCGGGGAGCGCGCGCGCGGGATCGGGGTAGACGCGGAGCTCGTCGCCCTCGATCTCGAAGATCCACGGCTGCGTGTTGTGGCGCGACGGCGCGAGCAACGCGAAGCGGAGCAGCTCGCGGATGCGCCCGGCGGACCCCGGCGCGCGCTCGCAGACGTCGGTCCCGGTCCGGAGGACCTCGGGGATCCTGGCAGCCATGATGACGCTCCGCGTCAGAAAGGTGAGGAAGGAGGCGTGGTCCAGCTATGCACCCGCGGCGCGAAGGAGCGAGGCCCCTCGCGAGGCCGGCGGCGTGGTGCCGCAGCGGCCTCGTGCTAGAGGAGGGCGCTCCCCGCGCCGGAGGCCCCCGCTGACCGACATCCTCCTCGAGATGGCCATCGTGCTCGCCCTCGTGCTCGCGAACGGGCTCTTCGCCGGCGCCGAGATGGCCGTGGTGGCGCTCCGCAAGACCCGCCTCGCCCAGCTCGTCGAGGAGGGGCGCGCCCCGGCGCGCGCGGTGAAGCGGCTCCGCGACGAGCCGGAGGTCTTCCTCGCCACCGTCCAGATCGGGATCACGGTGGTCGGGGCGACCGCCGCGGCGTTCGGGGGCGCGCGGGTCGCGACCCGGCTCGAGCCGCTCCTCGCGGCGGTCCCGCCGCTCGCCCGCTGGGCGCCCGAGCTCGCGCTCGGCACCGTGGTCGTGCTGGTCTCGTTCCTCTCGCTCGTGCTCGGCGAGCTGGTGCCGAAGTCGCTCGCGCTCCGGGCCGCCGAGCGCTACGCGCTGCTCGTCGGCCGCCCCCTCCTCGCGCTCTCCACGGTGGCGCGGCCGCTGGTGTGGCTCCTCACCCAGGCCTCGAACCTGGTGCTCAGGCCTTTCGGCGACCGGACCACCTTCGCCGAGTCGCGCCTCTCGGTGGAGGAGCTCGAGCAGCTCGTGGACGAGGCCGGCAAGGTGGGCGCGCTCGACGCCCCCACCGCGGAGATCACCTCCCGGGCGCTCGCCTTCCGCGATCTCACCGCAGGTGACGTGATGGTCCCGCGGTCGCGGGTGGTCGGCCTGCCGCGCGGCGCGAGCCCCGGCGAGCTCAAGCGGCTGCTGCTCGAGGAGGGGCGGCAGCGCATGCCGGTCTACGAGGGCTCGCTCGACAACGTCGTCGGGTACGTGATGGCGAAGGACCTCGCCGCGATGGCCTGGGAGAAGCACCTCATCGTGCTCGACGACCTGATCCGGCCGGTGCACTTCGTCCCGGCGACCGCCCGCGCGGTGCAGGTGCTCCGGGAGATGCAGAAGCGCCGGAGCCAGATCGCGGTGGTGGTCGACGAGCACGGCGGCGTCGCCGGGATCATCACGCTCGAGGACCTCGTCGAGGAGCTGGTCGGCGACATCCTCGGCGAGACCGAGGAGGCGAAGCCGGGCATCGTCCCCGAGCCGGGCGGCACCACGCTGGTGCGGGGCGACGTCCCCATCCGCGACCTGAACCGAACGCTCGGGCTCGGGCTGCCGGAGGGCGATGGGTACACGACGATCGCCGGCCTCTGCATCTCGCTCGCCGGCGCGGTGCCCGAGCGCGGGGCGAGGCTCCGCACCGACGCGGGCGTGGAGATCGAGATCGTCGAGGCGTCGCCTCGCGTGGTGCGGCTGGTGCGGCTCCACCCGCTGGAGAAGCCGGCGGAGGGCGCGGACCAGAAGGACGCCGGGGCCGGCATCTGAGCGCCGGCGGCCGGCCGGAGGGTGAAGCCCCCGACCCCGCCCTCGGCTCACCCCGCCAGCGCCCGCAGCTCCGGCGTCTCGGCGCGGAGCTTCCCCCGCGCGATCGCGTCCCGCAGCGTGTCCGCGATCATCTCGTCGAGCGGCCGGATCCGGTAGCCGAGCTCGCGCTCCGCCTTCGCGGACGACACGTACGTGTAGAGGGCCGCGGCGCGCACGAGATCGCGGGTCGTCGCGGGGCGCCGGCCGGCGAGGCGCGCGGCGGCCTCCTGCGCGGCCGCGAAGAGGAGCGCCGCGGCGTAGGGGACGCGGCGCGGGGCGGGCACGCCCGAGAGCGCCGCCACGCGGGCGGCGAGCTCCGAGATGGGACGGTTGTGCCCGCCGAGCACGTAGACCTCCCCGGGCCGGCCGCGCTCGAGCGCCTCGGCGTGGCCCCGGGCCACGTCGCGCACGTCGCAGAACGAGGCGCCCCCCGCCACGATCGCCGGGATGCGCCCCCGTGCGAACGCGACGACGCTCGACGCCGAGCTGCCGTGCACGTCGCCGGGGCCGAGCACGTAGGAGGGCCGCACCACCACGAGCGGCAGGCCCCGCGCGGCGAGCGCGAGGCCGGCCCGCTCGCCGGCCCGCTTCGAGAGGAAGTACGGGATGCCGAGCGCCTCGGCGTTGCCGGGCGTGCCCTCGTCGGCGATCTCGGGCTTCCTCGTTCCGCCCGTCACCGACGTGGACGAGGTGAGCACGGCCCGGCCCACGCCCGCGCCGAGCGCGGCCGAGAGCACCGTCTCCGCCCCCCGCACGTTCACCTCGGCGAGCTTCTCCGGGCGATCCCGTCCGATCGTGGCGATGCCGGCCGCGTGGACCACCCCCTCGCAGCCGCTCAGGGCGCGCCCGATCGCCTCGGCGTCGAGGAGCTCTCCCCGGGCCACCTCGACGCCGAGCGGCGCGAGCCCTGCGACGTCGCTCGACGGGCGGGCGTAGATCCGGACCCGGTGGCCGCGCGCGGCGAGCTCGCGCACGACGGCCTGCCCGACGAGGCCGGTCGCGCCGGTGACGAGGACCTGC
>Ga0209683_10001007_pt1 | contig 10868 bp, 7 predicted proteins | sample DOMMetBare2Fresh_FD_187474 | JGI IMG/M metagenome (GOLD analysis project Ga0209683, IMG submission 187474) | Wetland sediment microbial communities from St. Louis River estuary, USA, under dissolved organic matter induced mercury methylation -... | ecosystem: Environmental > Aquatic > Freshwater... | reverse complement strand
TGGTGCCGACGCCGTCGGTGGTGGCGACCAGGACCGGATCGGCAAAGCCCGCGCGTTTGAGGTCGAACAGGCCGCCAAAACCGCCGATTTCGGCATCCGCGCCCGGCCTCGCGGTCGCGCGCACCAAGGGCTTGATCAGGTCCACCATGCGGTTGCCGGCATCGATGTCGACGCCGGCCTGCGCATAGGTGAGGCCCTCGCGGCCCTGGTCTGCCATTGCTGTCCTCGTGACTAAGCGCGGGCGTCGTACGGCACAATCGCGCCCTGTGCAATGGCTAGTGCCCCGCTTCCGAAGTTCGTGATACGTTGCAGCGTCCCCTGGCACGAACTTCGGAAGCAAAGGGGCACTGGCTGGTCTACGATTGTAGTGCCGCTTTTCGATTTGAAGTTCCTAACCGAGTTTGCCGCGAGTGTTATAGGACCTTCAAATCGGCGGCACTAGTGCGCCGCTATACTCAGGCAGGAAGTTGCGCCGGGCCTCCGGCACGCCGCAGGAGTCGAGGCAAAGGTTTGAGCATTCCCAATCTTATTACGCTGGCGCGCATTCTCGCGGTGCCGGTGATCATCTGGGCGATCACGTCGGGCGAGAAACGGATCGCCTTCATTCTGTTCCTGGCCGCCGGCCTGAGCGATCTCATCGACGGCTTCCTGGCCAAGCGCTTCGGCATGGCGACCGAGCTCGGCGCCTATCTCGACCCGCTCGCCGACAAGGCCATGATCGTCTCGGTCTACGTGGCGCTCGGGATCATCGAGGCGATGCCGCGCTGGCTCGTCATCCTGGTGGTGTCGCGCGACATCATGATCGTGAGCGCCGTGATCCTGTCCTGGCTTGTGGACAAGCCGGTCAAGCTCAAGCCGCTCGCCGTCTCCAAGCTCAATACCGTCGCGCAGATCGTGTATGCGACTGTCGTTCTCGCCGCGCTCGCGTTCAGCTGGGACATTCCGCTGGTGACCAACGTGCTGATGGGGCTGGTTGCGGCCTTGACCTTGCTCTCGGTCGCCTTCTATGTCGCGGAATGGGTGCGTCACATGAACGCGACCTAGTGCCGCCGATTTGAAGTTCCTACACCACCTGCAGCAAACTCGGTTAGGAACTTCAAATCGAAAAGCGGCACTAGAATCATAGAGTTGCTAGTGCCCCTTTGTTTCCGAAGTTCGTGTCTAGAGTGTGCTGAGATGTATCACGAACTTCGGAAACGGGGCACTAGTCCTGATCCGTCCCGCGCGGGCAGGCCCGGAGGTTTCATGAGCTTCGAGCGGCAGCTGGCGTTCTGGCTCGCGACCTGCGTCGTGGTCGCGGTGTTGTTGTGGCTCCTGAGCGAGATATTGCTGCCGTTCGTCGCCGGCATGGCCATTGCCTACCTGCTCGATCCGCTGACCAATCGGCTCGAGCGCATCGGCGTCAATCGGCGGGTTGCGGCGCTCCTGATCGTGGGCGTGTTCGTGCTCACCTTCGTCGTGCTTGCGCTGTTGTTCGTGCCGCTCTTGGCGGGCCAGCTCTATGCGTTCATCGCCAACATACCGGGCTATGTGACGCGGCTGTATACGCTGGCGCTCAGCGCGGACGTTCCCTGGCTGCGCGAGATGCTCGGCTCCGGTGACGCCAGCAAGACCTTCAACGATCTGGTGAGCCAAGGGGCGGGGTGGCTCGCGACGTTCCTGCGCTCGCTGTGGTCGGGCGGGCGCGCGCTGATCTCGCTGCTTTCGCTGATCGTCGTGACGCCGGTGGTTGCGTACTATCTGATCTGCGACTGGCCGCGCTTCGTCTCGACCGTCGAGCAATGGGTCCCGCTCAAGCATCGCGAGTCCGCGCATTCGGTGTTTGCGGAGATCGACGCGGCCATCGCCGGCTTCGTGCGCGGGCAGAGCGGCGTGTGCCTCATTCTCGGCTCGTACTACGCCCTCACGCTGTCGCTCGTCGGGCTCAATTCCGGTCTACTGATCGGATTGCTGTCGGGCCTGATCAGCTTCATCCCCTTTGTCGGCTCGATGAGCGGGCTGTTGCTCGGGGTTGGCGTTGCGATCGCGCAGTTCTGGCCGGACTGGACGCCGATCGTGACCGTGTTCGTCATCTTCATGGTCGGGCAGTTCGTCGAGGGCTATATCCTGGCGCCCAAGTTCGTAGGCGAGAACGTGGGGCTGCATCCGGTCTGGCTGATGTTTGCGATGTTCGCGTTCGGCTATCTGTTCGGCTTTGTCGGCCTGCTGGTCGCGGTTCCGGTTGCGGCGGCGATCGGCGTGCTGCTGCGCTTTGCGCTGCGACGCTATCGCGCGAGCGCCATCTACACCGGCGAGCCGGCGAGTTAAAACGCCGTGTCCGATCCGGGCGGTCCGCGGCAGCTCGCCTTTGCGCTCGATCATGCGGTGAGCTTCGCGCGCGAGGATTTCCTCAGCGGCCCCTCAAATGCTGCCGCGCTCACGCTGGTCGAGACCTGGCCGGACTGGCCGTCACGTGCCGTTGCGCTGGTCGGGCCTGCGGGCTCGGGCAAGAGCCACCTCGCGTCGATCTGGGCAACTCAAGCGGGCGCGCGGTTTCTGTCGGGCCGGGCGCTTGCGGAAACGAAGCTGCCGGCGGCGCTCGCGACCGGGGCGCTGGTGGTGGAGGATCTCGCGCCCAGCAGCTTCGACGAGCGCGCGCTGTTTCACCTGATCAACCTCGCGCGCGAGGAGGAGGCCTATCTCCTCCTCACCGCCGGCTCGCCGCCTGCGGGCTGGACGCTCGCGATCCGCGATCTGGCCTCTCGCCTCAAGGCGCTGCCGGTGGTGGCGCTCTCGGCGCCCGACGACGCTCTGTTGCGCGCCGTGCTGGTGAAGCTGTTTGCCGACCGCCAGCTCGCGGTCGACGAGCCGCTCGTCGGCTATGTGGCGACCCGGATCGAGCGCTCATTCGCGGCCGCGCGCGCGGTGGTGGCGCAGCTCGACCAGGAGGCGATGCAGCGGAAACGGCCGTTAACGCGCGCGCTGGCGGCCGAGATCCTGCGGGAGGAGGGGCCTTGACCCGCCCTTAAGCCGGGCGTGCTATCATTCTCAGTCTGTCATCGATCTGTCATCAAACGCAGCCAAGATTGCCCCCGGCTACCACCCATGGATCGCGTACAAGCTACTGTTTTAACTGCGGAAACGCCGCGGCCGCCGGTCCCGGCGGAGGCGCCGCAGGCGCTTGCGGCGAGCGATCTCCTGGCGAGCCCTGAGCGCTACATCAACCGCGAGTTGTCCTGGCTGCATTTCAATCGCCGCGTGCTGGAGGCATCCGAGGATGTCGCCCATCCGCTGCTCGAGCGGGTGCGCTTTCTCTCGATCTCGGCCAACAACCTCGACGAGTTCTTCATGGTGCGCGTCGCCGGCCTCAAAGGCCAGGTGCGCGCCGGCGTCACCGCCCGGAGCCCCGACGGGCTCACGCCCGCCGAACAGCTCGGGCGGATTGCGGACGCGGTCTCGGTGCTGGCGAACGATCAGCAGAAGCGCTGGCGCGAGCTGCGCGGCGAGCTTGCCGGCAACGGCATCACCATCGTGGACGGGCCGGAGGTGAGCAAGAAGGAGCGGGCCTGGCTCGACGATCACTTCCTGCGCCACGTGTTCCCGCTGCTCACGCCGCTCGCGATCGACCCGGCGCATCCGTTCCCATTCATTTCCAATCTCGGCTTCACCATCGCGCTGCAGCTTGCGCGCACGAGCGACGGCCGCGCGATGAATGCGCTCATCCGCATGCCGAACAAGATCGAGCGCTTCATCAGGCTGCCCGCGGTCGACGGTGTCTCCGGTTTTCGTGTGATCACAATCGAGCAGGCAACGAGTCTGTTCATCGGCCGGCTGTTCCCGGGCTATGTGGTCAAAGGGCAGGGCGCCTTCCGCGTCATCCGCGACAGCGAAGTCGAAATCGAGGAAGAGGCCGAGGATCTCGTGCGCGAGTTCGAGACCGTGCTCAAGCGCCGCCGCCGCGGCTCGGTGATCCGGCTGGAGATCGAGGCCGCGATGCCGATGGAGCTGCGGCGCTTCGTGGCGCGCGCGCTCGCGGTCAGCGACGACGAGTTGATCCTGGTCGACGGCGTGCTGGCGCTCAACGAGCTCTCGCAGCTCACGAGCTTCGACCGCCCCGATCTCGAGTTCGTGCCCTACAATCCGCGCTATCCCGAGCGCATCCGCGACCATGGCGGCGACTGTTTCGCCGCCATCCGCCAGAAGGACCTGATCGTCCACCACCCTTATGAATCGTTCGACGTGGTGGTGCAGTTCCTGCAGCAGGCGGCACGCGACCCCGATGTCGTCGCCATCAAGCAGACGCTCTACCGCACGTCGTCGGAGTCGCCGATCGTCAAGGCGCTCGCGGAAGCGGCCGAGGCCGGCAAGTCGGTGACCGCGCTGGTCGAGCTCAAGGCGCGCTTCGACGAGGAGGCCAACATCCGCCTGTCGCGCGCGCTCGAGCGCGCTGGCGCGCAGGTGGTCTATGGCTTCATCGAGCTTAAGACCCACGCCAAGCTGTCGTTGGTGGTGCGCCGCCAGGGTGGCGTGCTCACCACCTATGTCCACGTCGGCACCGGCAACTATCATCCGGTGACCGCGCGCATCTATACCGATCTCTCGTTCTTCACCTCCGATCCGGTGATCGCGCGCGACGTCGGCCGCGTGTTCAACTTCGTCACCGGCTATGCGGAGCCGGCCGAGCTCGAGAAGATGGCGGTTTCGCCGCTGACGCTGCGCAAGCGCATCTGCGAGCACATCAAGGAGGAGATCGCCTACGCCAAGGCCGGCAAGCCCGCCGCGATCTGGATGAAGGACAACGCGCTGGTCGATCCCGAGATCATCGACCTGCTCTATCAGGCATCGAACGCGGGCGTCGCGATCGATCTGGTGGTGCGCGGCATCTGCTGCCTGCGGCCCGGCATTCCCGGGCTGTCCGAGAACATCCGCGTCAAGTCGATCGTAGGCCGCTTCCTGGAGCACAGCCGCGTCTATTGCTTCGGCGCCGGTCATGGCCTGCCGCACGCCAAGGCCGCGGTCTATATCTCGTCGGCCGATATGATGCCGCGCAATCTCGACCGCCGGGTCGAGGTGCTGTGCCCGATCCTCAATCCAACCGTGCACGAGCAGGTGCTCGCGCAAATTATGGTGGCCAACTTCAAGGATAATGAACAGAGCTGGAAACTTTTGCCTGACGGCTCGTCGAATCGCATAAAACCGGCGGAGGGCGAGGAACCCTTCAACGCCCACAAATACTTCATGACCAACCCGAGCCTGTCTGGACGTGGCAAATCGGTCAAAGACTCCTCACCGCGTAGCCTTGTACGCCGTTCGGACCGCGCTTAAGCGCGGCCGCCCCGCCATGCCTGCCGCACAGGGTCGCCTCGATCACGGACCGCCGGTCGGGGTCATCGACATCGGCTCGAACTCGGTGCGCCTTGTGGTCTACGAGGGTCTCACTCGCAGCCCGACGCCGATCTTCAACGAAAAGGTGCTCGCCGGCCTCGGCCGCGAGGTGCAGACCACGGGCCTCCTCGCGCACGACGCGGTCGACAAGGCGCTCGCCGCGTTGCGGCGCTTCCGCACGCTGTGCGATCGCATCGAGGTGCCGAATTTATGGGTGATCGCGACCGCGGCCTGCCGTGACGCCAGCAACGGCAAGGCGTTCGTCGCGGAGGCGCAGCGCATCTGCGGCACCCGCATCGAGGTGATCTCCGGCAAGCGCGAGGCGGAGCTGTCCGCGCTCGGGGTGGTGTCCGGCTTCCATCGCCCGGATGGGATCGTGGGCGACCTGGGCGGCGGCTCGCTCGAGCTCACCGACATCCGCGGCCACCGCGTCCACACCGGCATCACGCTGCCGCTCGGCGGGCTGGCGCTGCAGGATGTGTCGAAGAAATCGGTCAAGAAAGCCGAAAAGCTCGTGAAGAAGGCGCTCGACGACGTGCGGCTGCTTGAGGGTGGCAAGGGGCGCTCCTTCTACGCCATCGGCGGCACCTGGCGCGCGCTGGCACGGCTGCACATGTGGCAGAAGGGCTATCCGCTGCACGTGATGCACGGCTACGTCATTCCGGCCAGGGAGGCCTATGAATTCTGCGGCTTGGTGCATCGGGTCGACACCGAGACGCTGTCGCAGATCGAGGTGGTCGCCGATGCGCGCCGGCCGCTCTTGGCCTACGCGGCCTTGGTGCTGGAGCATCTGATCGTGGCCGCGCGGCCGAAGGAGATCGTGATCTCGGCGCTCGGCGTGCGCGAAGGCCTGCTCTATTCGATGCTCGACGCCGACGAGCGCCGCAAGGATCCGCTGCTTGCCGCGGCTCAGGAGCTCAACGTGCTGCGCTCGCGCTCGCCCGCGCACGGCCAGGAGCTGATCGCCTGGACCGACCGCTTTATGGCGTCGACGGGGCTGGAGGAAACCGCCGATGAGCGGCGGCTGCGTCATGCGGCCTGCCTCCTGGGCGACATCGGCTGGCGCGCGCACCCCGACTATCGCGGCGAGCAATCGCTCAACATCATCGCCAACGCGGCTTTCGTCGGCATCGATCATCCCGGCCGCGCCTATCTCGCGCTTGCTGTGTTCTTCCGCCATGTCGGGCTGATCGACGAGGAGCTGTCGCCGCGGCTGCGCGAGCTGGCTTCGACCCGCGTGCTCGACCGCGCGCGCGTTCTCGGCGCGGCGCTGCGCGTGGCCTACCTAGTCTCGGCGTCGACCACCGGCGTGCTGCCGAAGACCCCGATGAAGGTCGAGCGCGGGCGCCTGGTGCTGCGGTTCGAGAACGGCCTCAAGGCGCTCGCCGGCGAGCGCGTGTTCGTGCGGCTGCGCCAGCTCGCGCGGCTCATCGGCCGCGAGCCGGTGATGGAAGCGTCATAGCGCTGATCAATAGCGAGCGGAAACGTTGCCGCGGACATTCACCGCCACCCGTTGCGGTCGGGACGGATTGCAAAAATCAAAAGGCCGGCGATCGCCGGCCCTTTTTGTCGGTGCTGGATTTGAAGCTCCAATCAGGACCCCACCCGGAGCCTGCCCCTCAGCAACTGGATCTTCAAATCCGCCACACGAGATCAGCCGAAGCGTAGGAACAGCGAGGTGGCAAGGACCCACCCGATAAACAGGACGATTGCTAGCGTCTCAAATCCCATCATGACCTTCGCCCCCTTGTTTTATGGGCCGAATCGTACCTTCAAAAAACTGTGGATTCAAGCGCGACGCCTATTGACATACGGTAGATTAGTACCCTGTCCCGGTAGGTGGGCACCAAAGGCTGCATTTTTTGGGGAAACTGTGACGACTGGTCAGAGGTAAAAATGATGCAGCCGAGGTCGTCAAAGGGCAGAAATGGCGGCCGATTCGTTAGCGGATCATGCTTGCGGTGGCGATGGGCGGCGCGCAGGACCCGCCACGGCGCGCGTTAACCCTCCCGCGGCGGGAGCGGGCCTGGACGGACCGTCCCAACGAGGAAATTCGGCGCGGGAATTCAGCGCGGGATCTTGACCCGACCGCCAAAGCCCGAAGGAATGCGGTCGCGGGTCGAGGCTCGGGCCGGCTGCGGCAGAATGGCGTTGGGGATTAGGGGGAAGACTTGAACATCCATGGCAACATCTATGGCGGCATGTTCATCTATGGCGGCATGTTCCTGCGGGACGCCGGAGGACCGGCGTCCCGCAGTCCTGCTGCTAAAATTGCCTTGGTGATGAAATTGGTGCTGTCGCAGGCAGGCAATTCATGCGCGCGCGTATCTTGACCATGGCCCGTCCCCCCGAATGGTTTGTTGCCATTCGCCCCTCAGGGCGTCGCGTTGTTGCGATCTTGAGTTACTGTCTGATTCTGAATTCGCGCGGTAAATCAGCCAGAGGTATCGTCGCCGCGGCTGCGGAGAATGCCGTTCAGGCGGGCTCAAGCGGTTGAAAGACGAGGACTATTTCCCGCGATTGGCGAGTGATTGGCCTAGGATTTTAGTACCAGGACCAAAGTACTGAGAGCGCGGTCGGAGGGGGGCCCCTCAGCCTTCGCGCTCGACCGCGATCACCCGGTTGCGATCGACCGCGAGCGCCAGCCGGCCGTGCTTGAGCGCGAGCGCCTTCTCGCCGAACAGCTCGCGCCGCCAGCCCGAGAGCGCCGCAACGGCGGCGGCACTTTTCCACACCGCGATGCCGGAAATTGACCAGCTCCTTTCTCGCCTGCTAGCCTTAATGGGGTACCAGGGAGAGATAGTGATGAAGCGCACGTTTTTCGGTCTCGCTCTCATGTCGATGGCTGTTTTGCCTGCTACGGCAGCCACGCTACATGAATCGGCTACTTTCTCCGATTCAAGCTCGGGCGGTTACACGCTTTCGACCGAACAATTCTTGGCAAGCCGGTTTACGTTGTCACAGAGTTCCACTGTTACTGCCATTGGCGGCGGCATCGGAGGCAACGGCACACTGTTTGGTGCCATCATACCCTTGTCTTCTCCGACTGAAACGCCATCGTATTTGCCATACGATTTGCCCTCGTATGCGCTCGGCTTCACCGTCTTTAATGCGCCCTTCGGTACCGCTGACTTCACCACCCCCCTTTCGCTGTCCCTGAATGCCGGGACCTACGCTCTCGTATTTGGCAGCGGGCTCTTCGGAGCGACGGGGTCCGGCTTTATGGGACTTACGGGAGTGGATTTTCCGATCGCTTCCTATTTCTTTGCGACGATCAATAATGGTTTTAATACCTTCACTAACGGCGGCTTCAGTCAGACACGCTTTGTTGTTGAAGGCGATTTGTCGACCGTTCCCTTGCCGGCAGCGCTACCTCTGTACGCAACGGGTCTGGGCATCGCGGGCTTCGTCGCGTGGCGCCGGAAGCGCAACAAGATGATGCGGGCCGCGCTGGCCGCTTAGCCAAGCGACACGCAAGGAAAGGCGCGGTTGTCGGCTCAGCCTTCGCGCTCGACCGCGATCACCCGGTTGCGATCGACCGCGAGCGCCAGCCGGCCGTGCTTGAGCGCGAGCGCCTTCTCGCCGAACAGCTCGCGCCGCCAGCCCGAGAGCGCCGCAACGTCCGCCTCGTCGTCGGCCGCGATGCGGTCGAGATCGTCCATGGTGGCGATCACTTTGGCGGCGACGCCATGCCGCTCTGCCGTCATGCGCAGGAGCACCTTGAGCAGCTCGACGGTCGCTTGGCCGTTGGGCGCGCCCTTGGGGCGGTCGATCTGCGGCAGTGACTTGGGATCGCGTGCCAGCCCGCGCTTGACCGCGTCGACGATCGCCTCGCCCCATTTCGAGCGCTCGAAGCCCTTCGGCAGCGAGCGCAGATTGCCAAGCCGCTCGATCGTGGTCGGGGCCTGCACCGCGATGTCGCCGACGACGTCGTCCTTGAGCACGCGCCCGCGCGGCACGTCGCGGGTCTGCGCCTCGCGCTCGCGCCAGGCGGCGACCTCGATCAGCACGGCGAGCTCCTTGGGCTTGCGCACCCGCGTCTGCAGGCGCTGCCAGGCGTGCTCGGGCTCCATCCGGTAGGTGTCGGGCGAGGTGAGCACCCGCATCTCCTCGCGCATCCATTCGGTGCGGCCGCGCTTGTCGAGGTCGGCGGCGAGCTTGACGTAGACGTCGCGCAGGTGGGTGACGTCGGAGATGGCGTAGGCGAGCTGGGCGTCGGAGAGCGGGCGCCGCGTCCAGTCGGTGAAGCGCAGCGACTTGTCGAGGCTGTCGCCGGTGATGCGCTGCACCAGCTGGTCGTAGGCGATCGAGTCGCCATAGCCGAGCACCATGGCGGCGACCTGGGTATCGACCAGCGGGCTCGGAATGAGGCCGGCCGCGTGCCAGCAGATCTCAATGTCCTGGCGGGCGGCGTGAAACACCTTGATGACGCTCTCGTCCGCCATCAGGGCGAACAAAGGCTTGAGGTCGATGCCGTCGGCCAGCGCGTCGACCACCACCGCCTCATCGGTGCTGGCGATCTGAGCCACACACAGTTTCGGGTAGTAGGTGCTCTCGCGCAGGAACTCGGTATCAACCGTCACGAAGGGGTGGCGCTGCAGGCGCCCACAGACTTCAGCAAGGGTGTTCGTTGTCGTGATCGGTTGCATACGGCTCGCTTGATATAGCGCAGGCCAAAGCGCTTGTCAGGGCCGGAACTGATTACTTTCCGGGCCTCTCCACCGCCAAGCGGACTTGGCGTCGGAACCGAGGTTCTCAGCCGCGTACGCGCGGCAGCATGATGAACTCCCAGGGCGAGGGGAGCGGGGGCACCGGCACCTCGATCAGGCTTGGGCCCTCGCGGCGGGAGAGCGCCCGCCTGAGCGCTAGGCGCAGCTCGGCCGGATTGCGGGCCCGCTCGGCCGCAGCCCCGAAGCTCTCGGCAAAACGGACAAAATCCGGGTTGGTCAGATCGCTGGCGATGATCCGGTTGCCGAAGCGCTCCTCCTGGTTGCGCCGCACATTGCCATAGGCGCCGTCGTTGAAGACGACGACGGTGAGCGGGATGCGGTGGTGAACCGCGGTCGCCATCTCGGTCGCCGTGAACAGGAAGCCGCCGTCGCCCGCGATCGCGACCACCGGAAGGTCGCGCCGGGCGTCCTGAACACCCAGCGCGGCGGCATAGCCCCAGCCGAGCGAGTCCTGGAAGCCCGGCGAGATGAAGGTACGTGGCCTGAAGGCCGGGTAGAGCAGGCGGGCCGCGAAGCCCATTTGGGTCACCTCCTCGACGAAGATGCCCTCCTCCGGCAGCTCGGCGCGGATCGCCTCCAGGTAGCCGATCTGGGGCGCGAGCTTGGCGAGACGCGCCCGTAGCTTCGCCTGCCGCTCCACCATCTCTTCTCGCCTTGAGGGCCGTGCGCGGTTGCGGGAGGCGAGCGCGTCGATCAGCGCCCGCAGGATCGGCGCGGCGTCGCCCACGAGCGCGACCGCGGGCTTGCGGAAGCGCTCCGCCTCCTCCGGGTCGG
>Ga0209683_10001005_pt1 | contig 10883 bp, 9 predicted proteins | sample DOMMetBare2Fresh_FD_187474 | JGI IMG/M metagenome (GOLD analysis project Ga0209683, IMG submission 187474) | Wetland sediment microbial communities from St. Louis River estuary, USA, under dissolved organic matter induced mercury methylation -... | ecosystem: Environmental > Aquatic > Freshwater... | reverse complement strand
CTTGCCGGCCGCCGCCGCGATCAGGCGCTTGACGAAACCGTCGACCGCCCCCCCATCGATCCAGCGCACCACGGCGACCACGTCGTTATCGCGGTCGACGTAGACCGCGTTGGTGCCGTTGCCCACGTGCATGAAAGCGCTCGCGGGCGCGCTCGGCAACAGCTTGCGATCCGTGTTGAGGTACCAGTTCATAAAGCCATAAGTCGGCTGGACCGGCGTCGGCGTCAGCGCCCGCTCGATCCACTGCGTGGACAGGAGCTGGCGGTCCTTCCATTTCCCGCGCTGCAGCCCGAGATAGCCGAACCGCGCCATATCGTAGGCGTTGATGATCATGCCGCCGCCCCAGTGCCCGCCGCCGGTCATCGATTGCACCGGGACGCCGTCGATGATCACCCAGGAATTCTCATAACCATACCAGCGCCAGGTGGTGGAGGCGCCGATCGGGTCCATGATGCCCTCCTTGACCACCTGCGGCAGCGGCCGCCGGAACACATTGAGGGCGGCGAGCGCCAGCGCGTTTACCCGCACGTCGTTGTATTTGTAGACGGTGCCGGGCTTGTTGCGCGGCCGCGTTTGCCAGGTCTTGTAATCCTGCTCAGGCCGATCGGCCCAATCGGGCTTGCCCCAGAGCGTGCCCTCCCAGTCGCTGATCTGGCGCAGAAGATGGTCCCAGGTGATGGTCCGGTTGTGCGGCGTGCCGAACAGGTCGATCAGATCGCCCGCGCCCACACGATCGGCCTTGTTGCCAACCGGCGACGGATTGTAGAGCTGCACCGGCGGCATATAGTCGTGCGCGAGGTCGTCGACGCTGCGGATCAGGCCGCGGTCCACCGCCAGCCCGACCGTGCTCGACAGGAAGCTCTTGGTCACGCTGTGAGTCATATCGACACGGTTGGGCTCGCCCCATTCGGCGACGATATAGCCGCGACGGATGATCACCCCGGTCGGATCGCCGCGATCCTTGATCGGCCCGATCGCCTCGCCGAACGGCTCGCGGCCGAAGGTTCGATAATGATTGAGCTTGAGATCGCGCGGCGCGTTGACCTCGCTTGCGATCGCAAAATCGATCGCCTCCTTCAGGAGCTGCGGGTTCATCCCCACGTCGGCCGGCTGCTTACGGTCCCACGCCGCGCCAGGAAAGTGGGGCTCGGGGCGGCTCGCCTGGGCGAGGGCAAATGTCGATTGAAGCGCGACAACGAACGCAACCAGCGCCACGCGATATGCACGCATGACCGATTCCCCCCTTGAGTTGTTGTGGAGCGTCAACTCCCGCGCCTGAGCGTAGTCATCCGAGGAGACCGCGGCAAGCCGAGCTGATACCCAGCCGGTCAAGTCGCTCCTTCGAGCAGCCGCGCCGCGTAGCGCGCCATCAGGTCGACCTCGAGATTGACCTCATCGCCGACCGCAAGCTCTCCGAGCGTCGTGACCTTCAGCGTGTGCGGGATGATCAGCACCGAGAAGGTGTCACCCTCGACCTCGTTGACGGTCAGCGACACGCCGTCGAGCGCGACCGAGCCCTTGGGCGCGATGAAGCGGGCGAGAGCGGGCGGCGCGCGCAGCACCAGCCGCGCCATCTCGGGGTGATCGTCGCGCTCAATGAGCGCGGCAAGCCCGTCCACGTGCCCGGCCACGATATGGCCGCCCAGCTCGTCGCCGACCTTGAGGGCGCGCTCGAGGTTGATTCTGGTGCCATGGCGCCAGCGCCCGACCGTGGTGATCCGCAGCGTTTCGGCCGCGGCATCGACCGCAAACCAGGTACGGCCATCCTCCTCGCCGATCCCGACCACCGTCATGCACACGCCCGAGCAGGCGATCGAGGCGCCCTCGACGATCGACGCACGCCCGTAGCTGCACGCGATCTTGAGCCGATGCAGCCCTTCACCGCGCGGTCGCACAGCCAGTAATTCGCCGACGTCGGTGACAATGCCGGTGAACATGAGTGTCACAGCTCCGGCATGAGGTTGCGCTCGCGCAGGAAGTCGATCACCAGCCGGTCGAACCCGGCCGGATCCTCGATGCAGCAGGCGTGCCCGGTGGCGGGCAACACCTGGTGAACCGCGCCCGGAATGAGGCTCGCGGTGCGCTGCCCAGCCGGCAGCGAATGGTCGTACTCGCCGTTGATGACCAGCGTCGGCACCGCCATGCTCGGCAGCCGCTCGGTGGTGTCGGTGTGGTTGCCCGCCATGAACACCTGCGCGATCGCCTCGCCCGAGAGCCGCGGCTCGCGCTCGACCCATAGGTTGAGGAGATGCCGGCCGAGCGCACTGTCCGCAAAGGCCGGCGCCACCAGCTCGCGCAGATGCTTGATGTGATAGTCGGCGAGGTTCTGCCGGTAGCCGTCGACGCGGCTCTGGTAGCGGCTGCTGCTGCCGGAATTGCCGCCGACCAGGATGATGGCGTCGAACAGCTCGGGGTGCTCCAGGCCGAGCAGGATCGCGATGCCCGAGCCGACGCTGCAGCCGGCGAGCACCGCGCGCGTGATATTGAGATCCTTCATCACGCCGACGACGTCGTCGGCCATGTCGATCAGCGAATAGGGCCGGGTCACCTTGGCGGAGCGCCCATAGCCGCGGATGTCGATGCCGACGACCTTGAACCAGGTCGAGAAATGGGCCGCCTGGTAGAGCCATAGATCATGATCGAACGGATTGGCGTGGACGAGCACCATCGCGGGGCCGTCGCCCGCGACCTCGTACCAGATGTCCACGCCGTTCGATTGACTGTACGGCATCAGACGCTCGCCTTGACGACCGCGGTCGGGTGCTCGTGCCAGACCGCCTCCACGGTCTGGAAGCCCGCGACCTTCAGCATGTGCTGATGCAGCGGCACGCCGCCGACGCGATCGAAATGGTCATAGTTGACGAAGCAGCCACTGCTCTTGAGCAGCGAGCGCACGCCGTCGTAGCAGGCGGCGATCGCGCCCATCGCCTGCAGATTGTGGATCGCGATTCCGGACACCGCGAGATCGAAAGGCCCGCCCGCGGTCGTCGTCCAGGCCGGGTCGGCGAGGTCGCTCAGCACGGTGCGCAGCCGCGCGGAATGACGAGCCAGGCGCTCGCGCGCGCTCTCGAGCATGTGCGGCGAAAAATCCTGGATCGTGACGGTCGCGTGAGGAAAAGCCTCCAGCACCGCCTCCGCGATCACGCCACCACCGCCACCAACGTCGAGACCGTCAATCGTGGCGTCGCGCGCGAACGGCACGGCCGCGATCAGGTGCGCGATGATCGGCGCTCGCTCGCCGCGGCGCTCGGCATCGCGGGCGATCCAGGAGCGCACGTAGTCGGCGGACTCCCAATGGTGATGGTGGTCGTCGCCATGATGGTGGTGATGATGATTGTGGTCGTGCCCATGATGATGGTGGTCGTGCCTGTGGCTGTGGTCGTCGTGCGCCATGTCATGCTCCGCTGCCGGCGATTCACCACTTCGGGGCGCCGCAGGTCAATCCTCACCGGCGCTCATAGCGCTCGATCGTGTCCGCACCCGCTGTCTCGGAGCCGACCAGCGACAGGTGGCGGGTCAGCGCCTCAAGCGGCAGGCCTTCCAAGGCGTCGATGCCGTCGGCCCCGATCGAGGTCGGCGCGCGCAGCAGCACGGCTTCATCCACCAGATCGGCATCAAGCAACGCGGCGGCAAGGATCGGCCCAGCCTCGACCATGAGCCGCGTGATGCCGCGCTCGGCAAGCCGCCGCAGGACGGCCAGCAGGTCGAGCCGGCCGGCGGCCGACGTCATCCGCAAGACTTCTGCGCCCTGCCGCTGCAGCGCCTGCTCGCGCTCGGCTGGGGCGGCCTCCCCGGCCAAGACCCATAGCGGCACCTCGCGCGCCGTTGCCACCAGCCGGCTGTCGGGAGGCAGCCGCAAGCCATCGTCGAGCACGAGGCGCACCGGCGAGCGCTCGGCCATGCCTGGCAGCCGGCAGGTCAGCAGCGGATTGTCGGCGAGCGCCGTGCCGATGCCGGTCAGGACCGCGTCGCAGGTCGCCCGAAGGGCATGAACGCGCGCGCGTGCGGCTTCACCCGTGATCGCGGCCGGGCGTCGGCCAGCAAGGCCGGCCTTGCCGTCGGCCGAGACCGCGAGCTTCAGGATCACGTGCGGACGCCGATCGCGCACGCGGCGCATGTGGCCGGCATGGGCACGGGCCGCCTCCTCGGCGCCGACCCCGACCTCGACCACGATGCCGGCGTCCGCCAACCGCCAATGGCCGGCGCCGGAGACCTCGGGGTTGGGGTCGACCATGGTGGAGACCACCCGGGCGATGCCAGCGGCCACGATGGCGTCAGCGCAGGGCGGCGTCTTGCCGTGATGCGAGCACGGCTCGAGCGTGACATACATGGTGGCGCCGCGCGCCGCTTCGCCGGCGCGCCGCAGCGCCTCGGTCTCGGCATGCGGGCGGCCACCCGGCTGGGTCCAGCCGCGCCCGACGATGACGTCGTTGCGCACGATCACGGCGCCGACCGCGGGATTGGGCCAGGTGCGGCCAAGCCCGCGGCGTCCGAGCGCGAGCGCAAGCGCCATGAAGCGGGCATCGTCCGAGGGGGTCATTGCAACCATGTTGCACCAAGTATACGCAGGCGCGGCGAGAGTTGCCGCGCTTGTGGATCGTGTGAGTGTGGATAATGCCCGACCGTCCCAATGTCCTGTTCTTCATCACCGACCAGCTGCGCGCCGACCACCTCGGCTGCTACGGCAACCGCATCATCCGCACGCCCACGATCGACAGCCTGGCGGCACGCGGCACCGCCTTCGACCGCTTCTATGTGGCGAGCCCGGTCTGCCAGCCCAACCGCGCCACGCTGATGACCGGCCGCATGCCGTCGCTGCACGGGGTGCGCTACAACGGCATCTCGCTGTCGCTTAACGCCAACACCTTCGTCGACCTGTTCCGCGCCGCCGGCTGGCGCACCGCGCTCATCGGCAAGAGCCACCTCCAGAACATGACCGGCATGCCGACAGTGGTGGAAAAGCCCAAGCTGCCTGACGGCTATTCTCCGCCGCCCCCGGGCTGCGACGAGGCCGAGAAGGACGACCTTCTCGATGACGCCTACGAGCAGGAGAACGGCCGCGCCTGGGACAAGAACCCGATGCGCTCGCTGCGCCTGCCCTATTACGGCTTCGACCACGTCGAGCTGTGCTCGGGTCACGCGGTCGAGGTGCACGGCACCTACACCCGCTGGCTGCGCGAGCGCAAACCGGACGCCGACGCGCTGCGCGGCCCGAAGGCCGCGCTGCCATCGGACTATTCGCTGCCACAGGCCTGGCGCACCAGCCTGCCCGCGGAACTCTATCCCACGAGCTATGTGGTCGAGCGCACGATCGCCTATCTGAACGAGCAGGCGAAAGGCGGCGCGCCGTTCTTTTTGCAGTGCTCGTTTCCCGATCCGCATCATCCGTTCACGCCGCCCGGCCGCTACTGGGACCTCTACCAGCCGCAGGACATGGAGCTGCCAGCCTCGTTTCGCATCGGCAATCGCACGCTGCCGCCGCATGCGCTGGCGCTGCACGAGGCTCGCGACAACGGCACCCGCAATGGCAAGACCCCAGCCGCCTTTGCGGTGAACGAGAAAGAGGCGCGCGAAGCGATCGCGCTCACCTTCGGGATGATCGCCATGATCGACGACGGCATGGCGAGGATCCTCAAGCGACTCGACGAGCTTGGCCTCGCCAGCAACACCGTGATCGTGTTCACCAGCGATCATGGCGACCTGATGGGCGACCATCAATTGATGCTCAAGGGCGCCTACGCCTATCAGGGGCTCATCCGGGTGCCATTCATCTGGGTCGAGCCCGGAACGCAATCGCCGCGCCGCAGCGGCGCGCTCTACAGTACACTCGACATCGCACAGACGTTCCTCGACCGGGCCCGGCTTGCGCCCTACAATGGCATCCAGGGCAAGAGTCTGCTGCCGACGCTTAAGGGCCACGATGGCGCCGGGCACGACGGCATCCTGATCGAATACGGCTCGCAGCGGCCAGTGCCGGCGCTGCCGCCGGAGCTTTCCATGCGCACGCTGGTCGACAATCGCTGGCGCATCAGCGTCTACCGCAACGTCGAATGGGGCGAGCTCTACGACCTCGCCGCCGATCCGCACGAGCTGCACAATCTCTGGGACGATCCGGCAAGCGCCGCCACTAGGCACTCGCTCACCGAACGGCTCGTTCAGAAGATGATGGATATGGCGGAGCGGAGCCCGCGGCCCACGCATACGGCGTAGTGAGATTCCGTTCGCTTCCGCGCATTCTTCGGTCTCCGCATCTCTCGGTGTCGTCCCCGCGAAGGCGGGGACCCATAACCCCGGTGTTAGAGAGGCCAGAAGATCTCACAACTCGTGCCCCATGGCGCGGACACAGAGTATGGGTCCCCGCCTTCGCGGGGACGACACGAAGTTCGCGGGGACGACAAGAAGGAAGGGTGCGGACTCTCTCTACCGAATATCCACCTCTTCCTCCGGCTCGACGGCGAGCTCGGCGCGGGCCGTGACATCACGCGTCACGTCGAGGATGCTTTCATAGCCAATGTAGTTGAAGCCTGACACGACGAGCGTGTAGCGGCCTTTCGCTACTTTCACCTTCGCCACGCCGCGCTCGTCGGTGAGCGCCCGATAGGGATGCAGAAGCACATGTGCGCCCTTGATGGGCGTCTGGTTGGCGCTGTCGATGGCCTCGACCGTCACATCATGGTCGGGCGGCGCAACGACCTTGAGCGCGACGGGACATGCGCCGGCCGCATGCGGCGCGCCCTCGTCCGATCCCGGGCTCGTCACCTGCCACGTGAACTCGCCGGTTGTGCGCGGGGCTTGTGCTTGCACCTCGGCAAAATAAAGCGCGTTTGTGCCCGGCCAGACATCGTCATGCAGGCTGGCAACAGCGACCTGCGCGCCGGCGTGGTCGATGACACTCAACGCTCTGCCCCCGAGCTTGCAGCCGGCCGAGCACCTGATGCCGACCTTGAAGCTGAAACGCTCGCCGGCCGCGATCGCGGACGGCAAACCCCAGACGGTCACGCTCGCCGCATGAGCCCTTACAACGACGGGAAACTCCGTCGCGGTCTGCTCATGCCGGACGCCGTCCTTCTCTTGCGCGGCAAGGACGGCTCGCCAGACATGCTCGCCGACCTGCAGCGGCGCACGCAGAACGAGCGCGCTCGTCCCGTACGCTCCATCCTCGAGCGCGGCGAGCTCGGCACGCGCCAGCTCGGTGTCGTCCCGATCTTGGATCGAGACGCCCTGTCCGGCCAAGTCGCATCCCTGCGGGCACGCGGCCCGCACGGTCACGGTCAGCTCGCCCCCGGCATCGACCTCACCGGGAGCGACCTCGACCGCGCACGTGCGCTCACCGTGCGTGCTCACTGCCTTCGCGGCCATGGCGCGACGCTTCACGGGTCAGGCCGATGGCTCCTGCGCCGCATGCGTCCCGGCGATATAACCGTGGACCGTGGCTCTGCCGATGCCATGCTGCGCACCACCGCCGCTCGCCTCGCCGCCGGAGTAGAGGCCGGGTATGACCTGGCCTTGCGTGTCCAGGACCTGGGCTTTGCCGTTGATGCGCAGCCCGCCGTAGGAATCGTTCACCCGGATCGTTGCCGCAGCCGCGTAGAAGGGCGGCGTCTCGATCTTGTGCAACACCGGCTTGTCGAAGTCCTCATCCTTGCCCTTGCCCGCCATCTCGTTGTAGCGCGCGATAGTCTTCTCGAGGTGCTTGAGCGGCATCTTCTGATGCGGATGCCCCATCACCTTCTTGGCAAGCTCGGCGAGCGTGTCGGCCTTGTGGAAGTAGCCGTCGGGCGGATCGGCGATGTAGGGATACCGAATCGTCCAGCCGCCGCGCGCGACGGCGGCAGCATCGAAGATCGCCCAGACCGGACCGGACGCAAAGTCGGGCGCGCGCGAGCCCTCATTGATGGCGAGCGCCGCATCCACGGCCGCCGACCGGCGATTTTGCGCGTTGACTTGCTGGGGACTGGCGTTGCGCCAATCGAGCGGCACGAACTCCTTGCGGGTGCCGTCTGTCCCCGGCGGATACTTGGCATCGCTGGAGACGTTGTTGATAGCCCGCTCGTTATAAAAGCGCTGCCCCACCTGGTTCACCGCGATCGCGTGCTCCCATCCGGCGTTGCCAATGTTGAATCCCTTGGCGCGCGCGAACAGGAAGGCCGGCGTTCCCGGGAAGTTGCTGCCGACGGTGTCGCGCGTGCCGAGTACACTGCTGATGGTCGGAGAGCCCGATGAATGCTGGTAGTTCTGCATCATGCCGGCGAGGCAGGCGCCGACCTTCATGCCGGCCATGATCCCGCTGCCGTCCATGTTGAGCGGCCCGATCAGGGCGCTCGGCCCGTATTCGATCGACGGCTCGCACATCCGCGGGTCGGTCATCATCCGCATCGGGATGCTGCCCTGCATGCCGCCTGTGGCAATGATGACGGCCTTGCGCGCCCGGATGTAGATCGTCTCCGCACGCTCGTCGATATTGCCGTTCTGCCAGAAGCTTTCGAGCCGGGCGCCGGTCTCCGGATGCGTTCGTGGCGTGTAGCGGGCCTTGACTCCGATCACGCGCCCCGAGAACGGCCGTTCGCGGATCAGCTCGTCCATGTGGCGGTTGAGCATGAACCGAACGCCTTTCTCGCGCGCCGAGAATTCCATCGGCCGCGCGATGGAAAAGCCGCCCCAGACCCATCCGGGCGCGCCAAGCGAGTCGGCCGCGACGCCAGGAACCTGGCGCATGGGAGCAAAATGCGAATGCCGCTCCCCTTGGGGATCACCGCGATCCTGCGGCGAAACCGTTCCCGCCTTGATGTCGGTCTTGTCGGCGAGCTTCATCATCGCCCGCGCGGCCCGCGCGCGCGACATGCCGCCGCCCTGATGGGTGCCGTCGATGCGCGCGAAGCGGACATAGTTGTCCATCATGAATTGTCTGGTCTTGGGCGCGTTGTCGGCCCAGGCGCGATGCAGATCGCGGTCGTTGTAGCGATAGCGCGCGACGCCGGTGGCATCGACGACCGACCAGTCCGTCATGTCCCGGAACAGGCGGTCCGGGTCATCTTCCAGATCCTCCGGCTTGATGAGAGATGCCTTCAGGCCGAGGCCCTGTGGGTCAGTCCCCATCCGGTCGCGTTCCTGGATTGGGTCGCCGCCACCGAGCGACGTCCAGCCGCCGCTGTGCACGAGCTTGCCGCCGACGTCGAAGTTCTGGTCGATCACCAGCACGGACGCGCCGAGGTCGCGCGCCCGCACCGCGGCATGCAGGCCAACGCAGCCCGACCCGAGGATGACAACATCGGCCTCGTAGTTCCATTGAATGCGCTGCGCTCCGGCGTCCTGCGCCATCGCGCTGGTCGACAGCACGGCCGCGCCGACCCCGGCGGCGGCTCCGCCGCGGAAGAAATCGCGTCGATTGAGCGCCTTCTCGTCCTGACGCTCGTTGTCCTGACGCTTGCCGTTCTGACGCTTGCTCTGATCGCGCCCAGTATCACGCTTCCTGGCCATGTCGTCTCCTCCCTGTGTTGTGCTCGGCTCGCGCATACGCGGCCGACGCTTTTGTGCTGTTGTTTTGTCATCGCGCACGACCGGCGCGCCTGAGCGCGCTGGTCGGTGCACGCCGACAGCTACTTCTGCGCCTGCGGGAAATAGCGCAGGTCGGGCGGCGGCTGATCCTTCTTCTGCGGCATCAAGTGACCGTCGGCACTCACGTAATAAGCTTGCCCGCTGATGAAGATGTGCTGGCTGTTCTCGTTGCAGTACATCTCCAGCCAGTCGCCCGAGCGGTCCCGATTGTATTTCTTCGTCACCGTCCAGGGGCGGGTCAGCGCATTGTCGATGGTGGTGATCTCATTGTTGAGAATGTTCGGATCGGCCTTGTCGAGAGAGAGCCTCTCCTTGATGACCGACTGGTTGTCCTCGTGCAGCGGAATGCCCGTGGGCTCGAAATTGCGCGGGCCCTTGAACGCGCGGGTCTCGATCTCGAGCGTGTCGAAGCGCCCGTCGTTGTCGGTATCGAGCCAACGGCCGATCGAGTAGCCGCCGAAGGTCAGCGGGATGTTCTTGGGCCATTCGCGGCCATCGGTGAAGACCCGGCGCGGCAGCCGGTTCTCGAACAGGACGTGGGTCACCTCCGGCAGGATCACAAACTCGATCGCGAAGATCGCCGTCATCAACCGCGGCATCCCGGTCGGATAGCACCAGGAGCTTGGATCGTTGCCGGGCCCGCCGAGCTTCTGGTCGGCAAGGCTCGCCTCGAACACCGCCTGATATTCCGACGTGAGCGGTGCCTGCTGGCCGCGGCCGCCGGGCTTGGTCGGGTCCCAGCGATTACCGCCGCTGATGCGCCACTGGCCGGCCCAGTCCGGATATTTCGACGCGTCGTGCGCCTGCGCGGCGGCGGCACCCATGCAAAGCGCCGCTGCGAGCATCGAAAGCGAGCGTCGGAACAGCATCGAGACCTCCCTGGCATCAATCACGCCGCGCTTGAGCGCGTTCGGGCGTTGGCCAATCAGGCCGATCGCGCCCTTCTACCGAGGTTACACCACCAGCACGCCGGCCCGGAAGAGCCGGGTAGCCGCAGGTGGCACGGTCAGGCTGGCTCGTCGCCGCCGAACAGCGGGGGCATGTCCCGGTGGGACTCGATGACGCGGACGATCTCCAACACCTCATCCACATAGCGAAAGAAGATCACGTAAGACTTATGCGGGTGGGCTGCGCAGATCCGCACGCAGGTCCGCGCGCACACGTCCCATTTTAGATCGGAGCGGCCGCGAGCTGAGCGCATTTGCCGCGAAGCTCGTGCACAAACCGCTCCGCGGTCGCACGGCTGCCACTTCGATCGGCTATGTATTCCGCGATCGAATCCAGATCATCCTTGGCAGCCGCCGCGAAGCGCAACCTTGGCACTTAGG
>Ga0209683_10001003_pt1 | contig 10895 bp, 10 predicted proteins | sample DOMMetBare2Fresh_FD_187474 | JGI IMG/M metagenome (GOLD analysis project Ga0209683, IMG submission 187474) | Wetland sediment microbial communities from St. Louis River estuary, USA, under dissolved organic matter induced mercury methylation -... | ecosystem: Environmental > Aquatic >... | reverse complement strand
GACGTGATGCGCCGGCTCGCCTTGGACGGCATGACCATGGTCGTCGTCACCCATGAGATGGGCTTCGCCCGCGAGGTGGGCGACCAGCTCGTGTTCATGGACGACGGGGTGGTGGTCGAGCAGGGGACACCCCGCGAGATGATTGCGAACCCCCAACACGAGCGCACCAAGGCGTTCCTGTCCAAGGTGCTCTAGGCCACCCGAGGGCAGCCCGCCCAGAGGTCGAGCGCGGGCCGGGCGGTCCGCCGGCATGTCCTGCGTCGCCTGCTCCCTCGACAGTCGACGCGGACGTCGACGCACCGCCCGGCACCACATTCCCCCTGTGTTCCCCCTGGTTCCCCCTCGCGACCGGCCTGGCCACGGTCGGGCACGGTGGCCGGTGGCCGCAGTCACACGTCCCCCCGGCCCCTGACCTCACGTGCCATTCCATCGTCGGGGCAGTCGGCGATGATCCCCGGTGGGCCAGCGGCCGATGACATCTGAAATGGGGACGGGCGGACGACGGGAGCGCACCCCCGATCAGCGGTCAGGGCCGAGGAGGCCGTCCTCCTGGGCCACGACGTAGAGATCCGTCTTGGTCCGGGCATCCCGGCCGACGTCGGCCCACTTGCGCCGAGCCCGCTCGACGTACTGGCGCGCCGTGTCGTAGCCGACCCCCATCTGGCGGGCCACCGAGGCCATGGTGAGCCCGCCGGCGTACAGGGTGACCGCTTCGAGTTCCCGCTCGCTCAACGCGGGGCGCGCGGGGTCGCGGGCGACGATCTCGGCCAGCTCCCGCGAGGTCCAGGTGTTCCCCGTAGCGGCGGCCTCGACGGCAGCGAGCAGCTCGCGCGCAGAGTCCTCCTTGGCGACGAAGCCCGAGGCGCCGGCGCGCAGGACCTCCTGGAGCAGCCCGGCGTCCCGGGTTCCCGAGACGATCAGGACCTTCAGATCCCGCCGGAGCAGGCGTTCGACGTCGGCCACGTCGATCAGGCCCGAACCCAGTCTCAGATCGAGCAGCACGACATCCGGGCCGAGGGGCCGGGGACGGGCCGCCATCCACTCCCACAGCTCCGCGACGGTCGAGCAGGCCGCGACGACGTGGTGACCGCCACGCTCCCGCAGCGTGATGATCAATCCGTCACGGAGGAGCTCATGGTCGTCGACGACGGCGATGCGGACTCCGCCGGTCGCCGGGACAGATCGGCCTCGTCTCGATCCTCCTCCGGGCACTCCCCCTCCCTCCAGCGCAGCTCGATCAGTCGCTCCTCGATCAGATCCGAGCAGTGCGCGGCCCATCCTCCCGCCTCGGCTTCCGCCTCGACCATCGCGAGGTGGCCGCCCACGTCCTCCGAACCCGGGAAGGCGATGATCAACGACGGGCGAGCCGCCGTCCCCAACTGGACCACGGTGACCGTGTCCCCCGGCCGGCAGGCGGCGACGACCGCACGCAGCGCCGAGCCGACGGCCGCCGCGGCGGCAGGGGTCGGAGCGTCGGTCTCCGCCATCCGCAGGACCAGCCGGACGCCGGCGGCGTGGGCGGTCGACAGGACCCTCGCCAACTCGGCACCGAGACCGCCGACATCGGGGTGCAACTGGGACAGCTGGCGCAGGTGCGACTCCATCAGCCGGCAGCGCTCCCGCACCTGATCGGTGCGGGCGTCGAGCTCACCGGCCGCGAGGCGACGGAGCAGCCTCGAGGCCTCGCGCAGCGCGAGGGCGATCTCCGCGTCGCGGGCACGCCGTCCGCTGTGCTGCGCCGCGATCTCGAGCCGAGTGGCCCTGGCCCGGGCATGGGCCGCCGAGGCCTGGAACGCCACCCGTGCCAGGTGCACCCGGAAGAAGACCAGCGCCACCAGCACGGCGCCATCCAGCGCCCCCGAGATCAGGGTGGACCCGCCGCACCCGGCCGGGTGCACCGACCAGGCGAACCAGGAGACGGTGGCCCAGAACACCGATACCGCCGCAGCGACCGGCCACCAGGAGCGGACCAGGAACAGCAGGAGCACCAGGGGGATCAGCGAGCCGTCCGTTCCCCACCAGGCGATGCCCACGCGGGAACAGCCGACCTCACCGATGCCGGGCAGGAGCACGATGGGCGGGATCAGGGCGACGAGGGTGAGCGTCGCCGCGGCGGTGGCGGTCCGACGGTCGCCGATGGTCGTCGAGCCCACCCGGGTCGCGACTCCCAGAGCGGCCAGGCCGGCCCAGGAGCCGAGTCCCTCCGGCGCGAGCGCCGTGATCAGGGTCAGCCCGGCGCACATGGCCAGCAGGCAGTACGAGAGCTGCGTCGCCAGCGGCCGGCTCACCGAACTCATCAGGTGCTCGACGTCGAAGCTCGCCTCGCGATCGAGCGCCGAGGCCGAGTGGTGGCGGTAGGTGAAGGTGATCTCGGTGCCGGTCCCCCGTGAGCTGGTGAGCCGGACCGCGACGTTCGCGCAGGCACAGCGTTGCAGAACGGAGACAGCCAGACCACAGCCCTCGACCACGCGCCCGTCGAACCCGACGCCGTCGTCCCGGACGACGATCTCGAGCATGTCCCCATCACGGACCTCCACGCGCGCACGACCTCGGCCGCTGTGTTTGGCGACGTTGAGCAGGGCCTCGCGCACCCCACCCGAGAGCGCCGCGGCGACGTCCTGCGGCAGCCGGGTGAAGATCAGGACCAGCTGGTCACGCTGCACGCCGACCAGGTCGATGCTCGGCAGCGGCGTCAGCTGCCGATCGTCGTCCCGGCCGAGCATGTCCCGCACCGGGTCGTCCGCCGCGTCGGCACGGTCCTCCACGATCTGGTCCGCTGTCGTGGCGGCCGCGGCGCACGCACCGCGGACGGCCTGCTCGTCCAGCACATCACCGTGCACCACCACGGCTGACAGGGTGTTGATGATGCTGTCGTGCAGGCGGGCAGCGAGGTCGAAGGCCTCCCGCCGCTCGACGGAGGCCTGCGCCTGGGTGACCCTCTGCGCCTCGGCGTCCGTCATCTCGCGGTCGGCGGCCAGGGCGGCGGCGCGGATCGCCCGGGTGAGAAGGATGGCCGCGACCCCGTCGCACACCGTGAAGGTGATCGACGCGAGGGCCGACGGCAGCGTGAAACCCCAGTCGTGGGTCGGCATCGATCGCACCAGGACGACGTCGACGGAGTAGACGGCCGCGGCAAGGGTCACCAGCCGCGCGGCTCGCTCCGACATCAGGAACCCGGCGGTGGCCGCGACCAGTCCGGGCAGCCAGTAGACGACGAAGCCCTCGCGCTCGGGGCTCGGATCGAGAAGCAGGCAGTTGGCGAAGCAGGCGACGGCCGTGCCGACGACCAGCACCACCCCGTCGAGGTCACGTCGCAATCCGACCACCAGGCTCGCCAGCCCGCCGACGCCGAGGGCCGCCAGGGCGATCGCGGGCCAGCGGAACGTGCCTGCGGGTGCCGTCGCGATGCCGTAGGCCTCCACGGCCAGCCAGGTCCCCGCGAGCACCGCCGCCAGGCGGCGCCGGGTGAGCAGGAGGGCCTCGCTGGGCCACGAGACCGGCTGCGCGTCGAGCGCCGACCCGCTGGCCACTGCGCCTCCCCCTGCCCGAGATCTCGTCCGCCACTGGTCACGCTATCGAGCGCGGCGAGCCACCGGTCCCGTACACCTCGACAGGTTCGACTGATCACCGCGGTGGAAGCGTCCTACGGAACACGCCGGGCCACCCGTTGCGTAGGGTGCCCGGGTGCGCGGCAGCGTCGTGCACCCGGCGCCGGCGCGCGACACAGCGCGTCCCTGACAGCCGAGGAGACGGTCGTGCCCATTGCCCACTTCCACCTCACCGCCTGCTCCGACGAGCAGCGGCGGCGCCTGCTGACCGAGGGCAGCCGGTGCTACGCCGAGGTGCTGGACTCCCCGATCGAGCGGGTGCGGATCTTCGTCCACCACCTCGCCCCCGAGGACGTGGCGGTCGGCGGACAGGTCCTGGCCGACGGCGACACCCCAGCCGTCTACTTCACCGCGCTGATGCTGCGGGGGCGCCCGGTGGAGAAGCGGCACCGGCTGATCGCCGAGTTCACCGGCCTCCTCATCGACATCCTCGGCGTCGACCGTTCGACGGTGCGGGGGCTGGTCACCGAGATCGATCCCGACGGGTGGGGCATCGCCGGGGTGCCGGCGTCCGTCGCCCGCCGGGACGAGCTCGATGCCCGAGCCGCGGACGCCGCGGCCACGTCCTGAGCAGCCGCCCGTGGACAACCCAGGGGGGTCGCGGCTTCGATGAGCAGGCGCCCGACGGCCGGGCGGAGTTGACCGTCATCGAGAGGGGCACGCAATGACCAACCACGTGTACCGGGTGATCGACGTCGTCGGGTCGTCGCCGGAGAGCATCGACGACGCCGTCCGGGGTGCCATCGCGCCGGGGGCCACCACGACGCGCAACCTGGACTGGTTCGAGGTGACGGAGATCCGCGGGCACCTCGAGGACGGCAAGGTCGGTCACTTCCAGGTCGGGCTCGAGGTGGGCTTCCAGATCGAGCAGAACGGGTGACGACGGCAGGCACGTCACGGGCGCGGCGGCCTCGTCCCGGGACGTCGTGGTGCCCGGACCTACCTGGAGGAAGGCGACGACCGCGGCGACCCGGCGGCGGATCCGGGGTCTCCTCGGTCAGGCTGAGCGGCCCCGGGCCGTCAGGGTGAGCACCCGTGACTCCCGTTCCGTCAAGGTGTTCAGGGGCATCCGGTCGGTGCCGGAGCGCCGCCCGACAGGGCCGACAGGCCCAAGCCCACCGAGACTGCGGCACCGGCCGCGACGAGCAGATACCCCCAGATCCCGCGCCACTCGACCGCACCATCATCGCGGCACAGGGCCGTACCGATCGATGGGGTCGGCCCTCCTCCCGGGTGTGGCCAGCCACACCCGTCACCGCGCCCCGAACGACGGCCTGCAGGCCGCCCTGCTGATCGGCGGCCCCGCAGCCTGGATCGGTCGGACCACCCCCGCCCAGGAGATGCCATGAACCCCGCTCGTCGTTCGTTCCCCTCGGCCCGATCGGCCGCCTCATGACCGGCTCGTCCCTGTTGCTGGCCATGGTCCTGCTGTGGGCGGGGAGCGTCGTCCATGACGGCGAGGGCGATCCCAGCGACCCGGCGGATCTCCTGGCGGACACCCACGCCTACGGGTCCGAGGTCGTCCTCGAGCCCGTGCTGAACGTGCCGCCGATGGCGTTCGTGATCGCCGCGGTCGAGGCCGCACGTTCACGGTGGTGGCGGTCACGCTGATCGGTCTCGGCGTCCCCAGCCATGTGCTCGGCGCATCGTACGTCCTGACCCTCGATCGACCCACGGCCGCCCGCCTGCGGTCCGACGAACTCGCGATGGCTTCCCGCCTCCTCGACCTGCAGAACTGGTACTTCGTGGGCTCGTCCCCGGCTCGCCCTGGTCCTCGTGCCGGCGGCAGTGTGGAGAGCGGGTCACCTCGTGGATCCCCTCGGCACTCATCGCTGTCGACCTCGTCGTCGGGCGGTTCACCGACTCCACCACCCCGCGTGCTGGCCCACGCCTGGTCGGCCGTCGGCGGCTGTGCGCTCCCGGTCCCTAGCGACCCCGGCCGCACCCAGGCCGACCACGGCCGTGGCGCCCGTCCCCGGGGACCTGACGAGCCCACTGTCGGTGGGCCCACGTACCCTCGCCAGGTCGATGGTGAGCGAGCACGGAGGAACAGTGGACGAGCGGTGGCTTCGTTGGTGGTTCAGGCGCTCTCGGCCCGCGACCGCCGGGACGGCGTGACCTTTGCTCGCGTCGTTCGCGAGCTGGCCGAGCCGATGAGTCCGGACCTGCGCCGGCGCACGGAGCAGGTCGTCGGGGCCTCGCTGACCTCGGCGACAACGGCTCTGTGGGGCACGGGTTGGCAACCCGCCGACGTGCTGCGATTCGTCGCCCGTCGAATGCAGCCCCCGCACCAGCTCCTCGCCCGCAGCGTGATCGCCGAGGAACTCTCGGCCTACCCGCCGGGCACCGTCGATCCGGGCTGGTCTGCACAACTCGCTGGGCACGACGTCACGCGCTGGTGGCCCCGCGACCTGAACGCCCTGCAGGCCTGCGCTCGCTCCCACGGCGCCGGGTGGGGCGATTTCCTGATCGTGGCGTTGGGGCTGCTGCACCTGTTCGGGCGCCTGCCCCGCCTCGAGCTGCTCGGCCCCGTTCCCGGGACGACCTCCCCGGAGCGAGCCGCCTCGTACCCGGAGGTGGACGAGCGCATCCTCGCGCGGGTACGCGCCCTCCTGGCGAAGGCCGAGTCCACGCCCTACCCGGCCGAGGCGGAGACGTTCACCGCCGGCGCCCAGGCCCTGATGGCCCGGCACGCCATCGACCATGCCCTGCTCGCAGCCAGCGGACAGGCGCCCGCCGACGAACCCGTCGGACGACAGATCGGCATCGACAACCCCTACGAGAGCGCGAAGGTGTCCCTCCTCTCGGCGATCGCCTCCGCCAACCGCTGTCGCGCCGTGTGGACCAAGACCTTCGGATTCGCCACGGTCATCGGCCATCCCACCGACCTGGACACGGTGGAGGTGCTGTTCACCTCCCTCCTGGTACAGGCGATCACCGCGATCACCCGGGAGGGATCCCGAACCTCGTGGACCGGCGGCTCGCGAACCCGCAGCTTCCGTCGATCGTTCCTGCTGGCCTACGCCGAGCGGATCCGAGAGCGCCTCACCGAGACCACCGAGGAACAGACCCGGATCGCGGCAGCCGAGCCCGGCAAGGCTCGATTGCTCCCGGTCCTGGCCTCCCGCACGGAGGCCGTGGAGAGGACGACGTCGGCCATCTTCCCGCGGCTCCTCCCGCTCTCGACCGGTTCGGTGCGCGACCGGGAGGGTTGGGCCTCCGGGCGCGCCGCAGCAGACCGTGCCACCCTCACCTCGACCGCCGGCGAGGTCGCGGGCTGAGCATGCACTCGTCACACGTCACCGGCCAGGCCGCGGACGAACCATTCTCGGGTGATGGTGTAGAGGACCGGGACACCTGCTGCGTGGCGCGGAGGGCCGAGCTCGCGCGCGGTCAGCGTGCCCGAGGGGGTGTCCAGGGTGTAGTCGGTGCAGGACCCCCGGAACATCGCCCGCACCACCGGTGCCCTGGCCTCTCCCGCGTCGAGACGCACCCACTCCGGCCGCACGACGGACACACCGTGCGCGCGGACCACGGCGTCCGCAGGCCCGGTCAGCCGCGCCACGGCGAGGCTCACGGGCTCCTCGTAGACCTGCCGCGGCGTGCCGACCTGCGCCACCCGGCCCCGGTCGAGCACGGCGACGACATCGGCGACCGCGAGCGCCTCGGCGGCATCGTGCGTCGCCAGCACCGAGGCCGCGCCGCCGGTCGTCCGGTGGCGGTCGATCTCATCCAGCAACAACGCTCGCAGGTGGGTGTCCAGGTGCGCGGTGGGCTCGTCCAGCAGGTAGAGCCGCGCCCTCCGGGCAAGGGCGCGGGCGAGACCCACGCGCTGCTGTTGCCCCCCGGACAGCTCGGCGGGGTTGCGGTCCGCCGCGTCGCCGACGTGCAGTACCCCGAGCAGCCGCGCAGCCTCCGCCCGGGCCGTGCGGCGGCTCGAGCCCTGGCGCCGCAACGGATAGGCGACGTTGTCGAGGGCCGACAGGTGCGGCCACAGGCCGTAGTCCTGGAAGACGACGCCGACACTGCGACGTTCCGGCGGCACGAGGAGGCGGCCGCCGGCCACGACCGTGCCATCGAGCTCCACGGTGCCGTTCCACGGGGTCAGGAAGCCGGCGATCGTGTGCAGCAGAGTCGATTTGCCCGAGCCCGACGCTCCGAGCACAGCCAGCGTGTGTCCGGGGTCCAGCTGCAGCGTGATCCCGGAGAGCACCGGCCCGGACCGGTGCCCCACGGCCAGCTCACAACAGCGAAGTGCCACGGGGCCGGTCATGCCCTGTCAGGTCCTGGCTCGGCGGAGGAGGAGCAGCACCGTGACCACCAGCAGAGGCGGGGCGGCCAGCACGACGGCCAGAGCCGCCGTCACCCCGGTGTCGCCGAGTTGCTGGTGGTCGAGCACCACGACCGCGAAGGTCTCCGCGCCGGGGGCGTAGAGGATGCTCGACATCGTGACCTCGTGCAGGGCCAGGAGGAAGACCATCAGGCCGCCCGTCGTCGCGGCGGCACGGGTCAGCGGCAGGGTGACCGTCCGGATCGTGGTCGCCGGGGTGGCACCGGCGGCGCGGGCCGCCTGCCCCAGGGCGGGAGCCAGTCGGTCGAGAGCGGCAGTGATCGGCCGATGAGCGATCGCCCAGAACTTGGCCAGGTAGGCCAGCAGGATCGATCCGGTTCCGACGGCCACCAACCGGCCGTACCCGATCCCGATGCCCACGGCGAGCGCGGACCCGGGCACCGCCAGTCCCACGGCGATCAGCGTCGCCAGTGTCGCGCGCCGTCGTCGTCGTGTCTGGGCCGACGCCAGGAATGCCAGCGCCATGAGCACGAGGGCAGCGACCGCGGCCAGCAGGGCGGTCCGCCCGAGCGCCGCGAGATACCGTGGCTGCAGGGCCCGCACGACGTTGTCCGTCGTCCAGTTCGACGGAACGGGGGCCAGCCCGGCAGCCTTGGTCACAGCGGCGGCGAGCAGGGCGAGCGCCGGGACGACGACGGTCAGCAGCACGTAGCCGATGATGGCCGCGCTCCAACCGAGGCCGGCACGACGATCGGCACGGGGGACCGCCGACTCGGGCGCGGTGCGCACTGCGGCAGACCCGATCACCCCGCCGTGGTCGATCATCGCCAGGACTCCGATCGTCAGCAGCACCATCGCGGCGGCCAGGACGCACACCGAGACGAACGTCGGCCGATCGCTGGCCAGGCTCAGCGTGGAGTACACCGTCGTCGACAGCGTCGGATACCCGGCCGGGGCGCCGAGCACTTCGGGCACCGCGAAATTGTTGACACACAAGGCATACACGACCGAAGCCGCAGCGCCGGCCGGTCCCACCACGAGCGGCAGGGTGATGGTCCGGAACACCACCCAACCCGTTGCGCCGCTGGCGCGCGCCGCGAGCTCCAGCTGCGCCTCGCGGCGGGCGGCCAGTGCCGACCGGACCATGAAGAACACGATCGGGACGGCATGGCAGGCCAGGACCAGGACGATGCCGACCGGCCCGAGCAGCCCCGGGATGGTCAGGTGGAGCGCGGCATCCGACAGCCCCGCCGGACCGTACGCCTGCAGCCAGCTCACCGCCAGCACGAACTCGGGACACAGCAACGACACCACCAGGGCCGGGGCGAGGATCCGCGCCCGAGGGAGCGTCCCGCGCTGGGCGCGGACGGCCAGGGCCGTGCCGAGCAGCACCGCCAGCGCCGTGGCGGCCAGCGAGGCCCGTAGCGTGTTCGCCAGCGGAGCGCGCGAGGCCGACACGGTGGACGCCGCGGCGACCCAGCCGCCCTCGGCCGCGACCCGGATGAGGGACCACAGCGGGATGCCCACCAGCAGGGCCACGGCACCGAGCACAAGAGCGACCGCCAGGACGCGGGCGACCGACCCCGCCTGGTTGAGGTCGCCTCGCCGCCGGCCATCCGCGGCACGCCCCGTGGTCGCGGCGAGCGAGCTGGTCACGGTCCGAAGATCGTTCGGTACTCGGCCAGCAAAGTGCGCTGGCTGCCGAACAACGCCGTCCAGTCCGGTGAGACCGTTCGGGCCTCGGGCGGTCTCGACGGTCCGGGGACGGTGTCCAGCACCGGCTGCCAGCCGGTGTCCGCGATCTTCTGCTGCCCCTCGCGGGAGAGCACGAAGCCGAGGAGGTCGTCCGCCGATGGTCCGGTGGCTCGCACGGTGCGCGCGATGGGGCTGTACACCATGATCGCCCCCGGCTGCGGCCACACGATCCTGATCGGGGACCCCTTGGCCGCAGCGGCCCGCACCTCGGTGTCGAGCGTGATGCCCACCGCATGCCGGCCCTGCGCGACATCGGTGACGACCTGGGGCACCGCTCCGACCTGTACCGCCCCGTTCGCCCGCAGGGCACGGAAGAAGTCCAGCCCGTAGCCGGGAGTCTGGGCGAACCAGCCGAGAGCGGCGAGCGCGGACCCCGCCAGGGCCGGGTCGGGGATCGCGACCTTGCCACGCAACCGCGGGGACGTCAGGTCGGCCCACGATCGGGGCGGATCGGCCAGATCGGTGCGGGCAACCATGACGACGAAGAGCAGCCTGGTGGCGGCGAAGGTGCTCGTCCGCTCGGCATGGGCCGGTGGCTGCACCGTAGGAGGCCAGGGCGCCAGCAGCCCCTGCGATGCGTAGCCCTCCATCGACAGCGGGTCGGTGCCCCAGATGACGTCTGCCCGCAGGCCCCCGGCCCTCTGCTCGGCCGCGATCCGTGCGTTCAGCTGACCCGTGGTGGCGCGGAACACCTCGACCTTGGTCCCCGGGTGCGATGCGGTGAAGGCCTGCACCACGGCGTCCACCGTGTTCTGGGTGACCGAGGTGTACAGCCGCACGGTGGAGGAGGTGGTCGGACCGGACGACGGGCCCGACGTCCGCTCGGACGCGCCGCCGGCCGAGGCGGAGCCGCAGGCCGCCAGCGCAACCACGCCGGCCGCCACACCGACCGCCAGGAGGAGGCGGCGGACGTCATGACCGAGTCGTGCAACCGTGGCGGACATAGCACAACTCCCGGAGCCGGACCGGGGGAGCGGGTGCTTGGCGACAGTACGGTCCGCGGTGTCCGGCTGCATGTCGAACCAGCCCCGTCAGGCCCGACACGTGTGTCCAAGGTCAGGGAACAGGTGTGGCGCCGAAGATCTCGCGAATCCTGCGCAGATCGCGCAACCGCGGCTCGGTGGCTCCGCCCACCCAGCGGCCGATGGTCTTCACGGACACGCCGAGCCGGCGCGCGGCGGCTTCCTGGGTCAGTCCCTCCCGGCTGAGGACGTCGGCGATCCACTCCGCGAAGGTCCCCG
>Ga0209683_10001002_pt1 | contig 10907 bp, 6 predicted proteins | sample DOMMetBare2Fresh_FD_187474 | JGI IMG/M metagenome (GOLD analysis project Ga0209683, IMG submission 187474) | Wetland sediment microbial communities from St. Louis River estuary, USA, under dissolved organic matter induced mercury methylation -... | ecosystem: Environmental > Aquatic > Freshwater... | reverse complement strand
TCGTCGCGCCCCCCGCGGGCGCGTGGATTGAAACCATTGCCAGAGGCGACGTGAATCTTTTAAAATGTCGCGCCCCCCGCGGGCGCGTGGATTGAAACCTACATTATCTTTATCAAAATAAACGCCATTAGTGTCGCGCCCCCCGCGGGCGCGTGGATTGAAACTCATCTCATCGAGCAGCCATGTAATTTAAGATGTCGCGCCCCCCGCGGGCGCGTGGATTGAAACCAGTATAGGTACGCATTGACAGCTCGCCACTGGTCGCGCCCCCCGCGGGCGCGTGGATTGAAACTCCCAGAATAATTCATGATCGAAGTTACCAGTGTCGCGCCCCCCGCGGGCGCGTGGATTGAAACCCGCTAAGGGCTTTTGTCGGCAATCTCCTCGAGTCGCGCCCCCCGCGGGCGCGTGGATTGAAACACGCTTAATTTGCCTTAAAAATCCTTTAGCAATGGTCGCGCCCCCCGCGGGCGCGTGGATTGAAACTGCTGGTTATGCCAATCCATCGCAGGAATTATGTCGCGCCCCCCGCGGGCGCGTGGATTGAAACAGATTTTAGATAACGGCGACCGAGTAGGCTACAGGTCGCGCCCCCCGCGGGCGCGTGGATTGAAAAATCTGGAAAAAGGAAGTGCTCAAAGTAAGTCGCAAAACAGACTGATAGTTCATGTCTTCGTTTAGTTAGCTGCCGCTCTTTTTTTGGATTTTTTGCGATTTAGTTCTTAATTCATATAGCGGGCTATCCACTTGACGAAGGATGCGAAGAATCGGCTGGATAGAGAGAGCCTGTCGTTATTTGAATAAACATAGCACACCTCGTGCGCTCGGCACACCGCTTTACTGTTCCAATGCCACCCTTCCTTCTGTATCGTTGCAGTTTTATGTGTACTTCGTGGTGAATAATTACATTTTTCAAGAGAAATCAATATTTATTGCCTAGCAACATTTATCACTTGCCGAAAATCCATTTAACCTGGGTAATCAAATCCTTGAGCGAATTTTCTTTTATCGTCTGGATTAGCTCGTTCAGTTTAAAGGCATGATGCCCTTGATAAGCGACACCCAGTTGCGGGTTATCGGCAAGTCCGGTTACTCTGGCGTGTTCGACAAAACCGCTATTTTTCCAGAAGAAAGCGCCTGGCATGGTGGTGGGTATGACTAAAACAAAAAATAACGACCGCCCCAATGCACTGGATACCAGCATGGACAGCATTAACATCATGCCCAGCACTAAACCGGCAACATGGGATAGTCCGATGAAAGCCAACACAATTGCTGCTGTCAGACTGAAACCCAGCAAGACATTGCGCAGGCTATAGGATTTACCATATTGGGTCACTTGCCGGTAATACGATGCTGCGCCTTCATTTGCTGCCGCCTGCATATCCCGGGCATGGGCAATATGACCCAACCCTTCGATGCCCAAACCGACTGCCATAATGATGGCTAATATTTGCATTAACGGCGGCATAGCAACATCTGCGAACGGCATCGTACAGATGCTGACTGTTGCCACAATTAACGCCCCCAGACTCAACATGGACCCGAAAAAAGCCGTTCCTGTCTGCCAATGATTCCAGAACGGCCGGGCCGGTATGCGGTAAAGCTTGTACATGTAATATAAGCCAGTCATCCCGCTGATTAAGCCAATAAGAGCAAAGCCATTGGCGATAGTCTGCAGGATGGGATTAGCAAACCAGGCAAAAGCGGCATAACCCAACAAGCTAGTGTAAAACACGGACACACCGGCAATTTCTCGACTGACCGGGGACAATCTCAGATTATTAAAACCACGGTAAAAGCGATGCGGCTTACCCAGGTGCATATTCAGTTTATACAAACCGAAAGTGCTAATCGCGATCATTGCTAACAGTAATGGCAGCTTGATCTGTGGATTTTGTAGCTGGCCAAGTGCGCCAACCCCGGGCAACAGCGTTACCACCAGCAACAGAAAAGCGCCGAAGGCCGCTTGTGTGCATAAGGTAAAAATTACATGCGCACTTTCATGGCTGGTAAGCAGTTTACGCAGGTTCCATTGCCGTTCATGGCCATGTTTTTCATCGACCAAGGGTTTAAATTTACTTTCCTTATCGTCCCGATGATATTTTAACGGCATGTCATCGGTACGCGTCATTTCCCTGTGGGTTGAGTGGGTTTGCTGAAAGCGGATATTCGGATGGGTAATATCGGCGGTTGGAAAACCTGGAATTTCAGTTTTGGCCTGTATGCGGTTTTCAGGAATGTTTTCTATGACGCCAAAGTCCAGTGCATTACCCAGACAGGCTGCGACACACGCGGGTTTCAAATTGACTTCGAGACGATCGACACACATATTGCATTTTGACACCTCACCTTTTACTGGATCCAGTTGTGGCGCATTATAAGGACAGACCCAGGTACAGTAGCCGCAACCAAAACAAATATCAGGGTCTTGCAAGACCGCACCGTATTCGGCAAATTTGGTGTAGGCACGCGTAGGGCAGCCTGTCAGGCAGACCGGATCATCGCAATGATTACACGCCATCGAGATGTTAAGGCGTTGATAATCGGGATACGTACCGCCTTCGACAAATCCGACTGAACGGTAGGCGAGATGAATCGGGACGTCATTTTTTTCGCTACATGCCGATTCGCAGGCATGACAGCCGATACAATTATCGGCATTAAAATAAAAGCCGTGCTGCTTATAGCGATTGGGGTTAGTACCAATGCCACATTCATCATTAATGTTCAGGCTTTTATTTCTCAGCTCGCTGGTGGGCTCAGTTAATTCGATATCGAGGCCATAGCGATTTTGAACTTTGCTTTCTTTATCGTGAAGAAAAGCATACTTAGGTTCGTCGTTGCGTACTTCAAACATGATCAATCCTGTGGAGGGTACGCATAGCGTACTTTTTGGGTGCTTTTTTAAAATGGCACGCAACGCGCACCTACTGACTAATATTCCCTTGACTCCTTGTTCAACTGCGCCGCCAACAGCTGATCGACAGGCTCGATTCTGATGGCTGATTGTTTAAAAGCTGGTTGTCTCGAGTGCGGGTCCAATAAACCCAGCGTGAGCCGATTAACGCAATCAAAAAAATGGAATGGAATAAAAACCATGTTTCGCGGGACACGCTGCGTCAACATCACCATCACTATCGCATCGCCCCTGCGAGAAACAATCCGCACATAAGACTGATGCCTGATCGCTAACTCCTCGGCGGCATCGGGATTCATTTCCATAAACGGAATGGGACTGAACTTATTATTGTTTCCGATTTTTCCGGTTTTGGTGCGGGTATGCCAATGTTCGACCAAGCGGCCCGAATTCAACCAAAACGGATACTGTTCATCCGGCACTTCGTTATTATTGATAAACGGCAACGGAATCAATCGCGCTTTGCCATCCTTAAAGCGAAAAGTCAAAGGCCTTGTGTACAAACGCTGATCGCCGTCAGCGCCCTGCGCTGCCTGCACCTCCGTATAAGGCCACTGTATACCACGCTTTTGCTCGATCAAATCATGGCTCATACCGGAAATGTCACACAACCGCCCTTTGGATAAGGCCTTCATTTCTTCGAACACCTGTTCGGCCTGTTCGGGAAAACTGATTTTCTGGCCCTGTTCAAAACGCTTGGCCAGTTCGCTGAAAATCTGCATATCCGATTTGGAATTGGCATAGGGTGGACGTACTTGGCGCGTCAGATTGACGCGCCGTTCTGTATTGGTAAAAACACCTTGTTTTTCAGCCCAGATTGCACCCGGTAAAAAGATATGTGCGTATTGCGTGGTTTCCACGTCGACATAAGAATCCTGCACCACCAGACATTCCAGTTTTTCCAGGGTTTTGCGAATACGCGCCGTATTCGCCATCGAGGTCATCGGATTGGTGGCAACCAACCACAAGCCTTTGATTTCTCCTGTTTCAATTGCCGGAAAAATATCAGTTTCGGTCAACCCGCGTTGTTTGGGGAAAAATTCAGGGTCGATACCCCAAAATTTGGCGATCTCTTCACGATCTTCCGGCTTTTCCAAAAGTCGATAACCCGGCAACCCTGAGCAAGATGACCATTCGCGGGTACCCATTGCATTGCACTGGCCGGTAATCGACAGGCTAGTGCCACCAGGCTTGCCGATATTGCCGGTAATAAGGTTAAGGTTATTAATACCCACGACGCCATCCGAGCCATGCGTGCTCTGGTTAATGCCCATCGTCCAGATGCTCATGGCCCGGTCCGCCTTGGCATAAAGACGTGCAACGGTGCGAATGGTATCCTCATCTATCCCGCATATTTTGGCGGCTGTGCAGGGATCATAATTGCGGACCTCTTGTGCCAATTCGTCAAAACCGTTGGTGTTGACATTGATATAATCACGATCTTCCAGCCCTTCATCCAGAATCACATGAATCAAAGCGTTTTGCAGAACTACATCGGTACCCGGTGTGATTGGTAAATGAATATCGGCATTTTGCGCAAAAATTGTGACGCGTGGATCAACGACGATCAACGGGAATTTTCGTTTTTCCTGCGCCTCTTTTAGACGCCAATAAATAATCGGATGCTGCTCGGGCAAATTGGAACCCCAGGCGATCAGGCAGTTCGTATGCTCAAAATCCCCATAACAGCCCGGCGGCCCATCCGAGCCAAACGATCGCTTATAACCTGAAACGGCTGAAGCCATGCATAAGGTCGTGTTGCCATCATAGTTGTTGGTGCCAATCACGCCGCGAACCAGTTTGCCCAGCGTATAAAATTCTTCGGTGAATATCTGCCCTGTTGAAACAATGGCGAATGAATCTCGTCCATAGGTAGCCTGGATGCGCTTGATTTCAGAGGCCATCTTATCCAATGCCGGATCCCATGCTGAAATCTGGAAAGGATCAAGAATATTGTCGCGCAGCAATGGCGTTTTTCCACGCCCGGTAGCTTCAAAAACCTCATATTCAAAAATCCCTTTCAGGCAGAGTTTGCCCCGATTTACGTCTGCACCGCCAACACCGCGTGAAGTCACTAATTTGCCCTCAGCATTAGTGCCGATTTCAATAGAACAACCGGTCGAACAATAGCCGCAGGTCGAGTAAGTCCATTTAACAGCCCCTTTGTCAGCCATTTTGATGGGATTTTTCTGATTACGGCCAAATAGCATGTTTATCTTTTGCTTTGATTACGTATTAAAGTCAATTCAATGATGAAGTCGTCGGCAGTCAATCGGGCAAAGTGATAAAGCCCTGGGCAAACACGACGGCCACCCCCCCTACCCTAAGGGCTAACTGCGCCTGTCCTTTATGATCCATTTCCAGATTTATCACGCTGCGCCGGGTTTGCGCATCACCACGATCGACCGCGAAGGTATAAGTGCCTTTTTTGGTGTGTTCAAACGAACACAAGTAGGACGCAAATGCGGGCATGGCGCTACCGACAGGCGGATCTTCATTGACACCGATATTGGGGCCCAAAAGCCGTGCATTAAAATCCGAATCGGCAAAAGGCGTTTTCGGTGCAAATAATAAAATTTCCTGTGCCGCTGTTTGCGGCGCCGTGGACTGACTCCAAGCCGCATAATTAAACCGGGCTTTTCTTACCGTTTCGTATTTCCAAACCGGCACAATCAGATAAGGCACGCCGCAGGATACCAACCGGGCGGAATATTTGATATGGTCTATATCAGCTTGTTGGATGGACAGAAAACTCGCCAGTTCTGCATCACTGGGCGCAAATCGGTCGACGATCGAGGACACCTTGCGGCTGAACTGAATAAACGTAGGCTGCCCCTGGTCGGCAGAAATATTGACTTCAATCGGACCGACATTCTGTTCAAACACCATGGGTGTAATCGTCTCGGTCAATGTTATATCACCACATTTACCCAGCACATAGGCAGTTGCAATAATCGGGTGACCGGCAAAATCGATTTCGGACTTCGGTGAGAAAATGCGCATTTTTCGTGTTTTTGGTGCATTTTCCACATGAAAAACAAAGACCGTTTCCGACAAATTCAACTCACGAGCCAGCAACTGCATCTGTTGATTACTCAACCCATCCGCCTGGGGAAATACTGCGATCTGGGCGCCATTAAAAATTTGATTGGTAAAAGCATCCGCTATGTAATAGTTATAATTCATCAAGTTACTCCATTACCTGCAACTCTGCTGAAGACAGGGCTTCCTTGCTGCTTGAAGGCTGGCCTGAATTTGTTGCCCCTGTGTTGATTTCGATCCTACCGTGATTAATCCGGATCGCATAAGTCGGAACGGTTATGTTTTCGTCTTCAAGGCAAATTCCGGTTTGCAGGTTGAAATGCTGTTTGTATAACGGTGAAGCGACGACTGGCTGACCGTTAAGATCACCTATCACACCGCGCGACAAAACATTGGCCTTACCGAAAGGATCGAAATTGTTAATGGCGTAAACGGCATCGTCGTCAGGCATATAAAAAATCGCTATCTGCAAACCTTCGACCAGTACACAGACGCCGGAATTGGACTGCAAATCATCGATACTGCAAACATTTATCCATTGCGTCATTAAGCCACCTCAACAATCTTGAAGTGCTTACGCTCCTCCTCATAGGCCGGACGGAGCTGACCACGCTCCTCGACAAACACCACATGCTCATCCTTTTGGTCGCTGTTGATGAAGTGGCGGAAACGTTTCAGTTTTGCTTCATCTTCAATGGTGGCTTTCCATTCGCAGTGATAAGTGTCAATGACATGCTGCATCTGCTTTTCAAGCTGATCGCAAATACCCAGCTTATCTTCGATAATGACCGACTTGAGGTAATCAAGACCACCTTCCATGTTTTCCATCCAGACCGAAGTTCGCTGCAGACGATCAGCCGTACGCACATAAAAAATCAGGAAGCGGTCAATATATTTGATCAACGATTCCTTATCCAGACTGGTGGCGAATAAATCGGCATGACGCGGTTTCATACCCCCGTTACCACAGACATACAGGTTCCAGCCGGTTTCTGTCGCGATCACGCCAACATCCTTGCCTTGAGCTTCCGCGCATTCTCGGGTGCACCCGGATACGGCGAATTTCAACTTGTGGGGCGAACGCAGGCCCTTGTATCGATTCTCCAATTCTATCGCTAATCCGACACTGTCATCGATACCATAGCGACACCAGGTACTGCCAACGCAGGATTTAACCGTGCGCAGAGATTTGCCGTACGCATGACCGGACTCAAAGCCGGCATCGATCAGCTCTCTCCAGATATGCGGCAACTGATCGACCCGCGCGCCAAACAAATCGACCCGTTGGCCGCCGGTTATTTTGGTGTAGAGTTTGTATTTTTTACCCACCTGGCCAAGGGCAATCAGCATGTCCGGGCTAATTTCGCCCCCCGTAATACGAGGCACCACTGAATAAGTGCCATCTTTTTGCATATTTGCCAGAAAGGTGTCGTTGGTATCCTGCAAGCCCAGATGGTTTTTTTCCAGAATATATTCATTCCAGTAAGATGCCAGAATGGAGCCGACTGCCGGTTTACAGATGTCGCAACCCCGGCCTTTACCGTGTTTAGCCAGCAATTCATCAAACGTTCTAATTTGACCGACCACAACCAGGTTGTACAAATCCTGCCGCGTATAGGCGAAATGCTCGCAAATATCAGTGTTCACTGCAAAGCCCTGTTTTGCCAGCTCCGAGTTCATGACTGATTTGAGCAAGGCTGCACAGCCGCCACAGCCGGTTGACGCCTTGGTTTCCGTCTTTAATGCGGTGATCGTGGTGCAACCCGACTCAATTGCCTGACACACTGCACCTTTGGTGACATCGTAACAGGAACAGATTTGCGCCGACATCGGCAAGGCATCTGGGCCTAAACCGACCGATTCATCGGAGCGGGATGGCAAAATCAGCGCATCCGGATTCTCTGGCAGCTCAATGCCGTTCAAACAGTACTGCAACAAGGTTCCATAGCCGGACGCGTCGCCAACCAGCACCGCACCCAACAATTGCTTTTTATCCGGGCTGACAACCAGCCGCTTATAGACTTCGCTGGCGCCATTCTGATAGCTATAGACCAAAGCCCCCTGAGTCTTGGCATGCGCATCGCCAATGCTGGCAACATCGACGCCCATCAGTTTCAACTTGGTACTCATATCTGCCCCGGTAAAGCTGACGGCTTCACCTGCCAGATCGGCGACCACAGTACGCGCCATTGCATAGCCAGGCGCCACCAGGCCAAAGATCATGCCATTCCACAATGCGCATTCACCGATTGCGTAGATATTTGCATCGGACGTCCGGCATTGATTATCAATGACGATGCCGCCGCGTTGACCAATCTCCAAACCGCAATCACGGGCGATTTCATCACGCGGACGAATACCTGCCGAAAACAGTACAATATCGGTTTCCAGTTCTTCGCCATCGGCAAAACACATTTTATTCAAACAGCGCTCACCATCAGTAATGATGCTGGTGTTTTTACCGGTATGCACCGTTACCCCCAACGCTTCGATCTTGCGCCGCAACATGGCGCCGCCGCCTTCATCCAGTTGCACTGCCATCAGGCGTGGGGCAAATTCGACGACGTGCGTTTCTAACCCCAAATCTTTTAATGCTTTAGCAGCTTCCAGCCCTAACAGTCCGCCGCCGACAACCACGCCGACTTTGCCTGATTTGGCGGCAGCCTGCATGGCCTCAAGGTCTTCGATCGTGCGATAAACTAGGCAGCTTGCCCGGTCATGTCCCGGCACCGGCGGCACGAACGGATAAGAACCGGTTGCTAAAACCAGTTTGTCATAGTGGATGGTGACGCCTTTAGTGGAGGTTACCGTTTGCTTGTCCCGGTCTATGCTGACCGCCTTATCGCCTATATGGAGGGTGATGCCATTTATTTGGAAGAAATCGGTATCGGCCAGGGCTAGGTCCTGCGCCGTTTTACCGGAGAAAAATTCGGACAAATGCACCCGGTCATAAGCCGGTCTTGGCTCTTCGCAAAATGTAACAATGTCGAAAGTCTCTTTAATTGGGTTCGTGACAAGACTGGCTAGAAAATTCTGCCCGACCATGCCGTTACCAATGACGACCAATGTTTGTTTTGAGTCCATGACTAACCTCAGTGTTAACGTAAGTACTGCTTATCAGCTTTAATTTAGCAATATCCATGCCTATCACTACAAGCCATTGACTTCTATTTATCTCAGTTTCTGATGCACAAAAAAAAGGCGCCAAAATGCTCTGTAATGGTGCAAACGGGAAAGATATGGTGCGTGGATCATCCAATATTAGTGCGCTTCTGATCTTATTTCGCCATCTTTACTTGTGGCACGCAATATGCTGAACATTTTTATATCATTACTCAACGAGAAACACACAATGTCCTCAGAAAAATTGAATCTGCTTTCCTTCTCCGGCAAAATAAAAATCCTCCATATGACCTGGCTAGCTTTTTTCATCAGCTTTGTTGTATGGTTCAACCATGCGCCTTTAATGCTGGTGATAGCAAAAACATTAGGCATGAGCAGTTCTGAAACCAAAACCATACTGATATTAAATGTTGCACTTACCATTCCGGCGCGCATTGTTATCGGCATTCTGGTCGATAAATTCGGGCCCAAGCGCACCTACTCCACGCTACTGGCTTTATCAAGCATTCCCTGCTTTATGTTCGCGACCTCCAACAGTTTTGAGCAACTGGCTCTGGCCCGGTTTTTACTGGGCTTCGTCGGCGCCGGCTTTGTCATTGGTATCCGCATGGTTGGCGAATGGTTTCCAGCCAAACAGGTGGGGCTCGCCGAAGGCATTTATGGTGGCTGGGGAAATTTCGGTTCTGCAGCAGCGGCTGGTGCATTACCAGTTTTAAGTTTGGTTTTTGGCGGTGATGAAGGCTGGCGCTATGCAATTGCCAGCACTGGCATCATTGCGCTTGTTTATGCCGTGATTTATTTTTTCAGCGTCTCTGACACACCAAAAGGATCGACTTATTTCAAGCCTAAAAAAAGTGGCGCGATGGAAGTTACCAGTACTGGCGATTTATATTTCTATATTTTGATGACGACACCTTTATATTTAGCCTTGAGCCTTTTGACCTGGAAATTGTCCTCGGCTGCCGCCAGTGCCAATTTGTTATCGGCTCCTGTTGCCCTGGCTATTTATCTCGCGATCTGGACTTTGTTTTTGTACAACGTCTATAAAATCGTGCATGTCAACAAAGAGCATCTCCGTCACACGGTAGAAGATATTCATCGCTACAAATTCAAGCAGGTCGCCATTTTGGATCTTGCTTATTTCATCACTTTCGGATCCGAACTAGCCGTAGTTTCAATGCTGCCAATGTTCTTTTTCGACACCTTCCATACCTCGCATGACGTTACGATGGTACAGGCCGGCTTGCTGGGGGGAAGCTTTGCTTTTATCAATCTGATTGCCCGCCCTGCCGGCGGCTGGATCAGCGATAAATTTGGGCGTAAATTGTCCTTGAGCATCTTCGTATTGGGCTTGTCCGCGGGATATTTCGGCATGTCACTGATCGACTCGGAATGGTCGTTGATTCCTGCTGTCTTGATAACGATGGCATGTTCCTGCTTTGTCTCAGGCGGCTGTGGCGCTGTCTACGCCATCGTGCCCTTGATCAAACGTCGCATGACCGGGCAGATTGCCGGCATGGTTGGCGCATATGGCAATGTCGGTGGAGTATTATTTCTGACTTTGCTATCGTTTGTTTCACCGACAGAGTTTTTTATGGTTATTGCGGCCGTCGCCTTGACCATTTTAATTGCCGTTCAATTCATCGACGAACCTAAAGGCCACATGGCCGAAATCCAGGATGACGGCACGGTTGAGATGATTGAGCTAAATTAACTGCAAAATATACAGCACCAGTCTGACCTTTTATAGTCATCAAATGATGTTAACTTGCCTTCACCAGGTTTATTTACTGGGGTATGGATTAATACTTTTTTCGATTTA
>Ga0209683_10001001_pt1 | contig 10910 bp, 10 predicted proteins | sample DOMMetBare2Fresh_FD_187474 | JGI IMG/M metagenome (GOLD analysis project Ga0209683, IMG submission 187474) | Wetland sediment microbial communities from St. Louis River estuary, USA, under dissolved organic matter induced mercury methylation -... | ecosystem: Environmental > Aquatic >... | reverse complement strand
CGCGATCAGCGCGTCGGCCGGCACCGTTGCGGGAAAACCGTGGCCGCCGAACTCGCCGTCCTGCTCGAAGGCGCCCGCCCAGAACCAGGGACCGCCGCCGATCACACCTGAGCCTGCGGCATTGACGGCGGCGAGCGCCCCGACCGCAAGGCCGTCCGCAGTCGTCGCGGAGGCCGAGCCGACACCGCCTTTGAGATTGACGGTCGTGGCGCCGAGGCCGGCGCCGACACTGCCGAGCGCGAAGCGGCCGTCGGCGGCGGCCGCCGCCGCGTAGCCGAGCTCGCGATAGGGCGGATAGCGCCCCCAGTCCTTGTCGCCACCGGCGAGCAGATCGAGCAGGGCAGCGCCCGGCACGATCGGCACCCGCGCCGGGCCGACCGCAAATCCGCGGCCGCGCTCGCGCAGCAGGGCCTGGACGCCGGCCCCGGCATCGAGCCCGAAGGCCGAGCCGCCCGACAGCGCGAACCCATCGACGCGCTCGACCGCGCGCCCCGGCGCCAGCAGGTCGGTATCGCGCGTGGCCGGCCCGCCGCCGCGGATGTCGATGGACGCGACCGCAGGCTCGTCGAACAGCACCGCGGTCACGCCGGAGCCGAGCCGCGCGTCATGCGCGTGCCCGACCCGTACGCCGGCAACGTCGGTCATGAGGTTCTGCCTGCCCATGACCGAAGCGTATCATGAGCGATCACATCGGTGCGATGCCGCCGTGAGCGGCTTGCCTTCGGCGTGCCGCTCGGCGCATCTAGGGGGCATGAGCGCCGATGTCTCCATCCTGGCCGCGCTGTTTGCGGGCCTTATCAGCTTCCTGTCGCCCTGCGTGCTGCCGCTGGTGCCGCCCTATCTCGTGTTCCTGGCCGGGTCGTCGCTGGAGCGGCTCGCCGACGCGGAGCCCGAGCCGCTGGTCAAGCGCGACGTGATCGTGGCGGCGCTGCTGTTCGTGGCCGGATTCTCGACCATCTTCGTGGCGCTCGGCGCCGGCGCGAGCGTCATCGGCTCGATGCTGCGGTTTTACTCGCACGAGCTTTCAATCGTCGCCGGCATCGTCATCATCGTGATGGGCCTGCACTTCCTCGGCGTCACGCCGATCGCCTTTCTCTACCGGCAGGCGCGCGTGGACGTGCAAAAGCCGGTCGGGCTGTGGGGCGCCTATGTGATGGGGCTCGCTTTTGCCCTCGGCTGGACGCCCTGCATCGGGCCGATCCTGGCCGCGATCCTGGCGGTGGCCGCCTCCGAGGCGACGGTGACCAAGGGAGCGGGCCTGCTCGCGGTCTATTCGCTCGGCCTCGGCGTGCCGTTCATCATCGCTGCACTCGCAGTCGAGCCGTTCGCGGCCTTCCTGGTGCGCTTTCGCGCCTATCTGCCATACGTCGAAAAGGCGATGGGCGCGCTTCTGGTGCTGACCGGGCTTGCCTTCCTGTTCGGCGTCTTCACCCAGCTCAATACCTGGCTGCTCGAGATGTTCCCGGCGCTGCAGACGATCGGGTGATTGTCGTCTGCGATGCCGGTTCGCCTACTGATCGATCTCGACGTAGGTGATCTTGCCGCTCGCGTCCTTCTTCCAGACGTACATCACGTAGTCGAGACGGGTGATGTCGCCCTTGTCGTTGTAGCTGAGTTCGCCGATCACGGTCGGGAACTTGCGGCCGGATTTGATCGTCTCGGAAATCTTCTTAGGCTCGAGCGAGTTTGCTGCCTCCGCCGCCTGCCGGATGATCTGGACCGCGGCGTAGCTGTAGAGCGTATAGGATTCCGGCTCGAAGTTCTTGGCGCGGAACTTGTCGACCACCGCCTTGGCCTCCGCGCGCTTGCGCGGGTCGGGGCCGTAGGTCATCAGCGTGCCTTCGACGCCCGGCCCGCCGATGGTGGCGAATTCGTCGGAGGTGATGCCGTCGCCGCTCATGATGACGGTGGTGACGCCCTGGTCGCGCATTTGCCGTACCAAGAGGCCGCCTTCGGTATGCAGCCCGCCCCAATAGACCAGGTCGGCGCCCGACGCCTTGATCTTGGACACGACCGCCGAGAAATCCTTGTCGCCCTTGTTGACGCCTTCGTAGATGACCTCCTGCACGCCCTTGCCGTTCATGGTCTTCTTGGTCTCGTCGGCGAGGCCCTGACCGTAGGTGGTCTTGTCGTGCAGGATCGCGACCTTCTTGTCCTTGTAGTGCTTGGCGATGTAGTCGCCCGCCACCGCACCCTGCTGATCGTCGCGTCCGCAGGTACGGAAGATGTTCCACATATTGCGCTCGGTGATGCGCGGATTGGTCGAGGCCGGCGTGATCTGCAAGACGCCGTTCTCCTGGTAGATCTCCGAGGTCGGCATAGTGATGCTGGAGTTGAAATGCCCGATCACGAACTTGACGCCGGCGGCGACGAAATTGTTGGCGGTCGATACACCCTGGCGCGGATCGCCGACATCGTCGCCGACGCTGACGCTGATCTTCTTGCCGAGGATGCCGCCCGCCTCGTTGATGTCGGCGATCGCCTGCTCGGCGCCCTGCTTCAATTGCGCGCCGAAAGCGGCGTCCGAGCCGGTGATCGGCCCGCCGATCCCGAACTTGATGGTGTCGTCCTTCTGGCCGCAGCCGGCGAGCGCGAGGCCGCAGGCAAGCGCAAGCGTGGTAAGCGTTTTCATCGGTCTCCTCCCTGGAGAAAGCAGGCTTGGCAAGATTCAAGCCGCAATCGCGGCAAATGTCATGCGAATTCGGAAGGCGGTCGGAGGACCTCAGGTCCGACCGCGCCAATGGAGCGGGCCTGAGCGCTCGTTGATCCAGCCGTAGGATGTGACCATCTGCTGCACCCGCTTGAGGCGGAAGCTCAGCAATCCGGCAAACACGCAGACGGCGGCGTCGATGAGATAGGCGGGGAGCGACAGGAACACGCTCTGGTACACCGAGAAGTGGATGAAGCGTACCGCGATCGCGAGAAGCAGCATGTATTTGACGACCTCCCACCAGGGCCGCCAGGTCGCCGCGATGGCGCGGCCGGCGAGCGCAGCCGCGCCGCCACCGAGCCCGACGGTGACGAACAGGAACAGGAGCAATGAGCGCGGGTCGGTCGAGAGCTCCGGAGTGATCTGGTCCATCATCGTCTCCCGCCTTCGAGATAGGCCGTCTTCACCTCGGGCATGCGCAAGAGCTCGCGGCCGGTGCCGGTGAGCGTGATGCGGCCGTTGACCATGACATAGCCGCGGTGAGCGAGCTTGAGCGCATGGAACGCGTTCTGCTCGACCAGGAACACGGTGAGCTTTTCTTCCTCGTTGAGCGTCTTGATCGCGTCGAAGATCTGCCGCGCGATGAGCGGGGCCAAGCCCAGCGAGGGCTCGTCGAGCAGAAGCAGGCGCGGCCGGCTCATCAGCGCGCGCGCGATCGCCAGCATCTGCTGCTCGCCGCCCGAGAGCGTGCCGCCGCGCTGATGGAGCCGCTCCTTGAGGCGCGGAAACAGCGCGAACACGCGTTCGAGATCGGCCTGAAACAGCGCCGGGCTCGCGACGGTTGCGCCCATCTGCAGGTTCTCGAGCACGCTCATGCGCACGAAGATGCGGCGGCCCTCGGGCGCCTGCGCGATCTTGAGCCGCGCAATGTCGTGGGTCGAGAGCTTCGTAATGTCGCGGCCGGCGAACGTGATCGCACCTTCGCGCGCGCGCGGGTTGCCACAGATCGTCATCATCAGCGTCGACTTGCCGGCGCCGTTCGATCCGATCAGCGCCACGATCTCGCCGTCGCCGACCTCGAGGTCGACGCCCTTGAGGGCGGCGACCGGGCCGTAATAGGTGTGCACGCCGCGCACGGTGAGGAGAGGCGAGGTCACTGGGCTGCTCGATGTGGATGGCCTGAGGCACTGTCTAGCAGCGGGCAGGGCCGGCTCCCTCCCCCCTTGTGGGGGAGGGGTGGAGTGAGGGGTGGCGGCAGATTCTGAATTTGCGCCCCTCCCTGTCCCTCCCCCACAAGGGGGGAGGGAACGTTGTGGCGCTCGCCTTCGCAACGCCAATCGTTCATCCGCGTAGCGCTTTTGGGAGACCGGCATTGAGAGGCGACCATATTCCGCATCCTCATAGCCCGACCTCCGCTTCCACGACGCCGACCTCCTCGTCATCGACGCCCAGATAGGCGGCGATCACCCGCGGGTCGTCGCGCACTTCATCAGGCGTGCCGTCGGCGATCTTGACGCCATGGTCGAGCACGACCACGTGGTCGGAAATCTCCATCACCACGCTCATGTCGTGCTCGATCAGCAGCATCGAGACCGCGTGATCGCGGCGGATCGCGCGCAGGAAGTCGCCGAGCGCTGCGCTTTCGCTCGGGTTGAGGCCGGCGGCGGGCTCGTCGAGGCAGAGCAGCGCCGGATTAGTGCACATGGCGCGCGCGATCTCGAGCCGCCGCTGGCCGCCATAGGAGAGTTGGCCTGCGGGATCGTCGGCGCGCTCGGTGAGGCCGGTCTGTTCGAGCCAGTAGCAGGCCTTCTCGATTGCCGCGTGCTCCGCCTGCCGATACGAGCGCGTGCCGAGCGCGCCGAACACGCCGAAGCCCGAGGCCCGCATGAGTTGCTTGTGCTGCGCGACGATCAGGTTTTCGAGCACGGTCATGCCGGGAAACAGCCGGATGTTCTGGAACGTGCGCGCGACGCGCGCCCGTTGAGATACAAGATAATCGGGCATGCGTTCGAGCAGATACAGCGCGCCATCGCGGCGGACGCGACCGCGCTTGCCGCTTTGGGTGAGCGCATCGAGCTCGTCCCACAGCTCCGGCGCGCCGAACTGCAGTGCGATGCGTCCCTCGGTCGGCTTGTAGAAGCCGGTGATGCAGTTGAAGACGGTCGTCTTGCCGGCGCCATTGGGGCCGATCAGCGCTGTGATGGCGCCGCGCGCGGCGGTGAACGAGAAGTCCTGCACGGCGAGGAGACCGCCGAACCGCATGGTCAGGTGCTCGACGCGCAAGATCGGGTGGGGCGGTGCGCTCATCCGTGCCCCTCCCGCACCAGCGCGGCGTCGATCGCTGTCCCTTTCTTGAGCGTGACCGTGGGCTCGCGCGTGCCGATGAAGCCGCGTGGCTTCCACACGATGATCAGCACCATGGCGAAGCCGAACAGCAGCATGCGGTACTGCGCCGGGTCGAACTCGGCGCCGAAGATCTGCTTGAGGAAGGTGAGCTCGCGCAACGCCTCGGTGCCGCCGATGATGACGACCGCCGCGATCGCGACGCCTGTGGTCGAGCCCATGCCGCCCAGCACCACGATCGCGAGGATCAGCGCCGATTCCGAGAAGTTCACCGATTCCGGACTGATGAAGCCCTGCCGGGCTGTGAAGAAGGCGCCCGCGATGCCGCCGAAGAACGCGCCGCTGGCGAAGGCCGCGAGCTTGGCATTAGTCGTATTGATGCCGAGCGAGCGGCAGGCGATCTCGTCCTCGCGCAGCGCCTCCCAGGCACGCCCGACCGGCAGCCGGCGCAGTCGTCCGATGACCAGCGCGGTCAGCGCCACCGCCGCAAGCACGACGTAATAGAGAAATAGCGGGCGGTGCAGCGGCGAAAACTCGAGCCCGAGACGCGCTGCAAAACCCTCGGGTGAGGCGTTGAACGGCAGGCCGAAAAAGGTCGGCCGTGGCAAGCCGCTGATGCCCGCGTTGCCCTGCGTCACCGGCTTCCAGTTGATCAGCACCAGGCGGATGATCTCGCCGAAGGCGAGCGTCACGACCGCGAGATAATCCCCGCGCAGCCGCAACACCGGAAAGCCGAGGAGCACACCCCAGAACGCCGCCAGGATGCCGGCGAGCGGCAACAGCATCCAGAACGACAGGTCGAACTGCTTGCCGAGCAGCGCGCAGGTATAGGCGCCGATCGCATAGAAGGCGACGTAGCCGAGGTCGAGCAGGCCCGCGAGCCCGACCACGATGTTGAGCCCCCAGCCGAGCAGCACATAGATGAGGATCTGGATGCCGAAATTGTCGATCCACTTGGCGGCGCCGGGACCCGCGATCAGCAGCGCCAAGAGCGGATAGACCACAACGAAGCCGATCACCGCAGGCATCGTCCAGGACGGCAGCGCGGCGGACATGAGGCGGGAAGACGGCATCTGCCGGCTGCGCTCGGCCATCAGCGGCGCGACCGCGAAGACTTGCAGGAAACGCAGGCCTGCGAGGATCGCGACGATGGTGATGAGTAGCGGCCAGCGGGTTTCGAGCACCAGCTCGTTGCGGATGTTCTGGACGGTGTTGAAGCCGATCAGCGGCAGGAACAGCCCGAAAGCGATCAGCGCGGTGAGTGCGGTCTCGCGCAGCGCGCGCAAGAGGGGAGGTCGGGCGGCAGCCTCGTCGGGCATCTCTCACACCTTCTCGACGTCGGGGCGGCCGAGGATGCCTTGCGGCAGGAAGATCATCACGATCGCCAGGATCGAGAAGGCGGCGACGTCCTTGTAGGCGCTCGACACGTATTCGGCCCACAGCGTCTCGATGATGCCGATCAAGAGCCCGCCGAGCACCGCGCCCGGGAGCGAGCCGATGCCGCCGAGGACGGCCGCCGTAAAGGCCTTGACGCCGGGCACGAAGCCGTCGTCGAAGCGCACCACGCCGTAGATGGTGAGATAGAGCGTGCCGGCGACCGCGGCGAGCGCGGCCGCGATCATGAAGGTGATCGATATGGTGCGGTCGACGTCGATGCCGAGGAGGGCCGCCATCTTCTGGTCCTGCTCGCAGGCGCGTTGCGCCCGTCCAAGCGCGGTCTTGCTCACGAGCAGCCAGAATGCGACCAGGAGGACGGCCGTCACCAGCCAGATCGCGATCTGCTTGTAGGAGACGGTGACATCGTAGCCGCCCCCCGACATGACCACGATCACCTCGTTGAACATCGGGGGGATCGATTTGTTGCGCGGGCCCTGCGCCACCTGCACGAAATTGGCGAGAAAGATCGACATGCCGATCGCCGAGATCAGCGGGGCCAATCGAAATGAGCCGCGCAGCGGCCGGTAGGCGACGCGCTCGATCGCCCAGTTGACCAGCGCGGTCAGGATCATTGCAACGATCAGCACGATCACGAGCGCAAGCGCCACCGAGCCGACACCGATCCAGGAGATCAGCAGCAGAAACACGACCAGCGCGATGAAGGACGACACCATGAACACGTCGCCATGCGCAAAGTTGACCATGCCGATGATGCCGAACACCATGGTGTAGCCGATGGCGATGAGGCCGTAGATCGAGCCGAGCGTGAGGCCGTTGATGAGCTGCTGAGTGAAGATCGGCAGTTGCTGGATGACGTCCATGCCGGTGCGGCCCCCTCGTCGCTCTTGTCGCCACGGCCCGTCTGGCGGATGAGATCGACCCCCGCCATCGACCGCCGCATGAAACTCATAGCAAGGCGAGACTCGCGAGACAATTCATTGCAGCAGCGCATCTGCGAACAGCCTGTGGCGGATCATATGATGCATCTCTGGCGAGGCGCCGCATGACCGAGGTGCCGCGTCTGCCACCCTAAATTGCAATGGATGGTGCCGCATACTATCATGTCTTATTTTTCATGAGGGAGGCGATCATGCCCGGGCTGTTGCGGATTCGCGGTAAATTGGACCTCCAGCAATTTTGGCCAACCGGCACCGCCGACGCCGACACCGTCAATCTGGTCATCGATGTCAACAAGCAGTCCTTCGCTTTTGCAGCCGACGGGAAGAATTTCAAGCCGACGCAGGTCTTCTTTGGGGCGGTGTCGAAGGGCAGGGGCAGCAAGCCGGTCATCAGCAAAGCGAACAAGATCACCGCCCGCCTGCAGGGAGTCGATGCGCCGGAGCTGCACTACAGGGCGGCGCCGCTTGGCGCCAAGCTCAAGGCATCCAAAGCACGCCGCGAAGCGTTCAACGCCGCCAACAAGGAGAGGCGCCAGCACTGGGGCGAGGCTGCCACGGTCGCGCTCGGCAAGAAGGTCACGACGCTCGGCGCCGACGCCATTGACTGCGAGTTCCTCTCGTTCGTGGATGCACCCAAGGAGGTCACCGATGTCTACGGCCGGTTCATCGGCAACGTCGGCATCGGTCATCAATTCGATCTCGACATCAACACCTGGCTGGTCGAGCACGGCTGGGCCTATCCGACCTTCTATACCTCGATGAGCCATGAGGAGATCGACGAGCTGCTCACCGCGATGAAGAAGGGCATCAAGACCCGCCGAGTCTTCAAGGACTATTCCAAGGACACCGGCCTCTTTTTCGCGAAGCTCCTCTATCGCAAGCCGAAAAAGGGCGAGGTGATCGAGCTGGAGGATGACAGCGGCGAATTGCTGATGCCCAAAGTGTACCGCCGGCAGGTCACCTATCGGATGCAGAAGCAGGTCGGGCTGATCGCGGGCACGTTTACCCAATTTCTCCAGAGCAACCCGGAGGAATGTCACACCGCGGACGATTTTCTGAAGCTCGGGGTGCATTCGGCGCCCACGCACAGGCTTCATGACTTTATGCACGGCAAGACCTTCACGCTCAGGCCGCACGAGATCGTATTCAAGGAGCAGCCCTCGACGCTCGTTGACTCCAGAGGCCGGGAGCTCAACACATTCTGACGCGGAGCCCGCCGCCACTTCGCCCGGCATCGATGCTGCCGGGGCGTTGACACTGCCTGGGACACGGCCTGGGCGTTGACACATGCCCGTGCGGGTGCCTTTGCTCTCCCCGGACCGGACAAGGTACGGAGCGGGTCAATGGCCCTGATGAAACCCGAGGATGCAATCGGCGCCAAGGCGCGGCCGTTCACCGGCGCCGAATATCTCGCCAGCCTGCGCGACGGCCGCGAGCTCTACATCTATGGCGAGCGAGTCGCGGATGTCACCCAGCATCCGGCGTTCCGCAATACCGCGCGCTCGATCGCCAGGCTTTACGACGCGCTGCACGACCCCAAGACGAAGCCGGTGCTCACCACCGCGACCGACACCGGCTCGGGTGGCTACACCCACAAATATTTCCGCGTCGCGCGCTCGCGCGAGGACGTAGTCGGCCAGCGCGACGCGATCGCGGCCTGGGCGCGCATGAGCTACGGCTGGTTGGGGCGCTCGCCCGACTACAAGGCCTCGCTGATGAACACGCTCGGGGCCAATTCGCAGTTCTATGGAAAGTTCGCGGACAATGCCAAGGCCTGGTACCGGCGCTCGCAGGAACATGTGCTGTTCATGAATCATGCGATCGTCAACCCGCCGGTCGATCGCGCCAAGGCGGCCGATCAGGTCAAGGACGTGTTCATCACGATCCAGAAGGAGACCGACGCCGGCATCATCGTGTCGGGCGCCAAGGTGGTGGCGACCTCCTCGGCGCTCACGCACTACAATTTCCTCGGCCAGAACGCAGCGGTGCCGACCCACGACACCGATCTCGCGGTGATGTTCATCGCGCCCATGAACGCGCCCGGCGTGAAGCTCTTTTGCCGCACCTCCTACGAGATGATGGCGAGCGTGATGGGCACGCCGTTCGACTATCCGCTCTCGTCGCGCTTCGACGAGAACGACGCGATCTTCGTGTTCGACAACGTGTTGATCCCGTGGGAGGACGTGCTCCTGCACCGCGATCTCGACAAGCTCAAGATCTTCTTTCCGCAGTCGGGCTTCCTGCAGGGCTATCAGTTCCAGGGCTGCACGCGGCTCGCGGTCAAGCTCGACTTTATGGTGGGTATCATCGCCAAGGCGCTGCGGGCGGCCGGCTCCGACGAGTTCCGCGGCAACCAGGCGCTCCTTGGCGAGGTGATCGCGTGGCGGAATCTGTTCTGGGCGCTGACCGACGCCATGGCGCACAACCCGACGCCCTGGGTCGGCGACGCCGTTCTCCCGAACGCGCAATCGGGCTCGAGCTACCGCGTGTTCGCAGGCGACGCCTATGGCCGCATCAAGGAGATCGTGGAAAAGATCGTCGCCTCCTCGCTCATTTATCTGCCGTCCTCCGCAAAGGACTTCAAGAACCCCGCGATCGATCCCTATCTCGCGCGCTATGTGCGCGGCTCGCACGGCATCGGCTACAAGGAGCGCATCAAGGTGATGAAGCTTCTCTGGGATGCGATCGGCACCGAATTCGGCGGCCGCCACGAGCTCTATGAGCGCAACTACGCCGGCAACCACGAGGACATCCGAATCCAGGCGATGTGGGGCGCGCGCGCCTCAGGCGCGCTCGACGGCATGATCGCGCTCGCGGAAGCGTGCCTCGCCGAGTACGACGAGAACGGCTGGGTCGGCTCGACCTGGCTCGATCCGGATGATGTCGCCTACACCGGCGGCGTCAGCGTCACGCGCGCGGCGGAGTAGCGGCGCTACCCGCCGCTGACGATTTTCTCCCGAACCGCCGAGGCGATGAATGCCGAGCGGGTGAGGCCGTGGGCCTCGGCGGCTTCATCGATCGCCTGCAGGAGTCCCGCGTCGAGCGAGAGATTGGCCTTGGCCGGGCGGCCGGCGTCAAGCAGCAGCGGAACGACCGCGAGTGCTGCGCCCTCGCGCAGCGCGGCGCGGAACTCAGGGTCGTTGCGCAAAGTTCGAGCGAGCGTGGCTTGGGCGAGCGCTCGCCATCGGCGCGGGCATCCTCGGCCCACAGGCGCACCGCCTCGACTGCGTTGCGCAGCGCCTCCTCTGTCGTCTTGCGGGCCGACGTGCAGCCCAGAAGATCAGGCACGAGCATGCCATAGGCACCGGCCTTGCCGTCGATCAGAGCGAGGCAGCGGCTCATGTCTGAATTCTAGATCATTTAAGTCGCTCCAGTCAGCCACCTTGGTGATCGCGCGGGCTACTCCCGGCGACTGCACGCCGTGGCGCGGCACGGCCCGTCCGAATCGGATGTTCGACGCGAGATTTACAAGACGGTGTCGGGATCACGCGCGGCGTCCGAGTGTGAAGGCGGCACTCCAGTAGGTCCAAAGTCATTTCTTGCGGTGATAGTGTGCAACGGAACCATCGTTGCGCGCGCTG
>Ga0209683_10001000_pt1 | contig 10913 bp, 5 predicted proteins | sample DOMMetBare2Fresh_FD_187474 | JGI IMG/M metagenome (GOLD analysis project Ga0209683, IMG submission 187474) | Wetland sediment microbial communities from St. Louis River estuary, USA, under dissolved organic matter induced mercury methylation -... | ecosystem: Environmental > Aquatic > Freshwater... | reverse complement strand
GAGCGCAAATGCCACCGCTGCGTTGACGACGAGAATCAAGAAACCAATCGCGTATACCCCACCGATGCTTGCTGTCTGAATCAGTAAGGGATGAAACGCCTGTGAGTATCCGATCGCATTCCACAATTGACCGGTCACGGTGAGTCGCAGCCATTCCAGGGAGACCCATAAGAACGGAGCAGCGAAGAGCAGGGCAACGCCGCGTGTTTGAACCAGACGTGCCAGGGCCATTGCGAATATTCCGGGAAACAAACCCAGTAGGGCCGCTCCCGGGACGAGCAGGGCAAACGCGAGCGCTGCAGGTATTCCTGCGTAGCGGATCATTGAGTAGGTCAACCAGTAACAGGTTGCATAGAAGAAGCCGCTGCCTGTCACCCAGCCGAGCAGGAACGCACGTCTTGCGCTGGGGCGTTGCCCAATTGCGAGCAGCAGCGGAACCAATCCGATCCAGGCCAAAGGCCAGAGATGAAAGTTTGGAAAGGCGAGTACCAGCAGCAGGAGAGAAAGCAGCGCCAATCCCCAATTCCGCCAATTGCTCAAACGCGTGCTTGCCGCCATCGGGGTGAGTTTACCAGAGCATCAGGGAATCAACATGTGAGTGCGCTGCTCTGGGACCAAGAAATGGCCCGGGATCGGGCTACTGAGGGAAAAAGAGATCTGCAACTGACCTCAAGTGATTCCTGGAATGACAGCCTAAACTTCCAGGATCTGCAGCAGCAAAATAAATCTTGCTTTGCGTCATTCGCGCAGTCAGTCTGACGCAAAAGGTTTGGTCAAGTCGGTCTAAACGACAGAAAACGTCACCGCCAAGTGACAAATTTCGTCGCGTTGACGCGTACGGTTGACGAATCTTGACCTCGATTATCGCCACCCAGCTAGTGATATTCAGTGAACTCCCGGGGTCGGAAGAAAATAGAGTGCGACAAAATAGTGCAGCAAAATGCAGGAGAACCCAGTCATTTCTGACTGGGTTCGCAGTTTGGAGTGAATACTGTAGGGCTGCTCGGCGGGCGGCTGGCGCAGCGGCAGGCGGCGCTCAGAGAAAAGAAGGCGGCGGGGGCACTTTCAACTGTTTCAAGTCTTCCGTGCGTGCCGACATGTTCTTTAGCATATGGTGTGCCACAACAGATTTTGTGGAACTATCAGGGTATTGAGCGTCTACGGTCGTGCTGTTCACGCGCTGCGATGGTAGGCCATCGCCATTTAAAGCAGGAGAGCCCAATCATTTCTGACTGGGCTCGCATATCGGTGTGATTTCTATAGGGATGCTCGGCGGGCGGCTGGCGCAGCGGCAGGCGGCGCTCAGAGGGGAGGAGGCGGCGGGGGCACGTGCAACTAACTTTCAAGCTTTCCGTGCGTGCCGATGTATCCCTCAGCACGTTTTGTGCCACCGAAAACTTTTTTCTGGAATTGCAAGGTCATTGAGTATTAGAGGTTTTGAACATTCAGGTCGCGCTCTGAGATTGATTCGTCTCCCAAACGCGGGAGAACCCAGCCATTGCTGGCCGGGTTCACATTTCGGAAGGAGCACTGAAGGGTTGCTCGGAGGGCAGATGGCGCAGCGGCAGGCGGCGCTCATAGGATGGGTGGCGGCGGGGCACGGTCGATCGCTTTCATCTTCCGTGCGTGCCGGCTTACCCCTCAGCACATCGCATGCCACGAAAAAGTTTTTCTGGAATCTGGGTTCGATTAGGCGTTAGGAAAGTGGCTCCGACAAACTCGACAAAACAGCGAACAGTTTGCTGGACAGGTCGACAAGCTAAAGCTTTTCGGACAAGGGCGCTACGAGTAGCAGATGTCCATGAAGGCCTATGACTCGCACCCTGGCAGGGGCCGGCAAGACTCCAGCTTCAATCCTCGCACGCCACAGTTCACCGTTGATGATTACTGATCCTTCTGGTGCGAGTGTGGAATCCACCTGACCTGTTGCACCGATGACTTTCAAAGCACCCGGCGCTGATTTCTTGTGGCGCGAAAGTGCAGCGATGAACAGGACGACGAGCAGCGACGTCAACGCTACCAACGAAAGGGGAACAATCATATCCTGCATCGCGGCCCTTGAGGCCGCCATTGATGAAAGCGACCGGGCCAAAACCGAGCCTTCAATTACCGCCCATTGTGACCTGGCGCTTAAGAGCAATCGCTTCCTGGTTATTGGGATCGATCCCAATCGCGCTGGTCGCAAACTTGGTAGCTTCACCGCGATCACCGCGTTCAAGAAAAATTTTCCCCAGCAGAATGTGAGCGTCAATCAATTTGGGATCCCAGAAGATTGCTGTCTTTAATGCGGCAATGGCCGCTTCCTGATCTCCGCGACGCAGGTTGATCCGACCGCTCATCAAGTATGCTTCGGCATTCGTTGGTTCGATCATGACCACGCGATGAAGCTCAGGCAACGCCTCGTCGTCGCGACCGGCCTGGTAAAGCTCGCGCGCTTTAGCTAACAAGTCCTGATTCGCCGTTGCGGCATCAGCCGTCGCCGAGGTCTTCCGCGCCAAGTCGGTAATGTCATCCAGGTTGAGAACGTCACGCATACGCAACGTGAGTTTCGAAGTCGTCTGAGATTTTTGCCATTCATCCTGCCACTTCGCGTAGGTTTGCAGGTAGCGTCGGGCCTGATTATCTGCAGCCTCTGCGCCTTCGGTTTTGCCGAGCTTCTCCAGGGCCTTGGCAAAGATGAAGTAGGCCTGCCCATCGCGCGGATCCGAAGTGATCACAGGCCGAAGTTGATCGGCAGCTTCAATAAACCTATTGGAGAGAAACAAGGCATAGGCATAGTTGAAACGGACCATTGAATCGTCGGGTGAGGACTCAGCGGCACGCTGGAGAAAGGTGAGCCCCTGGGCGAGCAGTCTTTGGCGTTCCTGTTCCTTGTCTTTTTTCTGCTCTCGCGCTGCGTACACAGATACCGCTCCGGCATTGTTATAGACCCCAATCAAAGGCGATTCGTTGGCCAGAGGCACCAGCGCCGCCATTGCTCGTCCCCAATCGCCCAGTTTCGAATACGCCAGGCCGGCATAGAACGCAGCCTCGGTATAGTGTGGCTCTTTCTTCTGCAGCTTGGTGAAATACTCGGTGGCATCTTTCCATTTGCCATCAAGCAGGTAGAAGCGACCCAGCTCAAACGCGGCCTGCGAATAGACGGCGCCGCCATTGGAGTCGGCATAAAGCCGCAGCGCGTTCTTCAAATAATTAACGCGCTTCTCATCGCGTTCATCGATCTGCACGGCTTTTACGTAAGCTTCAAAAGCCTGGGGCGGTATCTTGGTTGCTTCCTGGACCAACTGGTTCTGCGAGTACGGCAGGGCGCGGTCGCGTTGATAAAGAATCTGGTAGGCCAAACGGCCCTGAATGTTTTGCAACGTCGTCAGCGCACCGCCGAAATCGAATTGGCGCGTGGCCCAGCTTCCGTCGAGGACCTCGCCCAGGGTCCGGCCTTCGTTGACTTTGATCACACGCGCTGTGACCTGTACATAGGCCTCAGCCGAAGACTTGTCCTTCTCCTTTGCTTTAGCGGACTTTGGTTCCAGTTCCTGTGGCGGTGTGACTGTATACGTTCCCAGCACGATCATTGTGGCTTTCGCTTCGCGGGCCAGCTTGATCGAGGTTGCTCGTGAGGGGATCATGGTTTCCGGCAAACCCACCCGCTGATAGGCGAGGGCTCGTTCATCACCTGAGACCACCATCAATCCGGGTTTATGCAGTAGCTCGGTGAGCGAATCGGCGAAACTTTCACCAACCCAGTTGTACTCGGGGCGATTTGAGGTGTTTTCAAAAGAAAGCACCATCACGACGTCGCCCGCAGGCGTTTGGGCACTCACAGTGGCCAGGGGAAACCACTGGCCAGACAAAATCGTGAGGCTCAAAAAAGCGATGCGTAAAAGAAAACGTTGCATAAAGCAAAAACCCTTCAAAAAATCACAGCAGTCCAGCAAAACACCGGTTTACGATGCGGTTATGATACCAGTCGTTGGTTCTGCACGCATTGTTAGCGAAAAGCCGGCAAACCGTCGCTTTGACTGGGCGCAAATAACGCGGAATCTTTCGCGCTCAGTATTGTCTCAAGCTCGTTTTTCTAGTATACAGGCAGCTGCCGGAACACCCTCAATTGCGGCGACTGGACTTCGCAACCAGCGACATGGCGGAACAGTCCTCCCGCATTCGAGTTCTTAGTCGAGCAGGGTCAAGTCCTCCCGGAAGAACAAGGAAAGCGGGGAATTACCATCCTTACCTTTTTCACTACCGACTCCCTCCCGCTCAGCTGTTTGTCCAGACGAATGAACCGCGCCTTCCTGCGCAATCCACTTTTTAGCTGCGCTGGCAAATTCCAACTCGCCAAAGGAGTTTCAGTGTCTTAACCAAATAGAGATCTTAAGAGCTCTGCTTTGAGAGAGCGCCTGGAAAGGAACGATATGAATTCTCACCCACACGCTGCCTCTAAGGGTTGCGCTGCTTTGTCGGCAATTACGTTGGCCATTGTGCTGATGGCCTCCGTACTGCTTGATTCTACGGGCGGGGGCTGGCTGGCCGAAGGGGCGCGCGCCGCGCGCTCATTGCCACACTCAGCGGGAAGCGCCGCGAAAAACAAGAAGGCTCCTGACGTTGACCGCGACGCCTACGCCAAATTGCCTATGAGCTTCGTGGCGAATCAGGGCCAGGCTGATCCCGGCGTTAGTTTCGTTGCGCACGGTCCGGGTTACGGATTGTTTCTCACGAGGCAAGGCGCTGTTTTTTCCCTGCACAGGACCGCGGCAGGAACCAGTCAGAGCCAGCGAACCGCACAGTCCGAACCTCCACTGCGAGATTCATGTGCAGTTTCGATGCGCCTAAAAAATGCTGGCCCCGGCTCTCACATCGTAGGAGTGGAAGAATTGCCGGGCAAAGTAAATTACCTGCACGGAAGGAATGTGGCAGAGTGGCAGACCAATGTGCCTACCTTCTCCAGGGTGCGCCAGGACAATGTCTACCCTGGTGTGGACCTCTTGTATTACGGCAATCAACGACAACTGGAGTACGACTTTGAAATTGCGCCTGGGGCAGATCCAGGAATCATCCGTCTGGATTTTTCGGGAGCTAAGCTCCGGCTCGATGCTCGTGGAGATTTGAAAGTGATAACTCCGATCGGGACCGTCAGCTTTCTCAAGCCTCAGAGCTATCAGCAGGTGGGAGGCAAACGGCAAAGTGTCGCCAGCCGCTATGTATTGACTGCGGGAAACGAGCTCGCCTTTCGCGTTGGGCGATACGATAAAGGGTTGCCGCTGGTGATTGATCCGGTCCTTGCTTACTCCACTTATCTGGGCGGCACAGACGATGAATTCGGCTTTGCTATAGCGGTCGATTCGGCTGGCAATGCTTATGTCACGGGGCAAACGTTTTCAACGGATTTTCCCAATCTGGGCTCGACGCAGCATGGAGATTTGGATGCGTATGTCACTAAGATCAATCCGTCCGGCTCGGCGGTAGTTTATTCGACCTTCCTGGGCGGCAGTGGCTCAGACACAGCTTATGGCATTGCCGTAGACTCAACCGGCAACGCTTTTGTCACCGGCAAAACCAATTCGAACGACTTCCCATTATTGAACCCCTTGGACTCAACCCTGGGAGGCAGTCTCGAAGTATTTGTGAGCAGGCTAAGCAGCTCCGGCTCGGCACTGGTCTATTCCACCTACCTCGGAGGCTCCGCGTACGATGCCGGCTACAGCATAGCGCTGGATCAGAATGATAACGCTTATGTCACGGGCGAAACCGGTTCAAGAGACTTTCCGGTTGCAAATCCGATTCAGAGCACCAAGTCCGGCAACGCTCTTTTCAAGAGTTCGGACGGGGCCGCACATTGGAACACCAGTGATGCGGGCCTGATCGGCGTAACCGTAAACGGGATTGCCTTCGATCCCACAAACTCAGCAATTCTTTATGCAGGCACTGATACCGGCGTGTTCAAGAGCACCAATGGCGGAGCTGGCTGGAGTGTTATCGGTCTCCCTCAGAGTTCCGGCGCGGTCAGCAAGGTGGCTGTCGACCCTACCAACCGAATGATTATTTACGCTGCGACAAATGGAGGTATATACAAGAGTTTGGATGGCGGCGACCATTTTGTCTCCAGCAGCACCGGCATAACGCCAATGTTCACGAGCAGCGTTGTCATAAGTCCGTCCAATACCAGCAACCTCTATGCGTGTGGGGCAGGAAGCAGAGTTTTTCGATCAACAGATGCTGCGGGTAGCTGGACCAGCAGCAACCTGACCAGCGCCAGCCTGGCTATTACTCTGGCGGTTGACCCTGCGAATGCGAGCGTTGTGTACGCTGGCAGCAACAGAGGTGTTTACAAGAGCACCGACGCCGGCGTGACCTGGCTTGCGCCAAATACCAGCCTTAGAAACACTATTCGAAGTCTCGCCGTCGATCGGCTTAACCCTGCAGTAGTCTATGCCGGTGGTACTGGCGGTATCTTCAAGAGCACAGACGGCGGTATTAATTGGTCGAATATTTCGCCGAGTGGAAACATTGCGACCGTTAATGCACTGGCCATAGATCCGATCGATTCAGCAACGGTTTATTACGGCACGTCCACAAGCATCTACAAATCCAGCAACGGTGGCACAAGCTGGAGCCTGACCAGCAGTGGGTATGCCGCGACCATTGTGAACGCATTACTGATCGACCCGGCGAATCCCGCTAGTCTTTACGCGGGGACAAATGGCGGTCCAGACGTCTTTATCTCCATGATTAATCCAGCCGGCACAGCCCAAATTTATGCAACGTTTTTTGGGGGGACCCGCATCGATGTGGCTAACGGCATTGCGGTTGACAGCAGCGGCAATGCCTATATCGCCGGTTATACCACCTCGCTGAATTTGCCAACCACAAATCCTTTGCAATCGAATAGCGCTTCGGGTGATGAGGCTTTTGTGGCGAAAGTCAATAGCACGGGATCGGCGTTTATCTATTCCACCTATCTGGGAGGAGACGGTCCTGACAGGGCTTGGGGCATTGCGGTAGATGCACAGGAGAACGCTTACGTTGTCGGTGAAACCAGTTCTACCAATTTCCCCACAGTGAACCCGTTGCCATCAGCTGGCGCGCCGTTCAATTCGCAAGATGCCTTCATAACAAAGCTGAACAGCGCCGGCTCCTCTTTGGTCTATTCAACTTACTTGGGGGGCCGTTTCAACGACCAGGGTTTTGCTGTCGCCGTAAATGCGCAGGGAAGTGCGTTCGTCACCGGCGTCACCTCCTCCAGCGATTTCCCGCAGGTAAATCAGTTAGCCAACGGGGCCGGAACCACTGACGATGCCTTTGTCGCCAAGTTGCATCCGACTGGTTCTTCGTTGCTTTACTCAACCCGACTCGGTGGTGGCAATTTTGATCAGGGGCTTGGCATTGCGCTGGACTCCGCGGGCAGTGCCTACCTCACAGGCGACACAACCTCGTCTGATTTTCCGTTAGCGGCGCCTTATCAATCTACAAGCCATGGCGGTGAAGAAGTTTTCGTTGCCAGGATAAGTCCGTCTTCCAACCAGATTCACTTCACCAATAGTTCCTATAACGCTTCTGAAGGTGCCGGGAGCGTTCAGATTAGTGTGACGCGAGCGGGAGATCTTTCCGGGACTGCGACTGTCGAATTCTCGACCTTCGATGGCACTGCCAATCAGAAGCGTGACTATAGCCTTGCTGCTGGAACGTTGAATTTCGCGGTCGGGGAAGCCAGTAAGACTTTTCGCGTGCTAATTATCGACAATGCCTATCTTGACGGCAACAGAACCGTAAACCTGTCACTGGCAAATTCGATCGGGGCCGAGACCGCCGAGCCCGCTGTCGCATCTTTGGTCATCGAAGACAACGACATGTCGGTGCCGACCGCTAACCCGATTGATGACGCCGTGTTTTTTGTGCGCCAGCACTATTACGATTTTCTCAGTCGCGTACCCGATCAGCCAGGGTTGGATTATTGGAGCGGCCAGATCGCGCAATGCGGCACAGATCAAGCTTGCCTGCGCACTAAACGCGTTGACGTGTCAAACGCCTTTTTCTACGAGCAGGAGTATCAACAGACGGGCGCGTATGTCTATCGACTGTACCGGGCTGCTTTTGGGAACAATCAACCGTTTCCGAATCCTTTTCCCAACGCCCAATATCCAGGCGAAGAAAAGAAGATACCAAGCTACCTCGTCTTTGCTTTGGATCGAGCGCGCGTTAAGGGCGGTTCTAATCTGGCGCAAACGCAGTTGGATCTGGCGACTGCATTTGTGCAGCGGCCGGCTTTCGTGGCGAAGTATTCTGCCAGCCTGAGTGGGGCGGAATTCGTGGATGCCGTCCTGCTGACTCTTTCGGGGGAGGTCGGCGCCGATTTAATGTCACAACGTCAAGCGCTAATCGATCTCTTCAATCAGGGCGGACGCGCAGCGGTTATCTACAGGATTGCCGACGACAACCAGCAAACCAATCCCATCAACAACCGGACATTTATCGATTCCGAGTATAACCGCGCGTTTGTGGCGACGCAGTACTTCGGCTACCTGCGGCGTAATCCGGACATTCCCGGCTTCCTTTTCTGGCTGGGCCAGGTCAACGGCGCACCCTTAAGAGACGTTCCCAGACAGCACGCAATGGTCTGCTCGTTCATCACCTCGACTGAATACCAACAGCGCTTCAGTTCGGTGGTGACTCACAGCAACGTCGAATGCCAGTAGGCAGAGAATAGCCGCGGATTACGGGAATAAGAGCTACCTGAATTTGTCATTCAGATCAGTCTTTTTCCCGCCATCCGCGGCTAAGCTTATGGTCGTGAGATTAGCGCGGCCGGTGACGACGATGACGCTTACGTAGCTTGTAGGTGTAAATCGCTCCACCTCCGGCGCCCGCACCCGCGCCGATCAGCGCTCCCTTTTTGCCCCCCGCGATACCCCCGACGGCCGCTCCTGCGGCGGTAGTGCCCACAACTGTGATCTTATCCCGGTGCTTGCGCCAGAATGATCGCCGTCGATGCCGACGCGTTTGCGCCGAAAGATCCGGCACGCATAACGCAAACGTAGCCAGAATCAATAAAACAACCAAAAACTTTTTCATGCAATAGCCTCCCCGGCCAACCTTGCCGGCCTGCTCAAATCTAATTTAGTCTAACAGGGGGTTGTGAGCATTCTAGTCTTTCCCAGCCTGTTATCCAAACGACGGGTTCGCCGGTCCCGGCTGACAGCGTGATTCGTCGATGGAGTGAATGCGCGGGGTTGTGATAAGGCCTGACGCTGCGAATAAGGAAATCCGAATGCCCTGGGCAAAGGTCTCTGATAGTCACTGATTCAACTAATTTGCCGGCGGAGGAACTCCTGGCTTTTTCAACACCAAAGGATCTCGTCAAGTTTCTGAAGCCGTATGATCCGGCGATTCGGAAACTTGCCCTCGGTCTGCGCCAACTAATACTCGAAGAGCTGGCGCCCTGCCACGAAAATATCTATGACGCCTACAGCGCGGTAGCGATTGGCTATGGCCCAACCGCGCGACTGAGCGATGGCATTTGCCACCTCGCTGTCTATTCAAAGCACGTAAATCTCGGTTTCAATTCTGGCGCCAGCCTGCCGGATCCGAAGGGCATGCTCGAGGGCTCTGGTAATCAGATTCGTCACATAGCGATCCGAAGGTACGCTGATCTCTCTCGTCCGGAACTGCGTTCTTATCTCCGCCGGGCAGCGAGGATTGCGCTCGCAGAGGCGCGCAAACTGGGCGACCCGCCACCGCAAACGCCTAAACGTGTCATTTCAGTTGTGAAGGCGATCTCTGCCAGGAAGCGCCGGCCGACACCCAAGGCTCGCAAGAAAGAAAATAGATGAGGCCGGGGAGTAAGGGCTTTGACCCTTCCGTGCGCCGTGCCGATTCCGTTCTCAACGCGGACTAGGCGCATGGGATAAGAGCGTATCAATTGAGGGTACCTGAGCCGTGACCAATCTCGTGTTGTACCTGGCGATGTAGGCACGGCGGGCAGCGGTCAGGGGGTACTTTTCAGGGGCCGTATAGGGATACCTGGTCATGCCATGGAAAGGCAATGGCGACACTTGATCCGGACTGGCGGAGTTGATGTCCATCTCCTTGCTGAATCCGTCAGCATACAGCATGAATGTACGGCTCCAGCCGGTCCGTAACGTTGGCAAGGCAGCAACATCGAACGACAGGCTGATCTCATCTCCCGGTCGAGCTATAACAAACATGTCGTCAGACTTGAGGAGTAGATCGCGCACGCCGCCTGTGCGTGTATAGCGACCCGGCATCACTTTCCAGGGTGAAGTGAACGAGACTTTTTCGTAGTTGTAGCCGAAGGGTTCGCGGCCATCGGGCGTTGTTTCTTCTGAGAAGCCACGCCAGCGCAGGTTCGCGCTGACAGGATCGAGACGTGTCAGCCGTAGCGGAGTTTGCGTGTCCGACGTGTCCACCAGAATCTGGTCCCAGAGAATCCGCATGTTAGTGACTATGCGGACCTCGCGACTCGGACTGAGAAACTTGCCCGTCAGATCGACGGTCACGGTTTGCGGCCGTCCCACGGGAATGCCAATGTCGGTGATGACGGTGCGCCATTGTCCCAAGTGATCTTTCACCTGCAGCGCGGGCAACGTCAGGCTCTTGCCGCTTTGGGCGGCCGCGACGTTGTCGCTGGACCAGGCGTAATCGGTCCAACCCGTCAGCAGCAGGATCATGCGCTGGGTGGACGAAGCGGAACCGGCTGGCTCATCGTTCCCGAGCTTCATCGTCAGGGTGTGATCAGTGGCGTAGCCGCGGATGCGATCCCGCAGAAAGTCGTCAGGATACTGCCGGTCCATGACGGCGATGCGCGGGAGAACGTCATGGCCATGATCGTCAACAGCCGCCAGCGGCGCATGTGGTGCGTGCGTTGCGAAAAGCCTGAAAGGCCGAGGCGGATCTGTCAT
>Ga0209683_10000998_pt1 | contig 10920 bp, 10 predicted proteins | sample DOMMetBare2Fresh_FD_187474 | JGI IMG/M metagenome (GOLD analysis project Ga0209683, IMG submission 187474) | Wetland sediment microbial communities from St. Louis River estuary, USA, under dissolved organic matter induced mercury methylation -... | ecosystem: Environmental > Aquatic >... | reverse complement strand
GGTGTTGCTATTGGTCAGTTTTTTCCTATTATCCCTCACACGTTAAGCCGTTTTGAATATGCCAATGTCTCCATGCCTATCGCGATTCTCATTTGGTTGATGATTTACCCGATGATGCTCAAAATTGACTTTGCGAGTATTTTAGATGCGGGTAAAAAACCTAAAGGGTTGTGCATTACCTGTACGGTGAATTGGTTGATCAAACCGTTTACGATGTACCTTATCGCGGCGTTATTTTTTAAAGTAATTTTTGCAAGCTTTTTGCCTGAAAATCTTGCGAATGAATACTTAGCAGGTGCCATCTTACTAGGTGCGGCTCCTTGTACGGCGATGGTGTTTGTATGGAGCCATCTTACCAAAGGTGATCCTGCTTATACGCTGATCCAAGTGGCAGTAAATGATCTTATTTTGCTCATCGCATTTACGCCTATTGTGGCTTTCTTGCTGGGTGTAAGCAATGTATTTGTTCCCTATGACACGCTGTTTTTATCGGTGATTTTATTTGTTGTTATTCCTTTACTTAGCGGGTATCTTTCACGTCGTTATGTCATCAAGCACAAAGGGCTTAGTTACTTTGAAAATGTGTTTATTAAAAAATTTGATAACACGACCATTTTAGGGCTTTTGCTCACACTTATCATTATCTTTACGTTTCAAGGCGATATCATTCTCAACAACCCGTTGCACGTTCTTCTTATTGCTATTCCTCTTACCATCCAAACATTTTTTATTTTTTATATCTCGTATGGTTGGGCACGTGTGTGGAAACTTCCTCATAACATTGCAGCACCTGCTGGAATGATAGGTGCGAGTAACTTTTTTGAACTCTCTGTTGCTGTAGCGATTACACTGTTTGGGTTACAATCGGGCGCAACACTCGCAACAGTCGTAGGGGTACTGGTGGAAGTGCCTGTCATGCTGGCATTGGTGCGCATAGCAAACAATACAAGAGATTGGTTTGAAAAGTAAGGAGAACATATAGGCTACGAGAGGTATTCCCTCTCGTAGTGATTTTAGCGTGCTAAATGCACCGCTTTAATCATGTTGGCGAGTGCCGCTTTGGTCTCCTGCCAACCTCTTGTTTTAAGCCCACAATCTGGGTTGATCCAGAGTTGCTCTTTAGGCAGAACCTGTAATAACGCTTTGATTTGTTCACTCATCTCCTCTACACTTGGAACACGCGGTGAGTGAATGTCATACACCCCTGGTCCAATTTGCGCTTTGTAGTTTGCTTTTTGAAAGACTTTGAGCAGTTTATTGCCACTGCGTGAAGTCTCGATGGTAATGACATCGGCATCCATACGCTCTATCGTGTCAATGATGTCGTTGAAGTTACTGTAACACATATGTGTGTGGATTTGCGTTTGATCCCACGCCGTTCCAACAGAAGCTTTGAAACTCTCCACGGCCCATTTTTCATAGGCTTTGATTTTTTCTTCACGTAAGGGATACCCCTCTTTAAAGGCTGCTTCATCCACTTGAATGATCTTGATGTCGTGACGTTGTAGATCATCAACCTCTTCAGCAATCGCTTTGGCAACCTCAAAAGCGACTTCACTTTTTGGAATGTCATCGCGCACAAACGACCAGTTCAAAATGGTCACAGGACCTGTGAGCATGCCTTTCATTGGCTTATTAGTTAGACTTTGTGCATAGACTGTCCAGTCAACACTAAGCGGTTGTTTTCGTTTCACACTGCCGTATAAAAGCGGAGGTTTGACACAACGGCTGCCATAGCTTTGTACCCAACCATTTTGACTAAAGGCAAAGCCTTCTAAGAGTTCGCCAAAGTATTCGACCATGTCGTTGCGCTCAAATTCGCCATGTACTAAGACATCAAGACCAAGCTCTTCTTGAATGGTAACACACTCTTGTATGGATGTTTTTAGGGATGCTTCATACTGCTCTTGTGAAATCTCACCTTTCTTATAAGCATTGCGGACCGCTCGTGTCTCTTTGGTTTGAGGGAAAGAGCCAATGGTTGTGGTTGGGAAAAGTGGTAAGTTGAGTGCTTTTTGTTGCAATAAAGATCGCGTCGCATAAGAAGAACGTGTATAAAAAATAGCAGCACTTTTGGTAGAAGTGGCTATTTTAGGGCATTCACTTGCTATAGGTTTTTCTTTGTTCTCCCATAGTGTGTTTATGTGCTCTAACTCTGCTAATTTTTCCAGTGCAAAACTGAGGCGGCTTTTCACTTCAGGTGTCATTTTCTCCTCAAAACGTGTGCTAAAAGGGACATGCAAAAGAGAGCACGACGTGGAGAGAATGAGACGTTTGGCATCAACGGTTTCGCTGATTTGCTCTAAAAGCGCATAGGTTTTAGCCGTATTGTTTTTCCAAACATTTCGTCCATCGATAATACCAGCAATAAGCATTTTATCTTTAAGATGCGAAAGCGCTTTGAGGTTTTCTTCTCCATACACAAAATCAAGCCCAATAGCCCAGATAGGGCAATTCCCTAGCACTTCAACCGCTTCATTCGCACGATCGAAGTAGGTTACAACCGCAATTTTAAGATTGTGGCTTGTTGTGCCAAGCGTATCATAAGCGATTTTGAGTAAGCTCAAAAATTTTGGCTCTAACGTCTTGGCAAATAAAGGCTCATCAAATTGTACGACAATCTCTTCGCCTAAACTTTCAATGGCTTTTAAAACTTTTTCATACGCTTCTAGGATGCTATCAAATAGCGAGAAAATATCGCTTCCATCGACAGGGTTTGCAAGAGCAAGAAAGGTTAAAGGGCCTATAAGATTTATCTTTGGATTTAACCCAAGTGCCTTAGCCTCGATGTACTCATCGACAATTTTTGAAATGTCCACGTGAAACGCCATATTTGCATGAATTTCTGGGACAATGTAGTGGTAATTGGTATTAAACCACTTGGTCATCTCCATAGCAGCGCGTTGTGCATCACCCCTTGCCATTGCAAAATAACGTTCTGTTTTATCTTCGATTCCCACAAAACGAGGAGGAATAGCTCCTAGCATAACGATGGTATCGAGCATAGTGTCATAAAGGCTAAAATCATTGCATGAAATAAAGTCGATGTGACGATCTTGTTGATATTTCCAGTGACGTTCGCGTAATGTTTTTGCAACGGTTTTGACCTCTTCAAAAGAGGTGTTCCCTGCCCAAAATGCTTCCAATGCAAATTTGAGCTCACGTTTTTCCCCGATGCGAGGGAACCCTGTAACGTAAGTTTTAGACATACTTCTTTCCTTATATTTTACCTATCAAAAAAGCGATGCTTTTTTGGAAATGAGACCAGCGTATATGCGTGTCAAAGCGTGTTATTTAACGAGTGGTAAAAAAGGAAAAAGAGGAGGGTGGATGCCTGTGCGGCGAAAGCTGAAATAGCGGCAGTTACAATTAGATTTACGTCTTTTTTTGGCACGTTTGATGGCAGAGTGGGCGCGTTTTGCAAAAAGGCGACTGCATTTACAAATACGAGGACGGTAGGAAGAGACAAATCCTAAAAAGGCAACGGCGGTAAGTGGAGGTGGGTCATCTTCGATGATTTCTTCATCGCAGGTATCGGCAAACAGACGTGTCGTATGAATCAAGCGTGTTTGATGGCGCTTTGTTTTATACTCAATCGTTGATGCTTGAATGGAAGCGAGCCTAAAATAGCCCTTTTTGCCGAAACCTAGAGGCAATCTCACGTGATAATCGTCCTTAAATATGATCTTGGCATTATAGCACAATGACTTACATGTAAAAACTATTTACTATACTTCGCTAAAATAAAGCCATCTTTATTTGAAGGAGAATGGATATGGAAGTTGTTAAAACCGTCGTATTATTGACCTTAATGACATTGATGTTTGTATGGGTTGGTGGCATGATGGGAGGCTCTCAAGGCATGTTAATTGCACTTGTTATGGCTGGTGTCATGAACTTTGTGAGCTACTTTTATTCCGATCAGCTCGTTCTTAGACATTACAATGCTGTGCCTGTAACACACCAAGAAGCGAGCGGACTTTATGCTATTGTTGAGCGTTTAAGTGTAAAAGCGAATATTCCAGTGCCTCAAGTCTATATTATTCCCGATTCTACACCTAATGCGTTTGCCACAGGGCGCAACCCTTCACATGCTGCCGTTGCAGTCACAGAAGGGCTTTTAGAGCTTTTAGATGATGACGAAGTAGAAGCGGTACTTGCCCATGAGCTTAGCCACGTAAGGCACTATGATATTTTAGTGGGAACCATTGCAGCAACAATCGCAGGTGCAATTGGTGTTATTGCCAATATGATGCAATTTGGTGCTATGTTTGGTGGAGATAGAGAAAATCGTCCTAATCCTATTGTGATGATTGTTCTTGCGATTATCTTGCCTCTTGCAGCGGCAGTCATTCAGATGGCGATTAGTCGAAATCGTGAGTATATGGCAGATGAAGGTGCGGCTCGTTTAACAAAACACCCTGAATGGTTGCAAAGTGCGTTAGCAAAACTTTCCAATTATAATCAACGAGGTATGGTACACGAAGCGACACCAGAGAGTGCGCATATGTTTATTATTAACCCTTTTTCGGGAAAAGACATCTCTTTTGCATCCCTTTTTTCAACGCATCCTTCCACGGAAGATAGAATTGCAAGGTTAGAAGAGTTAAAATTTGAAATTCGTTAATTTTATAGCAAAGGCTTATTATGAAAAAATCTCTTAGTGAAATTCCAAGTACTCCGCTTCAAGCAGGTGAGGGTGCAAGTATGCAGATGCTCATTTCTCCTGAAGTTGCGCCTCATTTTGCAATGCGTAAGTTTGTCATTAAAAAAGATGGACATATGCCATTTCACACTAATACGGTTGAGCATGAGCAGTATGTTTTAAAAGGAAAAGCCAGAGTGCGCATGGGCGATGATAGTTTCATTGCAGTCAAAGATGATGTCATCTTTGTTCCAGCAGGTGTACCTCATTCGTATCATGTGATTGGTGATGAAGATTATGAATTTTTATGCCTTATCCCAAATCAAGAAGACAAAATAGAAATGGTAAATGCCGGCGGTCAGAGCTGTGGTTGTTAGATATGAAGCCTCATACTGAGGCTTCATGCACGTTGAAGTTGTCCTAAGTAAGCGTTTCCTTCTTCCCATGAACCAATATCACTCGCACTGTTAATGTGCCCTTTGTCTCCTACGTTAACAAAAGCACTTCCCCACGCTTTCGCCAAACTTTTTGCATAATCTATCGTTGCATATGGATCGTTTGTACTAGCGATAATAATACTTGGAAAATCAAGCAATCCCATAGGAGTGTTCTCAAAACCTTGTGCAGCAGTTGGAAAAACGGCAGAATGTGGATCTGGAGGTGCAACAAAAAGAGCTCCTTTAATAGAAGAGTGTATCTTTTGTGCATCCCAATGTGCAACCACTAAGCAGGCAAGGCTATGTGCCACAAGGATGACATCTTCACCTGCCTCTGCAACGGCTTCTTCAAGTCTTACTACCCATTCATGACAAATAGGATGTTCCCAATCGTTTTGAATAACCCGTTTAAAGTCAGGATTTTCTTTCTCCCAAAGCGTCTGCCAATGCTCAGCTCCTGAGTCTTGATACCCTGGTAAAATAAGCACAGATGTTGCCATAAATCCCTCATAAAATCAATTTTAAAGACTATTGTAGTCTAGCATGACTTAATTAAGAGCGAGTAGGTTATGATAATAAAAAAAATAAGGAATTTTCATGCGCCTTTTTCCTGAAAAAACAGCGATGCTTTTAGTGGACGTTCAAGAACGTCTTTTTATGCATATCGAAGATCATGAACGTATAGAAAAACATTTAATTGCGCTTATACAGGGACTTCAGCATTTAGAAATTCCTATTTTATGCAATCAACAATACACGCAAGGTTTAGGCGAGACCATTAGCTCTCTACGTGCCGTTCTTCACGAAAAAAGTGTGTATGAAAAACGCACTTTTAGTTGTTGTCAAAATGATGATATTATGGCTAAGCTAAGGGCTTTAAATGTTACGTGTGTGATTGTTGCAGGTGTTGAAAGTCATGTGTGTGTGCTGCAAAGTGTACGTGATCTTATCGAAGCAGGATTTGAAGTGATGTTATGTGTCGATGCTATCGGTTCTCGAAAATACAAAGATCATGAAGTAGCGCTTCGTCGTATGGAAAAAGAGGGTGCATGGGTGTGTACAACAGAGTCACTTTTATTTGAGCTGGTGCAAAGTGCGAACCATACACATTTTAAAGCCATAAGTGCATTGGTTAAAACACTCTAAAAACAGTTGCTATGTAAAGAAGATTAAGACTTCTTTACATAGTAAGAGAGACGATGATCGGTATGCTTGATAAAATAAGGGTTATCCGGGATGATGTCCGCATGTCCTAAGAAGAGTTTTCCCTCAGGTTTGAGAAGTGTCGCGAAACGCTCAATCGTTTTTAGACGAAAGTCATCATCAAAGTAGATGAGCATATTACGTGAAAAGATAATGTCAAATTTGCCCAACGAGAGAAAATCGTGTTCAAAAATATTGACTTTTGTGAAAGAAATAGACGAAAAATATTCGCGCTTTGCACGGTAAAAGCGATCTTCTTGTGTAAAAAATTTCTCTTTAAGGCGCTGATCTAATTTATGCAAAGAGCGTTCTGAAAAAAGCCCTTTTTGTGCCTTCTCGATCGCTTCTGAATTAATGTCAATACCCGTAATACTAAATTCTCTTGGTTCTCTTCTTCTCTCTTGTAACATCATAGAAAGAGAATAGACCTCTTCGCCTGAAGCACATGGTGCACAAAGAATTTTGACATTGGGAATAGAGAGCGCAAAGTTAACTGCTAAATCAAGTTGTGACTCTTCACGGTAGAAATAGGTTTCATTGACGGTGACTAAGTCAATGAGGTCTTGTCTCAGTGCTCTATCATGTTGAAGCGCTTCAAAGAGTTTGCGAAAGCTATAAATCTCTTTACGTTCACAAAAGAGGCGGAGTTTGGTTTCAATGACACTATTTTTTGAGAAAAGATCAATGCCGATTTCACGTTTAATGTAATGCAAAAGATCTTGAAGCCCAAAAGTGTTGAACTCTTGAGGAGCTGCAACTTCGTTTTTAAGTGCTATTTCTGGCTCTTTTTTTCTTTTCCAAAACAACATTAAGATTCTCCAAATTTTTTAATGGTTTGAACAATATCGTCTAATGGCAATGAGACAATATTGGGATTAATTTCTATAGCACGCTTTGGCATTCCATATACTATAGCACTTTTTTCACTTTCTGCTATGCATTTCGCGCCAATTTTTTGCAATTCACTAAGTCCGTTGGCACCATCATGCCCAATTCCAGTGAGTAAAACAGCCAATATCTCTGCATCTTTCGCACATTCAACGCTAGAAGAAAAGAGTGAATCAATACTTGGATTGTAAGGGGTGTCTCCCTCTTCAACAGGCTCAATTTTAGGTGAAAAATCGCCCTTTCTCATACGGCAATTTTGAGGGCAAATGTAGATGTTTGCGTTATGTAAACTCATTTTTTTATCGACTGCATGAACGGGCAGATTGAGTTCGTTTTGAAATTGGCTGATGAAACTAGGAATAAATGTCGCATTCATATGTTGAGCGATAACAATAGCACCGTTAAACGTTGGTGAAATAGCAGACAAAATTTTTTTGAGATGACCAGGACCTCCAGTAGAGGCCCCAATCAAGACGATTTTGGGTTTCATTAAACTCCATCTTTTATAAGAGTTCTTGTGAACTCTTTATTAAAGGTCTTTGGGCAAAGCTCAAAGACCTACGCTAACCGCTGTGGTTCTAAAGCTTGCCTCTTTTGAGGCAGAACCTTCTTGCAATTTTGCAAGAAGTCTATTTTTTATTTTCTTCAATCATCCAATAAAGATTCATTCTTACCCCTGCACCTGTTGCGCCAAATTGGTTATAACCCCATGCTTTTTCAAGGTACGCTGGACCTGCAATGTCAAGGTGTAACCATTTGTCTTTATTCTCTTCTTCAATAAAATTATCAAGGAAAAGACCCGCAGTAATAGCGCCACCATAACGGCTTGAGCTAATGTTTGACATATCAGCTACCGAGCTTTTGAGAAGTTTTCTGAGGTATTTATTAAACGGTAGTACGCCGCTGAGCTCACCGCTTTTATCAGAAGCTTTGCGCATAGAGTGTTTTAGTTCACTGTTGTGACCCATAATACCTGTTGTGTATTCGCCAAGGGCAACCACACATGCACCTGTAAGAGTCGCCATGTCAACCAGTAAATCAGGTTTGAGCTCTTGTGCGTAGCAGAGACAATCAGCTAAAACTAAACGACCTTCCGCATCTGTATTGCGTACTTCAATAGTTTTGCCATTTTTTGCAACTAAAACATCATCAGGTTTGTAGGCATCGCCACCGATCATATTTTCAGTCGCCCCAATAATGGCGTGAATCTCATACGGAAGCTCAAGCGTAGCAGCACCTTTTAAGATGGCCATTACGGCAGCTGCACCGCTTTTGTCAGCTTTCATAGTGACCATGTGCTCACTTGGTTTTAGGCTAAGTCCACCGCTATCATACGTTAAACCTTTACCTACATACACAAAACGTTTTTTGACTTCTTTTGGCTTATAGGTAAGATGAATAAGGCGTGGAGGATGGACACTTGCACGATTAACAGCGAGAAATGCATTCATGCCTTGTGCTTTTAAAAAGTTCTCATCCATCACTTTACAAGAGACATTTGGAATAGAGGTTAGGGTTTGAGCAACATCCGCGAGTGCCATAGGTGTCATGTCTTGCGGTGTTGCATTGACGATTTCTTTTGCAAAATTCGTTGCTTCTGCTACAGCAGTTGCTGAACGTAGTGCTTTAGTAGCTGTTTCGAGTGAAACATCAACACGGCTATAATCATCTAAACAGATGATGATTTTTTCAAGTTTTGAAGGCTCTTTTTTACTTTTGTAGGTATCAAAGGTATAGCTCCCTAAGATAAAGCCTTCAACAAGAGCTTTGATATTTACACCAGGGCAGTCGTTAGAGTAGGTTCCAATAGCAAGTGATTTGAGATTTGTTTTTTTGATGCATTCGAGTGCTTTTGAAGCTGCAAGGCGAATTTCATCGGCATCTAGCGAATCACATCCTACATAAATGGTTTTACTTGAAGGTACAAAGAGTGTCTCTTCACTTTCACCTTTAAATCCTAAAAGCTCTAATGTCTCTTTATCTGCAATAGAAGCGTGATTTAGGTCTTTATTAATAACGAAGACGATTTTTGCGTCTACGATTGCTTCATTAATTTTTTTGTTCAGTAGTGCGATTTGCATGTTTTTCCTTAAATGTCTTGTCTGTAACTTTATGAAAATAATAAGAGATACCACCACCAATGATAGCAGCTAATGGAATAGCAAAATACCAGTGTTGTTTTGCCCAATGTATCACAATAAGAATCTCTTGACCAAAATACCATGTTGGAATAATAGTCAGTGCCGCCCAAAACCATGCGGAAATAAGATTGATAAAGGCAAACATTTTACCACTGTAGCGTGTAAGTCCGATGGAAATAGGAATAACGGTACGAAGGCCATAGAGATAACGTTGGATAAAAATAATAGGCCAACCGTATCTTTTGAGCAATAGGTGAGCAAGAGCGAGTTTACGGCGTTGACCTTTGAGTTTTTTATGAACAAATTTTTTGTTAAAACGTCCGATGTAAAAGTAGACTTGATCGCCTGCAAAACCACCGAGTCCTGCTACAAAGATAGCGAGGAAAAGGTTCATGTCACCTGTATGGGTGAGTAAGCCTGCCATAACAAGACCCATTTCACCTTCTAGCATACCCCAGAAAAAGAGAATGATATAGCCATACTCTTTCATCAAATAGATGAATTTATTTTCCAATCCAACAACAGGAGCCATGTATAAAACATAGCCTAATGTAGAGAGAATAACGACCATAAAAAGAGTGAAAAGTTTTCCAGAGTGTTTATTTAAAAATTCACTCATGGTCTTATCCTATATTCAAAATTGATTTTGCTTGAACCATATCTTTATCCCCACGACCTGAGAGATTGACAATAATCACTTTGTTTTTGATCTCTTCTTTAGGGATTTTTTTTAGGTATGCTACGGCATGAGCACTTTCAAATGCAGGGATAATACCTTCTTTACGGCTTAACCATACAAAAGCATCTAATGCTTCTTGATCGGTGATATTATCGTATTTAGCAATACCAAGGTCTTTAAGATACGCGTGTTCTGGTCCAATGCCTGGGTAATCAAGTCCTGCAGAGATAGAATGTGCCTCAAGAATTTGTCCATCATCATCTTGGAGGAGGTAACTCATCTGTCCATGAAGTACACCTGGGCTTCCTTTGGCGAGTGAACAGCCATGTTTATCGGTATCAACGCCATGACCTCCCGCTTCAATGCCGATGCATTTTACACCTTCTTCACCTAAGAAATGGCTAAATATACCCATAGCATTGCTTCCACCACCAATACAGGCTACAACCATATCGGGAAGACGTTTTTCTTTGACTAAAATTTGTGCTTTTGCTTCATAGCCAATGATGGCTTGAAAATCACGCACCATCATAGGATAAGGATGTGGACCTGCAACAGTTCCAATGATGTAAAACGTGTCGCGTGCATGAGTAACCCAATAACGAATCGCTTCATTCATCGCATCTTTGAGTGTTTTACTTCCACTCTTAACAGAGTGAACTTTTGCACCTAAGAGTTTCATACGAAAAACATTGAGCTCTTGTCTCTCAACATCTTTCTCACCCATGAAGACTTCGCATTCAAGTCCTAAAAGTGCCGCAATGGTTGCTGTTGCAACACCATGTTGTCCGGCACCCGTTTCAGCGATAACACGCTTTTTCCCCATCTTCTTAGCAATCAAACCTTGCACGATGGTGTTATTTACTTTATGCGCACCAGTGTGGTTTAGATCTTCTCGTTTCAAATAGACTTTTGCACCTAACTCTT
>Ga0209683_10000991_pt1 | contig 10952 bp, 9 predicted proteins | sample DOMMetBare2Fresh_FD_187474 | JGI IMG/M metagenome (GOLD analysis project Ga0209683, IMG submission 187474) | Wetland sediment microbial communities from St. Louis River estuary, USA, under dissolved organic matter induced mercury methylation -... | ecosystem: Environmental > Aquatic > Freshwater... | reverse complement strand
GGCTTGGAACGTGTGATCCTCATGTGAGTGGTTCCGGTGATCCTTGGCGTTGTCGCGAAATACCGCCGGGAGACTCCGTGCGTTACGGGAACGAGCCGTGTTCGAGCTTCAGACCGGAGTCGGCCAGAACCCGTCATTCGGCGTCGCCGCGTAAGTTACGCGCAAGCGGTCATTGCCGGACTCTGTTTAGCTCAGTCGGCACGAGTTGAGCCGAAACGACTCCGCCCCGCACGGACGGCCACAGCCGCTGAGATCCAGCGAGCTTCTCATCCCGATCTCTGCCCGCTCCATCACATGCGTGGCCAGATCTTCTTGCGCGGGAAGATCGTGGGCCTGATCGAAGCGCGCGAATTGATAAGTCGCCCGGTGGTGTGCGGAGAAGCATTCGCGCGGGCGATGAATCAGCCGCTCGCCGCAGTCGAGAAGATCACGACAACGCGGAACTGTCACTGGACTGAAGAAGAAACGGAGTGGAAGCCGAAGACCAATCGTTCGCCCCCAATTGAGGAGCAGATGAACTTCGACGCTTGATTGCAGCAAATCCCACCACGCGGCAGGTCGGCGCTATCCTGTTGCGATAAAGGGATTGATAGAGTCTGCGACGCAAATACAAGCGGCTTGAAGGCTTGTACAGCCTGGCCGAGAATCTGACTGCTCGAATATGTGCCGTGATCAACGTTGCGTCCACGACTTATCCTGATGGCCCTGTAGCCTTACACCACTGCGTGGTACGCGACACGTAGCGGGCCACTTTTGGCTCCTGGGCCGCTGAATGTAGTTTTCATCAACCATGTGAGAGGAGTGATCGTGAGAATTTCCAAACCCGTTCGCGGATTCATAGCCTCCGCCCTGATATTGGGCGCGGCGCAATCGATGGCCGCTGATCCGATCCGGATCGGCGTACCGGTCGGTCTGAGCGGCGCAAACAGCGTTGTAGCGCCTTCGGTGGTTCAATCGGCACAGCTGGCGGTCGACGAGATCAATGCAAAAGGCGGCATTCTCGGGCGCAAGGTCGAACTCGAGGTGGCCGACGATGGCAGCGGCGCTGCCGGCGCGCAGAAGGCCTTCGACTCCCTGATCTTCCAGAAGAAGGTCAACGTGCTGATCTCGATGGAGACTAGCGCGGCGCGCAACGCGGGCCTGCCGATCGTTTCGCGCGGCAAGGTGCCCTTCATCTACACGTCGTTCTATGAAGGGCGGTCCTGCAATCCGTATCTGTTCGTGAATGCCTGGGTCCCGGATCAACAGGTCGCTCCGATCGTCGACTACTTCATGAAGCAGAAGGCGAAGTCGTTCTTCTTGGTCGGCAGCGACTATGCGTTCGGTCGCGGCATGCTCGATTTCACCAAGAAGTACATCCAGAGCAAGGGCGGCAAAGTCGTCGGCGAAGAGTACCTGCCTATGGACGGTACAGATTGGACCGCAGTCATCAGCAAGCTGAAGGCCGCCAAGCCCGACGCGCTGATCACGTCGACCGCCGGTGGCGCCCCCAACGTGACGCTTACCAAACAGTTGCGCGCCGCCGGCGTAACGATTCCGTACGGCAACCTCGCGGTCGATGAAGGCACGGCCAAGGGCATGGGAGCGGACGCCGAAGGCATCTTCATTTCCGGTTCCTACTTGACCAACATCGACTCGCCCAAGAACAAGGAATTCTTGGCGGCGATGCAGAAGAAGTTCGGCAACGATCTGAAGACGCCGAACGACCTTTCGGTACCCCAGTACGAGGGCGTGTACGCGTACAAGGCCGCGGTCGAGAAGGCCAAGTCGACCGACGCCGACAAGGTGATCAAGGCCCTCGCCGAGGTTGCCGTGGACGGGCCGCGTGGCACGATCAAGATGAACAAACAGCGGCACGCGCCGCTCACGATGTACCTTGGTCAGGTGCAGAAAGATGGGTCGGTCAAGATCCTGGAGACCTTCAAGGACGTGGATCCGGGTGCGCAGTGCCCGAACCTGAAATAAGCTGACGGCCTGCTGCGGCCGCCACCATGCGGCTTCCCGGGCACGAGGCCTGAGAGGTCGCATGGGCATGCCGGCCGGGGATTCTGTGTGATCGCTCTCCTGCTGGACACGGTCACGACCGCGGCGATCCTGTTCGCGGTCTGCGCCGGACTGTTGTTGATCTTCGGCGTGATGAAGATCATCAACTTCGCGCATGGCGGCTTCCTGACCGTCGGCGGCTACTCGGCACTTGCGGTCACGCAACTGGGCCTAAACCCATGGTGGTCGATGACCTTCGCATTCGTCATCGGCGGCCTGTGCGGCATGCTGGTCGAGCGGCTCGTTGTCCGGCCGCTGTATTCGCGACCGCTCGACGCGATCCTCGCCACGTGGGGGCTGGGCATCATCATCGGGCAGATCATCACCCTCATGTTCGGCCGGGATGTCAAGTTCGTCGAGAGCCCGCTGTCCGGTACGGTGGGTCTGTTGGGAACGGCCTATTCCCAATACCGGCTCGCGGTCGTGGTGGTCGCGGTCGTGCTCGCCGGCGCGATGGCATGGGCGCTAAACGGCACCCGCCTCGGACTACTGACGCGGGCCGTGATCATGAACGAGAACCTCGCGAAAGGCCTGGGCATAAACAGCACCCTGGTGCGCTTCTCCAGCTTCTCGATCGGCGCTGCGCTCGCCAGCCTCGCCGGCGCGCTGATCACGCCGCTGTCTAGCGTGGACCCAAACATGGGTGTCCCGTGGCTGATCAATGCCTTCATGCTGGTGATGGTGTCGGGAATGTCTCTGATCAGCCTCGCGGCAGCCTGCCTTGTGCTCGGAGGCCTGCAGGTCGTGGTCAGTACGTACGGAAGCCCGATCCTGGGGGGATTGACGATCGTGGTGCTAGCCGCGCTCGTGCTGCGCATCCGGCCGCAGGGCTTCGCCCGTGAGTAGGACAGTGTCGGCGAGTCCGACTCGCGCCCGCCCCCGCGGCGACAGATCGGCGGAAACTCGATGGCTTGCGCTGTGCGTCGTAGCGGCGCTGCTGCTTGTCCTCCTTGGCCCTTACGTTCTGCCGCCGTTCATGGTCAATACGCTGGTGAGGGCCTTCTTCTATGCGGCCGTCGCACTCACCGTCGACATCCTGTGGGGCTACACCGGCATTCTGACGTTCGGCCAGTCAGCGTTCTTCGGGATTGGCGCTTACGCGGCAGGCCTCGTGTTCACGCACATGGGCTTCTCGGTCGGGAACGCGGCGATGGCGCTCGCCGTGGGTATGGGCGGCGCGATCATCGTCGCGTTGATCACCGGCTGGCTTTCCTTCTACCACGGTGCTACAGCGCTGTACGCATCGGTGGTCTCGCTGGTGCTGCCGATCGTCCTGACGCAGATCATCTTTTCTGGCGGCAGCTTCACCGGCTCCAGCAGCGGGCTGTCCGGCTACCCGAGCTTCGACCTGGAGGTTGAGGCCTGGTTCTGGCTGGGCGGAGGGTTTCTGACCATCGTGACGGCTGGCGCCTGGATCATCGTGCGCAGCGACTTCGGGCGGCTGCTCGTGGCCATACGGGAGAACGAGGCACGGTGCGCGTACCTCGGCATCGACATTTCGCTCATCAAGATTGCGCTGCTCGCGGCACTGTCGATGATCGCGGCGGCGGCCGGCTACGGCTATGCGGGCTACAGCATGGTCGTGTCGCCCGAATTGGCCGGATTCACGTTCGGTACCGAACTCGTCATCTGGGTGGCCTTGGGAGGACGCGGCACACTGGTCGGGCCCGTCCTGGGCACCTTGGTCCTCGATGTGGGTACCGCCTACCTCAGCGGCGACCTGCCCTTCGTCTGGAAACTGATCGTGGGCTTCGCATTCGTCGTCGTGATCATTGCGCTTCCAAAGGGACTGATCCCGGCGCTGGTCGACCTCGTGTCGCGAGTGCGTCCGAGCCGCTTTCCAACGGTGTCCCGCGGCGCCGAACTCGTTGCGGTGGCTGCGCCGATCGATGAACGTTCCGCAGGGTCGGGCTCGCCGGCGGTCGACGTCTCCAATGTAGCCAAGCACTTCGGCAGCCTGCAGGTGCTGCGCGATATCAGCTTTCGGGCATCGCACGGTGAACTGCTCAGCCTCGTCGGCCCCAACGGTGCCGGCAAGACCACGCTGATGCGCTGCCTCAGTGACGGTGGGGAACGGTCCTCGGGACAGGTGCGTATCAACGGCCACGACATTGCCCGGCTGCCGCCGCACCGCTGCGTCGCCTTCGGGCTTGGGCGGAAGTTCCAGACCGCGAACACGTTCGATACCCTGACGGTCGCGGAGTCGCTGCGGATCGCCCGCACGCGGTTGCAGCGACCTTCGATGCGCCGTGCAAGCGCGGAACTGGCGTTACCGTCTGCAGCGCTGCAGGTGGTGCGCTCGACGGGGCTGGATCGGCATCTGGGGGAACAGTGCCGCTACCTGTCGCACGGGATGAAGCAGGCGCTCGAGCTGGCGATGGTGCTCGCACTGGAGCCCACGGTTCTGCTGCTGGACGAGCCCACAGCGGGCTTGACGAAACCCGAGCGGACGATGATCGGCGGCATCCTCGTCGAGCTCGCGCGCGACCACGCGATGTGCATATTGCTGATCGAGCATGACTTGGACTTCGTGCGCGACATCAGCTCGCGCGTGATCGTCTTGCACCAGGGCGCCATCGTGCTCGACGGGAGCGTCCAGCAAGTCGTCGACTCGGCTCTCGTCCGGGAAATCTATGCAGGGCACGTGACGGCGCCACCAAGCGGGGCCGCGGGATGAGCGAGGCGAATTTCGTCCGGCAGTCGGATGCATCGGCCGCGCCGGTTCTCGGCATCTCACGACTGCGCTGCGGCTACGGGGCGGCGACGGTCGTGCACGCGGTGGACCTCGACATCGGAGCGGGCGAAGTGCTGGCCCTGCTCGGGAAGAACGGCATGGGGAAGTCCACCCTGCTCAAGGCAATCATGGGTTTCCTGCCGCTGCAGTCGGGCCACATCAGGCTGTTTGGCGAGGACGTGACCGGGCTCCCTCCGCACCTGCTGGCGCGCCGCGCGATCGCCTACTCCCCACAGGAGCAGGCACTGTTCCAGGATCTCACCCTCGAGGAGAATCTGAAGCTCGTCGTGCACGACCGACAAGTGCTCCGGCGCGGCGTCGAACGCGTCGGCGTCTACTTCAACTTCATTCCGCAGAGACTTCGACAGCGAGCCGGAACCCTTTCCGGGGGCGAACAGAAGATGCTGCTCGTCGCTCGCGCGCTGTTGAGCCGCCCGCGACTGATGCTGATCGACGAGATCAGCGAAGGCCTGCAGCCGTCTGTCATCGAGCAGCTGGCCGGCGTACTGCGCGCCGAACGCTCGGAGACGGGCTGCTCGATCCTGCTTGTCGAGCAGAACGTCGGCTTCGCGCTGTCGGTCGCGGACCGCTTCGCAGTGCTGCAGTCCGGTGAAATCGTGGATCAAGGCATCGTCGGGGACGAAAACGCATCGCAGCGCATCCTTATGCGGCTGAGCGTCTGAGGCCCGGAGCCGAAGTCCGCCGCCGCAATCCTGAGGAGCCCCGATGTTCGAACTGAACACCTTTTCCATCGTCGCGCGCTGCCCAAGGACGGCGATGCTGGGCGTCGCGGTGAGCACTGCCGTCCCGGCCGTCGGGGCTCTTTGTCCGTACGTACTCCCGGCAGTGGGGGCCGTCTCCACGCAGTCGTGGGTCAATCCGTATCTGGCGATCGAGGCGTTGGACCTCATGCGCAACGGCCTTGCAGCACCGGCGGCTCTCGACAAGGTGCTCGAGCGCGATGATGCCGCCGATCTGCGACAGGTCGGAATCGTTGATGCCAGGGGCGGCGCCGCGGCGTGGACCGGGACTGGATGCACCCCATGGTGCGGTCACCGGATCGGCAATGGGTTCGCCGTGCAGGGGAACATGCTCATAGGCGAGGAAACGGTGCTGGCGATGGCGCACACATTCGAGGCCACCGATTCTCTCGACCTCGCAGAAAGGATGATGCTTGCGCTCGAAGCGGGGCAGACGGCCGGTGGCGACAAGCGCGGCAAGCAGTCGGCCTCGATCAAGGTCTTCGGGCAGGAGGACTACCCTTGGCTCGACCTTCGGGTCGACGAGCATCCATACCCAGTGGCAGAACTGCGCCGCATCCTGTGCATCGCCAGGCTGCAGTTGCTTCCGTTCGTGCTGGGCATGCCCAAGCGCGGCGCACCCGTCGGTGCGCTTCCCGAGGCTACCGCGCAGATGCTGCTGCGCCCGCCGCCGTCGCGCCCCGGCGGCGGCGGCAGCGCCTAGACGACTGGGGGCCGAAGCGCGGCCGTTGCGGTCCGCTCAGTACCATCCACGCTTGCTCGACGCGCCCAGCATCTCGTTGTAGACGTCGGTGCGACGGTCGCGCAGAACCTGGTTGAACGCGTTCCAGTTGCGCTTGCGCCGCGCGTCCGAAAGGTTGAGGTCGGCGACGAGAATCTCCTCGCCGTCGCGGCTGGCCGGACCCGCTAGCGGCCAGCCGGTGCAGCTTACGATCAGGCTGTTGCCGATGAAGGGCTGTTCACGCTCGATCCCCACGCGGTCGGCGGCGGCGACAAAGATCGAGTTCGAATGCGCACCACCCATCGAGAGCACGTTGGCCATGACCGGCAGCTCGGCTGGCTGGTCCGCCATCGGCACCCAGTTGGTCGGGACGCACAGAATGTCCGCGCCCTGCAGCGCCGCGAGCCGGAAAACCTCCGGAAACCAGATGTCATAGCAGATGGCGCATGCGATGCGACCGACGGGCGTGAGGAACACCGGAACGCCGAGATTGCCGGGCTCGAAGAACAGATTCTCCTCACCCCAGAGGTGGTTTTTCCGGTAGACGCCGACAAAGCCTTCGGGTCCGGCGACCACAGCACTGTTGAACAACGCCTGGTCGGCGAGCTCGGTGATTCCGGCGACGATGTGCAGACCGTGCGAGCGGGCAGCTTCAGCCCATGTGCGCGCTGTCGAACCGTCCGGGATCGTTTCGGCCAGTCCGAAAGCCTCGCGGCGAGACTCGAACACGTAGCCCGTGTTGCACAACTCGGGCAGAACCACGAGTTGCGCGCCTTTGGATGCCGCCGCAGCAATGAGTTCGAGGCTGCGCTCGACGTTGCGCTGCTTCTCGCCGATTCTCGGTTCGAACTGGATGCAGGCCACCCGCACAAGGCTTTCGGGCATCTTGGCACTCTTCGACATGGGACTCTCGCCTTCCGGTTCAAGGAGTTCGATGCGTTGCGATCTGCCCGCCCCACGCGTGCCCGCGCTCGAATGCGTGCGCGACGCGCAGGACGGTCGTCTCATCGAACGGGCGCCCCGCGATTTGAAGGCCGATCGGCAGCCCGCGATGGTCGAAGCCGCACGGCACGGAGATGGCGGGAAGCCCGGTCAGGTTGTACGGGAAGGTGAGCCGCCAAGACGCTGCCAGCACGCTCTCAGGCTTGCCGCCCACTTCCACGGTCCACTCGCCACTGTTCCAGGCGGTGAGCGGCTCGGTGGGCCCGACAATGACGTCCGCGTGCTCGAACGCGCGACGGAAGTCCTCGCACAGGACGGCGCGCAGTTGCTCGGCCTTCAGATAGTCGGCGGCCGTGACGAGCCGCCCGATCTCCACCAGCGAGCGGACGTCCGGCTCGAAGTGGACCTGGCGCCCGGCGGCCACCGACGCATCGTGGTACGCCGCCGACGAGGCGAGCTCGACCGCGAAGATCGCCGCCAACCCATATTGCAGGTTCGGGATCTCGAACTCGTGTACGCGCGCTCCAGCCGCCGATAGGTCCGAGAGCGCCCGTTCCACGGCGGCATCGACCGCAGGTTCGTTGCGATCGAAGAAATGGTTTCGGCAGACTCCGACGCGCATTCCCTCGATAGGCAGGCCGAGCGCCTTCGTGTAATCGGGGACCGGTCTGTCTTGGCAAGCGGGGTCACGGGCGTCGTAGCCCGCGAGGACGTTCAGCAGCAACGCAGCGTCCGTGACCGTTCTGCTTAGCGGTCCGGCATGATCCAGCGACCAGGTGTGCGGAACGATACCGTAGCGACTGACGCGTCCGAATGTCGGCTTGAGTCCGACGACGCCGCACAGGCTTGCCGGGATCCGGATCGAACCGCCGGTATCCGAGCCCAGAGCCGCACTGCAGAGCCCGCCTGCAACCGCCGCCGCCGAACCGCCACTGGATCCGCCAGGGATACGGTTCGTGTCCCACGGATTGCGCGTGGGTGGCGTCACGGTTCCCCACGCGAACTCGTGGGTACGCGTCTTGCCGATCAATATTGCGCCGGCCTTTCGCAATCGCGCCACGGCCGCCGAGTCGTAAAACCCGAAGGAAATACCCGCCGCGCGCGTCCCGGCAGTCGTCGGCATGTCCTCTGTGAGGTAGTTGTCCTTGACGCCGATCGGGATTCCGTGAAGCGCTCCGCGCCAGTTGCCAGCTGCGATTTCACGTTCGACGTCGCGCGCCTGCGCGAGCGTTGACTTGGCGACGTGCACGAAACTCTGCAGCGTGCCGTCCGAAGCACCGATGCGCTCTAAGCAGGCTTCGGTGAGCGCTACCGGTGAAAGTCTACGGTCGCGCAGCGCCGGAGCCAGATGTTCGATCGGCGCGGCGCATGGATCGCGCTCGTCATCGTTCTTCACTTCTCGCCCTTGGCGCGGTAGGGGGCCGTCGGCTCGAAGATGACTGCGGGATGGATATCCTTCAAATCGAGCGAGCGAAGCTTGCGTATCTCTGCGAGCACGTCTTCGAATGCCGCTAGGCTCTCGCGAAAGCGGTCATCCGACAACGACGTGCCGAGCACATCTTGCATCGTCGAAATGGGCGCGGCGTCGCTTGCTGACGTCACTAGGTTCCTCGAAACTGAATGAACCACACCGTGGCTAAGCATAACCCGAGCGAAGTTCCTCTGTTGATGATCATCCGGAATTGACTCAATGGGCTGCGCGTGCTGGCAGCGCAAGCCGTGCAGCGACGACGAATGACGTACATTAAGCCGAACAATCGGTATGGCTTGTGTCACCGAATGTGCACTCGGCGGTTATTCGGGGGCTCGATCAGGATTTCGTTCATTGCGGACTGCGTCTCAATGCCCCGCACGATGCCGTGTCGGGAACAAGCCATGAACTCTTAGATCCGTCCTGCGCGCAGCCTCAGCGTCTGAACGCGGGCTAATGGTAGAGATGCGATCGGCTGCTTTGGGCAAGGCCAGGAGACCGGTTAGGGTCGAGCACGGTCATAAGCAGCCCAGGTCACCCCATGCGGTGGCTACTGCCTGATTCGCTTCATCTCCGGGTCATACATCGGTTTCAACGATGTCCGTGCCGGATAGCGCCTGCCAGCGATGTCGATCTCCCATTTGCCCGCGTCGAGCCACGCCTGATCGATCGGCACGCCGGCTTCGATCATCGCTAGTCCGACTGCGCCGCCGAGCGTGAATCCATACGAGGCCGCGCGCACGTAGCCGACCGGCTTGCCATTGCGATGCACGACCTCGGCGTGGAACATCGTTGGTTCGGGGTCGAGCACCAGCACCTGCGCCAGGCGTCGCGTCAGCGGGCCGCTCGATTTCTTTGCCAGCACCGCGTCGCGGCCGATGAACCCACCGGGTTTCTTCAGATCGACCGCGAAGCCGAGTCCCGCTTCAAGCACCGAGTCGGTGTTGTCGATGTCGTGACCATAGTCGCGGTAACCCTTTTCCATCCGCAGGCTCGCCAGCGCCTTCAGCCCTGCGTGTCGGAGCCCGACTGAATCGCCCGCCTGCACCAGCTGGTCGTAGACGTGCGTGGCCTGCTCGGTCGGTACATACAGCTCATAGCCGAGCTCGCCCAGGTACGTGATGCGAACGCACAGCACCCGCGCGAGCCCGAGATCGATCTCCTTCGCGCAGCGAAACGGAAACGCTTCGTTCGAGAGATCCGCGCTGGTCACCGTCTGCAGCAGCTCGCGCGAGCGCGGCCCCTGGATGTTGATCTGTGCGTAGGCAGCACTGATATCCGTCGCGAACGCGTGCGCGTCGGCGCAATGGCGGCGCAGGCGCGCCAGCACGTGGCGGTGCGCGGTGTCGGACGCGACCACCATGTAGTGCTGATCGTTGTGCTTGGTGACGGTCAGATCCGCCTCGATCGTGCCGCCCTCGTTGAGCCACTGTGTGTAGGTGATTCGGCCGGGCTCGCCATCGACATTGTTCGCCGATAGATGGTTCAGCACGCGGCCCGCGTCGCGTCCCTGAACGAGAAACTTCGACATGAACGACATGTCCATCAGGATCACACCGTTACGGCAGGCCTCGTGCTCGGCGCGCCAATACGCAAACCAGCTCTGCCGGCCCCATGACAACCGTTCGACCCTGGGTTCAACCCCGGGCGGTGCGTACCAGTCAGCGCCTTCCCAGCCGCTCACATCCTTGAAATACGCGCCGCGCGCAACCAGACGGTCGTGCAGCGGCGAGCGTTTGGCGTTCCGCGCGGTCATCATCGAGCGCGTCGGGTAGTGGCACTGATACACCATGCCGAGCGACTCGACGGTACGCGTGCGGCGGTAGTCCGGGTTCGACTGATAAGGATGCAGCCGGTCGATGTTGATGCCGGTGATATCGACATCAGGTGCGCCGGTGAGGATCCAGTGCGCCAGCATGCGACCGATGCCGCCGCCGGTGAGGATGCCGATCGAATTCAGTCCCGCGGCGACGAAGTAGTTCGCGAGCTCCGGCGCTTCGCCGACGATCGGCTTCAGGTCGGGCGTGAAGCTCTCCGGGCCGCAGAAGAACTTCTTGATTCCCGCGGCTTGCGATGCTGGTACGCGGGCCATGGCTTTCTCGAGATAGGGCGTCATCCGATCCCAGTCGGGTTCGATCTCGCCGAACGAGAAATCCTTCGGCACACCGTCGACTTTCCACGGCGCGCAGATGGTTTCGAAGAGGCCAATCATCAAACCGCCACCTTCTTCGCGGAAGTAGCTATACGAGCCCGGATCTTCCAGCACCGGCCACGCGCGAT
>Ga0209683_10000988_pt1 | contig 10978 bp, 10 predicted proteins | sample DOMMetBare2Fresh_FD_187474 | JGI IMG/M metagenome (GOLD analysis project Ga0209683, IMG submission 187474) | Wetland sediment microbial communities from St. Louis River estuary, USA, under dissolved organic matter induced mercury methylation -... | ecosystem: Environmental > Aquatic >... | reverse complement strand
TAATGCAAGTAATTGGAGTTTCAGTGGTGGTACTTCCTATTTTTATTATGTAAATAATGGAGTTTTGTTTTAATTGGTACTATGTTGTAGTTCGTACTTTTTAACAAATTACAATTCATCACTTCTCAGTTTATAAAGTGCGAATCAGATTTTGTAAAATTACATTAGCTCAATTTGCTTTTTTACCAAGGGAGAAACCCGTTTACCAATTAATTCAATGGCTTGTTTTAATTTTTCATGCGGCATACCTGCATCCATTTGAAATGTAAATCTTGAGATGCCTCCCAATGCTTTACTGTGACGAATGATTTTTTCTGCAACTTCTTCCGGGCTGCCAACAACTAATGCGCCTAATGGTCCTGCCTGTGCATTAAATCCTGCACGTGTAACAGGAGCAAATCCTCTTTCCTGTCCAATTTTGGTAAACATGGCTGCATAACCGGGATAATATGTTTCAACAGCTTCCTCTGTTGTATTAGCAACAAAACCTAATGAATGTAACCCTATTTTTAATTGTTCTGCTGAATGACCAGCTTTATTACCGGCGTCTTTATACAAATCAATCAATGGTTTAAAACGGTGTGTTTCTCCACCAATAATAGCAACCATCAATGGCAACCCTAACTTGCCTGCTCTTACAAATGATGCAGGTGTGCCTCCAACTCCAATCCAGATTGGTAGTTTTTCCTGTAAAGGCCTTGGATAAATTGATTGATTGTGTAAAGCAGGTCGAAACTTGCCCGACCAATTAACCACTTCATTCTTTTGAATGTTGAGTAAGAGTTCTAACTTTTCAATAAATAAATCATCATAATCATGCAGGTTTAATCCAAATAAGGGGAAAGCTTCTGTAAACGAACCACGACCCACAACCATTTCTGCCCTGCCGTTTGAAATTAAATCGATGGTTGCAAAATTTTGAAATACTCTAACAGGATCGGCAGCACTTAAAACAGTTACAGCACTGGTGAGACGAATGCGTTTAGTACGTGCAGCAGCGGCTGCCAATATGATTGATGGAGCTGAATCTAAAAATTCTTTTCTGTAATGTTCTCCAATTCCAAATACATCCAGCCCAAACGCATCTGCCAATTCAATTCTCTCCAACAACTCAGCTAGTGATTTTGCATTTTGTATAGCAATATCTGATCCTTTTTTGATGTGGCTGAAGCAAAACTATCTATTCCTATTTCCATGGTATTTATTTTGATCTTTGCATTGATTGTGTTTCACAAATTTATTCAATGAGTATTCCTGAGTTTGTGAAGATAAGAAATGCATGAGGCGGGGTATCATCTTTTCATTTCCTGTTTCTAAAAAAGAATCGTATTCCAAATAAAATGAACAGTAACAATAAAATAAGAAAGTAAACAGTTGTTGAAAAGCTTTTAATGATTGAACTTACATTTGTTGCCTTTGATAATAGATTTGAAATGTTGGGATAACGATTCAGCATAGTTATGATTCCAATGTTTTCTGCATAATCAAAAATGCCTGCACAAACTGGAATAAAGCATAAATAAAAATAGTTGCTATCTAATTTGTTTAGTTTGTTAAGAAAATAAGCCAGCAACAGACAGGAACTAATTGCAAAGAGGAATGGATAAATCATATCCATAGGAAGTTGCTTATATAAATAAACGTTTCTTCCCTGTTCACCTAAAGTATCAAACAGTTTGTTGACATAGTCAGCGGAATAACCGGTTGGCATCATATCCAGAAGCTTCATTCCATTTGAAAAGTTCATTACTTTAGGAATAGTAATGAAGAGCATAACAAAATAGATAGTATTAGTAAAAAGAAAAAGGAATAAGACTTTCCTGCCACTTATATTTTGCTTTATAAAGTTTCTCATTTAAAGTGTATAAAGTAAGAAAACCTGGTTTTGAATATGATTACAGTTTCGGATACAAAGCTTAGGCTTCTTCCGCTTTTATGAATAGACCTTAATGAATAAGCACATTTTTTCTTCACTTCTATTTGAGGCTCGAATATTTGGCGAAGCATTATACAAGATAATTTACTTTGTAAAAACGTTGATTGTTTCGTTGTACATCTACATTATGATGTTCCATTGATTTACACATTTACTATAAACACCGGTATTTCCAACTCGTGCCGAACCGCTTCAATGGTTTCACCAAAAACATAATCTTTTAAACCTTTATGACGGTGTGCACCCATTACGAGTAAATCGGCTTTGTTCTCTTTTACAATGCGAACAATTTCTTTAATTCTGTTTTTATAACCTAATGCAACGGTTACATTAAACCCTTTTTCCTTTAATGTTTTTGCATATTGCTGTAAACGTTCCCTGTCGTTACGGGTTTCAAAATCATCTGATACATCGCCCAGCATACGTGCCGGTGCACTTTCAACAATATGCAACAATAGGTAACCAGCTTCTTTTTTACCTTGTTGTAAAGCATGTGCAATAATCTTTTCATCATTTTCAGAAAAATCAAGTGCGGCAGCAATTAATTTAATTTCAGGAACAGTGAGATTGGAAAAATCGGGGATGGCGCTGTGTAATTTAATATCAGCTTTTGCCGTTTGTTTTTTAAGGAAAGGAAGTACTGTCATAGCAAAGAATAGCCATATAAAAATAAGAGCAACAATACTGATAACAATTTTCCAGAACATCATTCCTTCCTGCTGGTAAACTGTTGAAATTTCCTGCGCCACCAATCGCACATTTAAAGTAATAAGGATGGCAGCAATGATCCAGGCTGCAGTTTTTATCCAGTTGTTAATAGCAAACTCACCCATCGTTTTTTTATCGCTCACAAAATGAATAAGTGGAATAATGGCAAAGCCTAATTGCAAACTCAAAATCACCTGGCTAAATACAAGCAGGTCGTCTACTTTTTCTTCTCCATAAATTAAGATTACAATTACAGCCGGTATAATTGCAATTAACCTTGTGAGTAAACGGCGCAGTAAAGGATTAATTCGGATATGTAAATAACCTTCCATTACAATTTGTCCCGCAAGTGTACCGGTAATGGTACTACTTTGCCCGGCAGCTATTAATGCCACTGCAAATAAGATAGGTGCCAGTTTTGTACCAAGCAATGGTGCCAGTAACTGATGTGCATCTTCAATTTTTGCAACCTGAGAATTACCTGTTGCAAAAAACACACTGGCAGCTAATATCAGAATAGCTGCATTTACAAAAAAGGCAAGGTTAAGTGCAATGGTACTGTCGATAAAATTAAATTTTAAAGCACGCCTGATGCTGGCTTTGTCTTCACCTATTTTTCTTGTTTGTACTAATGCAGAATGGAGATAAAGATTGTGTGGCATTACCGTTGCACCAATAATACCTACAGCAATATAGAGTGCCTGGTTGTTTAATGCTGTTGGTATAAATCCAATGGCTACATCACCCAAATTGGGTTTGGCTAAAATAATTTCTATTAAAAACGAAACGCCTATAATAGCAACCAAAGCAATAATGAATGCTTCCAGTTTACGTATACCATAATTTTGTAACCATAATAATAATAATGTATCAAATACGGTTATGCCTACTCCCCAAATAAGCGGTAGCCCGGTTAATAAATAAATACCTAATGCCATACCCAACACCTCAGCCAAATCACATGCAGCAATGGCAATTTCTGCAAGAATGTATAAACAAAAATTTACAAGTGGCGGATATACTTCACGGTTTGCCTGTGCCAGATCCCGCCTGCGGACAATTCCCAATCTTGCACTTAAACTTTGAAGCAACAGGGCCATGAGATTGCTCATGAGTAAAACCCAGATGAGTTGATATCCGAATTTTGCACCGCCTTGTAAATCGGTTGCCCAATTACCCGGGTCCATATACCCAACACTTACGAGGTAAGCTGGTCCTGCATAGGCAAGCAACCTGCGCCATCCCTTTTGAGGAATGGTGGTATCAACAGATTCATGCACTTCACTCAACGATGTATTTGAATACTTCATAAATTAAATTGGTTTTACAAAAATGTTTTTTGCCAGTTGATCACTGAGTGTTGTTAATGGTTGATTACGGATTTTAATTTCAACCGAATGATCAAACTCAAAACGTTTTTTTATTTCCAGTTTGGTACCAATGATGATTTTTTTCATCCTCAGCATTTCAAGTAAACTGCTGTTCTGATCTCCAACTGCAGTTACAATAGCCGGTACATTTTCTTTGAGCTGTTGCAAATGGATTTGATGGATAGTTTCAACTTTGCCGTTTTTATCAGGAATAGGATCGCCATGAGGATCGTTTTTGGGGAAGCCGAGAAATTCATCAAGTCGTTCTATCAGTTCATTACTGCTTACATGTTCCAGCTCCTCTGCAATAATATGTACAGCATCCCAGTTAAAATGTAACTTCTCAGCTAAAAAATATTCCCATAGCCTGTGCCTGCGGATGATGCTGAGGGCTACTTTTTTTCCTTCAGCTGTAAGTGTTACTCCATAGTAACGTTCATAATGAAGTATTTTTTTTTCTTTCAACCGCTTGAGCATATCTGTTACCGAAGCCGGTTTGGTTTTTAACTCAGCCGACAGTTCATTGGTACTTACATTACTGTCTGTTTGCTGCAACCGGTAAATGGCTTTGATGTAATTTTCTTCAGCAGTTGAAAAATTCATATATCACTAAATTAAAATTTAGGTAAATCTAAATTATTTAACCTTAAAAGCAAAGAAGGCTGAAAAAATTTATGTATAGCTAAAAGTTTTACATTTATAGCCACTCTTAAAACTCACTTATGAAAAGATTGTGTTTAATGTTCCTGCTGGTATTTGTATTAGTAAGCTGCAAAGAAAAAAAGCAGAAATCCATTGCCAGTGAAGATTTAACAGCCTCTGAACTGATTGCGTTAACACCCGATTTAAAATTGCCCCTGCTGATTTCTGATACGGCTTTGTTACGGAACGAAAACGATTCTTTTGCTGTTTCGCATAAAGTTGTTCAAACAATGTTGAGTGATACCATTTTTAATCAATTCTACCCTAAAACAAAACAACTGAAGCTTTTTGCAATGGGAAAAACGGCAACTGAAGCCGGAGGTACTTTTTTACTACTAAAATCGGTTGCAGGTTCAAAAAGAGAAGCCCATCTTTTTCATTTTAATAAAGACATGCTTTATACTGATGGAATAAAACTGGCAGGCAATGAAGTATCAGCCAAAGGAAAAAAATATGGCAGGGTAGATAATAAACTCAATATTGCTTTGTGTGAAGATGTAAGAACGGCAACTGGCGAATTATTTACAAATGAAACGGTTTATGCTGTAAATGACTCAGGGAAATTTATTGTGGTAATGACAAACAGCAATGAAGATTTAAGCGATGAAATTCTGGGTAACCCGATAGATACGTTTGCCCGCAAGCAAATTTATTCTGCAGACTATTTGATTGATAAAAAGAATATGGTTTCAGTAAGAGATGGCTTAACAGCTAAAACAATGACTTTTTTCATCCATGTAAGTAAACAGAATGGTACATGTGTGGGAGAGTTAAAAGGAGATGCGACCTTTACTGAAAAAAACAAAGCTGTATTTAAAGACGAAGGTTCTGATTGTGAAATCAATTTTATTTTCAGTAAGTCAGCTGTTACAATTAAAGAAATAAACGCCTGCGGATCTTACAGAGACATTACCTGCTTTTTTGAAGGAACGTTTACTAAGAAAGCTGTTCCTAAGCCTGCAACTAAACCCGTAAAGAAAAAATAAAGTTATTATGAGCAAACGTTTGTTAATTCACTCCGGTTCACCCTGGGAAGATGTTGTTGGATATTCAAGGGCTGTGCGAATTGATCAGCTGATTGAAGTTTCAGGCACAACTTCTGTTGATGGAAGCAAGATTATTGGTGAGGGCAGTGTTTATGAACAGGCGAAATTTATTTTTCAGAAAAATAGCTAAAACGCTTGAGCAGTGCGGTTCTTCGCTTGAGCATGTAGTACGCACCCGTATGTATATAACCGATATTAATCATTGGGAAGAGGCTGGTAAAGCTCATGGAGAAGTATTTCATACCATTAAACCTGCCTCTACTTTAATTGCTGTTTCAGCTTTGGTAGATGAACGTTTGCTTATTGAAATTGAAGCAACAGCCTATATTCCAACTACATAATGTGCATAACCCAATTATACAAATAAAGCCTGTTTAATTTTTTCAGGTTATATTGCGGCGCATTTTAGAAAACTAACTCATATATGACGTTTAATCATTTTAAAGTTCCTTACCAATCTGAAGCCCAGTATTCAAAGAAGGTTGCTTACTTCTCCATGGAGTTTGCCATTCATCAACCCTTGAAAATTTACAGTGGTGGTCTTGGTTTTTTAGCCGGCTCTCATATGCGAAGTGCATATGATCTCAAACAAAATTTAATTGGCATTGGTATCCTGTGGAAATACGGATACTATGATCAGGCCCGTAACCAGGACCAAACATTACAGGTACAGTGGAATGAAAAAATCTATAACTTTTTAGAAGATACAGGTATTAAATTTCAGATTAATATACACGAGCATCCGGTTTGGGTGAAAGTGTGGTATCTCAATCCTGAAACATTTAAAAGTGCTCCTATGTTTTTGCTGAGCACCGATTTGCCTGAGAATGATTATGTATCACAAACCATTAGTCATCGTTTATACGATGCCAATGTTGCTACCAAAGTGGCACAGTTTATTTTACTGGGTGTTGGTGGTGCAAAACTCATTGATGAATTAGGATTTAATCCTGATGTTTATCATTTAAATGAAGCGCATGCTATTTCGAGTGCATTTTACCTGTACAAAAAATACGGATCACTGGAAGAAGTAAAAAAGAGATTGGTATTTACAACACATACTCCCGAAGAAGCAGGCAATGAAAAACATGATATTTATTTGTGTGAAAAGATGAGTTATTTCTGCGGCACTCCTATAGATGAAGTTAGAAAGCTCACCGGAATTACCGATGATCAGTTTAATCATTCATTAGCCGCATTACGGTTTGCAAGAATAGCAAATGGCGTAAGTGCATTGCATGGCGAAGTGAGCCGTAAAATGTGGAGTAATTTTGAAAACATTGCACCTATTACAAATATTACAAATGCTCAAAACTGGCGCTATTGGGCCGATAAACAATTGTATTTTTCAATGGATGGAAATGATCCTGAAAAATTTGATGACCGTAAAAGATATTTAAAGAAACGTGCATTAGATATTGTTGCTGATCAAACAGGAAAATTATTAGATCCTGATGTGTTAACCATTGTATGGGCACGCCGTTTTGCAGGCTATAAAAGAGCTGAGTTATTAACTCGTGATACCGATCGCTTTAATGCATTACTGAGCAATAAAAAATATCCTGTTCAAATTGTATGGGCAGGTAAACCTTATCCGGTAGATTATCCTGCCATCAGTGATTTTAATCATCTAATTCATTTAAGTAAGAATTATAAAAACGTAGCTGTTTGTATTGGATATGAACTGGCTCTGAGTAAACGTTTGAAACAGGCATCGGATGTTTGGTTAAACAATCCCCGTGTTCCCCGTGAAGCCAGTGGAACAAGTGGTATGACTGCAGCTATGAATGGTGCTGTGAATGTGAGCACGTTTGATGGCTGGATTTGTGAATTTGCAAATCATGGTAACAACAGCTTTATTGTTCCGCCGCTTGATTATTCAGCAATGAATGTACATGAGCAGGATCAGTACGATCTGGATCAATTATATGAAATACTTGAAAACCAGATCCTGCCTATGTACTATGATAACTACCAGGTGTGGAGACAAATTGTACAAAACGGAATGAAAGATGTTCGTTTTCAGTTCGACAGTAACCGCATGGCTGATGAATATTATAAACTCCTTTATAAATAATACAGCATTGTTTTTTATGAAGCCCCGGCATTGCCGGGGCTTTTTATTAAAAATAGATTTATAGTTATATTCACTCCATGAATGAATACAGTAAAACCTTTGAGCTGCGATGGGCAGATATTGATGCCAATCAACATGTGATGCATTCAAAATATTATGAACTGGGAGCTCATACCCGTATGAGTTTTATGATTGAACATGGGTTGACACTTGAACTGATGAATACATTAAAAGTGGGGCCCATTCTTTTCAGAGAAGAATGTGTTTTCAGAAAAGAAATTCATGCAGGTGAAGTAGTGGTAGTGAATGTGCTTTTAACAAAATGCAGAAGAGATGGATCACGCTGGAGTGTAAAACATGAAATAAAAAAGGCCGATGGATCAGTTGCAGCAGTCATGCATGCCGATCTTGCATGGATGGATATACTTGCCAGGAAATTAACTGCACCAGCCGAAGCAAAAAAGTTAGTTGAGTTATTTCCTAAAGCACATGATTTTGTATATACTGATTAACTTAATCCGTAAGTTCACTTAACTCCAGCCAGCGTAATTCTTTTTCATCGAGTAATGCAGTTAGTTCGCCAATTCTTGTAGAGAGTTGTTGTAGTTCTTCAAAGGGTATAGTACCACCGCTGAGTTTTTGATTGATGGTTTCTTTTTCTGTACTGAGCGTTTCAATTTCTTGTTGCAGCAATTCAAATTCCCGTTTTTCTTTAAAGCTTAATTTTCGTTTTTCAGTAGTTTGCTTTTCTGTTTTTGTTGTTGCAACTGGTACAGAAGCATTCCGGGAAACCAGTTCCGGTTTTTCTTTAGAGAGCTGATACTCCCTGTACAAAGAATAGTTGCCGGGGAAATCCCGTACTTCACCATCACCTTCAAATACAAACAGGTGATCAACCAACCGATCCATAAAATAACGGTCGTGACTTACAATTAATAAACATCCCGGAAATTCACTTAAAAAATTTTCAAGTACACCCAGCGTTGGTAAGTCTAAATCATTGGTAGGTTCATCTAATATTAAAAAATTCGGATTGCGAAAGAGAATGGATAATAAGTGCAATCTTCTTTTTTCGCCTCCACTCAACTTTGAAATATAAGTGTACTGCTTATCAGGATCAAACAAAAACAATTGCAGAAACTGTGCAGCACTCAGCGAACCACCATTGGCCAGCGGAAAATGTTCAGCTATGTTTTTTACATATTCAATTACACGTACATCTTCTTTTATTTCTAATCCCTGTTGTGAATAATTTCCAAATACAATTGTATCACCAATATTTACTTTGCCACTATCGGGTAATTGCAATCCCTGTAAAATATCGGTAAAGGTTGTTTTACCTGCACCGTTTTGTCCTACAATACCTACACGTTCTCCTTTTTTAAATGTATAATCAAAACCACTCAATATTTTTTTCTCTCCAAAACTTTTATACACTTTTTTCATTTCTACTACTTTGCCTCCGAGCCTGTTCATCTTCATACTCAGTTGCACCTGCTGATCTTCTAACTTTTGTTTTGCCTTTGCTTCTACTTCGTAAAAATTATCCTGGCGGCTCTTGCTTTTGGTGGTTCTTGCTTTGGGTTGCTTACGCATCCACTCTAATTCTTTACGGTAGGTATTTTTTGCTTTATCAATACTGGCCAGATCGCTTTCAATTCTTGCTGTTTTCTTTTCAAGATAGTTTTGATAATCGCCTTTGTAGGTAAATAAATTACTTCCGTCCAGTTCCCAGATTTCGGTACATACAGCATCGAGAAAATAGCGGTCATGTGTTACAAGTAGTAATGTTATTTTTTCTTTAGTGAGATAATGTTCCAGCCACTCCACCATTTCCACATCTAAGTGGTTGGTAGGTTCATCCATAATTAATAAAATATGTTTGTGTTCAAAACCAATATCAATTAAGGTTCTTGCAAGTGCTACTCTTTTTCGTTGTCCGCCAGAGAGTGTTGCAACAGATTGTTGCAGGTGATGGATATTTAATTTGCCGAGGATCTGTTTTACTTTGGAATCAAAATCCCATGCGTTGAGTTCATCCATCTTGCTGATGGCATCGCTCAGTAAATGATGATCTATCTCTGTTTCATTGGTTTCATCAATTAATACTTCATAATTTTTTATGGCATTAATCACCGGGTGATCGTGTTGAAAAATATTGTCGAGTACATTTTTGGTTTCATCAAAATAGGGCTCCTGTTCAAACAAAGCCACATCCACATCTTTATTGATCCATGCTTTACCGGAATCTGCAGTTTCTTTACCTGAAAGTATTTTCAGCAAAGTGGATTTGCCGCTGCCGTTTCTTGCTACGAGTGCAATTTTATCGCCTTCTTCTATATTGAATGTAATATTTGAAAAGAGTGGTTGTATGCCGTAACTCTTGGTTAAATCCTCAACTGAAACATAATGCATGCTGCAAAGATAAGTGAGCGATGCCTCAGTAAGTGTTTGTAAAAAACAAAAGTTGTTTCCACCGGGGAGGAAACAACTTTTGAAGAATGATAAGGGAAATTTATTTCTTAGGTAAAACAACGGCATCAATCACATGCACTACACCATTTCCTGCAACTAAATCAGCAGCAGTAACTGTAGCACCATCAATCATTACTGTACCATCTTTAATGGTTACTTTTAATTCTTTACCGTTTACAGTTTTGATCATTTGACCATCTTTTAAGTCAGCCGCTTTAACAGCACCTGCTACAACATGGTATGTAAGGATGCCTGTAAGATCAGCTTTCTTCTCAGGAGTTAATAAGCTTTCTACAGTTCCTTTTGGTAATTTGTCAAATGCAGCATTTGTTGGAGCAAATACAGTAAAAGGACCAGCACCGCTTAAAGTTTCAACCAGGCCGGCGGCTTTAACAGCAGCAACCAATGTTGTGTGATCAGCAGAACCAACAGCAATATCAACTACAGTTGCAGGAACTGCAGGTGCATGGAGGACACTTTCTTGCCTTCCGCACGCAGCGACTCAACCGCTTCCTCGATCGCGCCCTTGGTGCTGCCCCAGCCGACGACCAGCAGATCGCCCCTGGGGTCGCCGAACACGGTCGGCGCCTTGAGTGTTTTTTGCAGCGCCGCGAGCTTCAGGCTGCGAAAACGCAGGGTTTCCTCGTTAATCTCCGGATCGTAG
>Ga0209683_10000985_pt1 | contig 10983 bp, 5 predicted proteins | sample DOMMetBare2Fresh_FD_187474 | JGI IMG/M metagenome (GOLD analysis project Ga0209683, IMG submission 187474) | Wetland sediment microbial communities from St. Louis River estuary, USA, under dissolved organic matter induced mercury methylation -... | ecosystem: Environmental > Aquatic > Freshwater... | reverse complement strand
ACAACATCGAACGCGCACCCTTATTCCCGCAGCATCGGAGACGAGAATCTCGGCGTGTTCAACTACGTGCGCAACGCCGTCAAGGCGACCGTCGACGCCTACGACGGAGAGACGCACCTCTACGTGTTCGACCAGACCGACCCGATCATTGGCGCATACCAGCGTCTCTTCCCTCGCCTGTTCCTGCCGGCATCGGCGATGCCCGCCGATCTGCGAGCCCACGCCCGTTATCCCGAGGGCCTGTTTCGCCAGCAGGCCGAGATTTACCGCGCGTTCCATATGCAGGATCCGCAGTCGTTCTACAACCGCGAAGATCTCTGGGACGTCGCCGAGGTCGTACGCTCTCAGGCCGGCCAAAAAGAGGTAATGACCCCTACGTATGTGGTGGCCAGCCTGCCGGGCGAGGACCACGCCGAATTCCTGCTGCTGGTTCCGTTCACGCCGCGCAACAAACCGAATCTGGCCGGCTTGATGATGGCCCGCTGCGACGGCGACCATCTAGGCGAGATCGTAGTCCTGCAGGTGTCCAAGCAGCAGTTGGTCACCGGCCCCGTCCAGGTCGAAGCCACCATCAACCAGGATCAGACTATCTCGAAGGACCTGACTCTCTGGAACCAGCAGGGATCGAAAGTGCTGCGCGCCCAGATGCTGGTCCTGCCCGTCGCCGACACGCTGCTCTACGTGGAGCCAATCTATCTCCAGGCATCCCAAGCGCCCATGCCGCAACTGAAAAAGATCGCCATGATGATGGGCACCCACCTGATCTACACGGATACCTACGAGCAGGCGTTGGAGCAGCTCTACGCGATCATGCGGGGCATGCCCGTCGCGGGCCAGGCTGCCCCCGCCGCAGGCGCCGCCACAGCCACGCCTGCGGCCCCGCCACCTCCCGCCGGCGGCGCAGACCCGCGCATTCAGGCCATCCGCCAGCGCCTGCAGCGCTACCGTGAACTGGCCGCACAAGGCCACTGGGCCGAAGCGGGCAAGGAACTCGAAGCGATTGAATCCGAGGTTTCCCGGCGCTAGAAGGGCCGGGGCGGCATGCCCCGCCTGAGCCAGATCGCGCCCCGCGCGAGCCGCATCGATCCGATCCGCAGCTTTGCGCTACGAGTGATCGGAACCAGAGCGTCACCTCGCGCCATAGTTCCGTATCCTGGTAGTTATGGGGCTGTTCCCAGTTCTCCCGGCGAAGACTGTCAAAGACCCGGTCTGCCACATGAACGTCGATCCGGCGCGGGCGCGGGAGAAGCACGCTTACGAAGGCGCAACCTACTACTTCTGCTGCCCGCATTGCCGTGAGAAGTTCGCAGCCGACCCGGAGAAGTATCTCCATCCCGAGCCTGTGAAGGAGCAGAAAGGCGCCGTCTACACTTGCCCCATGCATCCGGAGGTCGTACGGGAAGGGCCCGGAAGCTGCCCGCTCTGCGGCATGGCCCTCGAACCGATGACCCCGTCGGCGGGCGACGAGCCCAACCCCGAGCTCGTCGGCATGACGCGGCGGTTCCGGATCTGCGCCATGCTGTCGCTTCCGCTCCTGCTCGTCGCCATGGCCGACATGATCCGCCCACTCGGATTCCTCTCGCCACCCTTGGTGGTTTGGATTCAGTTGGCGCTGTCGACTCCGGTCGTGCTGTGGGGCGGGCGGCCTTTCTTCGAGCGAATGTGGGCCTCGGTCGTGAACCGCAGCCCCAACATGTTCACGCTGATCGGCATGGGCGTCGGCGCGGCCTATCTCTACAGCGTGGTCGCCGCGCTGGTCCCTGGTTTCTTCCCTGCCTCGTTCCGCGGTCATCACGGCGAACCCGCGGTCTACTTCGAAGCCGCGGCCATCATCACCACGCTCGTGCTGCTCGGGCAGGCGCTGGAGCTTCGCGCGCGCAGCCGCACCTCGAGCGCGATCCGCGCCCTCCTGAACCTGGCGCCGCCCATGGCCCGTCTGATTGCGGCCGCCGGACCGGAAAGGGACGTTCCACTCGAACAGGTACACCCCGGTAATCTCCTGCGTGTGCGCCCCGGCGAGAAAATCCCGGTCGACGGCCTCGTCGTTGAGGGGTCGAGCTCCGTCGATGAATCCATGCTGACCGGCGAGCCAATTCCCGTCGAGAAAGGTCCGGGCAGTCCGGTAACCGGCGGAACGGTGAACGCCACAGGCGGTTTCGTTATGCGGGCCGAACGCGTGGGCGCGGACACCATGCTCGCGCGCATTGTGCGGATGGTGAGCGAAGCGCAACGCAGCCGCGCGCCGATTCAGCGGCTGGCCGACGTCGTGGCCTCCTGGTTCGTGCCGATCGTGGCGCTCGCGGCGCTGGCGACTTTCATTGTGTGGGCGATCGCCGGTCCCGAGCCGCGCATGGCGCACGCTCTGGTAAACGCGGTCGCGGTGTTGATCATCGCCTGCCCATGCGCGCTGGGCCTGGCCACGCCGATGGCCGTAATGGTGGGAACGGGCCGCGGCGCGACGGCCGGCGTCCTGATCAAGAACGCCGAGGCGCTCGAGACGCTCCAGAAGGTCGACACGCTCGTGGTCGACAAGACCGGCACGCTCACCGAGGGCAAGCCGCGGCTCGCCGCGGTGACGCCCGCCGAGGGCTGGGACGAAAGCGCGGTCCTGCGGCTGGCGGCCAGTCTGGAGCGATCGAGCGAACACCCGCTCGCTACCGCGATCGTGGCGGCCGCCGAAGCCAGGGGCGTCGATCTCGCGCCGGCGTCCGATTTCCGCTCCCTCCCCGGGAAAGGCGTCGTGGGGACGATCGACGGGAAACGCGTGGCGCTCGGGAATCGCGCGCTGGTCGACCCTGGCGCGCTCGCGGAAGCGGGTGAAGGACAGACCGTCGTTTTCGTCTCGGTAGACGGCGCAACGGCCGGCGCGCTCGCCATAGCCGATCCCGTAAAACAGGCCGCACGGAAGGCGATCGACTGGCTGCGCAGCGACGGCTTGCGCATCGTGATGCTGACCGGAGACAATCGCCGCACGGCCGACGCGGTGGCGCGTCAGTTGGGGATCGACGAGGTTTTCGCGGAGGTGCTGCCGGACCAAAAGGCCGGCGTCGTCCGCCGCCTCCAGGAAGCGGGCCGCACCGTCGCGATGGCCGGCGACGGCGTCAACGACGCGCCCGCCCTCGCTCAGGCGCAAGTCGGGATCGCGATGGGGACCGGCGCGGACGTTGCTATCGAGAGCGCCGGTATCACGCTGCTGAAAGGCGATCTGACCGGAATCGTTCGCGCCCGCAAACTGAGCCGCGCCACCATGCGCAACATCCGCCAGAACCTGTTTTTCGCCTTCGTCTACAACATCCTCGGAGTGCCGATCGCGGCCGGCGTCCTCTACCCGTTCTTCGGGCTGCTACTGAGCCCGATCCTGGCCAGCGCGGCGATGACCTTTAGTTCGGTCTCCGTCATCTCAAACGCGCTGCGCCTGCGCAGCCTCAAATTGTAGTAAATCACTGATAATACTGGTCTTGACGCGCCAAAATGACGAGGCGTGCCAGCGCACACCCCGGCATACGGAAATCGATTACTTTACTGATACAACTGGCGGCCATTGGGCGTATACTACCAGAAACCGCCAGGTGGAGTTGGAAGCTCTGGACAACCAACTCCGGCTTGAAAGGGCGAGTGGAATTGTCTCTGTGAACCTAGATAATGGAGGCGTCATGCGCAGGTCAGCGTTGATAGTAGTCGTGTGGTTGTGCGCCGGTCTCATGTTGGCGCAAACGAACCGTGGCGGAATCACCGGCACCGTTTTCGATCAATCGCATGCGGTCGTGCCCAAGGCCGAGGTCTCCATTCAGAACCTCAGCACCAATCAAGTCATCAAGACGACCGCTTCCGAGCACGGCGCCTACTCGGTGCTGTCGCTCGACCCGGTCACCTACAGCGTGACCGTGGAGAAAGAGGGTTTCAAGAAAGCCCTGGTGGAGCGCGTCAAGGTGGACACGGCGGTGATCGCCACGGTGGACGTCACTTTGGAAATGGGCCGGACCACCGCGGAGGTGCTCGTGGTGGCCGACGTGGCGCAGGTGAACACAGAGTCGGGAACCACCAGTGCGACCATCAACCAGCGGCAAATTACCGACGCGCCGCTGGTGAACCGCAGCGTGCTGGATCTCGCGATGACGCTGCCGAACGTGATGGGAGACGCGGGCAGCGAGAACCCGGGATTGTCGGCCGACGCCACGGTCCCCGGCTTCAACCTGAGCGTGAACGGCGGTCGCCCGGGCAGTACGAACATCCTGGCCGATGGCGTGAACAACACGGGCGTCAGCCTCGGACGCGCCATGGTGAGCTTCTCTCCGGACACGGTGCAGGAGTTCACCGTGCAGACCTCGGTATATTCGGCCGAATACGGCAGGACCGGGGGCGGCATCATCAACGCGACGACGAAATCCGGCGGCAACACGCTGAGCGGATCGGGTTCCTGGTATAACCGCAACCCCGCCTACGCCGCCGCGCCCTGGACGATGGCCTCGCAGAATCGGCCCGCCAGCAGCCTGAAGTACAACAACGTCTCGGCGACTGTGGGCGGTCCTGTCTACATACCCAAGCTATACGACGGGCGCAACCGAACCTTCTTCTTCACCGCCTTCGAGCCGTTCTACCGCCGCGACCGCCTGCCACAGGATACGTTGCTGCCGACCCCGGCGATGCGGCAGGGAGACTTCAGTGGAATGGTAAACACATCCTCCGGTTGGGTCCCGGCAGATATCGCGAAGCAGTACGGCCTGGCCACCAGCAACGACCCTACCATCTATCAGAACTACAGCGTGACCGGGAACCAGTTCAAGCTGCTGCCAACTCCGGCCTCCGGAACCACGTACCTGCCTTTCCCGAACAATACGATCCCAACGAGCCTACTGGACTCCTCAGCCCTCAAGGCGCTTCAGTACATTGCGCCCGCGGGCGATTTTTACCTGAATTCCGCCGGCGGCGTCTCGAACCTTTACAACCCGCGGATGCTGAGGCAGGATGAAAAACGTTTTCTGATCAAGATCGACCAGATTCTATCGCCGAAGAACAGGCTGAGCGGCCGTTACACTACTACTCCGATCATCAAGATTCAGGGAACGCCAACCTCCAGCACTTCCGATGGCGCGGAATACAGCTACGCCAAGCAGGCGATGCTGTCCGACACGCACACGTTCTCGGCAAGGCTGGTGAACGATCTCCGGCTCAACGTCACGCGCGGGAACTTCAGTAGCACAAAATCGCCGGAGTGGGACCCGTTCACCGGCAAGAACCTGAATGCGATGCTGGGGCTTCCGAACATCACACCGGGCGGTGTGCCCGCCTTGCCGTACATCGGCGGGCAGGCCTCCACAGAAGGCGTGACCCACGAAGATCGATTCGGACTCACGGACATCGTCTACTACTATCGTGGCGCTATGAGCTTCACGTTCGGCGTCGACCTTTCCCACTCGCGGGAGAACGTCAAGGCGCTCTACGCCGCCTCTGGCGGCAATTACGACTTCCGGGCGAACCAGACCAGCGCCAATGGCGCCTCAACCACCAGCGGTCACCAGTTTGCCAGCTTCCTTCTCGGCGTGCCCAACGGCGTCACGCTCAGGAATACGCTGATCCCTTACTACTACCGCTGGAACGCCGGGGCGGCCTTCATTCAGAACGACTGGAAGGTGCGGCCGAATCTAACGCTCAATCTCGGGCTGCGCTACTCGCTGGAATTGCCACGCACGGAGAAATACGACCACCAGGCCGTGTTCCTGCCCGAACTGGCCAAGTCCTATCCGCTCGCCACACCAATGACGCTGGCCACGGGCGAGACGGTTTCCTCCGCCCTCGTACCGCCGTTTGCTTTCTGCGGCAAGGGCGGACGCAGCCGGTATCTGTATCCGGCGGACTACCTCGCCTTCGAACCGCGCTTCGGTTTTGCTTGGAGCCCGAGCCTGGTCGGGCAACGCTTCGTGGTGCGCGGCGGATACGGCCTCTCGCACGTTCCCCCGACCGGCAACGCCCGCATTCCAACGCCGGACTTCGGCGTCACACAGGCGCTCTCATCGACTTCCGGCGGCGTCGATCCAAATTACGTGATGCGGCTCGGCAGCAATCCTCCGCTGCTCGTTCCACAGACCCCCGATCAAGCGCTGAATGTCACTCCTGACGGCATCAATTACCTCGGCAGCGTCAATTACCAGGGCGTGGGCTTCGCCGTTTCCAACAACGTACAGACACCGTACTCCCAGAACTGGAACCTGACAGTCACGTGGTCCGTCCGCGACACGGTCATCGAGACCGCCTACGTCGGAAACCGCGGCGCGCACCTGTTCATGCCGCGCGAGAACATCAACCCGAAGAGTCTCAACCTGCTCACGACGATGGCCTCGCTGAACCTCAACACAACGGCGGTGGTGAACGATCCGCTCGGCCGTCTCGGCACGAACGGCCGGGTCTTTTCCGTCCAAACCGGGAGTCTCGGCAGCCCGTATCTGGGTTTCACCGCGCTCTACCAAATGTTCGACGCCTCGGCCAACAGCATCCGTCACGCAACGTATGTCAGCGTTTCGCGCCGCATGGCGCGCGGGCTGACCTTCACGTCCAACTACACCTTCGGCAAGTCCATCGACGACGCCTCGGATTCCGGCGTCGACAAGTTCGTGCTCCGGACGGGCCGCGTGGACGGCCAGGTCGCATTTGGCGCCGACCGCAAGAACGACCGTTCCGTGTCGCTATTCGACATGAAGCATGTCGTTAACGCAACGTTCCTCTACGACCTTCCCCTCGGCCGCGGCCGCCGCTGGATGACGCAGGCGTGGAAGCCGCTGGAGTTTCTGACCGGGGGCTGGAGTATGAGCGGAGTGTTCCGGCTGCTGAGCGGGAATCCGGCCATGTATACGCTGGTCGACAGCAACCTGCTCGGCGACACGGCTCTGACCCACACCATCCGGCCCGACATCGTTCCCGGCGCTCCGCTGGTGAATCCGCTGTGGGACCGGAATTGCCCGGTTGGGGAAACCTGTCAGCCGTACATCAATCCCCAAGCCTTCATGCGGCCGGCGCTGGGCCAATACGGAACGGCGCCGCGCACTCTCGATTCCGTACGCGGCCCGTGGCAGCAGTTCTTCGACGCCTCCGTCCAGAAGAATTTCAATATCGGCAACTCGGAGAAGCGTCGCATCCAATTCCGGGTGGACGGTTTGAACGCTTTCAACCACCCGAATTTCCGCGTGTATCCGAACGTTGGCGGCGGCACCGACTTCATGGGAGCGCCCACCCAGACGCCGGTTACTACCGCCGAGTACAACGCCTGGGCGACCGCCAACGGCAAGCCGCTCGCCTCCACTGCGGACGGGACGGCGCTGATGGCCCAGGCGGTCGCGGTTGTGACGAGCAACCGAAACACCGCCGGGGTGCTGCCGCTGGACTTCTTCAGCGTCCCGCTTCCGAATAGCTTCTGGGGCGCGGCCGCGACGTCCTACGACATCACCACAACCCAGGGATACAAGTACTACCGCCTGCGGCAAGCCTTCTCTTCAGGCGGCGGCAGTAATGGCGGGAAACTGGCGGGACCGGCCTCCGGGTCTTCCCGCTACATTCAGTTCGCGATCCGGATCTTCTTCTAGCTTTCGGATTGGCTGCGGGGCGGGCGCACGGCGCCTGCCCTGTTCACAAGGGCCAGCGGCCGCCGGGCATGGGAACCGATTGGTGTTTCTGGGAAGGCAGCGGCCCGCCCGAATCCGTCACCGGGACAACGGGCATCGCGTGGCTGAAATCGAGCTCGCTCTCCTGGAAGCTCAAGGGCCGGTCCAGAAGCATCTCGACTGTCGATCCTCTGGCGAGCACAGCGTCCGGCCCGCGTGAGAGGAGCACGCCCATCATACCGGCGGCGGCGCCAGCGGCCGCGCCAATTCCCGCGCCCATGCCGTAGCGCCCCGCCGCGCCGCCGGCGATCACTCCGACAGAGGCGCCAGCGGCGGCAGCTTCACCAATCGTGCGTGCATCGCCCGACTTATTGCCCTCGCTGCGAACCTTGCCCTCTTCTTTGTCGAGTTCCTCCGAGCCGCGGCCGTCCAGCGCACCCAGGCGGGCGCGGAAGTCGCGCGTGACCCCGTTAGGAAGCGTGAGCGAGTCGAAGCGGAGATAGAACTCGCCGCGGCCCTTCACACGTCCCGGCCGCTTCACTTGCGTAATGGTGCCCGCGACGTAACTGCCTGGCGGAATCACCACCTTGCTATTCACGAGAATGGGGAAGACCGTCTGCAGATAGACGCGATCCCCCTCGCTCGAATGCTTGGTGCTGACGCTGTTAATCAGACTGAGCGGGATGCGCGTCCCGGGGCTGACCTGGAACTCGCCGGGCTTCACAGCTTCGGCGACCTGCGGCCGTGTCTGTTGTGTTCCCTCCGGTGAAGGCGTCTGCCCCGCCAGAACCGGCAAGGAAACCACAGCAAGCGCGCCTAGTACAACATGTAACCGCATAACCGCTCCTTGGCTGCCATTCTACTCCGCTATCAGGTTAAACGTCGCTCCAGCCGTTCCAGTTGCCGCCACTTTGCCGTCATTGCACCGCGGGCGAGAACCGCCGCGACGCAGCGTCAGCATGGCGGGACTTAGTTCGGCTGCACAGGGAGGCGGAGTCCCGGCGGGCTCTGGGCGCCGCTGATCAGGAGCCGGATTTCCGGATTGGGGCCGGTCCATTCTGGCAACTTCAGGTTGATCTGGAAGAGCCCCCAATACTTGACGACGCTACCGACGTACTCGATGCGGCTGTCGTCGACCGCAGCCCCATCGAGGATCAACTGGAACTCGGTGCGTCGCCGCATGGAGAACGCGCTTTGCGGCGGAATGTAATCGTCGGCCGGGAAGACGTAGTCGCCGAGCCCGGTGGCGTAGAGAATGACGTACTCGCCGGGGTGGGCTGGGGAGTCGCTGGTCACGACGGCGAAGTCGGGCATGCGCAGGCCCACCGCATTCAGAAGGTCGAGCTGAAACAGCGCTGGGGCGAACTCGAACAAGTGAACCATGACCTCGGGTCCGGCCTGGCCCTCGCGGATGACCTGAATCCTGGCGTCGCCCACGCCCGCCGATTTCGGCGTCAGGAAGTTCACCTGGGTCGGCGAGACGTAGAAAACCATCGAGGCGATGTGGTTGACGGACACGGTGACGCCGCCGATGGCCGGGGCAGCGTCGCTGGCAGTGCGGCCCCGCGTGACATAGGAGAGGTTCGCGCCGTAGATCGTGGCGAACGTGTAGGGGGCGAGAACGCCGATCTGGCCGCTGGCGGAGTTGACGACGCCGTCACTGTTGTAGCAGGGTCCGAGCGGTTTGCAGCTTCCCTGAGCCCAGGCGGCCGGGACTAGCAGCAGAGACAGAATGAGGATGACAATCACGGCCACTCTGGAAGTGGGCGTCTACGGGGCTTTCTCTCACGACGGCGTCCTGGTACTCCCAAACCCCTGGGCCGCCAGCGCCTTACGCGTGGCCGCGCTCAGCGGGATACGGTCCAGCTCGGCGGCGGAAATCCAGCGGAAGCCGCTCGGAATACGGCGCAACTTCGCCTTGACGATTGCGTAGCGGTAGGCGTGGTTGGTGATGGTGTGGCGAACGGTCCCGACGGCTCCGAGCAGCGCGGCCTGCGGCAGCAAGCCGGCCTCGGGCAGCTCCCAGAATCCGGCCATGCGCTTGGAGTCCGCCTCCCGCTGTCTGAGCAGGACGCGGTCGCCTCTTAGGAGGAGAAGCAGCGTCAGGGATATGCGGATGGTTTCCGCTTTGCGGGACTTGACGGGCAGCTCGCGCTCCAAGCCGCCGGCGCGCGCGCGGCAGAAATCAGAAAGCGGGCACCGCACACACCACGGCTTCCCCGGCAGACAAACGGTGGCGCCGAGTTCCATCACCGCCTGGTTGAATTCGCCGGGACGCCGGCGATCGAGCAGGAAGGCGGCCGCCGTGGTGAGGCGCCGGCGCGTTGGGGCCGAGCCGACTTCGCCCTTCTCGCCGAGCAGGCGGGCGAGCACGCGAATCGCGTTGCCGTCGACGGCGGCGTGAGGCAGACCGAAGGCGATGCTGGCGATGGCGGCGGCGGTGTAATCGCCGATTCCGGGAAGGGCGCGGATGCCGTCGTAGTCGCGCGGGAATTGGCCGGCGGCGGCCACCAGTTTCGCGGCCCGGTGCAGATTGCGCGCCCGGGAATAGTAACCGAGTCCACTCCAGCAGGCGAGCGCGTCGTCTTCCAAGGCGCGGGCCAGCGCCGCCACATCCGGGAACCGCGCCAGGAACCGCTCATAGAACGGAATGGCCGCGGCTACGCGCGTCTGCTGCAGCATGATCTCCGAGAGCCAGATCCGGTAGGGGTCGGTCGTGCTGCGCCAAGGCAGATCGCGCCGCTCGCGCCGGTACCACTGGCGAAGCTTCCTCTGGATTGCCTGAATATCTGCCGCGGAGGTCACTGTGTTTCCATGCTCGCACGAGAACCATCCCGCGAGAACCATCCCGCGTTGACCCCGCGTGAGGCGAAGCATAGAATACCAACAGGAGGGAGGCGGCATGAGAATCCTCCGAGTCGCTCTCGGTCCGCTTGCTCTGGCGCCGCTGCTCGCCGCCGCACCCGACTACTTTCCCTTGGCTGCCGGCAACCAGTGGACCTATCGCAGCGCCCGCCTGGGAAGCACGATGACCATACGGGTGACCGCCGAGGAGACGCACGGAGAGTGGACCTACTACCGGGTGAGCGGGTACACTCCGAACTCCCACCAGGTCCGCTGCGGCGACGCCAGTTCGATGACCCGCTGCGGAGACGACGGTGCGCTGATCCGCCGCGACGGCGACGGTTCCCTGTACGTATTGGACGAGCAGAGCGGCAGTGAAGCGCTGCTGGTTCGATTCGCCCCGGCCGGCGTTCCGTTTCAAACCTCGATCAGCGGTTTCGCGCAGCAGGCGCAACCCGAGGCGAAGCCGTTCGAGTTCCGTCCGGACCTTCCCGCCGCGCAGCAGATTGAGTACCTCGGGGGGTGTGCGGATTGTGGTTACACCCGC
>Ga0209683_10000984_pt1 | contig 10984 bp, 10 predicted proteins | sample DOMMetBare2Fresh_FD_187474 | JGI IMG/M metagenome (GOLD analysis project Ga0209683, IMG submission 187474) | Wetland sediment microbial communities from St. Louis River estuary, USA, under dissolved organic matter induced mercury methylation -... | ecosystem: Environmental > Aquatic >... | reverse complement strand
CCCTGGCATCCCTTCTGAACAAGTACCCGCACTATGGCGGGTTGTACGAGGTGGGCGCACTGGGCGCGGCCGAGCGCTATCACTCGCTCGAGTTCAAAGGGCAAAAGGCCTTCGCGAAGGGCTGGAGCGTGGATGGTTTGTCATGGAGCTTGGGCAGCATGGCTCCTCCTTCTCCTGCGAGCCACCGCCGCTCGGCCGAGCGCGGTCGCGCAAGCCGCCTCGCGACGCGCGCGCGGATTCGCGCGGTGAGGGATTGAGGGTCGCTCGCCCCATTTCCTGACGGTCCCTGATGGGGATTCGCCTCCTCGTGCGGCTCGCCGCGAGGCGCAGTTCGCCCGAACGGCTAAGAGTGAACGGGCGCCCTTGGAGCGAGGGTGGAGCGGGTCCATGCCGACCGTGATCTCCGAAGAGGAAGAGCTCGAGGCCGAGGTGGCTCGACGCGCCGCGGCGGGGGACGTCCGCGCCGCCGCCGAACGGGCGCTTCGCGGACTGGGCCCACAGGTGCTCCGGTTCCTGCGCTGCCTGCTTCGCGACGAGGACCTGGCGGGGGACGCGTTCTCGCTGTTCGCGGAGGACCTCTGGCGCGGCCTCCCCGCGTTCCGCGGCGATGCTTCGCTGCGCACCTGGGCCTTTCGTCTCGCCCGGCACGTCGCCGTGCGCTTCCATGGCGACCGATGGAGGCGGCGCCGCGTGCCGCTGTCGCGAAAACCCGCTTCCCGCGTCGCGGAGGCGGTGCGGAGCCAGACGCCGCTCGAGGACGAACGCCGTTCGCGCGTGCTCGAGTCGTTGCGCGAGAAGCTCTCGTTCGACGACCGATCCCTGCTCGCGCTGCGCCTGGACCAGGGGCTGTCCTGGGCGGAGGTCGCGCAGGTCTTCGCCGACGGTGGAAGGCCGGTGGAGGTCGCCGCCCTGCAGAAGCGCTTCCAGCGCGTGAAGGAGAGGTTGGCCGTGCTCGCCGGCGAGGAAGGGCTGCTGGACAGTGGCACACGATGACGGGCGAGCCACCTTGCGAACCGGCCGGCGGGATCGGGGCTCACGTCGGCGGTCCGCTCGTCCTCCGGCGCGCCGCACGCCTGCTCCGGCGCCGTGTACCACGGCGTGCCGCCGTCGACCTTGCTCCGGCCGAAGGCGTGCGCCATCCCGAGGTCCAGCACCTTCACGCGTCCGTCGTCGCAGAGAAGCACGTTCCCCGGGTTGACGTCGCGGTGGACGACACCGTTCGCGTGGGCGTGGGCGAGAGCCTTCGCGACCTCCACCCCGATGTGCCACCAGTGGGCGCGAAACGGAGGGACGAGCACGGCCGTCACCGACAGCGAACGCGCCTCCAGGATGCTGCGCGAGGTCGTCGTCGAGCTTCCGCCCCCAAGAAGAAGCCCCCGCAAGTGGACGAGCTTGCGGGGGCCAATTGGTGACCCGTACGGGACTTGAACCCATGCTTTCGGCGTGAGAGGCCGACGTCCTAACCGCTAGACTAACGGGCCACGAACCTCGCCTTCTGTACCCGCGGGCGCTGCGGCAGTCAACGCCGCGCGGAGGCAGCCGAGCTGGCTGGGGGACTAGGATTCGAACCTAGATAGCCAGATCCAGAGTCTGGCGTCCTGCCGTTAGACGATCCCCCAATCTCCGGTTTCTGCTTCACGAGCACGAAGACGCGGGTGACGCCCTTCAGCTCGTAGACGTTCAGCCCTTCCCACTGCCCGGGCCTCGCGTCGGGGTTCTCGATGTGCACGGCCTTCACGGTGGGCATATCCGCGATCGGCCGCCTCCGGTACTTGCCAGGCCCGTAGACCTGCCGGAAGAACTTGAGCGTCTCCTCGTAGCTGCGGGGCACCTCGTAGCGGAGCTCCGCGACCTTCACGGCGTCGTCCGGGAGGATCGCGCCGGCCACCTTGTCCGCCGCCGCCAGGCACGGGAGGCCCGCGAGGAGCGCGACAAGGGCGGCCTTATAGCGAGAAGCGGCGGACACGGTCAAGGGCGACGATGTACCGCCGCGGGCCCGGCCGTCAACGCCAAACCCCCACGAGCCCGCCCTTGTGGCCCGCCTCGCGCAGCTTGAGCTCGCCACGCTTCCACGCCGCGCCGGCGTGGGGGCCGATCCACCAGCCCTTGGGATCGCTCCGGCGCCAGCTCTTGCGGAAGAGCTGGTGGACCTCCTCGAACAGGAGCCGCAGCCGGCGGGGCTTCCCGAGCCGGTCGTTCGCGTCGTCGGTGACGTCGAGCTCGGCCCAGAGCCGGCCCGCGACGAGCTCGCCGGCGTCGTTCGGGAGCGATCGCTCGTAGTGGAAGACCGGCGAGGGGATCTCCTCGATCTCGAGCATGCCCCGGTCCCGGCCCCGCTTCACCGGGTGGACGACGACGGGGCCGAGCTCCTCGGCGGCGAGGTAGTAGGCGGCGAGGTCGAGGGCGCCGACCGCTTCCGGCGCGACCCGGACCGGCACGTGGCCCGGGGGGATGGTCTCCGGGTAGAGGGTGAGCGCCCGCCGCTCGAGGTGGCGGAAGAGCGCCCGCTCGTCGTCCGGCAGCATGAAGTAACGGAGCGTCGAGGCCACGGGCGCCGTTCTACCGCACCCGCGAGAGGAGCGTCTCGTAGCTCCTCGAGATGCGCGAGGCGAGGATGAGCAGCTCGCCGACCGCCGCGGCGTCCACCGACTGGCCCCGGCCCCCGTCCACGTAGAACAGGTTCACCACGCGTCCGAGGCCCAGGACCGGGACCACGAAGGCGTTGGCCGGCACGCCGCCCCCGAGCTGCTTCAGGAGCCGGACGTTGGTCTCGGTCTTCGGGATCGGCCCGAGCAGGTGCGCGCGGGTGCGGACCACGGTGTCGAGGATGCCCGGGGTGCCGAGCGGGATGCGGATGCGACGGATCTCCTGGGTCCCGAGGCGGTCGCCGAGGCCCGCCCACCCGTGGGCCACCCCGCGGTTCACGGTGAGGAGCAGGGCGCGCCGGAACTTCGAGCGCGCGTAGCGAAGGACGGTGTGGGCGATGGCGCCGCGGTCCTGGACGCCCTCGAGGAACCGGACCGCCTCGTCGAAGGAGAGCGGCGACGGCTCGGCCTCGGGACGCGGGGGGGGCGGCGCGGGGCGGGCGCCGAGCGCGGCGGGCGGGGCGTGACCGGCCTTGCCGTAGAGCGACGCCAGGAGCTCGCCCGTGCTCGGGGGGACCGGGAGCGGCCCGGGCGGCGCGGGAGCTTCCGGCTCGAGCAGGTCGGTGAGCTCGACCACGTCGCCCGGCGGCGCCGGCGGCCCGGCGGGCGGAGGCTCGGGCGGCGCGGCGGTCGCGGGGGAGGGACCGAGCGCGTACCGGTCCGTCTTGGAGTAGATGGCGTCGAAGTCCTCCTCGGCCATCAGGTCCGCCACCGGCGCGGCGGGCGCGGCGGGCGCGGCCGGCTGGGCGGGCGCGTCGCGCAGCCGCCCGAAGTCCACGTCGAGCCCGCGCAGCTGCCGCTCGACGCCGTAGGCGGAGCGGAGCAGGGCCCAGAGGCGCGCCTCGGGGACGACGATCGCGTGGACGGCGCGGCTCGTCGCGAAGGCGATCTCGTCGAGCATCGCCAGGTTCGAGGGGTCCACCGCGAGCAGCGCGAGCTTCCGGTCCGCGAGCAGGTACGGCACCGCGTCCCATCGGTCCGCCACCTCCGGCCGGAGGAGGGCGAGCGCGTGCGGATCGAGCCGGATGTCGCCGAACAGCGAGGGGACCCCGAAGCGCCTGGCGAGCGCGGCGGCGAGGGCCTCCTCGCGGATCGCGCCGAGCTCGAGCAGGTTCGTGCCGAGCCGCCCGCCGAAGATGATCTGGTTCTGGAGCGCCTCCCGGACGGCGCCGGGCGCGCAGGCGCCGGCCTGCACGAGGATCTCGCCGATGCGCTGGGGCACGGCGGCAGTGTAACCCGGCTACGCCCTCCCCGGCTCCGTCAGCTTCGCCGGGTCCAGGATGCGCCGCGCCTCGCGCTCCGTGAGGCCGCCCTTCTCGACCGCCAGCTCCACGATGGGGCGCCCGGTCGCGAGCGAGGCCTTCACGATCTCCGCCGCGCCGGCGTATCCGAGGCGGGGGGCGAGCGCGGTCGCGAGGCTCACGGTCCGCTCCGCGAAGAAGCGGCAGCGCGCCTCGTCCGCCTCCAGGCCGCGCGCGCAGCGCCGGTCGAACGCGCGGACCGCCGCGGCGAGGATCTCGAGGGCGTGGCACAGGTCCCAGGCGACGAGCGGCATCATCACGTTCAGCTCGAGCTGACCGCCCGAGGCGGCCCAGGCGACCGCGGCGTCGAGCGCGATCACCTGGTAGCTCACCATCGCGAGCATCTCCGCCATCGACGGGTTCACCTTGCCCGGCATGATCGACGAGCCGGGCTGCACCGGCGGGAGGCGCAGCTCGGCGAGGCCGGTGGCCGGACCGCTGCCGAGGAGCCGGACGTCGCCTCCGATGCGGAGCAGCTCGAGCGCCGCGGCGCGGAGCGCGGCCGAGAGCGTGGTGAAGGGGGCGAGCGACTGCATCGCGTGGAAGAGGTCGGGCGCGGGGGTGAGCGGCACGCCGGTCAGCCTCTCGAGCTCGGCGACGACGCGGGCGCGGTAGCGGCGGTCGGCGTTGAGGCCGGTCCCCACCGCCGTGCCGCCGAGCCCGACCACCGACAGCTCCGGCAGCGCGTCGCGGACCCGCCCGGCGGCGGCGCGCAGCGCGGCGGCCCACCCCGAGACCTCCTGGCCGAGGCGGATCGGCGTCGCGTCCATGAGGTGGGTGCGCCCCGCCTTCACGATCCCGCTCCACGCGCGCGCCTTCCCCTCGAACGTGCCCGCCAGCTCGAGGAGCGCGGCGATCACCGCCGGCGCGAGCTCGAGCGCGGCGAGCCGGATCGCGGTCGGCACCACGTCGTTGGTGGACTGCGCCATGTTCACGTCGTCGTTGGGGTCGACGATCGAGCGGTCGCCGCGGGCGCCGCCGAGCAGCTCGGCGGCGCGGTTCGCGAGCACCTCGTTCACGTTCATGTGGTGCGAGGTGCCGGCGCCGGCCTGGTACACGTCGACGACGAACTGATCGCGGTGCGCGCCGCCGAGCACCTCGCGCGCGGCCGCCTCGATCGCGCGCGCCTTCCTGCGGGGCAGGAGCCCGAGCGCCGCGTTGGTCCGCGCCGCGGCGAGCTTCACCCGCACGGTCGCGTCCACGAACGCGGGGTGGGCGCGCAGCCCCGAGATGGGGAAGTTCACGAGCGCGCGCGCCGTCTGCGCGCCGTACAGCGCGCTCGCCGGCACCGCCAGCTCGCCCATGGTGTCGCGCTCGATCCGCGTCCGCGTCCGCGCCGCGCGTCTCCGCCTCGCCGCCATCGGCTCCTCCTCGCCCTACACGCCGAGCTTCGCCGCGAGCCGGCGGAAGCCGAGCTCGGTCTTCGCGTCCTCGATCTCGCCCGCCTCGCAGGCGGCGATCGCGTCCCGGAGGTGGCGCCAGCGGAGCCAGGCGCCCTCCTCGAGCGGGGTGCCGTCGCCCTCGTGCGGCGCGTCGTACGGCTCCCCCCGGCCCGGCCGGGCGAGCTCGCCCGCGAGCAGGTGGATCTTCTCCGAGACGATCCCCGGAAGGGCGAAGAAGGGCCCGCCGAGGCGCTCCAGGCCCTCCGGCGCGATCTCCACACCCGCCTCCTCCCTCGCCTCCTCCGCGCCCCGCCGGCGCAGGGCTTCGAGGCCGAGCTCTCCGGGCTCCAGCACGCCCGCGACGATCTCCTCCACGAGCAGGTACTCGGGCTCGGGCAGGGCAGCCGGCTTGCCCCGCCTGAAGAACGCCGCGGGGCGAAGCTGCCCGCGGGTGAGCACCTCGACGCCCTCGGGGCCGCGCGCCCAGAGCACCACCGCCACCGCGTCGAGCGCCGGCCGATCGATGACGTCGATGCGGTACTCCGCCGAGGCCGTCCCGTCGGCGCGGCGGTTGCGCGCGCGCAGGCGCTTGAGGCGCAGGTAGCCCTCGTCGAGCCGGGCCCTCGGGGTCAGATCCTCGACCACCTCGATCGCCGTCACGTTCATGCCCTCAGGGTAGCAGGGGTGCCACCTGGCGGCCGCCGTCACATCGTTGTCTGCGGAGGGAACGGGTGATGCACCTGCCGGAGGTGGTGAGGGAGCTGTCGCGCCTCGTGGCGCTCGAGATCGACGCGGTCCACGCGTACGGCGCCGCGGTGGCCTTCTTCGGGGAGCACACCCCGATCGGCGGGGAGCTCGCCCTGTTCATGGCCGAGCACCAGCGCCACGCGCTCGAGCTGCACGCCACCATCGCGGGGCTCGGCTACAGCCCCCCCGAGGTCTCCCCGGACGTGAAGGGCGTCGTCATCGGCGCGCTCACGCCGCCTTCTCGCCCGCTCTCGGCGGAGGAGGTCCTCGTCGCGATGCGCGGCAACGAGCAGCTCATCGGCTCGGTGTGGTCCAAGGCGCTGGCGAAGCCCTTCCCCGCTGCGCTCCGCCCGATGCTCGAGCGGGCGCGCGGCCACGAGCGCAGCCACCTCGACTGGATCGAGCGCGCGCTCTCCCGCCGGCTGTGGGAACGGAGCGGCGCCGCGGCGCACGCCCCCTGACGACGCCCGAGCTCGCGGTGGGCCCCTGCCGGCACGGGGGCGCGTCACCATCGTAGCGGCACCAGGAGACCGAACATGACCCACAAGGAGATCACCGCGGAGCTCGCCGAGCTCGTCCAGCTCGACCTGGACGCCATCGTCGCCTACGACCGCGCCCTCGACGGCGTGAACGTGCCCCCGATCGCCGCGACGCTCGCGAGCTTCAAGCTCGACCACCAGCGCCACGTGCTCGAGCTCTCGCAGCTGCTGCTCGTCATGGGCGTGACGCCGCCCGAGTCGAAGCCCGACATGAAGGGCACGCTGCTCGGGGGCGTCACCGGCCTCAGGGCACGCTTCGGCACGGAGCAGGCCCTCCGGGCCATGATGCCGAACGAGGAGCTCACCACCTCGACCTACGCGCGGATGCTCGCGAAGCCGTTCCCGGAGGAGGTGCTCGAGCTCGTGCGCCGGAACGCGGCGGACGAGCAGCGCCACCTCGCCTGGATCGAGCGGGCGATCGACGAGCGGGCGTGGCAGCGCCCCGACGCCGGGATCGGCGCCGGGGCGTAGCCGGGTCGCGAGCCGCGAGCGCGCTCCCCGGGGCGGGGATCAGGCCACGACGCGCAGGCCGCCCGGGTAGCCGGGCAGCTCGTCGAACTGGAGGTAGCGGTACACCTTGTCCGCGCGCGGGGCGATCTTCTCGGCGTAGGCCTTGAAGTACTCCTCGGGCGTCGGCAGGCGGCCGAGGGTGGCGGCCACCGCGCCGAGCTCCGCCGAGCCGAGGAACACCTTCGCCCCGTTGCCCATCCGGTCGTCGAAGTTCCGCGTCGACGTCGAGTACACGGTCACGCCGTCGGGCACCCGGGCCTGGTTGCCCATGCACAGCGAGCAGCCCGCCGTCTCGATGCGCGCGCCGATCTGGCTGAACACCGAGAAGTACGCCTCGTCCTTCAGCTCCTGCTGGTCCATCCGGGTGGGCGGGCAGATCCAGGTGCGAACGGCCTGGTTGAACTTCTGGCCCTTCCAGATCTCTCCGGCGGCGCGGAAGTGGCCGATGTTCGTCATGCACGACCCGAGGAACACGTCGTCGATCTTCGTGTTCGCGACCTCGGAGAGCTTCTTCACGTCGTCCGGGTCGTTCGGGCAGGCGAGGATCGGCTCGGCGATCTGCCCGAGGTCGATCTCGATCACCGCGGCGTACTCGGCGTTCGCGTCGGCGGAGAGCAGCTCGGGCCTGGCGAGCCACGCCTCGGCGGCGGCGATGCGGCCCTCGATCGTCGTCCGGTCGCCGTAGCCCTCCTCGAGCATCTTCTTCATGAGCGAGACGTTCGAGCGCAGGTAGTCGGAGACGCTCTTCACCCCGAGCTTCACGGCCGCCGCCGCGGCGCTCCGCTCCGCCGCCGCGTCGGTCAGCTCGAACGCCTGCTCGACCGTCAGGTCGGGCAGGCCCTCCATCTCCAGGATCCGCCCGTTGAAGACGTTCTTCTTGCCCTTCTTCGGGACGGTGAGGAGCCCCTGCTGGATGGCCCAGTACGGGATCGCGTTCACCACGTCACGCAGGGTGATGCCCTCGCGCAGCTTGCCCTTGAAGCGGACCAGCACCGACTCGGGCATGTCGAGCGGCATGAAGCCGAGCGCGCCCGCGAACGCCACCAGGCCGGAGCCGGCGGGGAAGGAGATGCCGAGCGGGAAGCGGGTGTGCGAGTCGCCGCCGGTGCCGACCGTGTCCGGCAGGAGGAGCCGGTTCAGCCACGAGTGGATGACCCCGTCGCCCGGCTTGAGCGAGACGCCGCCGCGCGCCTGGACGAAGCCGGGGAGCGTCTGGTGCATCTTCACGTCGGCCGTCTTCGGGTAGGCCGCCGTGTGGCAGAACGACTGCATGTACATGGGCGCGAGGAACCTGAGGCAGGCGAGCTCCTTCAGCTCGTCCGCCGTCATGGGCCCGGTCGTGTCCTGCGAGCCGACCGTCGTCATCCTCGGCTCGTAGTAGCCCCCCGGCAGCGCGCCGGGGATCCCGCAGGCGCGGCCCACCATCTTCTGCGCGAGCGAGTAGCCCTGGCCCGCCTTGGGGACGGGGTTGTTCGCCACCTTGAAGAGATCCGTGGGCGGGAGCCCGAGCGCCCTGCGCGCCTTGTCGGTCAGGGCGCGGCCGATGATGAGCGGGATGCGCCCGCCGGCCCGGTACTCGTCGGCGAGTGTATCGGGCGTGAGCTTGAAGGTCGCGAGCACCTCGCCCGCCTCGCTCCGCAGCTCGCCCCCGGCGGTGTCCACCACCACCACGTCGCCGGTCTTGAGCCTCGAGACGTCGGCCTTGATCGGCAGCGCGCCCGAGTCCTGGGCGGTGTTGAAGAAGATCGGCGCGATGACCCCGCCGATGATGACGCCGCCCCGCTTCTTGTTCGGCACCGCGGGGATGTCCTCGCCGATGTGCCAGAGCACGGAGTTGCAGGCGGACTTCCTCGAGGAGCCGGTGCCGACCACGTCGCCGACGAAGGCGACCTGGAAGCCCTGGGCGCGGAATTCCGCGATCTTCGCGAGGCCGCCCGGGAAGCGGGTCTTGCCCATCGCGAGCGCGTGGAGCGGGATGTCGGGCCTCGTGGCGGCGTCGCCGGCGGGCGAGAAGTCGTCGGTGTTGATCTCGCCGTCGACCTTGAACACCTTCGCCTTCACGCTCGCGGGGACGCCTTCGCGCGAGGTGAACCACTCGGCCTTCGCCCAGGACTCGACCACCCGCTTCGCCGCGGCGTTCCCGCCCCTGGACAGCGCGAGCACCTCGTCGAACGCGTCGTAGACGTAGGTCGTGCGGGCGAGCGACCTCGCCGCCTCGTCGGCGAGCGCGGGGTCCTGGAGGGCCGCGACGAGCGGCGGCACGTTGTAGCCGCCCATCATGGTCCCGAGCATCCGCACCGCCGCCTTGCGGTCGAGGAGCGGGCTCCGCTTCGTGCCCTTCGCCACCTCGGCGAGGAACGCCGCCTTCACCTCGGCGGCGGGGTCCACGCCGGGGGAGACGCGCTCCGCGAGCAGGCCGAGCAGGAAGGCCTCGCGCCCCGCGGGCGGGGCCTCGAGCAGCTTCACGAGCTCCCTGGTCTGGGCCGGGTCGAGGGGCTTGGCGGGGATTCCGAGGGCCTTCCGTTCGGCCTCGTGCTTCAGGTACGCCTCGATCACGGGGCGCCTCCAGTTCTTCGGGAAAGGGGTCGAGAGGCCTCGCGGTATACCACGGGGCGAGGCGCCACGTCTTCGCGGCCCGGCCCGGAAAAGCTCGACGGAACCGTGGCTTACGGGACCTTTCCGGTCCACGTTGGCAGGGGCCCGCACTTCGGCTCTCTACCCGATCGAGCAGCGCAGGATCGCGTCCTCCCGACGTCGGACGCCGCGGGCCGCTGGGCGAGGGCCGACGTCGCGGGCGCCCCACCCGCGCGCACAATCCCACCGCCGCTCCGCGCTCCGCGCACCGCCGCGGACTGGACTCGCCGTGAGGGCGCCGGCCAAGCTGCCCGGACAGACCGCCCCAGCCGACCGGAGCCCGCTCCATGCCCCTCGCCCGCCCAGCCACGCGCCTCGCCGCGCTCGCCGCCGCCGTCCTGCTGCCGCGCCTGGCCTCGGCCAGCCCGATGCCGACGAGCGACGTCCCGCTCCCGCCGCCGCCGCCCGGCACGAGGCCCATCCCCGCGCAGCCGTCCCCGGCGCTCGCGAAGCGCCCCGCCCCCAGGCCGGTGCGGTTCTACCTCGGCACCGGCATCGACTTCGGCTCCGAGCAGCTCCTCGAGGTCCAGTTCACCGACGGCTCCACCGACCCGCTCGACGCGAACGACGGCTTCCTGATCACCGCGGGCGCCTCGTTCCTCCCGCTCCGCGGCGGCCTGCTCGACACGCTCGCGACGGTGGGCTTCAAGGCGTGGTCGGTGGGCGCCTCCAACGGCAGCGTCAGGTACCAGGCCTTCCCGATCGAGGTGGTGGAGCGCGCGCGTGTCCACCCGAACGTCCGCCTCGGCGCCGGGCTGAACGTCCTCCTCGCCCCGAGCATCGACGGCAAGGACCTCTTCTCGGACATCCACGCGGACCTGAAGAACTCGCTCGGCGTCGTGCTCCAGGGCGAGGGCGTGTTCTCGACCGGCCCGTCGGAGTGGTCGGCCGGGCTCCGCTTCGTCTGGCAGAAGCTCCAGAACGAGAACGGCGGCGCGACCGTCGACGCGAACGTCGTCGGCCTCTTCCTCTCCTGGCAGCCGTGACCTCCGAGGCGATCATGCGCTCCCGCGCCCTGCCGCTGCTCCTCGTCGCTGCGCTGCTCCCCGCCTGCGATCTCACCCTCCCCTGGTCCGACGGGGACGGCTCCCCGGGCGGAGGCGGGGGAGGCGGCTCCATCTCGGTGAGCCCCGGCTCGCTCGCGTTCACCGCCGCGCCCGGCGACGTCACGCCGCCCTCGCAGATCCTCGCCGTCACGGTGACGGGCACCGTCTACGTGAACGTGA
>Ga0209683_10000983_pt1 | contig 10984 bp, 5 predicted proteins | sample DOMMetBare2Fresh_FD_187474 | JGI IMG/M metagenome (GOLD analysis project Ga0209683, IMG submission 187474) | Wetland sediment microbial communities from St. Louis River estuary, USA, under dissolved organic matter induced mercury methylation -... | ecosystem: Environmental > Aquatic > Freshwater... | reverse complement strand
GTCGGAGGAGACCGAGGTCGACTTCGACGTCATCGTGGTCGGAGCAGGCATAGCTGGTTGCGTCGCGGCCTACCAGTTGGCCCGGCAGGGACGGTCGGTGGTCCTGATCGAGCGGGGCGAGGCCCCGGGCTCGAAGAACCTGTCTGGTGGCGTGCTGTACTGCCGCGGGATGCAGGAGGTCTTCCCCGACTTCCTGGACGAGGCACCGGTAGAGCGTCGCATCACCCGCAACTACATCAACTTCCTGAACGCGCAGAGCTCGGTCGGGATCGACTACAAGGACGCCCGCCTGGTTGAGCCGGTCAACGCCGTCACGGTGCTCAGGGCCAAGCTCGACCCCTGGCTCGCCGAGAAGTGCGAGGAGGCCGGGGTCTTCATCATGCCAAGCGTGCGCGTTGACCGTGTGCTGACGCAGGACGGCGCCACCGGCAGGCGTGTCGTCGGCGTCCGGGCCGGCGAGGACGAGCTGCGCGCACACGTGGTGGTTGCCGCCGACGGCGTGAACTCGTTCATCGCCCAGGAGGTCGGGCTGCGCGCGAGGCAGCCCCTGAACCATCTCGCGACAGGCGTGAAGTGCGTGGTCAACCTGCCGAGGGAGACTATCGAGGCACGATTCAACCTCACCGGTCAGGAGGGTGCGGCGTTCGCCGTCGTGGGTGACTGCACTGAGAGTGTTGGCGGCGGCGGCTTCATGTACACCAACACCGACTCGATCTCGGTCGGGGTCGTCCTGCGCCTGGACGACCTGATCGCCAAGGACAAGGTCGCCACCGAGGTCTTTGACCACTTCCTGTCCCACCCGTTCATCGCCCCCTATCTCGAGGGCGGTGAGGTCGTCGAGTACGGCTGCCACCTCGTGGCCGAGGGTGGCATGGCGATGGTTGGTGAGATCGCCATGGATGGCCTTGTCATCGTCGGGGACGCCGCCGGGCTCACCCTCAACACGGGCCTGACCGTGCGCGGCATGGACCTGGCGGTCGCCTCAGCCGTTGCGGCGGCGGTCGGGATCGGTTCGGCGCTGGACCACAAGGACACCTCCAAGGTCGGTCTGGCCGGCTACGGCGAGGCCTTTTTCGCCTCCTCGGCCGGACAGGATATGAAGACATACGCCAGGGCGCCCGGCTTCCTCGAGGTCGAGCGGATGTACAAGGACTACGGCGAGCTCATCGGCAACGTGCTCTACGGCGTCTTCAACCTGGACGACAAGCCCCGTGAGCACCTCCTGAAGGTCGCGCTCAAGGCGTTCAAGAGGTCACCACTGAAGATCAGGCACCTCATCAGCGACGGGTTTGCCGGGGGGCGAGCACTGTGAAGTCACTATCTGTTCCCGAGCTGCTGGCGAAGAACCGCTTCGAGCTCGACGAGGAAGAGTCTCATATCGAGGTCAACCAGGAGCTCGTCAAGGCCACCGGCTGTGGTCGGGCGATGGTGGCCTGCTGCCCGGCGCACGTGTACACCCAGGAGGCCGACGGGACCATCTCGGTGGAGTATGCCGCCTGTCTCGAGTGCGGTACCTGCCTGGCGGTGGCTGCGCCCGGTGCTCTGAAGTGGCACTATCCCCGTGGCGGGTTCGGGATCCAGTTCCGGGAGGGTTAGAGTCCGCCCGAAGCTCGCCCACTGACCGCGCACTGCGCGCGGACAGTGGGCGCAGTGCGTCAGGGCTCAGTGCGCCAGAGGGCGCAGTGCGCCAGAGGGCGCAGTGCGTCAGAGCCGGGATCGGCTGCCATCCGGGCGGGCGACCACGAGGACCATTGCACGAGGCACTGCTACGAGCGACCACCCTCAATAGCCTCCACCAGTCGGGGGCGCAGCTCACGGGCACTGATCACCGCATCAACCGACCCCACCTGCACTGCCCGCTGGATGCTGTGGATCGTGTCGAACTCCGCTGCGACGTCGCCGAGCTTCTGAGCCCGGACGGTGGAGCGCAGCTGCGCAAGGTCCGCGACCAGGCCTGCCCGTTGCCCGCCCTTCGCGCTCGACATCACAGCCTGCAGATCGACCACCCGCGGGTCAGATGCGGTTCGTGACTCCACCTCCCCGGCGAAGACGACCGCCGCCGCCGGGGCTCCTCCGATGACCGATGCGAACGAGCCCTCGACTGCCAGGACCGTCAGCCCGGCGTTCAGCGCCTTGGAAAAGACGACAAAGGCGCCACCGTGGTACCGCGACACGACGCAGAACACCACAGGTCCCTGGAAGTTCACGATCGCCCGGCCGATCTCGGCACCGTACTCGAGCTGCAGATTGCGCATCGAGTCCGGCGAACCGTCAAAGCCCGACAGGTTGGCCAGGACGACAACCGGCCGGTTTCCGCTCGCGGCGTTGATCGCCCGGGCCGTCTTCTTCGACGAGCGGGGGAACAGCGTTCCCGCGGTCCAGGTGTCCGGCCCGTCACTTGGCGGGAACCCCGGCCGCGGCTGAGGCCGGGACTCGATCCCGACCAAGGACACGGGCCACCCGCCGAGGTGTGCGTCGAAGACCACGGAGGTCTCGGCTCCGGCCATCCCGGCCCAGCGCTCCAGCACCTTGTGGTCCTGGTCGGCCACCGCTCGCATCAGGGTGCGGATGTCGAACGGCTTCTTGCGGTCGGGGTTGGTCACCGACGAGAAGATGTCGCCGACGGTGCGAAAGTCGCTGTCGGCCACCTGGTGCGGGTAGTCGCTTACGTCGCGCTCCACCGGGTCGCTGGTCGCGGCCCGCCTGGGGGTGCCTTCCCCCGGTACGACGTAGGTGTGGTCGTAGTGCGCAAGGAGCACCTCACAGGCACCTGCCAGGTCTGGCGCCCAGTACTGCGCCTGGCCGTTCGGACCCATCACTCGGTCGTAGCCGCCGATACCGAAGTTGTCCTCGGCCGAGACCCCACCCGAGAAGTCGAGCGAATGCTTGCCCGTCAGCACCATTGCGCTGTCCGGCGTCATCACCAGGATCCCCTTGGTGTGCATCAGCATCGTGGCTTCGGCGTTCCAGTACGGTTGGGCACCGACATTGATCCCGGCCACGACGATGTTGATCTCGCCGCCGCCCTGGGTGAACGTCACGATGCGACGCAGTGCCAGCGCCACCCAGTCCATGTTCTCGGTGCCCGAGTCCATCGAGATGCGTGCGCCCGCTGACAGCGCGAACCACTCAACCGGTACGCCCAGCCGCTCGGCGAGGTCGAGGGCAGCGATGACCCTTGTGCACTCGGCCTGCGCGACGGCACCCAGCGCGCGGGTGGGGTCGCCCAGCAGAACGACCCGGCTGACGCCTTCGGGGTGGCGCACGGTGAGCGTGCGGGCCAGGCCGACCACCAGTCCTGCCCGGTTGCCGCCCGGCGGTCGCCGAACCGGAACGAGCAGGCCGTCGTCGTCGAGGTCGTGCTCGACGAAGCTGCCGTACTCCCCGGTGATCAGGCTCACCAGCTCGTACGGGTAGACGGTGCCGCGCCGGCGGGAGCGCAGCACCTTCTGGGCGTAGTCGTCCAGCGGCTGTAGCCGCCGGCTCGGAGCGCCGGTCACGGCGACGACGACACCGGCGCCCGGCTGGTAGGAGAACCGGACTGCGGCAGACTGCACCCGTCCGTCGGGCTTGGCGATGCGGCCCTGGACGAGCACCTCCTCGACCCCCGCCCCCCTGGTCAGCGGCGCCATGGTGGCCTGCAGCGCCGTGAGCTCATCCAGGGGTGCGTCGATGGTCGGCCAGATGTGCAAGAACACGTGGTTCATGTCGAGCTGTAGCCCGGCGGCGCCGCGCAGGGCACGCTCGCGCCGGATCGCGTCGAGGCAGGCGGCCACCGCTCGCTCGGCGTGGGGCAACGACGTCACGTGCCCGTCCGCGTCGCGCACCACGGCCATCTCGCGGATCTGGGCCAGTGCGACAAGGCGCTGGTCGGCCGGGTTGCCGGGTGCGATGCACTGGTACAGCAGCACATCCTCGGCCGCCTCCAGCCGGGTGATCTCGAAGTCGCGCAGTCGCCACAGGTTGAGCCGACGGCCGACCATCGGGTGGACGCCGCGTAGCAGGTCGTCCTCGACGACCCCGTCGGGTCCGGGGCGGAAGGTGAAGTACGAGACCGGGAGCTCGGCGCCGCGACACACGGCGACGGCAGTGCGCCGGACCTTCTGGGCGAAGGGCATCGCGGCAAGACTCTGCCGCAGAGAGTCCGCCAGGTCGTTCGCCGTGTCCGGTGCGTCGGGCCAGGACAGGTAGAGGTCGAGGACGACCTCGTGCCTGGCCGGGGCGTCCTGGAGCTGGGCGTCGATCGCGGCGACCAGGTCCGAGGACGCGACGAGCTCGCAGTGCTGCGCGAGGGTTGTGACCAGCCGGGTGGGACGTTCGTCGAGGGCGTAGTCCGCCACCACGAAGGGCCGGGCGGCAGCCGTAAGAAGGCGCAGGTCGTGCAGCTCGTACTCGCGGTAGTGCCGGCGGACCAGCACCTCGAGCATCGGCTCCCGCTGCGGAAGCGTTGGCTCGATCCGTGCGGCGAGGAACTGCATGATCCTCTCGGGGATCCCGGCCACCGCGTCCAGCCTGGTTCCGTAGTCGCCGGCATCCGGGTGATCGGTCAGATAGGTGAGCTCGGCGCTCACTCCGGCCAGCCCGGCGGTGCGATCAGCCTCCGCCGCCGGCTGGTCAAACCAGCGGAACCGGGCACTGCGGGCCAGGTCGCCAAGCATGGGGTAGCGCAGCTGGGTGGCCAGCACGAGCCGGTCCAGCACCTCGCGCGCCCGGTCAGCGGCGTCGCCCATGGGCGCTGGCCCGGCCATCCAGTGCTGCAGGAGGGGGATGACGACCAGATCGGAGGCCGTCCGCTGGGCCAGGAAGATCCGGAATACCGCCTCCTCGAGCTCCGGTCCGCGCTCGAGGTCGGTGACGTCGTAATGGGCCAGGGCTCGGGCCAGGCGGCGTCGGAACCCGTCAGGCAGGCGCTCGCGGTCGACGTCGAGGCTGTGCAGGTAGGCGTGGAAGTGCTCGCGCGGGCTGTGCACCAGCTCTTCGGTCTCTTCTTCGGCTGCCGGCTTGTTGCGGGCCAGCTCGGCCAGGTCTGCGAAGGTGCTGAACACCTCGATCTCTCGGTGCAGCAGAGGCACGTCGATGGAGGTCAGCTCGGCGCAGGCCTGGCGGTAGCCGGTCAGGGCGCGGGTGGCATCCCCGGAGGTGAGGTCGAAGCCGAGGAGCAGGCTGCGCAGGTCGTCCAGGCTGCGCGCGGCACGCGTGGTCGCGGTCGCCGCCGGCGACCCCGGGAGGTCAAGGAGCTGGAGCGGGGCGGCAAGAACCGGTGCTCCGGGGGCAGGGGACTCCCCGGCGGTGACCGGTTCCAGCCGGACGACCGGAGTGCCTGTCTCGACCTGAGCGCCGGTGCTCACCATCAGCTCGCGCACCCGCGCGGCGTACGGGGCATGCAGCACCGTCTCCATCTTCATCGACTCCAGCACCAGCACCGGCGCGCCGGCGTCGACGTGGTCACCCACCGACACCGGCACCGCGATCACCAGGGCAGGCGCCGGTGAGCGCATCACCCCGCCTTCGTCGCGGGTGACCCGGTGGGTCGTCGAGTTCACCTCGATCAGGTGGACCGGGCCGTAGGTTGCGCTGACCAGCCGGAACCGGCGATCCGCGATGACCAGCCGGCCGGCGTACCCGTCGAGCCGCTCGAGATCGGCATCGACCAGCCGGTCCTGCTGCCTCGCGCCGAAGCCGACCCGAAAGCGGGTGGGGCCGATTCGGGCGACCGTGACCCGATGTGACGCGCCTCGCAGCTTCAGGTCGATGGGGCGCCCGAACTCGTGCCGGGCCTGGGGCCGTCCGCCATGGGCGGTGGCCAGGAAGTGCAGCCGTTCGGACTGTTCCTGCTCCTGGTAGGCCTCGATCGCGGCGGCGACCAGGGCCACCCCGGCATATCGCTCCGGCCGGAGTCGGCCCTGGCTGCGGACCCGGTCGATCCATCCGGTGTCGGCGCTGCCGTCGACGATCTCGGGCTGGTCGAGCAGGTCGAGCAGGAAGCTCTTGTTCGTCGTGCCGCCCTCGATCAGCACAGTGGTGTCGGCCAGGGCTCGCCTCAGCCGGGCCAAGGCCTCGGCGCGGGTGGTCCCGTAGGCGATGACCTTGGCGATCATCGAGTCGAAGTCCGCCGGGATCACGTCACCGGGGCCGACCCCGGTGTCCACCCGGATCCCGGGGCCCGACGGCAGGCTGAGGTGGACGATACGCCCGGGGGAGGGGGCGAAGTCGCGGTCGGGGTCCTCGGCGTTCAGCCGGGCTTCGACGGCGTGCCCGATCTCGCGGGGACGTTCGCCCTTGAGCCGGCCACCGGCGGCCACCAGCAGCTGCGCCTTGACCAGGTCGAAACCGGTGGTCAGCTCGGTGATGGAGTGCTCGACCTGCAGCCGGGTGTTCACCTCCAGGAAGGCAAAGGAGCGATCACCGGGGTGGTAGAGGAACTCCACCGTCGCTGCGCCGCAGTAGTCGACGGCCAGTGCGAGACGCTCCGCGGACGTCCTGAGATGGTCAGCCTGTTCGTCGTCGAGCACGGGTGAGGCGGACTCCTCGATGACCTTCTGGTTGCGTCGCTGCACCGAGCAGTCGCGCACCCCCAGCGCCCACGCCGTCCCCTGACCGTCGGCGATGACCTGCACCTCGACGTGCCGGGCACCGGTCACCAGGCGCTCGAGAAAGACCACGCCGCTGCCGAAGGCGCGGGCTGCCTCGTCGCGGGTGCGCTCGAAGGCGTCGGTCAGCTCGTCATCGGAGGTGACCACGCGGATACCCCGTCCGCCGCCGCCGGCGGTTGCCTTGAGCATCAGCGGGTAGCCGATCTGCCGTGCCGCCTCGTGCGCTGCCCCGATGTCCTCGACCGCGCCGCGACTCCAGGGGGCGACCGGTACGCCGACCTCCTCGGCCAGCAGCTTCGAGCCGATCTTGTCGCCGAGGCGTCGCATGGCGCTCGCACTCGGCCCGATGAACGTGACGCCGATCCGCTCGCACATCTGCGCGAACTCCGGGTCCTCGGCGACGAAGCCCCAGCCGACCCACGCGGCGTCCGAACCTGTCTGGATCAGCGCCCGCTCGAGGGTGGCCAGGTCGAGGTAGGGGCGGCCGGCAGCAGGACCGAGGGGGTATGCCGAGTCCGCCTCTCGCGCGAACATGGCTGACCGCTCGCCATCGGTGTACAGCGCGACGGTCTCGATCTGCGCCCCGCCGTGGGCATTGAGCTCGCGCACGGCGTGGATGAGCCGCATCGCGGCCTCTCCCCGGTTGACGATGGCGATGCGGCTGATCATGGTGGGTGACTCCCGGAAGCTCGGCGGATCCCTGACGTCACGTCGACTCAAGGCCCGGACGTGCAGCCGCTGGCAGCGGTCCGGGTCAGACCTGAACAAGTAGACCAGCCGATGACCTGCCTGTCATTCCGAGGGTTCACCGGCGCAGTCGATGAGCCGGGTGGGTCAGCGCTGCACCGCCATCTTCGCCCGGAGTACGCGTCGTGCCGAGGCAACGGCCTGCCGCCGGGGGAGCCGGCCGTCGTTGATGGCCTGTGTCACGGCGGAGGTGACCTCATCGAGCGGGGCCCAGCAGACCATGGCGACGTCTGCGCCGGCTGCCAGCGAACGAACGGCGGCTCTGGCAGGAGAGATGCCCAGTGTCTTGCTGGCCGCATCCATGGACAGGTCGTCGGTCACGATGAGAGCTGCGCCGCCCGCCTGAGCGCGCAGGGCGCGCAGCGCGGCCGGCGACTCGCTGGCCGGCCACGTCCCCTCGGTCAGGCCAGGCACCCGCAGGTGCCCGACCATCACCGCGCCAGCGTGACGGGCGAAGGCGGCCTTGAACGGAATCAGGTCGCGACGCTGAAGCGCGGACCACGAGGGAACCAGCGAGCCGCCCACATGGGTGTCGGTGGCCTGGCCGTGCCCCGGCCAGTGCTTGACGACGCCGAGCACACCCGAGGCACGCAGCCCGTCGTTCCAGGCGTTCACGTCTGCTGCGACCCGGCGTGGATCAGCTGAGAAGCTCCGGTGCTGGGTGGCGATGTAGTAGCCGGGCACGGCGATGTCCGCATCCGGGCCGAGGGCAACGGTCACTCCCAGTGCTCTCATCCTGAGCCCGTAGCCGCGCGCTGTCGCCCTGACCTTCGCCAGGCTCCAGCGGCCCATCTCCTCGGCCGTGGGCAGGGGGTAGATCAGGGAGCTCAGACGCTGGACCCGGCCGCCCTCCTCATCGGAGGCGATGAGCGCGGGGTTGCCCCTGGGCGCGGCCGCCCTGGCCGCCTTCAGTGTGTGGGCCAGGTTCGGTGAGGCTGGGCCGAAGAGGACGACTCCGCCGACGCCGCGGGCCGCAGCCCGCCGGATCGCCGTCGTATCGCCCATCTTCGCGCCGGTCATCACCAGTACGGCCGCCAGCTGCTGGTTCGACCACCGCCCGGGATCAGGGTCTCTGGTCCCCGTCGTCGCAGCACGCGGACTCGGCGCCGGGGGCGCGCTGGTCGCTCTCGCGGAGGTCGTCGGGGCCGAGACGGACGCAGTGGCGGGGTGCTGGGCGGGCGCGCTGGTCCTGGCTGCGGTGCTTCGCACGGGTTGCGCCGTTGCCGCCGGCCCCGCAGGCCCGTCGGACCTGAACATGCCGGTCGTGCCCGCGACCATGGCGAGCGCGAGCGCTGCCCCGCACAGTGCGGCGAGCCAACGCCGCCGAGACGAGAAGCTGAGAACTGGGTCCTTGCCTGATGCCTGCACGCCCGTAGATGCTACCTGCGCGCTCGGACGACGCGGAAGCTCGTCCGGCTCCTGCGGCGTTCTGCTGATGAGGGTCAACCCCGGATGCGGACGCGACAGGCGTCGGCTGCCGGCGGGTGCCGGGACCTTCGACTCTGGCGCAGACGGCCAGGCTTCCTTTCGCTGGTGACATGCTCGTCTACGACTTCACCCGCATCCCCCTGCCGGTGGCACAGGTCCGGCATCGGCTGCTGGGGGCCGTCAGCGAGTTGTGGCAGCAGGTGGCCACGGCGGCCTACGACGAGGGTGAGGAACTGCTCAGCCGGGTGGGTCCCTTCGGGCCGGTCCCGGGGCTGTCGAAGGCCGTCAGCGTCCAGGTGGGCGAGCTCAGAGATCGTGGCGAGGGGTTCGTCATGCCGATCCGGTGGTCGGCGACCGGGCCAACCGAGCTGTTCCCGGTGATGGAGGCCGACCTCGAGATCGCACCACTGGGGGCCGAGGAGGCGCAGCTGCGACTCTCCGGCAGCTATGACCCGCCGTTGGGGTCGGTCGGCAGGCACTTGGACCGGCTATTGCTTCACCAGCTTGCCGAGGCGACCGTGCGGGCCCTGCTCAGCCAGCTGGTCGCCGCACTCCTGGCGGGGCCGGCTCCCAGCGGGGTGGAGCCTGCGCCCCCGCCGGGGGAGATCGGGCCGCAGCTGGGCTGAGCTCTCCGGGTCAGAGTCCTCGTCGTGGTTCCAGGTGTGTCTGGACATCGGTATTGGGCAGACTCGCCGTGATCGCCACCTCCACGTCGTCGGCCAGGGTATGGCCACGTTCGACCGTCCAGTCGCCAGGGACAAGGACTGTGAGCGTGACGAAGCGGTGCCGGCCTGACTCGCTGGTACGAACGTCGGCGAAGTCGACGTCAGCCGTTCGCATCGCGTCCAGCACGGAGCTCACCCGGGCCAGGTCTTCGGCCGGCATGGCGGCGCCCAGCAGAGAGGTCAGCGACTGTGACACCAGCCGGAACCCGGTCACCAGGATGTTCACGCCGACGATGGCTGCCACGATCGGATCCAGCCGCTGCCAACCGGTCAGCCCGACGAGCAGCACCCCGACGATGACCCCGAACGACGTCCAGACATCGGTCAGCAGATGCCTGCCGTCCGCGGTCAGCGTGACCGAACGGTGCGTTGCGCCCGCCCGCAGCAGGAGCAGGCCCACGGACCAGTTCACCGCGGTGGCCAGGGTCGAGATCACCAGCCCCAGCCCGACGCTCTCCAGCGCAGCGGGGTGAAGGAAACGCTGCACCGAGCTGAACAGGATGAACCCGGCCGCGACGAAGATCATCAGCCCTTCGATACCGGCCGAGAAGTACTCCGCCTTGCCGTGGCCGAAGTTGTGGTTCTCGTCGGCGGGCCGCGCCGCAACATGCAGCGCGATCAACGCGACCACTGCCGCGACCAGGTTCACCAGGGACTCGGCGGCATCCGAGAGCAGGCCGACCGATCCCGTCAGGAGGTAGGCCCCGGACTTCAGCCCGATGGTCAGCAGCGCCGCTGCGATCGACAGCCAGGCGAAGTGGGTCAACCGCGGCGGGGCGCCCTCAGGCTCGGCTCCCACCTGCGGAAAAGCGATTCTTCTCATGCGGATCAGACTGTCAGGCCCTCCTGCCGCCGGGTTGCCCGGTGGGCGGGCAGGAAGCCCGGCGGCTCCCGGCCAGGCAACGGGGACCCGTCCCTGCGGCGTCGATGGACATGTTGCCTCACGTCAAGATGCCCATGGACGCGTCGATGATGGCGCCACGAGCGACCTTCGGATAAACTTATCGTTAGTGTAAGTTACTGGGCGGTAGAGTAGTCCAAGGAGACGGGCGTGACAGAGTTAAGCGCGCAGATGGCGATGCTGCACGGGCGGGAGTTCTCGTTCCTGGACAGTGGCGAAGGCCCGGCCGTCCTGTTTATTCACGGGCTGACCGGCTCGCAGCGCAACTGGGCGCATCTGGTCGAGAAGATGGACTCGGATCACCGCGTGGTGGTGCCTGACCTGTTCGGCCACGGCGCGTCGGCGAAGCCGATGGGTGACTACTCGCTGGGTGCGCACGCGGCCACCATGCGGGATCTGCTGGACCGGCTGGGCATCGACCGGGTGACCCTGGTGGGCCACTCCTTCGGCGGTGGCATCGCGATGCAGTTCTGCTACCTGTTTCCGGAGCGGGTCGAGCGTCTGGTGCTGGTGGCCAGTGGTGGCCTGGGACGATCTGTGAGCCCTCTTCTGCGGGCCGCCACCTTGCCTGGGGCCGGATGGGTCCTGCC
>Ga0209683_10000977_pt1 | contig 11037 bp, 10 predicted proteins | sample DOMMetBare2Fresh_FD_187474 | JGI IMG/M metagenome (GOLD analysis project Ga0209683, IMG submission 187474) | Wetland sediment microbial communities from St. Louis River estuary, USA, under dissolved organic matter induced mercury methylation -... | ecosystem: Environmental > Aquatic >... | reverse complement strand
GCTTTGGGCGATGGTGACGGGACGGGCAGGCGCCGTGACCGTGCGTCCGCGCCGGCGACAGGCGGTTCGCTAGTGGATGTCAGGTTCGGGCACGGGCTTCGCCGTTCCGGTTTCGAGAAAGTCGAAATCGCAGCCGGCGTCGGCCCGCGTCACGTGCTCGCGATACAGCATCACGTAGCCGCGCTCGTAGCGCCGCGCCGGAGGAGCCCACGCGGCACGCCGGCGCGCGAGCTCGTCGTCGGCGACCGGGTGCGAGCGCAGGAGCTCCTCGGTTTCCATCGCGAGGAAGTTGCGGTAGAGCATCGTCGTCGGCTTTACCATTACCTCGCCGACCGACAGCGCCGGGAGCGCAACCGGGTAGCCGCCAGCCTGCCGGACGCCTCGCTTCACCGCCTCTGCGCGCTCGCGCAGTTGGGCGTGGCAAGGAGAAAGGTCGCTCCACGTGTCGACGATCGCGATCACGGGCTTGCCGAGGAAGTGCTCGCGCCGCATCCCCATCTGCTGGGTACGCTGGCGATGGGCGAACCCGCGCATGTTCCGGGCGGCGAACCAGCGCTGGCTGCGCAGTTCGGCCAGCGGCCGACGGGAGGAAGGACGGGCGTGGCGGTCGGGCATCGGGTCAGGGGCGCGACGAATCGGGCCGGGCCGGTGCGGCACGGGAGCGGCGATTCTACCCTCGCTGGACATCCAAGTCATCTATGTGATATATATGATATAGACGACTTGAGCCGACGCTGGAAGCCTCCGGCCGATGGGTGCGTGCGCGCGGCCCGAAGCCGTTGGCGCGCGGACGGTCCGGTCGTCCGATAATCGCCGGCGTGCCCGACGTGTCGGGATGCGCGCGGGCCCGTCGCCGCGGCGCGGCAGTGGAGGAGGAATCGTGAACGCAGCAGCGCCCACCGGCGTGCGCTATCCCGATCTCGCGGGACGGACCGTCTTCGTGTCCGGGGGCGGCTCGGGCATCGGCGCGGCGTTCGTTCGCCGGTTCGCGGGCCAGGGGTGCCGCGTGGCTTTCATCGACATCGCCGACGTTCCCGCGCAAGCGCTCGCCGCGGAGCTGGGCAGGGATGTTCGCTACTGGCGCTGCGACGTGCGCGACATTGCCGCATTGCAGACCGTGATCGGCGCCGCGGGCGATGCCTTGGGGCCGGTGCGCGTGCTCGTCAACAATGCCGCGCGCGACGACCGCCACAAGATGGAGGACGTGACCCCGGCGTACTGGGACGAGAACCTTGCGGTGAACCTGCGCCATCACTTCTTCGCCGCGCAGGCGGTCGCGCCGCAGATGGCGGCGGCCGGCGGCGGCGTCATCATCAACCTGGGCTCGATCTCCTGGATGCGGGGGCGCCCGGCGATGGTCGGCTACACGACGGCGAAGGCGGCGATCTCGGGCATGACCCGCGTGCTCGCCCGCGAGCTGGGCGGGCGCGGCATCCGCGTCAACGCGATCGTGCCCGGTGCGATCGTCACCGCGCGGCAGCGGGCGCTGTGGACCACCCCCGAGGAGGAAAAGGAGTTCCTCGACCAGCAGTGCCTGAAGTTCCGGCTGTCGGAGGACGACGTCGCGCGCACCGCGCTCTTCCTCGCGTCCGACGAGGCCCGCGGCATCACCGGCCAGAACCTGATCGTCGATGCCGGGCTTGGACAAACGAGCGTGATCGCATGATGGAGCGGACATGGCTGAAGTCACGCTGAAGAACGTCGTCAAGGCGTATGGCAGCAACGAGGTCATCCATGGGATCGACCTCGAGGTTCGCTCGGGCGAGTTCGTCGTGTTCGTCGGACCCTCCGGCTGCGGCAAGAGCACGCTCCTGCGGATGATCGCCGGCCTCGAGGACATCTCCGGCGGGCAGATCGTCATCGGCGGCACCATCGTCAACGACCTGCCGCCGCGCGCGCGGGACATCGCAATGGTGTTCCAGGACTACGCGCTCTACCCGCACAAGTCGGTGTTCGAGAACATGGCCTTCGGCTTGCGGCTGCGCAAGCGCCCCGAGCACGAGATACGCATGCGCGTCGCCGAGGCAGCGGCGATTCTCCAGATCGAGCACCTGTACGAGCGCAAGCCGCGCGAGCTCTCCGGCGGCCAGCGCCAGCGCGTCGCGATGGGCCGCGCGATCGTGCGCCAGCCCAAGGCGTTCCTGTTCGACGAACCGCTGTCCAACCTCGACGCGCTGCTGCGCTCGGAGATGCGCGTCGAGATCAAGAAGCTGCATCAGAAGCTCGGCAACACGATCGTCTACGTCACGCACGACCAGGTCGAGGCGATGACGCTCGCCGACCGCATCGTCGTCCTCCAGTCCGGCAACCTCATCCAGTTCGACACGCCGGACGGCATCTACAACCGGCCCGCCGCGAAGTTCGTCGCCGGGTTCACCGGCTCGCCGCCGATGAACTTCCTGCCCTGCCGCATGGGCGAGGGCGGGCGCGTGCTGCACCTCGTCGGCGGCGTCGACTTGCCGGTGCCGCCGGAGCGGGTTCCCGAATGCGCGCGCCACGTGGGGCGCGCGCTGACGTTCGGTCTGCGCCCCGAGCACATCGGCGTGGGCGGACCCGGCGAGGCGGGACTCGTGCGCGTGCCCGGGCGCGTGATGCTCCTCGAGCCGCTCGGCTCGGACACGCTCGGACTGGTCAGGATAGGCGAGGCGACGGACGCGGGCGAGATGACCGGGCGCTTTCCCCCCGAGGCCGGTCTCGGCGTCGGGCAGAATCTGCAGGTTTCGCTGGCGCTCAACCGTTTCCATCTGTTCGATCCGGAGACGGGGGTGGCCATACGCGGCACCGATTGGTAGGGTCGGAGACGTGTTTCCCGTCGACGGCGAGAATTCGTTCCTGAATCAATTTGTTCATCAAGCGGAGGAGACTCGCATGAAGCTCTGGAGGTGGTGTTTGACGGTGGCGCTGGCCGCCGGGGTCGCGACGAGCGCGTTCGCGCAGCAGACGACGCTGCGCATCTTCACCGGCGGCCAGCAGCGGCCCGACGTGATGCGCAAGATCGCCGACGAGTACCAGAAGCGCAACCCGAACATGAAGGTCGAGGTCGAGATCGGCGGCGCGACGTCGGAAGCGCAGCAGCAATACCTGTCGACGGTGCTCTCGTCGAAGGACTCGGTGCTCGACGTGATCCTGATCGACGTGATCCGGCCGGCGCAGTGGGCGGCGCAGGGCTGGGCCGAGCCTCTGGACGCCTATCTGGGCGCCGACAAGCCCAAGGTCCTCGCCCAGTATCTCAGGGCATACGCCGACGCCAATCAGGTGAACGGCAAGCTCATTGCGCTGCCCTACTTCGCCGACTCGCAGTTCCTCTATTACCGGAAGGACCTGCTCGAAAAGTACAAGCGGCCGGTACCGAAGACCTGGGACGAGATGATGGAGACGGCCAAGGCCATCATGGACGGCGAGAAGAGCCCGCAGTTGCAGGGCTTCTCCACCGCCGGCGCACCGATCGAGGGGACCGTCTGCACCTACCTCGTTCCGCTGTGGGGGATGGGCAGCGACCTGACCAAGGACGGCAAGCTCAATCTCGACGTCCCGCAGGCACGGCAGCCGTTCCAGCTCTACGGGCGGATGAAGCAGGCGGGCGTGCTGCCGAAGAACATCGCCGAGATTCCGACCGACCGCATCCGCATCGACATGCAGGCGGGCAACTTGGTCTTCGCGATGAGCTGGGGTTACGTGTGGAACCGCCTCGAGAACGACGCCGATAGCAAGGTCAAGGGCAGGATCGGCGTGACGACGCTGCCGCACGACCCCGGCGGCAAGAGCGCGACGTGCATCGGCGGCTGGCAGGTCGCCGTGTCCGCGTTCTCGAAAAACAAGTCCGAAGCGGTGAAGTTCGTCCGCTACCTGTCCTCGCCCGAGGTCTCGAAGATGCAGGCGCTGCTGGCCTCGCACATGCCGGTGTTCCCGAGCGTCTACAAGGATCCGGAGGTGCTCAAGGCCAACCCGTGGTTTGCCGATGCGCTGCCCGTGGTCGAGGGTGCCAGGTCGCGGCCGGTGTCGGCGCAGTACCCGCAGGTGTCCGACGTGATCCGCAGCAACATGAACGCGTACCTCGCGGGGACGAAGACGACCGACGTGGCGCTTGCCGACATGAAAAGCCGGCTGACGCCGCTGTTCCGGTGACAACGGCGGTCCGCCGGCCAGCGCCCGGCGTGAACCCGGTGCCGCGCCTCGCACCCAAACCGCCCCTCCCCGCGCCGGCGGGGAGAGTGCGGGGCTGAGGGAAAACGCGACCATGGAATTGCCGTGACCGACGCCCCGCTCGCGAAGCATCGCGACCTTTCCGAGCGCACGCTCGGCGCGCTGCTGCTCGCCCCCGCGGCGATCCTGCTGCTCGGCATCGTCGTCTACCCGATCGCCACGCTGTTCTGGAACAGCCTGCACACCGTCGATCCGAACAACGTGGCAGCCGGCGAGACGTTCGTCGGGATGTCCAACTACGTGCGCGCATTCGAAGACGACCGTTTCTGGCACGCGACGTGGAACACGATTCTCTACATCGTCGTCACCGTGCCCGGCGCGCTCGTCGTCGGGCTCGGCCTCGCGTTGCTCGCGAACAAGCCGTTCACCGTGAAGTGGCCGGTGCGGCTCGGGTTGTTGCTGCCGTGGGCATTGCCGCTGGTGTTCGCCGGCCTCATCTTCCGCTGGTTCTTCGAGTACAACACCGGCGTGGTCAACAACTGGCTGGTCGCGCTGGGCGCCGAGCCGCTGCAGTGGCTGTCGAGCCCGACGCTCGCGTTCTGGGCGATCTCGATCGCGATCATCTGGAAGGCCTCGTCGTTCATGGCGTTGATGCTGCTCGCCGGGTTGCAGACGATCCCGAAGTCGCTGTACGAGGCCGCGGAGGTCGACGGCGCGACGAAGTGGCAGCAGTTCGTCGAGATCACGCTGCCGATGCTGCGGCCCGCGATCTTCGTCGCGCTGATCTTCCGCACCATCACCGCGATCCAGACCTTCGACATTCCCTTCGCCATGACCGGCGGCGGACCGGGCGACTCGACCGAGACGCTGGCCATGTACATCCACAAGACGACGCTCGACTTCCTCGACTTCGGCTACGGTTCGGCGCTCGCCGGGCTGATGTTCGTGCTGTCGATGGTGGCGACGTCGGGCTACCTGCGCCATACGCGACGCAGCGGCGGTCGCGGAGAGGAGTGAGGTGAACTTCACGCGTCGCACCGTCGTCTGGCTCGCCGCCGCGATCGTCGTGGTCAACGGCTTCTTCCCGGCCGTGTGGATTCTGCTGACCTCGCTCAAGACCGAGACCGAGCTCCTCAAGGTGCCGATCACGTACCTGCCGGAAGCGGCTACGCTCGACAACTACACGACGGCGTTCACCGCGCAGCCGATCCTGCGCTTCATGTGGAACAGCTTCGTCGTCGCCTCGCTGTCGACGGCGCTGTGCGTGTTCGTCGGCGCGCTCGCCGCGTATGCGCTCACCCGCCTGCGCATCCCGCGCCGCAACCTCGTCATGTCGCTGCTGCTGGCGGTGGCGATGTTCCCGCTGATATCGCTGATGGTGCCGCTGTTCAAGCTGATGCGGGAGCTGTCGCTGCTCAACACCTACCTCGCGCTGATCCTGCCTTACGCCGTGCTCTCGCTGCCGGTGTGCACGCTGGTGATGGCGAGCTTCTTCCAGGACATCCCGCCGGATCTCGAGGCGGCGGCGATGGTCGACGGCTGCTCGCGGGTCGGCGCGCTGTTCAAGGTGGTCGTGCCGCTCTCGGCGCCGGGCGTCTTCACCGCGGCGATCCTCGCCTTCGTCAACGCCTGGGACGAGTTCCTGCTCGCGCTGACGTTGATGAACCGCGTCAACATGCGCACGCTGTCGGTGGGGATCACGCTCTACCAGGGCGAGTTCGCGTTCCCGTGGCCGTTGATCTCCGCGGCACTGATCATCGCGATCGTGCCGATCTGCGTCCTGATCGCGGTGTTCCAGGAGCGCGTCGTCGGCGGCTTGACGGCGGGCGGCGTCAAAGGCTGATCGCCGCCCCAATGCGGCAGCCGGCGGCTTACGCGCCCGCGCGCTTGGCGACGGGCCAGTACATGTCCAGCACCTGCAGCCGCGTTGCCTGCAGCCGCTCGGACACCACGCCAAGTATGCGGAGCATCAGCGCGTAACCGAATGCCGTGTCTTGTTCGCACATGGCGCGCAGGTCGGCGCCCGCGAACACCAGGGCGTCGACGGGCTCGAGCGCGCGCGCCTGGAAGTACTTGCCCTTGTCCAGCAGCACCGACGACCAGCCGAGCTCGTCGCCCGCGCTCAGCGTGTCCACGCGGAACGCCTGCCCCGACGGCGCAATCTCGAGCGCCACCAGTCCCGACGCAATGAGGTAGAACTCGTAGCGCTCGTCACCCTCGCGGAAGATGATCTGATCACGGTCGAAATGCACTTCCTTCGCGAGCGCCGCAAGCTTCTCGATCTGCGGCGGCTCGAATCCTTGGACGAACGGTTGCTTCTCGAGCACCGCCCTGAGCGTTTGTTCCGACATCGTGGTCCCTCCTCTCGCCGATCGCTGTCCGGGTTGCGGCGCAATGCGCGTCGCAGGCACCCCCCTCCCGCGCGGGTAACCGGACCGGCCATCTGCGTGACCGGCGGGCCGTGCAGGCCTGCTACGGCGTCAGATTTACGCCGTGTCGCGCTTCCACGCAAGCAGTTCGGTGCGCGGCGGCCCATCTTTCCGGCGGCCGGGCCCGGAGGCGGCCGCCCCGCCGGCGCCTGCGTCTGCGGCGGTCAGCCGGCGACGCCGAGGTAGACGCCCAGGCCCACCATCACGACGCCGCTGACGAGCTTCAGCCACCGCCCTTCCCTCTCCTGCAGCCGGTGCCGGGAAAGCGTGATCACGCCGATCGCCAGCACCATCACGTCGTCGAGCATGTAGGCGGCGTTGTACAGCAGCAGGTAGCCATAGTAGGCGGCCCCTTCCATCTCGCGCAGCGTCAGGAGCCGCGTGAACAGCGCCGGGAATCCCGATGTGCAGAGGAGCTCCACGAGCTGCACGAGCAAGGCGAGGATCACCGTGCCGATGACCGCCGCCGTCAGGTCTTCCGCGTGCAGGATCGACCGCATCCGCGCGTAGATGCCCGGCTTCGCGCGCTCGGGAATCGACAGCGACACGCCCCGGCCGAACGCCCAGAAATCCTTGAGGTTGATGACGCCGGCGACGATCGCCAGCGTGGCGATGACGAGCTGCGAAGCCCGGGAAAGGCCGATGAACAGGAACAGGTTGAGCCACGCCGCCATGAAGGCGAAATAGGCGATGCCTTCGATCAGCACGAACGTCCCGGCGATGACGAGCATCCGCCGCCGGTCATTGAGCGGCGCGAGCAGCGAGATCATCATGATCAGAACCCACATCGAGCAGGGGTTGAACCCGTCGAGCAGGCCCAAGACCAGCGTGAACGCGGGCAGCCCGATGTCATCGAGCGCAATCGTGCGGCCGAACAGCGTGACCTCGAACGTCCGCGGCGCGTCGCACGACAGCGATGCCTCGGCGTCGCATGCGGGCGCCCCGCGTTCCGGCGCGTTCGGTCGCGCTCCCGCAAGCGCACCGCGGATGAGCTCGTCGGTTCTCGCTTCCGCCGAGAATCCGACGATCAGTTGCCCGCCCGCGAAGACGGCCGGCACGCGTGCGATCTCCGCGCCGCGGGTTCGCGCGATCTCCTTGAGCCTGTCGAGCGCGGCCCGCTCATTGCCCACATCGCGCACCACGATCCGAAGCTCGGGCCGCTCCGTGGCGAGCCGGGCGAGGAATGCCTCCGCCTGCGCGCAATGCGGGCAGCCCTCGCGCACGAAGACCTCGACGGTGCTGGCGGGTGCGGTCATCGTGACGGCGGCGTCCGGCGAAGACCCCGGCTCCACCGAACCGGCGGTGACCTGCGGCAGCGCGGGCGGCGCGAACAGGAGCAGCGCCAGCCACGGCCAGAAGAGCCCCCTTCTCGACCTCGACAACTTGCGCTCCCGGTGCGTGGGACGTCATGGCGCGCGGGTCCGGGCCGCGTCCGGACCGGACGCCGGTATGGCGACCGAACGGCGACGAGCTTACCGAGTTTCGACGCGCGCGACCTTCGCGCCGCGCATCGTTGTTCACCTGGATCAAACGCGCGCTCGCGACGTTTGCGCACCCGCCCGCCGCGAAGCGGCTCGGCGTCGGCCGCCGGTTGCCCCGGTCCACGTTGCGCCTGACGGCCGCGGCGTTTGGGTGTTCAATGGCGGGGTTTCCACCGCGACGAGGGATCGACCCATGGCGAGCGCCGGCAGCGACGGCTATTTCCCCCGCTGGACACTTAAGGCCGACGGCGTCATCGCCCCGGACGAACGGCTGCCCTGGCCGCAGACGTTCGCGCTGGGCGTCCAGCACGTGGTGGCCATGTTCGGCGCGACCGTGCTGGCGCCGCTGCTGATGGGCTTCGATCCCAATGTCGCGATCCTGATGTCGGGCATCGGGACGCTGCTCTTCTTCGTGCTGGTCGGTGGCCGGGTGCCGAGCTATCTGGGCTCGAGCTTCGCCTTCATCGGCGTGGTCATCGCGGCCACCGGCTACGCCGGATCGGGAACGAACGCGAACATCGATGTCGCGCTTGGCGGCATCGTCGCCTGCGGTGCCGTCTACGCGCTGATCGGCCTCGTCGTGATGGGGGTCGGCACGAAATGGATCGAGACGCTGATGCCGCCGGTGGTGACCGGCGCCGTCGTCGCGGTGATCGGCCTCAACCTCGCGCCCATCGCCGTCAAGGGCGCGACCGCGACGACGTTCGATGCGGTGATGGCGCTGCTCACGATCCTCTGTGTGGGCAGCGTGGCCGTATTCACGCGCGCCACGATCCGGCGACTGCTGATCCTCGTCGGGCTTGCACTCGCGTACGCCATCTACGCGGTCCTAGCCAACGGCATGGGCTTCGGCAAGCCGATCGGCTTTGGCGACGTCGCCGCGGCCGCGTGGTTCGGCTTACCGAGGTTCGCCATCCCGGTGTTCACCACCCAGGCGACGTCGCTGATCGCGCCGGTCGCCGTGATCCTCGTCGCCGAGAATCTGGGCCACATCAAGGCGGTCAGCGCGATGACCGGCCGCGACCTCGATCGCTACATGGGCCGCGCCTTCGCCGGCGACGGCCTCGCGACAATGCTAGCCGGCGGCATGGGCGGCACCGGCGTCACCACGTACGCGGAGAACATCGGCGTGATGGCGGCGACCAAGATCTACTCGACTCTGGTGTTCGTCGTCGCCGCGCTCATCGCGATCGTGCTCGGATTCTCGCCGAAATTCGGCGCGCTGATCCAGACGATCCCCGGTCCCGTGCTCGGCGGCATCTCGATCGTCGTGTTCGGCCTGATCGCCGCGGCAGGCGCGCGGATCTGGATCGAGAACAAAGTCGATTTCGGCGAAAACCGCAACCTGATCGTCGCCGCGGTCACGCTGGTGCTCGGCGCCGGGGATTTCACGCTCAAGTTCGGCAACTTCGCTCTGGGCGGTATCGGCACGGCGACATTCGGCGCGATCGTGCTCCACGCGCTGCTGCGGCGCGGGGGTAATGGGGGGTAACGGGGTCAGGTTGAATGACGATGCGCAAGCCGCGCGCTGCCCACGATTGTCCGGTGATTTGACCTGACCCCATTACCTCGGCGCCGCCATCAGCACGAACGCCGGCACCGATTGCGCAAAGCCCTTGAGCGACAGCGCACCTGCGGGCTCGACCGTCCAGTCGTCGCCCAGCGCTGCGCGCGTGCGCCGGTCGATCAGTATCCGGCCGGCCGGCGCCTGGTCGCACAGTCGGGCCGCCAGGTTGACCACGCCGCCGATCGCCGAATAGTCGAAGCGGCCCTCGTAGCCGAACGCACCCAGCGTCGCGAACCCCTGCGCGATGCCGATGCCGAGGTCGAGTTCGTAGCCGAGCTTCGCCCAGCGTTCGCGCAGCGGCGCGAAGTCCGCGAGCATCCCGAGCGCCATGCGCGCAGCTCGCTTGCCGGGTTCCGGCACCGGCAGCGGATCGTTGAAGAAGATGAGAATGCCGTCGCCGGCGAAGCGGTCGAGCGTCCCGCCGGACGCGGAAACGATCGCGCCCATCGCGGCATGGTAGTCGCGCAGCACCGATTCGACCTCTTCGGGCTCCGCCGAATCGGTGAATGCGGTGAACCCGCGCAGATCGACGAACACGTAGCAGATCTCGCGCCGGTGCGGCGCGAGAATCGACTTCTCGCCGGCCGCGATGATGGCGTCGGCGACGGTCGCGGAGAAGAACCGCTTGAGCCGGCCCATCCGCTCGAGCTCCGTGACCTGCTCGGCCACGCGCTCCTCGAGCCTGACGTTCCATTCCTTGAGGGCGTCGGCCTGGCGTCTGACCTCGTCCTGCAGCGACTTCACGCGCAGCAGCGAGCGCACGCGCGCGAAGAGCTCCGGCTGGTTTATCGGCTTCGAAAGGAAATCGTCGGCGCCCGCCTCGATGCCCTTGACCCGTTCCTGGTGCGGATCGAGCGAGGTCACCAGGACGACGGGAAGCAAGGCGGTTGCCGGATCGGCGCGCAGCCGACGGCAGACGTCGTAGCCGGACAGCCCCGGCATCATCACGTCGAGCAGCACGAGGTCCGGCGGCTCGGCCGCAACCTTCGCCAGCGCCTCCTCGCCGGTGACGGCCGCCACCACGGTGTACCCCTTCACCGTCAGCAGATCGGTCAGCAGTTTGACGTTGGCCGGGGTGTCGTCGACCACCAGCACCTTGGGCGCCGGACTCATGGCGTCTTCGGCTCCAGCAGCGTGCGCACCGTCGCGAGGAACTCCTTGAGGTCGATGGGCTTGCCGATGTAGGCGTCGAAGCCGGCCTCGGTGATCGTCCGGCGATCCTGCTGCATCACCGAGGCCGTGACGGCGGCCACCGGGATCGCGGAGGTCGCCGGATTCGCACGCAACTGGCGCAGCGCCTCGATGCCGTCGATGCCCGGCAGCTGGATGTCCATCAGCACGAGATCGGGCCGGTGCAGGGCTGCGAGGCGGACGCCGTCCTCGCCGGTACCGGCCTCGATCGTCCGGTAGCCCTTGG
>Ga0209683_10000975_pt1 | contig 11049 bp, 9 predicted proteins | sample DOMMetBare2Fresh_FD_187474 | JGI IMG/M metagenome (GOLD analysis project Ga0209683, IMG submission 187474) | Wetland sediment microbial communities from St. Louis River estuary, USA, under dissolved organic matter induced mercury methylation -... | ecosystem: Environmental > Aquatic > Freshwater... | reverse complement strand
GGGGATGTCGATCACCCTGCAGGGATGAGGCGGGAAGGCCGAGGCCGCCGTGACGCTGGTAACGGGCCGAGAAGCAGGTTGGTTCCGACGCGACGGGGACGGCTGCCCTGCGGGGTGACCGCGTGTCCCTGCACCAGGAGAGGTCAGTCCAGTGGTCACACACTCAGACGAAGAAGAAGGGCGACCGGGCGCGGCTCAGCGACCTCGGGCGGAGTCCGCCATGTCCTCGACCCGACCGGTGCCGCCCCCCGCCGGGACCTCGGACGTCGGCTCCGCGGAGGTGCAGCGTCTGCGGGAGGAGCTGGCTGCCGCGAACAGCCGGCTCGACACCCGGGGGCGCCGTCACAGACGGATCAGCTGGGCTCGCCAGATCGTTGCGGCACTGCTCGTGGTGGTCGCAGCCCTGGGCGTGACGATGTCCGTGATCGGGGTCTGGGCGGGTCGCACGACCCTGAACACCGACCGCTGGGTGTCGACCGTGGCGCCTCTGGACAGGGACCCGGCCGTGCGGGCCGCGGTGTCGACATACATGACCGACCAGATCTTCACCACCCTCAACGTCGATCAGCGGGTCAGGGAGGCGCTCCCACCGCGGGCCGCCTTCCTCGCCTCGCCGCTGGCCGGGCAGGTGCAGGGGTTCGTCAAGAACTCGGTGGACAAGGTGCTCGCCAGCCCGCAGTTCGCTGAGCTCTGGCCGGAGATCAACCGGATGGCCCACAAGCAGGTCATGGCCATTCTGAACAACGACAGCAGGGTCGTGCGCAGCAGCGGCGACACGGTGACGCTGAACCTGCTTCCCGTCGTCAACGAGGTGCTGGTCGGTCTCGAGAAGCAGGTGCCCACCCTCTTCGGCAAGTCGCTCGACCTGCCGACCCTGACCAACGGCCAGATACCGGCGGGGCTGCAGACGAAGATCGAGAACGCCCTGGGAGTGAGCCTGCCGGCGAACTTCGCGGCGATCCCCATCTACCAGGGGGACCAGCTCTCGGCAGCACAGAACGCCGTGGTCCAGATGAGGCAGTATGTCGGACTGCTCGTGCTCGGCTCTGTCCTGGCACTGGCGCTCGCGCTGTTAATCTCGACCAGGCGCCGCCGGACGACCCTCCAGTTCGGGATCTGGCTCGTGATCGCCGTCGGGACGCTGACGGTCCTTATTCGGAACATCCGCGCCCAGCTCATCGACCAGGTGCCTGCCGGCGTCCTTCGCTCGGGGGTCGATGCCGGCGTGCAGATCGTCTTCGTCACCCTGCGGGAGCGGGGAACCCAGCTGCTGTGGCTGGGCATCCTGATCGCTCTGGTGGCCTACCTGGTCGGTCCCGGGCGTGGGCCGGTCGCCCTGCGTCAGGGTGTGGCCCGTGGGGCGCATCTCCTGGGTCAGCAGGTCCGGCGCTACAGCGCCGTGGCGAAGGCTGACGGCCCGGACTTCGCGCGCGCCAACCGCGACTCGCTACGGATCGGGGGCGCGGTCGCGGCCGGCATCCTGTTGCTCTTCTTCACCTCCTGGACCGCTCTCTTCGTGATCGCCGTGGCCCTTGCTCTGTACGAGCTGCTGGTGTCGGCGGTTGCCGGGTCCGCTCACGGTGAGTCCGCAGAGACCGCGCGCCCATCACCGGGTGAGCCCACCCACAGAGGAGGTACGGTATCCACCGCATGACCGGCAGGGCAGTCCCCGGCGGGTAGCCACGCACGGCGGCAGGTGCCAGAGGGTCCCGCCTTCGCCTTCAACAAGCGGCGCCGGAGACTGTGGGTGGGAGATCCAGCCTGACAAGACACGGCTTCTCGATGTCTTGTCGGCGCCCGGGACACTGGTGTTCACTGGTCCACACCAGGCTCCGGTGGCCTGCGCCCTTGCGGGGAGGGACCTCATGTCGGTCTGCCTCGCCGGGCTGGCGTTCTTGAGTCCTGAAGGGCGGCCGGTTGGTGAAGCGCGAGAGCGGCGATGAGGACACGGCGGGCAGACTGGGGGCCGGCGCGCAGGTCGGACATGGCGCGACCGGCCCGGCTCCTGGGATGGAGGGGTTCACCATCCCACAGCCACCAGGGGGGCTCCTCCAGCGCGCACGCCTCCTCAAGGATCTTGAGCGTGGCGTCACCGGGCCGCTGACCCTGGTGAGTGCCCCGGCAGGCACCGGCAAGACGACGCTCGTCTCTGCGTGGGCCAGGCGGGCACAGGCGCGGGGCCCCGTCGCCTGGGTGACCCTCGAGGTGGGGGATGAGTCGAGGGCGGGATTCTGGTGGTCCGTCAGCCAAGGGCTGGGGCGCTGTGGTGTCGTCGTCGGCCTGCCTCCCGGGCTCTCGGACCCAGCGGAAGACGATGGCCGCCACGTTGACCTGATGGTGTCAGCCTTGCTGGAGCGGGCAGCGATACCTCGCGCGGAGCCGGTCATCGTGGTCCTGGACTGCGAGGCAGGTATCTCCGCCGCGGTCGGCCGCGACCTCGACCTCGTACTGCGGCGGTCGGGCGGGTGGCTGCGGCTGGTGGTCGTCACCCGGGCCGATCCTGCTCTGTCGCTTCACCGTCACCGGCTCGCCGGCACGGTGACTGAGCTGCGGATGGCGGACCTTGCCCTGACGCTGGACGAGGCGCGAGGGCTCATGGCGAGGGCAGGCTGCGAGCTGGCCGATGGCGCACTGAAGGTGATCGTCGATCGGACGCAGGGGTGGGCGACAGGGCTCCGGTTCGCTGCCGCCTTCCTGGGCAGGCAGGACGACCGGGAGCGCGCGGCAGCGGAGTTCAGCGGGGCGGTCGGAGACGTGGCAGATTATCTGATCGCCGAGGCGCTGGACGTGCAGTCGGCCGCTGTTCGCCAGCTTCTCCTGGAGACCAGCATCGTCGATGTCCTTCGACCCGGCCTGAGCGAGGCGGTTGCCGGGCCGCATGCCCAGCGCGCCCTGGCTCTGCTGGTTCGCGGCAACGCCTTCCTCTCCGAGCTCGCCGACTCTCCCGGCTGCTATCGCTACCAGCCCCTGTTTCGCGATCTGCTGCGCGCGCAGCTGGCCTACGAGTCCCCTGAGAAGGTTCCCGAGCTTCACCGTGCCGCCGCGGCCTGGTTTGCCGAACACGGACGGGTGGATGAGGCGGTCGGACATTCGGCCACCGCCGGCGACTGGGAGGGCGCGGCGCGTTATCTCGTCGACGACCTCGCGATCGGACGACTTCTCCAGCCGGGTGGGGACGCGCTCGCGAATAAGCTGGCGCGGCTTCCCGACGACGGGGAAGGAGAGGCCGCCTACCTGGTACGGGCCGCGCTGTCCATGGCGGTCTTCGACGTGGAAGCCTGCGAGGAACATCTCTCTCGCGCCCAGAGAGAGCTGGACGCTGCCGGTACGCCGCGCTCTGGTGCTGCCGAGCTGGCACTGCAGACGGTGAGACTGACCCACTCGGTGGCCGTGGCAGACGGGGATCGCGCCCTGGGCGCCGCAGCGGCCGCGGAGCGCCTCCTGCGCCTGTATCCGAGCGAGCGTCTGGATGAGCATCCGGAGCTGTCGGTCCTCATCGAGTCGGGCAAGGGCGCCGCCTTTCTGGCATCCGGGCAGCTCGACGACGCGGTGGACGCGTTCTCCGCCGGGGCGCGCGCTGCGGAGCGATCCGGCTGTGAGCATTCACTGGTCACCTGTCTCGGTCATCTGGCACTGCTCGCGGCGTTTCGCGGCCAGTTGCGCAGGGCGGGCGAGCTCTACGCGCGGGTGGCGGTGGTGGCCCGCGAGGCTGGTATCGAGGCAGCCGAGTGCCCGGGAGCTGATGTCGCGCTGGCCTGGGTGAACATGGAGACGTACGACCTGGCGGCAGCCCGAAGACATGCCCAGCTGGCGGCCGAGTCGGTGGCGGTGGCCCATGACCCGATGTCACGGGTGATGCTGGCTCTGGTCGAGGCACGGGGGCGACGGGCGCGTGGTGACGTCGTCGGAGCCCTTGCCCGCGTGTTCGCAGCCCGCTCGGAGGTCCCGCCGCCGCCAGCGTGGCTTCAGGATGCGCTGTGCATCGAGGAGGCGGAGCTCAACATCGCCGGTGGTCGTCCTGCGCTCGCCGCACAGGTGGTTGACGGTCTGTCCGAGCACGGGACCCCGGAGGGTGATCTCGTCCTTGCGCAGGCCAGGATGGCCACCGGCGGGGCTTTCGAGCCGCCGGCCTCGACGTTGCGCAGCGCCGCAGCGTCCCTGCCCACGAAGGTGGGCGACTGGCTGCTCGAGGCGGCCCGCCACCTGGACCGCGGGGACGGGCTGCGAGCATCCCAGGCGCTCGACCGATCCCTTCGGCTGGCCGCTCCGGAGCGGCTGAGACGTCCCTTCCGCGAGGCATCGCCGCAGGTGCGCCGGCTTCTGCGTGCGGACCCGCAACTGACCGCCGAGAACAGCTGGCTCGGTTCGGCCACGTTGGATGGCGTTCATGCTGTCGCACACCCTCGGCAGAGCGCGGGGCCTGATCATCGCGCCGCCAAGCCCGTGCCGAGGGTACCGAGCCCGCTGCTCGAACCGCTGACAGACAAGGAGGGCGAGGTCCTCGGCCACCTTGCCGAGCTGCTCACGACGGACGAGATCGCGGGCGCGATGTTCGTGTCGGTGAACACCGTCCGCACGCACGTCCGCAACATCCTTCGCAAGCTCGCCGCCTCACGTCGCAACGAGGCCGTACGCCGCGCCCGGGAGCTGGGAATCATCGCGGGCTGGCCGACGGTGGAACCCACGGGGGGCTCTCGGCCGGCGTGACCTTCGGCCGAGTTTTCATCCGCCGTGGATGAGGCCGAGCCCGGGGGACCAGATCAGGCTTTAGGTGCTCTAAGCAGTGTCTCTTCGTCGAAGGAGTCATCATGGCTGGTTCCACGTCTATGTCCGGTGGCGGCGCCACGGTTCCCAGGCAGTCCATGGAGGAGTCCGAGGTCACCGGGTGGGTCGGCTGGATCGTATTCGCCGGCACCATGATGCTGATCCTGGGCGTCTTCCACATGTTCGAGGGCCTCATCGCGCTGTTCCGCCACAGCTACATCGCGTTCCCGACGTCCGGGCTCACCATCCAGGTGAGCTACACCCAGTGGGGCTGGCTGCAGCTCCTCGCCGGGGCCCTCGTCTTCGCGGCCGGTCTCGGCCTCTTCACGGGTCGGATGTGGGCTCGCACGCTTGGCGTCATCCTTGTTTCGGTCAGTGCCCTGATCAACTTCGCGTGGGCGACGGCGTTCCCCATCTGGTCGATCACGCTGCTGGCGATCGACTTCTTCGTCCTCTACGCGATCATCGCGCACGGCGCAGAGATGAAGGAGGGCAGGGAGTACGCCTAGCCTCTCCGCCTGAACCACGAAGGAGTCCTCCGAGGACGCCGGACCGCCGCGATCAGCGGGTCGGCGTCCTTGGCGTCGGCGTCGGCGATGCCATGGTCTGACTCACGACGGCTGATCCAGGACGGCTGATCTGCGACAGGACTGCTCGGCGTGAGGACTGCTCGGCGTGAGGACTGTTCGGCGTGAGGACTGTTCGGCGTGAGGACTGCGGGGGCTCGGGGAGGAGCGGTCATGCGGGCACCACGAGATCACCACGGCCACATCGTGCATGACCTACCCGTCGCGCCGCTGGGCCCGCAGGACGCGGTGGTCCAGGGGGTTCGGGCGGGATTCGGGGGTCTGTCGCTCGGGGTCGGGGTCGCCTTGCGGGCGCTGGAGGAGTCGGCGACGGCCCCGCCACCCTCGGGTTCGCGGGTACCGGTATCTGACGTTGCCGACCTCCTCGCCGGCACCGCCTGGGCAGTGGCGCGGCTGTCCGGCCGGCTGGCCGCCGCAGGAGCCCGGATCACGGCGCCGGTCCTGGGTCTCGTCCTGCGACCGCCGCTGGTGCCGCTCAGGCTGCAGCCGGCATACGGGGTGAACCTGGTGGTCACGCGATGGCGGCGCGACCGCCCCGAGACCCTTCGCACGCTTGGGCGGGTGTCCGCAGCGGCTCTTCCTGGGGTCGTGGACGCGGCCCTGGGCCAGGTGGACGTGGACGAGGTGGCCACTGTCGTCCTGGATCGCCTGGACCTCGACGTCCTGGTGGCAGAGATCGTGGGGCGCCTTGATGTCGAGATGGCCACCCTCGCGGTGCTTGCCCGGGTGGATCTCACCAGGATCGCGTCGACCGCGATCGAGAGCACCGACCTTGCCCGGGTCATCGAGGATGCTCTGGGCCGGGTGGACCTCGATGCGCTGCTGACCAGCGCGCTGGGCCGGATCAACCTCACCTCTGTCGTCACCGAGCAGGTCGACCTCGGCGGCGTCGTGGCTGCCGCTCTGGAGCACGTCGACCTCACCCAGATCGTCATGCAGCAGGTGGACCTCATCGGGGTGGCCGAGTATGTCGTGGACGGCATCGACCTGCCCGAGATCATCCGCGACTCGACCGGTTCGGTCGCCTCCGAGGCGGTGGTCGGGCTGAGGATGCAGGGGGTCGACGCGGACCTCGTGTTGGGGCGTGTCGTCGACCGGATGCTGCACAGGCGTCGCGAACGTCGAGCCGAGCAGGGACCCCAGCCGGTGGGGTCGCCGAGCTCCGACGCTGAACGCCCGACGGGGAAGCCGGTATGAACCCGGCCCGGCCCTCCCCGGGCTCCTCACCGCCGGGGGGCGAACGCGAGCCGGGCAGGGGCGAACCGGCGCCGCACACGGTGGACGCGGTGCCGTGGGAGGCCCGCCCGTTCCAGGGGCAGCGCGCCGGCATCGTCACCCGGACCGCCGCGAACGTCGTCGACTTCGCCGTGGCGGTGGGTGCACTCGCCGCCGGCTACGCGACCTGGTGCGCGGTCACGTTCCTGGTCAACCCGGCGAAGTTCAGCTTCCCGAGGCTGTCGTTCCTCGTTGCGCTCGTCTGCTGCGGCACCTTCCTGTTCGCCTACATGACGGTGTCGTGGGCGACGACAGGCCGAACCTACGGTGACCACCTACTCGGGCTGAGGGTCGTCAACTTCCGTGGAGAGCGGTTGCGATGGGCCGGGGCAGTGGTTCGCGCGGGGTTCTGCGTCCTCCTGCCTATCGGGTTGTACTGGGCGGTCGTCAGCCCGGTGAACCGGTCGGTGCAGGACACCCTGCTGCGAACGTCGGTCATCTACGACTGGACGACGAGGAGGCGGACGCCGCCGCGGATGTCCCGGCCAGGTTGAGATCCCGCGTGCGGCCCCGGATCACCCGCACGGGGTGAGCCGTCTCGGGTGGGCCAGGGCAACCATGATCACGAAGGAGGTTGGGAGGAATCGTGCTGAGAGCGCCATCTGTCGGGCGAGGTGTTCTGGACAGCGAGGATGTCAGCTGTAGCGCCCTGCGAGGGTGGGGCCGGGCGTGACCAGGGGCCGGTTCGACGACCTGCCTGCCGCGACCCGCCGTCGGCTGCTCCTTCGGGCCTCCGTCCGACCAGCGCTCACCACGACCGCCCTGTTGCTCCTCTACTACCTGCTGCCCCTTGGCCACGGTCTCACGGGGCGCACGGTTGCCATCCTGTTGGTGGGGCTGGTCGTCTTCGCTGCGCTGCTCACCTTGCAGGTCAGGCAGATCAGGATCGCGAGGTATCCGCGACTGCGTGCTTTCGAGTCGCTGTCCTTCAGCCTCCCTCTCTTCATCCTCATGTTCGCCACCATCTACTTCGTGACCGCGAGCACCAGCCCGACCTCCTTCTCCGAGGCGTTGAGCCGCACCGACGCCCTGTACTTCACGGTCACCGTCTTCTCCACCGTCGGGTTCGGTGACATCACCGCCGTAGCCGCAGGAACTCGCATCGTGGTCATGATCCAGATGATCGGTGACCTGATCCTGGTCGGCGTCGTCGCGCGCGTGATCGTGGGCGCTGTGCAAGCCGGGTTGCGCAGCCGGGATTCGGGGATCGAACCGGACTGAGGCGCCAGACGATGAATAGCCAGAGGACGCCTGACCTCGCCATGACCGGAGGCGTCCGGGCCAGATGTGCGCTAGATACCGGTCTGGGCCTTGACCCGTCCGGTGGCGACCGCGTCGGCCAGAGCGGCGTGGTCGCGGATGTTCTGTCTGGCGCAGGTCTCGGCAAAGTCGGCGATGGCGTTGTCGAAGCGGTCGCTCGAGCCGAGGTAGGCGGCGATGGCAACCCGATCTCCGGAACGAGCATGAGCGCGGGCCAGCGCCTGGCCGCAGATCCGCCCGTAGAACTCCATCCCGTCAGGGAGCATCTCCTCCACCACCACCGATCCCTTGCCGTCGCGGAGCTGACGCAGGTAGAAGTCGCGCTCGACCCCGTCGGGGCCTTCGCTTCGTTGCCAGCCGAGGAAGATGTCGCTCGACGCCTGCATCAGATGCTGTCCGTTGACCACCCGTTCGCCCTGGTTCTTGAAGCCGCTGGTCTTGACGAATCCGGACAGCACCGAGGCCTGGGCCTCCTTGGCCTGCAGGAACAACGGGTCGCCGCCGTCGAGGCCCTCGAAGAGCAGTATCCACGCCCGGGTGCCGACGCTGCCGACGCCGACAACCTTGCGAGCCAGCTGGACCAGCTCGAACTGCTCCAGCAGGTGGCGCCGGTCCCACTGCAGGGTGCGCCGGTAGGACCGGACCAGGACCCTGAGCCGCTCGTACGTCGCCTCCGCCTGCTGCTCTCCCCAGAGCTCCTCGACCGGCACCAGCAAGGGTGGCTGGCTCAGGATGCGCGCGCGACCGTTCACCATCGTGGTGAGCTTGGCCAGCGCCTGCAGGCTGTCCCGATGGTGGGCCTTCTCCAGGGTCTTCTGGATGCGCGCCTTGCGTTTGACGTCGAGCTGATCGGCGATCCCTGACAGCACCTCATCTACGTTCGCGTGGGAGTACCAGACCGCCAGGTTGCCCTGGCCGGCGAACGTGGCCATCGCCTCGCGGTACCCGGCGGCGGCGGCCAGCACGGCCCTGCGGCGCTTCTTCGATGAGAACCCGTTGTCGCGTCCGGCCACCACCAGACTGGCCGCCAGCCTCTTGACGTCCCACTCGAACGGCCCGGGGTGCGTCTCGTCGAAGTCATTGATGTCGAAGACCAGCTGCCGCTCGGGGGAGGCGTAGATCCCGAAGTTGCTCAGGTGCGCGTCACCGCACAGCTGCACCTGCAACCCTGAGCTGGGCGTCCGCGCGAGGTCGGCGGCCATGATCAGCGCGCCGCCGCGGTAGAAGGCGAAGGGTGAGGTGACCATCCGCCCGTACCGGATGGGGACCAGCTCGGCCACCCGGCTCACCGCCTGGCCCTCCAGCAGCTCAATCGGGTCCCTTCGCCCCGCCGTCAGGAACTCGGCGTGTGAGTCCAGTGGCAGGTCGCGTCGGGCGGCCTTCCCCTTGGTGGCCCGCTCGGCGCGGCTCGGGTGCTCGATCTTCGCCGGTCGCCGACGGCCGTTGGAGCGGGACCGGGTGTCTGGTCCCGGGGCAGCATCAGGCTTGACCGCGACGCGGCGCGTACTGGCAGGTGGGGTCATCTCTGCGCCTCCGGGGAGTTGAACGGGCGTGCGATGGCCAGTACATCGGGATCTGGGCGGGTGGACATCATCCGGTAGGGGCGAGGCGCCGGTCCCGCGCGGACCGGATGATCGATGCAGGAGCGACGTCGTGGGCCCGCATCCGCCGATCAGGGCAGTCGGGGCAGAACGGTGTGGGTCCAGAACAGCGGTGTGGGTCCAGAAGGCAGTGTCCGTGCGGTTCGGGGAGGTAGCAATGACCAGCGAGCCTGAGGTTCCGATGACGGTGACCGCCTCTCAGCGGTGGCTGGCCAGGCTCGCCTACATCGCGGCGTTCGCAGCGGTGCTGGTGCTTGTCATCGGCGGCCGTTCGAGCCTGGCCGTGCTGACCGTGGGAGTGCTCGGACTCGGGCTGACGCTGGCCGGGATCTGGTGGTTCCTGAGCAGGCATGGAGCGGTTCGATGGCTTTCCGCCGCACTTGCCGTCGCCTCGCCGATCGTTGTGGCCGTGCTCTACATCTCCCGGGGCCTGCTGTGGGCGGTCGTGCTGGTCGCGGTGCTGGCCGTGGCTTCCGCCGCCTCCGCGAGGGCGGCCCTGGTCCGAGCCAGACCACCGGCCGTCATCTCCGGGCGGACCGCGTCGCCGCCCGCCCGGCCCTTCCTGATCATGAACCCGAGATCGGGCGGCGGAAAGGTCGGGAAGTACGCCCTGGATGAGAAGGCGGCCGCCCTCGGGGCGGAGGTGGCGCTGCTCGAGGGCCCGGGACAGGTCGACGTGGCCGGGCTGGCGCGCAACGCCGTGGAGAACGGAGCCGACCTGCTCGGTGTTGCCGGCGGCGACGGCACCCAGGCGCTCGTGGCCGGGATCGCGTCCGAGCACGACCTGCCGTTCCTGGTCGTCTCAGCCGGCACTCGAAACCACTTCGCCATGGACCTCGGCCTTGACCGGGAACACCCCGATGCCGACCTCGACGGTCTGACCGACGGGGTCGAGATGCGTCTGGACCTGGGGGTGATCGGCGGGAGGACCTTCGTCAACAACGCTTCCTTCGGTGCGTACGCAGAGGTCGTGCAGAGCCCGGCCTACCGCGACGACAAGCGTGGGACCACGCTGAAGATGCTGCCCGACCTGCTGTCGGGACACCAGGGGCCAGAGCTCGTCGTCCGCATTGACGGCGAGGTGGTCATCGACCATCCGAAGGCACTGCTCGTCAGCAACAACCCCTACGAGCTTGGTGACCTGGCCGGGCTCGGCCGCCGGAGCCGGCTGGACACCGGAGAGCTGGGCGTCGTCGCGGTCACAGTTGACAGCGGGGCCCAGGCGGCCGGCCTGCTCCGCGGCCGTCAAACTGGCGGGCTGAGCACAATGGTCGCCCACGAGGTGGTCATCGAGTCCGACGCCGCCCAGATCCCTGTCGGCATCGACGGCGAGGCGGTGATGATGCCCACACCCGTGCGCTGCACCATCCGGCCCGGCGCGCTCCGGGTGCGGGTGTCCCGGACGCGCCCCGGTGTGCCGGCGCCGAAGCCGCGGATGGACTGGACCCTGCTACGGCACCAGTCCCTGAGCCTGGCGCACCTGGCCGGCTCTCGCGATCACGGGGCTCGTCACCCTGGGGAGCGTCCCCGTCGTGGGGAGCGTCAGGGCGCGTCGGAGTAGC
>Ga0209683_10000974_pt1 | contig 11058 bp, 6 predicted proteins | sample DOMMetBare2Fresh_FD_187474 | JGI IMG/M metagenome (GOLD analysis project Ga0209683, IMG submission 187474) | Wetland sediment microbial communities from St. Louis River estuary, USA, under dissolved organic matter induced mercury methylation -... | ecosystem: Environmental > Aquatic > Freshwater... | reverse complement strand
CGCGTTCAAGGTGTGGTTGCGGGTTGATAAATCTTCCACGTTGCCATGATCGCTGGTGAGTATAACCGTTGTGCGATCGTGATCAAGTCTTTCCAGCAAGCCGCGGATCATTGCTGCCAATTCAAGAATGACACGCTGGGCTCCATCCTTATCCTGGGCATGCCCCATCTTGTCGGTAATGAAATACTCATACAGTGTAAATCGGTGTTCCCTTACTACGGCTGATAAGACAGCCGCAGCCTCATCGGGCGTCTGGAGGGTGACGCTTTCACCCCGGGCAATCAGGAGCCGATTGGTGAAGTCCATGAAGATCGCTGCGCCATTATTCAAATCGTCGATAGTTCTGAATGGGATTTGCGCCGCTTCGACTGCGGCAGTCGTGGCCGAGACCCAGCGCGGACGCTCGGCAAAGAATTTTTGTGTATAGGCATTGGCAAAGACGATTGGAGCAATGCCCCGCGCTTTCAGCTGGCAAAACAATGAATGCTCGCGAATGATTTCGCGCAGCGCGGCATTGGGAAAGCCCTGCTTGTGATAGCCGAGTCGCGCGGGGGCATTGATTCCGGTCAGGATGGTTGTTTGACCCGAAGCGCTTTGTGGCCGTCCCTCCACACCCAGACAGGCATCGGTGGGAACTACAAGGCCATCGAAGACGACCCTCGCGGTCTCATTTTCAAAAACAGCCAGCGGCTCGGCGCCCTCAAGTCCATCGAAGGGATTGTGTGCTCCACGGGAACCGATACCCAGGCCATCGATAAAAAACAAGAGTACCGACATACTTGATAAGTAGCACTCATAGCGCGCATGGCGCAAATGAAGAACAGGTTACGAGAAAATCAAAGAATCTTCTCCGGGTCAGACGGCGTGTTGACGTCAAGTCAAAGCAACTTCTTTTGCGATGGCTTCGCATGTTGTAGTATGACAGCCCGGCGAGAGAGAACCAGAGTCAGTCAAAGAGAGTAGTAGCCAAAAATGAAGAGCCAAATTCGCCTGTCGATGTATCTTTGCGCCTGTGTCCTGCTTACAGCGCTGTCCTCTGGAGCCGTCTTCCAGACAGCCGGCAGCCCAGTGGTAAAGGCACTTCCGTACTTCACCGAGCCTGCAATTTCACCGGATCGATCCGAGATCGCCTTCGTCTCCGGCGGCGACATTTGGACGGTTCCGGTGGCCGGCGGCGAGGCGCGTTTACTCGTTTCCCATTCAGCGAATGAGTCGCGTCCACTTTATTCACCCGACGGCCGCCGCCTGGCTTTCATCTCAACTCGCACCGGCAACGGCGATATCTATTTGCTCACTCTGGAGACAGGTGACCTGAAGCGTCTCACGTTTGACGACAGCAACGATCAGCTTGATGCCTGGTCGTCTGATGGCAAATGGCTCTACTTCTCATCATCCAGCCGGGACGTCTCGGGAATGAACGATGTCTTTCGCATCAGCAGCGCTGGGGGCACAGCGATGCAGGTAAGCGCCGATCGATATACGACTGAATACTTCGCCGCCTCTGCTCCCGACGGCAGCACGATTGCCTTTAGCGGACATGGTCTGGGTTCGGCGCAATGGTGGCGACACGGCCACAGTCACATCGATGAAAGCGAAATCTGGATACTGCGTCTGGGGGCGACGCCGAAGTATGAACCGGTCAGCGAAGGTGGCGCCAAAGAAATGTGGCCCATGTGGCATAAAGACGGACGCAGTCTTTATTACGTTTCTGATCGCAACGGCGCTGAAAACATCTGGTTAGCTGAGGCGGGCAGGAAACCCCGGGCGGTTACCCGTTTTGCCAGCGGTCGCCTCATCTGGCCAAACATCTCCTACGATGGCCGGATGATCGTATTCAATCGTGACTCGCAAATCTGGAAACTAGATACTGAAAGTGGTCGTGCCAATGTCGTCAGCATCACTCGGCGCGGCGCTTCAGCCGGACCAGCGGTAGAGCATCTGCGCCTCTCAGATCAGATTTCTGAGCTTGCTCTCGCGCCCGACGGGAAAAAGGCTGCTTTTGTGGTGCGGGGCGAGGTGTTTGCCGCATCTTCCACCGACGGCGGCGATGCGGCCCGCGTGACAAATTCACCAGCGGAAGAATCCCAAATTGCCTGGTCCCCCGACAGCCGGCGGCTGGTCTATGTTTCGGATCGCGACGGCCCGACGCATCTCTTTCTTTATGATTTTGCCAGCGGCTCCGAGACACAACTCACGCACGAGAGCGCCAGCGATGATACGCCGCGCTATTCTCCTGATGGAAAATGGATTGCTTTTGCACGTGGCGGCGAGGAAATTCGGGTCATGGAGGTCGAATCAAAGCAGGATCGTAGCCTCGCCCGCGCCTATCTGGAACGTCCACCTCTGAACTCGGACCGTTCCTTTGTCTGGTCGCCCGATAGTAAGTGGATCGCCTTTATGCCACTTGGGGACAAACTCTTCAAGAACATCTTTGTAGTTCCGGTCGCCGGCGGACCCAGTCGGGCGGTCAGCTTTCTCGCCAACGTTGGCAGCAATACAGTCTCCTGGAGCCCTGACGGTACTTACCTGCTCTTTGATACCGGCCAGCGCACCGAGAGCGCTCAGGTGGCCCGGGTGGATCTGATTCCGCGCACTCCGAAATTTCGTGAAGACCAGTTCCGCGATCTCTTCAAGGAGGAAACGCCCAAGAGCGTCCCACCGGCGCTTAAGTCGCAGCAGCCCGAACCGCCGGAACCGGCGGCGACTCCTGCTCCTTCGCCTGGTGCGGAAGCAAAAGGAAAACCGACGCCCAAGCCGGTGGAAATCAACTTCGATCAAATTCGCCGTCGCTTGAGCCTGCTGCCTGTGGGAATTGACGTTGGCTATCATGTCATTAGTCCGGACGGCAAATGGGTATTGATGATCGCGGGTGTCGCAAACCAGCAGAATCTTTACGTCTATCCGCTCGATGAACTGTCAAAAGAGCCATTCGTCGCCAAGCAGCTGACTTCGACAGCGGGCAACAAACGTTGGGCGCAATTTTCGCCCGACAGCAAGGAGGTTTATTACCTCGAGCAGGGCCGCATCAATATAGTCAACGTGGAGAATCGCCAGGTGCGGCCACTCGCAGTCAACGCGGAATTGGATGTGGATTTCGCTCGCGAGAAGGTTGCAGTCTTCAGACAGGCCTGGACCTACCTGCGTGACAATTTTTTTGATCCACAGTTCCACGGGGCCGACTGGGAGGCGGTACGGGCAGAGTTCGAACCACTGGCTGCCGGCGCTCGCACTCCGGATGAGTTGCGACGCATTATTTCATTGATGCTGGGTGAGCTGAACGCTTCGCATCTGGGCATCTCAGCTCCGGTAAGCGGGGCCACGCCTCCCGTTACCGGAAGGCTGGGCTTGCGCTTTGATCGCGCCGAGTACGAAGAGGTTGGCGCTCTGCGGGTTAGCGAAGTCATACCACTCACTCCCGCCGCTTTGGTTCAGATTAAGCCTGGTGAATATCTCTTGGCCGTGGACGGCGCCCAGATTACGGCTCGCACCAATCTCGATGAGCTGCTTGCCTACAAGGTTAATCGTCGGACCGTACTGACAGTTGGTTCCTCTGCCGCGGGGGCGCAAAAACGAGACGTGGTTGTTCGCCCAGTAAACCAGGCCACAGAAAAAGGTCTGCTTTATCGCAACTGGGTGGAAGAGAACCGCGCCTACATTGCCCGCCACAGCAACGGTAGGCTGGGCTATGTACATATGCCGGACATGTCGTCGAATTCGCTGGCCCAGCTTTATGTCGACCTGGACGCCGAGAATCAGAAACACGATGGTGTGGTCATCGACATGCGCAACAACAATGGCGGTTTCGTCAATGTCTATGCGATCGACGTCTTCGCGCGTCGCAGTTACTTCACAATGAGCCCGCGCGGATCCGGGACAACTGCGCCGTCGCGGACCGTCCTGGGCCAGAGAGCCCTCGAATCTCCCACAATACTGGTTATCAATCGGCACACACTCTCGGACGGAGAGGACTTTACTGAAGGGTACCGTTTTCTACGTTTAGGGAAAGTTGTTGGCGAGCCGACTGCGGGTTGGATCATTTACACCTCTGGGGTGCAGTTGATTGACGGCTCCGTTCTGCGGTTGCCATACGACAAAATTACCGCGACCGACGGCACAGTCATGGAAATGCATCCCCGCGCGGTTGATATAGCGGTTGATAAGCCGGTGGGCGAAAGCTATCTGGGCAAGGACAGCCAGCTCGATGCAGCGTTAAAGGAGTTGCTGAAACAGATCGATACTCAGCGGCACTAGCGGCTTCGGCGCTGGTTTGACTTCAATTAGGACTGTCTGGACCGAAAGTTTAGGGTTGTTGAGTGCCTGGCCGGTGCAAGTCGCTCCAGAATATCAGTCACTATCAATTTGCTGGCGCTCGCGATAGAGGTTGAGTTTGTTATGCAGGGTTTTGAGGCTGATCCCCAGCAGCTCGGCCGCGCGGGTCTTGTTGCTGTTTGTTTTCGCGAGCGTGCGCAAAATCATCTGACGCTCTACTTCCTCCAGGGGCATGCCCACCGGAAGAGTGATTGTATCCTCATTGCGTAACCTCTCGCGTTGTTCAATTGGGTAGGGCGCGAAATGGTGACGTTCGATCTGCTCGCCGGAGCAAATCACTACCGCGCGTTCGATTACGTTTCGCAACTCGCGCACATTTCCCGGCCAGGCATGGAACTGAAGGACGTCAATTGCCGCGGCACTGAGAAATCGCGCCGGCCGTTTGTGCTTTTCTGCCAGTTGGGTGACCAGGTGCTGGGCCAGTAACGGTAGATCTTCCTTCCGGTCTTTGAGCGGCGGCAGGTGAATCCGAATCACGTTAAGGCGATAGAGTAAATCCCCGCGCAGTGTGCCGGCTCGGACAGCTTCTTCCGGATCCAAATTGGTGGCGGCAAGCATCCGCACATCAACCGCCAATTCCTTGTTGCTTCCCAACCGCCGCAGCGAGCGCTCTTCGATCACACGTAATAATTTCGACTGCAGCAGCGCCGGCATCTCGGCAATTTCATCCAGGAGTAGTGTGCCGGTGTTAGCCAGCTCGAAACAGCCCTGCCGGCGCGATGCCGCTCCGGTGAAAGCGCCTTTTTCGTGCCCGAACAACTCTGATTCCATCAGCGTCTCCGGAATTGCTGAGCAGTTAATCGCAACAAAAGGGGCATCTTTGCGTGGACTCAGGCCGTGAATTGAGCGCGCGACTAACTCTTTTCCGGTACCCGATTCACCCGTAATCAGGACCGACGCCGTCGACGAGGCGACCTGCTCGATCAGGGAGTAAACCTTCCGCATTGGTTCCGACTTGCCTATTAGTGCGCCGAAGGTGCCGCGATCCTGAAGTTGCCGCCTCAACAACTCATTTTCCCGTTTGGTTTCCGACAACTCTTCCAGTAAAGCAGGTGGGGCCGGAGTGTCGTCGGTCTTGGGGGAGCGAGATGAGTCCATCGATAGTCAGTTTAGCATATCGTGAGGATTGCATCCTGAAAGCCTTGCAGAAGGCAACGATCCGGCTGCGGCACGCTTCGGGACTACTGTTTTGTGAAGTACTGAGCGATTGCTCTTGCCAGCGCCGGTACGGTCGACTCCTCCGGCTGGATATTGGTCGTCAGTCCGTATCTGGTCGCCGTAGCGGCGGTGATATCCCCGATGCAGGCGATAGCAATACCGCTCAGAACCGTGCTGAGATCACTGGTGTCGAACAGCGCGGCAAGATTCTTCACGGTCGAGGAACTGGTGAAGGCAATACAGTCTGCGCCGCCTCCAGCCAGCATGGCGCTCACGCGACCGCGGTCAAGCTGGTCCGGCTGCACTGTTCGATACGCCGTAACCACATCAACCCGGGCGCCCGCTTCCTCCAACGCCATGGGCAGGTAGTCGCGGGCAACTGCAGCGCGCGGCATGAGGAAGTTAAGGCGACCCAGGGCCGCACGGCTGCCCACGTAGCTTTCAAGCGCGGTCAATACTCCTTCAGCTTTGAATTCTTCGGGAATGACATCAACATGAACCTGGGCGCCAACCAGATGGTCCGCGGTTGCTTCACCAATGGCGCAGACGCGTAGCGCATCCAACTCGCTGAGTTGCTTCTCTTTCGTTGTCATGCGGCGCAGAAAGTAATCCACCGCATTGGCGCTGGTGAATATAATCCAGTCGTAACCGTAAAGATGATCAAGCGCCTCGTCCAGCCGCTCGTAGCTTTCCGGTTCTGCGATCTCGATCGTGGGGCAGAGCAGCACACGCGCGCCGTGACGCTCGAGTTCGGCGACAAACTCTCCGGCCTGGGCCCGCGCGCGAGTGATCACAACTGTGCGTCCGGCAAGTGGCTGAGTATTGGCCTGCGGTTGTTTCAAGTGTGAAATGAAAGAGTTAGTGGCCTACCAGCCGGCGCCTGCTAATCAAGCAACTCTTGTGCTCCGGCGGCAAGCAGACGCTCGGCGAGTTCATTACCCAGGCTCTCGGCATCAGCCGTGGAGCCGCTGATTTCCTGGCGCACGATCTGCTGGCCGTTGCGACTGGCCACCAGTCCATCCATTTTCAGTCGCTCACCCAGGACAACAGCGTGGGCGGCGATTGGCAGCAGGCATCCGCCGCCGAGCGAGCGCAGCAAAGCGCGCTCCGCGACACATGCCTGGTGTGTCTCCTGGTGATCGACTTTACCGGCAACCGTCAGAACGTCAGCTTCGGCGCGCGTTTCGATACCAATTGCACCCTGACCAACCGCCGGTAACATCTGATCCGTGGGAATCGCGAGGCTTATGCGCCCGTCGAACCCTAATCGCTTCAGTCCAGCCGTTGCCAAAACAACAGCATCGTATTGACCTTCATCGAGCTTGCGAAGTCGTGTGTCCACATTACCGCGCAGATCCCTGACCGTGAAGTCGGGACGAAAATGGCGCAACTGTGCCAGCCGCCGAGGACTGGAAGTACCAATCAGCGAGTTTACCGGGAGATCTTGCAGGGAATGGTATTGCGAGGCTGAATCTTGCGGCAGGACGAGGGCATCGCGCGGATCTTCGCGTTCGCAAATTGCGGCCAGCGCCAGACCCTCGGGAATGCTCGAGGGCAGATCCTTCAGAGAATGGACCGCGATGTCGATGCGCCGGCCGAGCAAAGCGTCTTCCAGCTCTTTGGTAAAGACCCCTTTTCCACCGATGAGCGAAAGAGGATTGGAATTGACGTCCCCGCTGGTCCTGATGATTTCGATTCTAATCTCAATTCCGGGATTGAGGGCTGAAAGTCTTGACCGAACCTGTTCAGCCTGGACCAAAGCGAGCTTCGAGCCGCGTGAGCCTATGACAAACGAGTTACTCATCACAGTCTTGCGCCCTTGTGTTGCCGGGCGTCTCTGTTTCGAGACCAAAGATTTCGCGCCAGGCTTGAATACTTTCGCCATCACCCGCGCTGCGGCGCAGGTGATTGAGGACGGGATGTGAAATTTTGTTTACAGTGCCCAGCAAGAGCGCCTCGACCGCCTTTTCCTGCTCAGCCGACAGCGGGCCCAAACGGCTGCGCTGGCGCTCCATTTCGGCGTGGGCGATGTCCTGCAGCTTGCGCCGCAAGGCCCCCAGTGTGGGACCGATGTCCATTGCCCTGAGCGCCTGCTGAAACTGCATTACTTCTGAATCAACAATCAGCTCGGCGCGTTGTGCTTCGTGCTCGCGCTCGCGAATATTCGACGAAATGACGGACTCCAAATCGTCGATATCGAAGACAAACAGATTTGGAAGTTCGCCAATCGCCGGATCGACATTGCGCGGCACACTGATATCGATGAAGAAAGCCGGCCGATTGCGACGCCGGGCGAGCGCCGTCGCGGCCATCTCAGCGGTGACCACATACTCATTGGCGCCAGTGGAACAGATGACGATGTCCGCCGCGGCCAGGTGACTGGGAAGCGCATCAAAGTTCGCCGCTTCGCCGCCGAATTCCTTTGCCAAACGAGTAGCTGCTGCGGCAGTTCGATTCGTAACCACGACCTTCGAAACGCCGGCATTTACGAGATGGCGCGCGGATAACTCGGCCATTTCGCCGGCCCCAATAAGCAGCACCGAACAGCCCTCGAGCGAGCGGAAGATTTTCTTTCCCAACTCCACAGCCATGTAGCTGATGGAGACCGCAGACGCGGCAATGCCGGTTTCCGCGCGTACGCGTTTGGCTACATGGAAGGCATGGTGGACCAACCGGTTCAGCACGCGGCCGGCGGTGCCCGCCTCGATGGCCTGTGAATAGGCGCGGCGCACCTGGCCCAGCACTTGCGGCTCGCCCACCACCATCGAGTCCAGCGAAGAGGCGACACGAAAGAGATGCCGCACTGCGTGATCGTCAACATGTTGATAAAGATGAGCGGAGAATGTGTTATCGGCAACACTGTGTGAGCGGGAAAGGAAGTTCCTGATTCGCTCGGTGCTGTGCTGGAGGTGGTCGTCGGCTGTTGCCGACAAGACCTCTACGCGGTTACAGGTCGAGACAATCAGCCCCTCACGGACAATTTCACCATCGACCAGCTCGTGCAGACCCGCGGCCACGCTTCCTTCAGAGAAGGCGAGCAGCTCGCGCACTTCAACCGGCGCGGTTTTGTGGTTCACTCCAATTAGCACTATCGACATTAGTTCAAGCAACTCTCCAGGAAGCGCTCTGTGCTTGTTTCCCGGAACTATCCATTTCCGAAACCAGTGTGCAAGCCAGGCCAAAGATCCAGGAACAAGGAACGAACGAGCGTCTTACCCAAACACGTGATAACTATCCATCAACCTCGGTCCCAGAAAGGTGCAAACCACCAGAAGAAAACCAATCACGCCCATCCAGGCGGCCCGGCGTCCACGCCAGCGCGCTGTGGAACGGTACACGAGCAGGGCGAGATATAAGAGCCAGGTCAGCACTGCAAACACTTCCTTCGGATCGTTGTGCCAGAGGCGTCCGTCCCGCGATGCCGACCACAACATCCCCGTCGCTATTCCGAGGGTCAAGAGAGTCAAACCCATCGCTGCCGCGGCGGTGGAGATGTCATTGACTGTGGTCAGGGAGGGCAGGCGATGAAAGAAGGTGGTAAAAGTTTTGAGCTTAAGCTCACGCTCCTGGAGCAGGTACATCAGACTCGAAACAAAGACGACAAAGAACGCAGCATAGGCAAAAGTGAGGAGTGTCGTGTGCATCGGAAAAAGCCACCTGGCGGAATTACCGCTGAGTTGCTCGACCGCGAGCGTTGGCCCAGTACGCAGAAAAATGGATACGAATGTAAGCAGCGAAACCAGCGGCAAGGCAATCACTCCGAGGGCGTAAGCTCCGTAGCGATAGAGCACCAAGCCGTAGGCCAAAACCACGGTCCAGGCGAGAAAGCTAAGTGTCTCGCGTAAGGACAGGAGAGGGTACCGTCCATCAATGACCCAGTCAGCAATCAGCGCTGTGGTGTGCAGGACAAAACCCGCGGTCAGCGAAAGGTCGCAAATACGCTGCAAGGCCCGGCGCTTGTTGACAAACGCCAGGATTGAATGGATTGCAGCAACGAAGTAGGCTGCGAGAACTGCGAGTAGAAGGACCTTCATTGGATGGTACTAAGAACGATTCATTCTAGTTTATACGCTCGGTGAGCAGCAAGGCGGAGGCAGACTTTCAGTCATCTTCCCTTTTGAAGGACCCTGCCAGAAAGGGAAACAATCGAATTGCCCTCGATTTAAGTCTGGGTGAAACGGGCCAAAAGGCTCAAATTTGCATTGTGAATCGCGGACGGAGTCCACTAATTGCCAGCTTGTTAAGCAAACGCTATTCTGGCCTGTGGCATCGAAGGCTCATCGTTCCCTGGTCGTGGTGAAACGAATTCTATTTCTCGTCCTTTAGTTTTCGAGTTGGTTCATGGTGAACCCGCGAATTATCTCTATTGGAATTGCCAGCCTGGTTCTACTGCTCCTTGGCGGATCCCTCGTTGCCCAGACCAATCGCAGGCCTCGCGATTTTCCGGCCGGGAGCAAAGCTCAGCCGGCGCCCACACCCCCGGAATATCCCGACGTCGACACACTCAGGATAGACACAAATCTGGTTACCGTTCCGGTGATCGCCAACGATGCGGGTGGACTCTACGTGGCTGATCTAAAGCAGGATGAGTTCACTGTTTACGAGAACGGGAACCAGCAGACAATCGCCTTCTTTGCCACTGTAAGCGCTCCCTTTCAGGTTATTCTGATGCTGGATACCAGTGCCAGCACGGGTGAAAAATTGAGACAGATGCAGCAAGCAGCCCTCGCGTTTGTGGCCCAGCTGCAACCTGCGGACCGCGTGAAGATCATCTCCTTCGATAATGAAGTCCGCGATCTCAATGAATTCACGAATGATCGAGAGCAGTTAAGATCGGCGATCCTCAGAACCAGATCCGGGGAAGGCACCAAACTCTACGATGCGTTCGAACTGGCATTGAACACGATTCGGGCCCTCAAGGGCAGGAAGGCGATCGTTCTCTTCACTGACGGCGTTGATTATCACAGCGACGGGGCTACTTTTGAGGGAACGCTGCGGGGCCTTGATGAAGAGGGTGTAATCGTTTACCCAATTCGCTACGACACGCGGGCCCAGACAGAACGCATCGCACGCGAACAGGCCGGTGACACGGGCCTGGCCTTGCCGACCATGGGAGTCATTAGAAGGCCGCCGCCTGGCACGACGGCGCCAACCTTCCCGAGCGACGACGATTCGTCGGTGCCCACTGGTGGCAGCCGCAGCCGGGGCATTCTCGGATTACCCTCACCCGCTGAAATCCTGCGTGGGCGGCGCGACCCCAACGATCCGCGCAACGGCGAACCTCGAACCCGTGATCCGAATCCGCCGATTGGCAGACCCGGCGACGACCCAGTGTTGCGGGACCCGCGCGGCCGCACCCCACCGGGACCCTTCCCGGATCCAAGGGACTCGCGCACCGGCGCGCCAGGTACAGTTAATCAGCCTCGCCGCAGTGACGATGCGATGGGCAACATGCTGGACGGTTTGTACTTAATGGCGGACTCCTATCTCGAGCAACTGGCCAGCAAGTCCGGCGGTCGGCTGCTGCGCGCAGACACGCTTAGTTCCTTGCCTGATGCTTTCGCTAAGATC
>Ga0209683_10000972_pt1 | contig 11077 bp, 9 predicted proteins | sample DOMMetBare2Fresh_FD_187474 | JGI IMG/M metagenome (GOLD analysis project Ga0209683, IMG submission 187474) | Wetland sediment microbial communities from St. Louis River estuary, USA, under dissolved organic matter induced mercury methylation -... | ecosystem: Environmental > Aquatic > Freshwater... | reverse complement strand
GATATGGATATTTCATATCATGTAATAGAACACGGGGGTATCTGTAAGGCTCGTAATGAGTCTACTAAGTATGCTACTGGTGATTTTTATGTACACACATCACCCGACTGCTGGCTCTACCCAGAAACTTTAAGAATGTGGGCTAACGACTTTGAAGACCCTACTGTTAATAAAGTTTGGGGTATGTATGATGTAGTAAATGAAAATGGTGAAGTAATGTTCCCTGTTGGACAAGCACCGGTCAAACCTAACGGCGATGTCTGGTATCCTGCGTTCAAGTTTCAAAACTACTCTGACTCTACATTCCCTATAAGAGCTGAGTTTGATATACCCTTTGATGAGAACTGTACTACCCTAGTTGACTGGGAATGGAACGTCAGGTATCTGAAACAAGATAATTTTAGTGGTAAGGGGTGGAAGTATGTACCATATCACTACTTTAGCTGTGAAACCCCACAAAAGGGTGGACTATCTAATCAATCCCACTCTAACTGGGAAGAGAAGAAGAAATACGTACAAGAAGTAAATGGTATAGAAACTAAAGACATTTGTGTTACTTCACTAGGAGCACAACCACACGCCTTTAACGTAGCTGAGATGTTGGACTGTGAGTTTCTACCAATGCCTTCGTTTAAGGATCACCACTATAAGGGTGTTTATCTTTTAGGTTTTTATTCTCGTGAGAACGGACAATCTCGTGTAACCCAAACCCACATGGATGTATTCTCTCGTAATAAAGGTAAAAACATAATCCACTGGATAGGAACTGATATTTTAGATTTATATTGGCATTGCTCGTATATGAAGCTAAAAACCCTGCGTAAGTGGTTCAAAGAGAACAATGTCATTCATTTATGTGAAGCTGACTTTACTCAAAAAGAACTCGCAGAGATAGGCATAGATGCACAGGTAGTACCTATTCCACCTAAAAAATTATACGAACCAATGCCGCTGCCAGAGAAGTTCACTGTTGGTGTTTATCTACCTGGCTCAGAAACCTACAAGCCAGCACAAGTAATGGAAGCTGTTAAATCTCTGCCTGACGTACAATTCTACTTCTTTGGTGACGAAGAGCACAAAGGACTAAAGGGTGATAACTGGGAACACCTAGGCTACATTGACTTTGACGAATGGATGCCTAAATTCTCATGTAACCTACGCCTAACCAATCACGATGGACTACCTATCACACCACTTCAATTCTTGACTGCTGGTAGAAACGTAGTAACTACTGTACCCCTAAAAGGTGCTATACACGTAGAAGAAACCCTAACTAAGTTTGACGAAAGACTACAAGCCATATCTGACTTTAGAGAGCGTGTAGTTGAGGGTATTCGTAAAGCCCAAGATAACCCACTAGATCCTAAAGTATCTGAATACTGGACAAAGCAACTAGACCATAAAAAGTATGTTAAGTCAATAAGGGGGTTGCTATGATAAAGGGACTGGTCTCAATAGTAATGCCTGCTTGGAATCGCCAGACATACCTAGCCGAATGTATCAGATCTATCCAAGCCCAAACCTATAAGAACTGGGAACTTATCATTTATGATGATGGTTCTACTGATGGGTCTAAATATCTCTACGATTACTACACTAAAACCGATAAACGCATCAAAGTCATCTATGGAGAGCATGTTGGTATAGCAAAGGCTCGTAATACAGCCTTCAGAGCCACACAGGGCGAGTATATCGCTGTTTTTGACTCAGATGACGTAATGCTACCCGATAGACTTAAAAAGAACGTACAGGCTCTCTCTGACGTTGATTTTGTAACATCCTATTATTGGATTTCAGATGTACACTTAACTCCTGACTATTCACAGGTAATTAAAGCAAATCATAAAGTAACCTTTGAAGATATTAAGAACAATGGTGCTTGGCCACACTTTATGATAACAGCTCGTAGGAAATGTTTTGAAGAAAACCCTTATAGGGAAGACTTTAAGAAGAACGATGATTCGGGACTGTGTTGGGACTGGTTCAAGGCAGGTTATACCTATAAGGTTATTCGCAAGCCTTTAGGAATCCAAAGGGGTCATGTGGGCAATACGTCTAAATCAAAGAGTGGTGAACTAGAAAAAGTACAAGCAATTTTAGATAAGGAGTATGCCGAATGGGAGTCATGTCATTCTCAGCCCAGCAAATCCCAAGCTTCGTAGAGTTCATTAAGAAACACTACAAGGGTGGTACTGTCTTAGATTTAGGTTGTGGTACTGGTCGCTATACGGAGTGTTTCCCTGCTGATATGTACACAGGCATAGATGGGTACGAGGGGAATATATCGTATTGTAAGGAAACATGGCCTGACAGGAAGTGGATACTAGCCGACCTAGAGACATGGAAACCCAAAGAGAAGTACGACTATCTCATCTCAAGCGTAACGATGGAACAACTAGACAACCTACCAATGGGATGGGCCAAACATTACATAATGATTGAACCACAGGGATTTAAGCACAACTACCAAGAGATATATAAACCTGTCGTAGACGAACCAATGGGGGAGAGTTACGAACAATTAAGGATGATGCTAACATGAAAATTGCAGCAATAAGTAGACAAGACACCGGAGTAGGACTGTATCGTTTGATGCAACCCACTCAATTTATAGATAAGGTTAATAAGGAAAAGTCTCGTATCACGCCTTTTTCTGGTACTGGTAGACCGACTCGTATCTCAGATGGTGGTGATCCAAACATAGAATCGTGGAATGACGATACTTTAATGGAAATCTGCAAAGACGCAGATATTATTTGGTCTACGATAATCTACGACAAAGACGAGATGGTCAAAATGCTGGACATTCGTAAATGGTCAGGGGCTAAGTGGATAGTAGACATAGACGATGACCTTTACTCAATCCCAGTAGATAACCCAAATAAAGCCGCAGTTGAGTCTCTGGTAAGGAATGCTGAACTATGTTTATCACTAGCAGATGGGCTTACTGTCTCAGTTCCGAGACTAAAAGAAGTCTATCGTCAGTTTAATCCTTATATTTACGTCAACCCAAATGGGCAAGATATTAAGTTCTGGGATGATTTACGAAAGAAATTACCCATAAAGAATAACAAGAAAGTCAGAATTGGTTGGCGTGGGGCCAGTGGTCATGCTGCCGATGTATCTCTGATTAAACCTGCAATAGACGCACTGAAAAAAGAATACAATATAGAGTTCGTTACTTTGGGGATTAAACCACCATTTAAGAGTGAACACCACGACTGGGTTAATTGTTTGGATTTCCCAGAAGCACTAGCCAAACTAAACTTAGATATGGCACTTGTACCACTAATTGACTCTCCATATAACCAATCTAAGAGTGATATAGCGATACAGGAGTTCTCAATGCTCAAAATACCCGTAGTCGCTAGTAGGGTAGAGAACCAAAAGAACTGGCCCTGTAAGTACGCAGGAACTAATTATGAATGGTATGGCGCAATAGAAGAACTAATTAAATCAAGGGAGCTTCGCAAGAAGATAGGCCAGCGTCAATACGACCACTGTGTCTATACTTATGACCTCAAAAAACAGGTAAAACCGCTACAAGAATGGTTTGAAAGCGTACCACGCAAGGAAATCTAACTTTTAGCATATATATAACTAGAAAGTAAGGAGTTATATATGTCATTTCCATTGAGTCAAATACAATTACGCTATCAAATGCTCGTAGGTCAACCATCTGGTGTCATAGATGCCTTTGGTACATCTAACATAAATGCCGCTATAAGGGATATATTAAACAAGTATCGTTTCTCTTGGAACCAAAAAGAGGCTACTTTATCTGTCGTTACTGGTGTAGCTACTCTACCCACTGACTATAATCCACAATGGCACCTAGAAGCTGCCTTTCAGGCTGATGACCCAACTAACCTAATCCCTTTAACTGAAATCCAAAAGACAGACATAAATCTCTACAACTCAACCGATCCTGTTTATTTTATAGAATACGACACTACTACTGATACATATATATTCAACACTCTTTTATACGACTGTGACGTAACCATCTACTACAACTTCATCCCAACAGACCTATCAGGTGCGACTGACAAATGCTTCATACCTGATTTGGAAGCTGTCTCATACTTAGCTGCTTCAAAGAAATGGGTTGGAGCTGAACGTGATACTGAACTCAAACAAGTCTATCAACAGGAAGCTGAAAGGCTTATTACGGCTATGTACATCCATGACATAGCTAGTCAAGATATGCCTAACGTTTATTCAATAACTTCTATGCAAAGCTGGTAAAATGGCAACAAAAGATTTAGTCAAGAAATATCGCAACAAGTTTGCCGGTGGTATTAACTCCTATTTAGGTGCTCGTCAAATCAAAGACGAAGAATCACCTGAAATGATTAACTGTGACTTCAAGGGTAAGGGGGGTATTGGTAATCGTCAGGGATACACACAAATAGGAGCAGCCGATGCCGATTACAATGACGGTGTTTATGGTATGACTACCCTACATACATCTACACTACACCACCTAATGAGATTTGTTCAAAAGGGTACTACCGATATTGAGATGGAATACTGGGATGGGTCGTCATGGACACTCGTAGCCCACGCCTTTACAAAAGATTTAGCAATAGATGGATGTCAGGCAGCTTCGGCTGTCTATATTGGTAATGGTACTGATGCGATGCACCACTGGGATGGCTCTACTTGGACAGAAACCACGAACGGAACTAAGGGCTTTGCGCCTACTTACTACAATCAAAGACTATGGGTAATAGACGAAACTAACCCAGACAGAATAAATTTCTCTGGTCAATACTCAGAACAGCTTTTAACTGGTGGGTCTCTAGTAAACAAACTAGGCGACTTCGCAGACGCAACTGCAGGGTGGATTTCATTTAAGTTTGGCTCAGGCGCTGAAGTTACTGGATTAAAAGTCTTTAAGGATTCACTTTATGTTTTCCTACGAGACTCTATTTATAAGATAAACCCAGCAACAACTGCTAATACCTTTACCATAACCCAAATAACTTCTTCGGTAGGGTGTGTATCTCACAGATCAATTACCCAAGTAGAAGAAGACTTATACTTTGCTGCTGACGATGGTGTGTATGCACTAGGTGAAGTAGCTAACTATGTTTCCGTTAGAACGACTAATAAGAGTTCTAAGATACAAGACGTATTTAATGGACTTTCTGCTACACAAAAAAGCAAAGTAGTTGGTGTTTATTTTAACTTCAAATATCACCTTTTTTACTCGCTATTTGGGGTGATAAACGACTCCTGCGTAGCTTATGATATTCGTTATCAAGGATGGGTTGACTGGAGAAATATGCCAGCTAACTCAGCTGTTTTGTTCGTAGACTCTACTAACGATAAGCAAATGTACTTCGGACATCCAACCAATTCAAAGGTTTATAAGATGTATGTAGGCTCAACTGATGACAATATAGCCATATCAACCACATATTACACGAAATCCTTTGATGAAGAGCAACCAGATATAACTAAGATCTATTTTGACCATACATTTATATTTGGGCAGATGAACGGTGATGTAAATATCTCGGTAGTTTTTGATGACTCAATGGTAACTGCTACTAAATCTCTAAACCAGACTAGACCTCAAGGTGGTTATGGTAGAGATGTATTTGGTCGTATGGCATATGGTGATGCCACCAATACAGTAACTGTAACTAATTATGTGGGTATTCCTTTAAGAATGACCGTATCTCAACCAAAGTTCGCAGTTCAATACAAGATAACTTCCGATGGAGCATGGAGACTAGATGGTATTACAACCACCTTTAAGCCACTACCACACCCAGCATTCCCAGCAGAGTACACAATTTAGCATATATATAAGTAAAGGAACTTAAAATGGCACTAACACAACCTACTGGAGATTTCCAAACAACCGTAATATCTACTGGCTCTCAACTTGCAGCAGCTGGTACAACTATGACCATAGGAACTGGTTTAACTTTACCAGCGACTAATGGTGTACTTCAAATAGATTATGACTCAACAGAGGCTATTGGTGCTGCTAGTGGCCCAGAAACAGTAAGTTATGCTGCCTATAATGATGGCACTGGCGCAGTAACTGGTATGACTCGTGGACTCGCAGGCACGACTGGTGTAACACATGAAAATGGTGCATCTGTACAATGTGGCCCTAGTGCTGCTTATACAGGAAACGCTTTTATAACTTCTGCCGATATCGGAGCATCTGTAAAAAACGCTAACCTAGATACAACTGCGGGTGAACCAGGTGGAGAATGGAAAGACTGGACTCCAACTTGGTCTGGAGTAGCCGTTTCAAACTCAACAGTAGTAGCAAAATACACACAAATAGGCAAAACGGTACATTTTAAGATATGTGTAATCTTCGCTGGTGGAGACAAACCAAGTGGCACGGCAACATTCACACTGCCAGTAACATCTTCCACCCTTATTGGCGTTCAGGCGACTGAACCATTGGGACTTTGTAGGTATGTTGATACTGGTACGGCTTCGTATGATGGGAGAATCACGATACTCAACACAACAACTGCAAAAATTAGAGTTGATAACTCTGCCGGAACATATGTTTCACTTGTTGATTTATCTACTACAATTCCCCATACATGGGCCAATACAGATGAGCTAATACTATCTGGTACTTATGAAGCAGCTTAAATAACAATTTTCCTCTTGTAATCTGGTGGTAGATGCTTTGTCACTATCTCAACTGCCACCAGTCTACAGGAGGAAACACATAAAATGGGATAGTGAATGATGAGATTGAGGACTCACCACAAACAAAAACCTCACAGTCTAGTCTGCGTACGACTCGGTCCTGCACGAGAACTAAACCCGAGCAACGGCAAACAAGAGCAAAAAGACTAGAAAAGGGACAAACACCGCCACAGGTCGGTTTAAGTCTAGGCCCTAATCACTTCTCTACATATCAAGAGTAAATTAGTGGCTGTAGGTATTGCAGGTATAGGGCTCTTGCTACCTACATTTATAAATAAAGTTCTGCCAGTAAGTTGATCCCGATTCCTTAATAGTTTTCTGTATATCTTCCATAGTGGGACTACATCCATCTCCAGTCATTACTACAATAGGCCTGTGGCCTTCATACAGCCCCTCTGTGACGTTTTTATAGATAAAATGACCCATTATACCTACCAAGCAAATTATTAACAAAAATATAAGTAATTTCTTCATAATAATATCATTATAACACAAGGAAAACGAAATGGCAACAAATCTAGCCGACATACTCGGACAAACACTTACCGCCAACGGATACACATACACAAGTGTTCCTAAGTCAGATGGCGGTTGGGATTTTTATAAAGCTGGCCCAGACGGCAATGTAGTTAGCGTTGGACTACAGGATTGGGGAAATGAACTTGGTATCCCTATATACTCTGGCCCACTTCCTACTAGCACAACTCCATCAGAAGAAATAGCATTTAGGCTCGGTGGCGAATCTTCTACTGTTCCTTCTGCGACAGGAACCGGTACTGGTCTAACTGCCCAAGAAATCGCAGCTAAACTAGACGAGTTCAATCAAAACAAGAAGACCATAGACCAAGCATACCAATCAGGACTCCTAAGCTATCAAGAAAGTTTGGATGCACTCAACCAAACAAGACAATCTTTAACACAGCAAAAAGATCAGGGATTAGAGAATACATCTGCTTATTTTTCAGCAGTCTCCCCTGATGCTTTTCAATCTCAAATCGGAAATTATAACCAGAAAGTCCTAGATGCTTACCAAGGTGGACAGAACACTCTAGCTAATGACCAAGCCAAAGTTGACTTCTACAAACAGAATCTTGAATCAAACTATGCTGACCAAAATGCAGCTCTAAACACGTTTGATGCTAGTACGGGCCAGTATGGAACTGGTGTAAATCTATCTCCAGTAGCCGCTGCTCCTAAACTAACCGCATTTGATACAGGAATAGCTAAACTCGGTGCTGGTCAAGTACCACAATGGGCACCTAACTATGGAGGACTCTCAACAATGCAAGCTAAAACGGACCCAGCAGATCCATACAACTATTTGAAGAAGTAGGGCCTAAATGGCTTTACTAAACTTCCTAAAGAAAGAATACCAAAGTGCTTCACGCAATGTGGGGAACTTTGTTAATGCTGCAAAAAGAGAGACAGACGAACATATATTTCAACCAGCCATACAAAGAAATCAGAACTTTGCTCGCAACACGGAAAATGCCGTTAAACTAGCTACCTCCCAACCATATAGGAACGAGGTTGCTAATAAACTCGCAAACTACAACCCTAAAAACCCAATAGGTAGATTCGCCTATGATACGTTTATGGGACAAAATCAGAGTGAGCGTCAACAATCAGTGCTTAATAATGACATACTTAAAAGTGCGGGCGTACCCCATGCACCGATATATACTAATGACCAGCTTGTTGGAAAACCACAGAATATACAAAACACAATGAGGGGTGTCAGCAAAGCCACCGCAGACAATATGTTGTACGCTGTTATGGATGTATCTAGTGGACTTAGTAAACCTGTCCAAAAAGCTGCCGCTCCAGTAGTACAAAAAGGCATAAAGACAGTACAAAAGACCATAAAGGATAATGTACCAGTTAAGGGTGGGGTAGATATACCAACACCAAAAGCACCAAAGGTGGAAGCACCCAAAACTAGAGGACTAATACAATCTGCACAAGAATCAAAACTTGTGTCTACTCAGGCCAAAAAACAGCTAACCGGAGTATTTGATTCTAAAACAAATACGAAATTGGTAAATGACGCAGTCTCCAGAATAAACAAAGATCCCGTAAAGGCACACGACTGGGCAATAAAGACTAACTCTGATGAGGCAACTGCTACAGCTATTACGTTGGCACAACAATATAGAAAAGCAGGTAAGTTTGATTTAGAGGCATCACTTATAAATGAAAAAGCTCGTAGACTGACCGAAGCTGGTCGTGAAGTACAGGCTGCTTCTTTAATTGACAAAATGTCCCCAGAGGGCATAGTTGCATCAACCGCACAAACCATTCAGAAATATAACGAAACTGCTACTAAAAAGATACCAGAACTTACGGGAGCTATGGCTAAACAGTTCTCTGATATAGCCGAAAAGATAGGCAAAATGGCCGAGGGTAGAGAGAAACAAATAGCCATTTACCAGCTAAAAGAAAGGGTTGCCAACTTAATCCCATCATCGGTTTTAGATAAGGCAGTAACTGTATGGAAGGCAGGACTTTTGACTTCTCCAAGAACCACTATGAGAAACATAATCGGTAATACTGGTCATGGAATAGCTGAAATAGCCAAAGATCCATTCGCTGTTGCTAACGATATAGCGCTATCGCTTAAAACTGGTAGGCGTGAAGTAACGTCTACATTAAAAGGAATTAACACTGGTGCTAAAAAGGGTGTCCAAGCCGCTAAGGATATAGCCATACTGGGGTTTGACCCAGAAAAATCTATTGAAAAGTTTGATATAAACCATATAACCTGGGCAGATACTCCAATCCAACAGGGTCTAAAGAAATATACAGACATAGTATTCAGAAATATGGGACTACAAGATAAGCCATTTTATCATGCTGCTTTTGCCAGATCACTGTATGACCAAGCTGGGGCAGAAGCTATAAATCTTGGTAAGCGTGGTAATAAACAAATAATAGATAACTTGGTAAAGACCCCGACTGAGAGAATGCTAACAAACGCCACTAAAGATGCTCAGTTGGCAGTATTCCAAAACCCCAATATCGGTAGTCGGTTGGCATCAAAGATAAAAACAGCTTTAAGAGACAAAAATAGTGGACTAGGAGCGGTCGCTAATATAATGATGCCTTTTACTGGAGTACCATCAAGTATAGCAGGGCAGATGATTTCATACTCTCCTATCGGTCTAGTAAAGGGAATCGCTAAAGATATTAAGGTACTAGCAAATAGTGTATCGGCAGATATGATACCAGATTTACAGCGCCAAGCATCACAAGAAATAGGTCGTGGTGTAATAGGGACTGGGTTATTGAGTTTAGGCGCCTACCTAACTCTTAATGGACTAATGACTGGTCAGCCCAAAGACTCTGAAGAACAAAGACAGTGGGAACTTGAGGGTAAACAGGCTAATTCAGTATTCATAAATGGTAAATGGAGAAGCATAAACTCTATCGGACCAGAAGCGCTTGTGTTACTAGCAGGATCTAAATTCGCAGAAGGCAAGGATTTAGGAACCACTGGTGCTGCCATAGGTAAGGACTTTATGAGCCAGACATTCCTATCTGGTATTCAGCAACCACTAAACGCCATATCAGACCCAGTAAGATATGGCGGAACATATATATCTGGTCAGGTAGCATCGTTAATACCAAATATAATAAAAGACTCAGCTAAAGCACTTGACCCAACACAAAGAGAAACATATGTGTCTAAAGACTTAGGACAAACAACTGTTAATTCGGTCAAAGCTGGACTGCCGGGTCTTAGAAATACTTTGTTACCAAAACGAGATTCACTGGGGAATGAATTAAAACAAGAACCGACAAATATCAACGCCTTTGTTGATTTGTTTAATTCTAAAACACCCATAAGCAATAATGTAGTAGACGAACTATCAAGACTAAACCAGACAGAGTTTAGTGCTACTCCGAGCAAGCCAGCAAACTCTCAAACCATAAATGGCGAGAAGAGAACCCTGACACCACAGGAATTAGATAGCTTTGAGAAGAGAATAGGTGAGATAGCGTCTCCAAACCTAAACGCAGTAATTACTTCACCTGAATATGGTAAATTATCAGACGAGGCAAAGAAGAAGGTGATAGATAATGTGATGTCTGACGCTAAGACCCAAGCTAAAGTAGACTTATTTGGACAAGAACCTAAGAAAATAGCAGAGAAGACCGCTAAACTGAAAACCACTAAGGCAAAATCTGGTAGAAAGATAGCCACCTATAAGGGCAAGAAACTATCTATCAACACAGAAGTTACGAAACCTACCCTAAAATCAAAAGGTATTAAATTAAAGAATACAGGAATAACTAAAGGAACAGGAGGAAAAAGTGTATCAAGAGCCCCAGGTAAAGGAATCAGAACAGTTAAAAACAAAGAGTTATACGGATAAGGAGG
>Ga0209683_10000968_pt1 | contig 11096 bp, 8 predicted proteins | sample DOMMetBare2Fresh_FD_187474 | JGI IMG/M metagenome (GOLD analysis project Ga0209683, IMG submission 187474) | Wetland sediment microbial communities from St. Louis River estuary, USA, under dissolved organic matter induced mercury methylation -... | ecosystem: Environmental > Aquatic > Freshwater... | reverse complement strand
GCGCAAAGTTAAGGGTTGATGTGCAGAAAACAGGTTTGTAAATTTTCGATAATGGAAGAAAGATAAAGTTGACAAAAGTCAAACAGAATTACAGAATGATGAAAGCCTGCCTGTCGGCAGACAAGGATTGCGACGAAAGAGAAGTTCAATCAAGGAAAAAAAGTTGGTATCAAAAATTAAAACACCTTTTGCTTTTCGCCTACCCATTTAATAAGATCAGTGCAGCTTTTTATTTCATCATCGATCATGATATAGTAAGTTGGAACTTTTTCTCTCATCCATTTTTCAAGCACTTTTTGCTTTTTTTGTTCCAGCGCCATAGCTGATATGCGGCTGAAATCATCTTTCATATTCAGACGGTGAGGTTCGCTGCGGCTTTTATAATGAACAATGCGTACCCCTTTTTTTCCATTATCATCGAACACCACAGGCTGTGAAAATTCACCGGGCTTTAATTTATCAAGCATGGCCACAAGATCTTTATCGAGCAGATCAATGGTTACATAAGGACCGCCGTCACGACCAAGAAAATACGGACCGCTGAATTTCGCCTGTTTATCTTCTGTATAACGGGTGGCAGCAGCAGCAAAACTCATGAGGCCGCTTATGATCTTTGATCTTATTGTATCTGCTTTAGCCATTGCCGTTTTTACTTCTGCGTCGGTAACAAGGGGGATGCGAAGAATATGACGGATCACTGCTTCTTCACCGATACGCTGTTCCAATTGTATAAGATGATAACCAAATTCTGTTTTGACAGGGCCGATCATATCGCCTTCATTTTTCAAACGGAAACATGCGGCAAGAAAATTCGGGTCCCAGGTTTTGTCATTTCGGTTTACCTGGTATTGACCGCCTCTTTCTTTACTGCCCGGATCCTCTGAAAAACGTTGCGCCAGTTGCTCAAACGTAGCCAATTTCAATTCCACCTGTCTTTTATAATTGAGCAATTCATCCATCACAAATTTTTCGAGGTCACGATTGCCTTTGGGATAAATAACAATTTGTCCTATCTCCAATTCTGATTCAAAAAAGGGAAGACTGTCTTTTGGAATCTTATCATAGAATGCTTTTGCTTCAGAAGGAGTGATATGAACATTTTCAATAATTTTTCTTTGCATCGCTTCTGCCAGTTTTTGTTCTCTTACTGTTTCTCTTGCGTCTTCTTTTATCTGGTAAATAGATTTGCCGGCGATCTCTTCCAAAGCTTCTTGCGAACCATACCCGGTAATGTATTTGCGTATCCGCAGATCAAGATCGGCTTCAATTTCTTCTTCAGTTACAGGTAATGAATCTTTTTCTGCCTGAAGCATTAAAACTTTTGAGATCAATGCCTGCTCCATCAATACACATTGTGCATTATCAGGAACCTGGTTGCCATTTCTTATAGCATCGGCAATTGTATTTTGAATATCTGAATAAAGAATGATCCTGTCACCGACAATAGCAAGTATCTTATCTGCCACCACTTTTGCTGATTGACCTTGTGCAAAAGCTGTTGCTAAAATTGTAAAGAACAGGCTGAGTATAAATATTTTCTTCATAACCAGGATTTGAATCCCAAAAGTAAATTTGATTATCAGAGGAAGTAATGGAGTTAGGTTTATTAACAAAAGTTTGATGAGAGAAGCTGTGAGCTATTAGCAATGAGCTTTGGGCCTTTAAACTCGTAGCTCACAGCTCATGACTCATAGCTTTCCTATAATGTTCTCTTCACTTCTTCTTCCTCAAAAGCCTCTACCACATCACCCACTTTTATATCAGAGTAATTTTTGATCATTAAACCACATTCCATTCCTGCCTGCACATCTTTTACATCATCTTTAAATCGTTTTAAAGAAGCAAGCTCTGCACTGGAGCCCTCGCCGATCGGATAAATAACGATACCATCCCTGATAAGACGAACTTTAGAATCCCGTTTGATCTTTCCGTCACGAACATAGCAACCTGCTACGATCGTTTTATCAAACCTGAACACTTCTCTTATCTCTACATTGGCAACAATTTTTTCCTGTATCGTTGGTTCCAGCATACCTTCCATCGCCATCTTTATTTCATCAATTACTTTGTAAATGATGGAATACATTTTTATTTCTATCGCTTCGTTTTCTGCAAGTCTTGCCGCCTGTTGCGAAGGACGAACATTAAACCCAATAATGATCGCATCAGATGCATTGGCAAGTGTTACGTCACTTTCTGTTATCTGACCAACGCCTTTATGTATAACTCGTACAACAATTTCTTCTGTACTTAATTTCTGCAAGCTATCACTCAATGCTTCAACTGATCCATCCACGTCACCTTTAATGATCACATTCAGTTCTTTGAAATTACCAAGCGCCAAACGACGACCGATCTCATCAAGTGTAATGTGTTTTTTGGTACGAATACCTTGTTCACGAAGGATCTGTGCACGGCGATAAGCAACTTCTTTTGCTTCCGCTTCATCATCATACACCCTGAATTTTTCGCCGGCTTGTGGCGCCCCATTCAAACCAAGGATCAAAACAGGTGCTGAAGGTGGTGCTTCCTCCTTTTTCTTATTTCTTTCATTGAACATTGCTTTCACTCTTCCAAAATGCTGTCCACTTACTACAAGATCTCCACCTTTCAATGTTCCGTTTTGAACAAGAACGGTAGCAACATAACCACGGCCCTTATCCAATGTTGCTTCAATAATAGTTCCGCTGGCTTCACGTTCAGGATTTGCTTTTAAGTCGAGCAATTCTGCTTCCAGTAATATTTTTTCTAATAACTGATCTATATTCAAACCTTTCTTTGCAGAAATTTCCTGGCTCTGAAATTTACCGCCCCATTCTTCTACCAACAAATTCATTTGTGATAATTGCTCATATATTTTTTTAGAATTGGCGCCGTCTTTATCAATTTTATTTATTGCAAAGATCATTGGCACACCTGCTGCCTGCGCATGGCTGATCGCTTCTTTTGTTTGCGGCATTACTGCATCATCAGCTGCAATAACGATCACAGCAATATCAGTAACTTTTGCACCACGGGCACGCATCGCGGTAAATGCTTCGTGACCCGGTGTATCAAGAAAGGTAATTTCTTTTCCGTTTGGTAATTCAACCTGGTACGCACCGATGTGCTGTGTGATACCTCCTGCTTCACCAGCAACCACATTTGCTCTTCTTATATAATCAAGCAAGGATGTTTTACCATGGTCAACGTGACCCATGATAGTAACAATTGGCGAACGGGGTTGCAATTCTTCCTCATCATCGTCTTCATCATCCACATCTTCCATTTCCATCTGCTTTTCCATATCGATGAACTCAACATCAAATCCGAATTCACTTGCCACCAATTCTATTACTTCGGCATCGAGACGTTGGTTGATAGAAACCATGATGCCGAGACCCATACACTTACTGATAACTTCTGTAAAACTTACATCCATCAGGTTGGCCAGCTCACTTACACTTATGAACTCCGTTAACTGAAGCTTGTTACCCTCATCACCTTCACCTGCGGCTTCGGCCGCCTCTTCACGTTTGGCTTTGCGATACTTTGCTTTTAAACTTTTACCACGACCTCCTGCACCCGCAAGTTTAGCTTGCGTTTCCCTTATTTTTTCCTGTATTTCTTTTTCGTCAATTACTTTTTCTTCTCTTGTTGGCCTGTTATCTCTGCGAGCTATACCAGGACCAGTTCTTCCACCGCCTCCGGGTCCGCCCGGTCCTCTTCCACCACCTTGTCCCGGTCCACCAGGTCTTCCATCCCTTTTAAACCTATCTTCTCTTCTATCTTTATCCTTGATCGCATCTTCTCTTTTTACTTCTTTCTTTTCGATCGGGATACGTTTGCGTTTACGCTTCTCATCATGCTTTGGACGTGTATCGTTCTCAACAGGCAGATCAATTTTTCCAAGGATCTTGGGCCCTTCAAGTTTTTCCGCTTTAATATTTTCAATAACAGGCGGCGCTTCTTCTACCGGCTCTTCAGGAATTATTTCCTGTTTTATTTCCTCTATTGGTTGTTCAACTACTTCTTCTTTCTTTCCTTTCTTTTTCGCTGGTTTTTTCTCTTCTGTCTCTTCCTGTTTTACTTCTTTTTTCTTCGATTCTTTTTTTGGTCTTGTTGAAGAATCTATTGTCGAAAGGTCAATCTTATTGATAACTTTTGGCCTTTCAATTTCCGGTGCTTCTGCTTTTACAAGTTCTGGTTCCGAAGCAGCCGGCTCAACAACTACTGGTAGTGGCGGCGTTGGTGCTTCTTCTTTTGGCTCTTCTTTTTTTACCGGCTTTTTTTCTTCTTTGTCTTTTTTGAAAAGGATCTCTTCTTCGTCTTTCTTTTTTTTCAGGTCTGCTGCAACTCCTTTTGGCAGATCGATCAGATCACTTTTCAGCTTTGCCACCTTATCGCTCTGAAACTCTTGCTGCAGGGCACGGTACATGTCTTCTGTAAGCTTAGAGGTCGGCTTCAGATCATCTTTACTAAATCCTTTGCCTGTCAAAAAATCAACAAGGGTATCTTTTCCGATGTTGAATTCTTTGGCTGCAGCCATTAATCGCGGTGTTGCTATTTCTGCCATATAAATTTTTACCCTAAATCCGCCTAAGGCGGACTTTTAAATTATTCTGTTTCGTCTTTTCTTATCTTTTCCCAACACCCCTTTAGGGGCAGGGGTTACTCTTTCTGAAATTCTGCCTGTAATACTTTTCTTACTTCTTCAATTGTCTCTTTCTCCAGATCAGTGCGACGTTCTAATTCCGCTGCTGTCAGGTTCAATACACTTCTTCCTGTATCACAACCGATGCGTTTTAATTCATCGATCACCCATGTTTCTATCTCATCACTAAATTCATCAAGATCGATATCAAATTCCTCTACTTCTCCTTCATCATCACGATAAACATCCAATTCATAAGCTGTAAGCTCACTTGCCAGTTTAATGTTTACTCCACGACGACCGATCGCTAAAGAAACCTGGTCTGGTTTCAGATAAACATTTGCATGTTTATTATCCTGGTCAAGCTCCATGCTTGTGATCTTAGCAGGGGTCAATGCTCTTTGAATCAATAATTGTGTATTGTTTGTCCAGTTGATCACATCAATATTCTCATTCTTCAATTCACGAACAATACCATGAATGCGGCTTCCCTTCATGCCTACGCAAGCGCCAACGGGATCGATACGATCATCGAAAGATTCAACGGCTACTTTAGCTCTCTCTCCCGGGTCACGAACAATTTTCTTTATGACAATGAGACCGTCAAAAATCTCAGGTACTTCGATCTCGAGTAGTTTGGCAAGAAAGTCTGGCGAAGTTCTTGAAAGAATGATTACCGGAGTGTTATTTCTCATATCCACTTTCTTCACTACCGCACGGATAGATTCTCCTTTTTTGAAATAATCCTGTGGTATCTGCTCGCTTTTGGGAAGTATCAATTCATTTCCTTCTTCATCCAACAGTAAAATTTCTTTTTTCCAAACCTGGTAAACTTCAGCGCTGATGATCTCACCAATTCTTTCGCTGTATTTTTTTGCCAAAGAATTTTTCTTCAGATCGCTGATACGGCTTGCCAAAGTTTGCTTGGCAGCAAGAATTGCACGGCGGCCAAAATCATAAAGGTCGATCGGCTCAAACAATTCTTCACCCACTTCAAAGTCGGGTTCTATTTTCACTGCATCGCTATAGGCCACTTCAGCAAGCGGATCATTTACCTGGCCATCTTCCACAATGGTACGACGGCGCATAATTTCAAGGTCGCCTTTTTCTGCATTTACAATTACATCAAAATTTTCATCACTGCCGAATTTTTTGCGCAGCAAAGTTTTGAAAACGTCTTCTACCACTTTCATCATCGTGGGGCGGTCAATATTTTCTGCTTCCTTGAATTCCTGGAACGCATCTATCAGGTTAATACTTGACATAACTTTTGCTTTTTGCTTTTAGCCTTTAGCTATTAGCTCACAGCTAACAGCCAACAGCTTTCTTAAAATTTTATCTGAACCTTTGTTGTTTTAATTTCTTCTTTTAAAATAATATGTTGAACTATTGCTTTCTTTTTTCCCTTTCCTGTCTCTTCTTCCATCACTACCTCATTTTCCGAAACGCTTAAAAGCCTGCCTTCTTTTTTTATTCCACTCTTCAACAACACTTCCACCATACGGCCTATATTTTTTAAATATTGTCTTTCAAGTTTCAAAGGCTCATCCAGACCCGGCGATGAAACTTCAATTGAAAAATCCCCGTTTGGAAAAAGGTTCTCTTCCACCCATTTATAAAGAACCCTGTTTATTCTTGAAAGCTGATCGATGGTTGCACCCTGGTCAGCATCCACAAATACTTTGATGTTATTGGTCGGTTTTACACTTATTTCTACCAAAAAATAGCCCGGTATTTCCGCTAATAACTCATTTACCCTTGTTTCAACTGCCATTACCTGGTTTTCTGAATTCATAACCCTACTCCTTTGGCCTTTACCGGCCGGTACTGAAAATGAAGAAGGGAACGGATTCGTTCCCTTCTATCAATCATTGCCGTTGCAAATGTAACGGAAATACCGGTTATCAGCCAAATATTAAATCATAACAATTTTTACGGCACCACTAATTTGAATAAGGAATAAATTTGTGTCATGCTTTGGCGCTACCTCTTATTTGCTTTTTTAATTTATCTCGCTTACAGGTTTATATTTCATTTTGTAATCCCGATATATAAAACTACAAAGCAGGTAAAGAAACAATTCAGGGAAATGCATAGCCGGATGGAAGATCACTTGAATCAACAACAGGCTAATCAGCAAACTGCCACTACCCAACCAGAAAACAAAAAAACTCAGGCGGGAGATTATATTGACTTCGAGGAAGTGAAATAAAAAAAAGAACCTTATGGTTCTTTGTTAGTGGACCCTGTTGGGATCGAACCAACGACCCCCTGATTATGAGTCAGGTGCTCTAACCGTCTGAGCTAAGGGTCCTGATCCTTCGATTTCTCGGGATCAAAGAATCGCAAAAGTAAAAATAAATTCAGAAGAAATCCTCTTAACCTTTCATTAACCCAAAGAAAAAATATATTTGCGCCTCAACTTGAATTATGAAGAAACTATTTCTGCTTACGACTGGCTTTTGTTTTGTGTTCTTTTTGTCCGCCCAGGAAAACCCATCTACCTCAAAAAATAAGAAAAAAGACTGGAGTAAAGTAAAGCTTACCAACCGTGCCAATGATCATTTTATGCTTCAATACGGAATTACGAATTGGTCTGGCAAGCCTGATAGCATTAAGACCAAAGGCTTTTCACGCAGCTTTAATTTTTATATCATGATCGATATGCCGTTTAAAACCGATCCCCGGTTCAGTGTGGCAGCCGGACCAGGCATTGGAGTTGACAATATCTTTTTTGATAAAACAAATATTACCACCACCAATCACCTGAAGCCATTGGCATTTCAAAACGTTGCTGACACCAATCATTTTGACAAATACAAATTGGTAAATGCGTTTTTAGAATTGCCGGTGGAGTTGCGCTTTGTTTTAAATCCTGAGAATAGCGGTAAGAGTTTTAAAGTGGCCCTTGGCGCTAAAGTAGGTGTGCAGGTTTCATCACATATCAAAGGGAAAAGATGGGTAGATAAAAATGGAACTAATATTCCGGGGTTTGATGATAAATATGTTCAGAAAAATAAAGACAAATACTTCTTCAATGGTAATCGTCTTGTTGGTATGTTCCGTATAGGCTATGGCAATCTTTCACTTCATGCAACTTACCAGATCGGAAGTTTGATAAAAGACGGTCTTGGTCCGCAGGTAAAACCTTATACCATCGGCGTTACAATAAGTGGTCTCTGATAAAAAATAATTAATATATAAAAGCATCCGCCGTCAGCGGATGCTTTTATTTTTGCATTAATACAATTAGTTTTAAAGAATAATGCTTGACAAAAAAAATAGTATAGTAAACGAGGAAAAGGCGGTATTAGTGGGATTGATTCAAAAAGACCAGACTGAAACACAAGTACAGGAATATCTTGATGAACTTGCTTTTCTTGCCGAAACTGCCGGCGCTGTAACCGTAAAAAGATTTACGCAAAAGTTATTGCATCCGGATAGCAAAACTTTTGTTGGTAAGGGTAAGCTGGAGGAAATAAAAAATTATTGCCAGCAAAAAAATGTTCGTGTACTTATTTTCGATGATGAACTCAGTGGCTCACAGATCAACAATATTGAAAAAGCGACCGATATAAAAACAATTGATCGGAGCGATCTGATACTTGACATCTTTGCACGAAGAGCAAAAACCGCCCAGGCAAAAGCACAGGTTGAATTAGCACAATACCAATATATATTACCAAGACTGCGTGGTATGTGGAAACACCTTGAACGTCTCGGCGGTGGTATTGGCACAAGAGGCCCCGGTGAAACGGAAATTGAAACTGACCGTCGTATTGTCCGGGATAAAATTTCTTTGCTGAGAAAAAGATTAGCAGAAATAGATAAACAGGCATTTACCCAGCGAAAAGACCGTGCTGAGTTGATCCGTGTTGCGTTAGTGGGTTATACCAATGTGGGTAAATCAACCTTGATGACATTGCTGAGCAAGAGCGATGTATTTGCCGAGAATAAATTATTTGCTACGCTTGACACCACTACAAGAAAAGTTGTTTTTGAGACCACTCCATTTCTTTTAAGCGATACTGTTGGATTCATTCGAAAGCTGCCGCATCATCTCGTTGAAAGTTTTAAAAGCACATTGGATGAAGTAAGAGAAGCCGATATATTATTACATGTGGTGGATATTTCACACCCGGGTTATGAGGAACAGATGGGTGTGGTCAACAAAACATTGCAGGATATAAAAGCTTTTGACAAACCCATTCTTGTCATTTTTAATAAAATGGATCTGTATGAGAAGAATGTGTTTGACGAATGGCTGGATGAGAATGTAAAAAAAGAAATTCTTGAAGACCTGCGTGAACGTTGGGAAAGAGAAACTGAAGGAAATGCAGTTTTTATTTCCGCAATTGAAAAAAGAAATCTTGAACTTCTTAGAGATACCATTCTTAAAAAAGTGAGAGAAATATATAAGGTTCGTTATCCGTATAAAACTGAATTTCTTTTTTAAATTCAAAAGTCAAAACTAAAAAGTAAAAAGTGGTTTTAAGTTTTGACTTTAACCTTTTGAATTTTTCTTTATGAAATGGCATAAGGTTGCTGATAGTCTGGGTGAAATTGATTTTGCCAGGAACAATATTGCGGTAGCCAACCTGGATGGCAAAAATATTTGCCTGGGAAAATTTAACGATGCTGTCTTTGCATTTGCATATAAATGTCCGCATGCAGGTGGTATGCTTGCAGAAGGTTTTATAGATGCACTTGGAAATATCGTTTGTCCATTGCATCGATATAAATATAATATGGCAAATGGCCGGAATGTGAGTGGTGAAGGATATTACCTGAAACACTGGCCTGTGGAAATAAAAGAAGATGGTGTATTTGTAGGGGTAGAAGAAACCGGCGGGTTATTTGGATGGTTGAAATAGTTTTCTGTTTTTCACGAAACGATTTTTCTCTATATTTGCTGCCCCAAAAGGAATTCCTGCTTAGCTCAGTTGGTTAGAGCATCTGACTGTTAATCAGAGGGTCTCAGGTTCAAGTCCTGAAGCAGGAGCGGAAGTGAAGGCTGACATTTGTCGGCCTTTTTTATCAACTGGGGTTGAACGATGCCCCTAAAGAATTATTTCTAACCCCTGATCCGTTTTGTGCCCGGCAGCATGGTTGTTAAATCTCTCGTCATTACCTTCAAAATTGAAATCTTCACATATGAAATATTTCAAACTATTCGCTGTCCTGTTGTTGACTCTTTTTGCAAATGGTCAACAAACTTCCTTCAAAATACCATTTGAAAAATTTACACTGCCTAACGACTTGCAGGTGATCTTTCATATTGACAGATCTGATCCTGTAGTTGCCGTTTCATTAACGGCACATGTTGGTTCTGCCCGTGAAAAAGAAGGAAGAACAGGCTTTGCTCATTTATTTGAACACCTGCTTTTTCTCGAGTCAGAGAATCTTGGCAAGGGTGGATTGGATAAAATGAGTTCCCGGATTGGCGGCTCCGGTGCAAATGGTTCTACCAGTCGTGACCGGACAAATTATTTACAGACTGTTCCAAACGATGCATTGGAAAAAATGCTTTGGGCAGAAGCAGATAAGCTGGGCTGGTTCATCAATACCGTAACCGAACCTGTGTTGGCTAAAGAAAAACAAGTAGTGAAGAACGAAAAACGCCAGGGAGTGGATAATGTTCCTTATGGTCATAATTCTTATGTGATCGATAAAAATCTTTATCCAACTGATCATCCCTATAACTGGCAGGTGATCGGGTCTTTGGAAGATCTGCAAAATGCATCGCTGGATTATGTAAAAGAATTTTTCCGTCGTTGGTATGTGCCGAATAATGTGACGTTGGTAGTAGCTGGTGATTTCGATCCGGTACAGGCAAAAAAATGGGTGAACAAATATTTTGCAGAGATCAAACGCGGAGAAGAGGTGAATGATATACCAAAGAAAGCAGGACAGGTTCCGCAAACAATCAAACTTTATCATGAAGATAATTTTGCACGACTGCCACAATTAACAATGGCCTGGCCTACAGTTGAGCAGTATCATCCGGATTCTTATCCACTTGCTGTACTTGCACAATACCTTTCACAAGGAAAAAAAGCACCGTTGTACCAGGTGATCGTTGAAAATAAAAAACTGGCTTCAAACACCAACATGTTTCAACGTGAGTCAGAGCTAGCCGGTAATATGCAACTCAGTATTCGTGCATTTGCGGATAAAGATCTCGATGAAGTGATGGCTGCCGTGAATGAAGCATTTACCAAATTTGAAAAAGAGGGAATTGCTGTAAAAGATCTTGATCGGATCAAAGCAGGACAGGAAAGACAATTCTACAATTCATTGTCAAGTGTATTGGGTAAAGGCGCTGTGCTGGCGCAGTACAATATTTTTGCCGGCGATCCTGGTTTTGTTGAAAAAGACATTAAGAACATTCTTGCGGTCACACCGGCCGATGTAATGCGTGTCTATAATCAATACATCAAAGGAAAAAATTTTATAGCAACCA
>Ga0209683_10000967_pt1 | contig 11102 bp, 8 predicted proteins | sample DOMMetBare2Fresh_FD_187474 | JGI IMG/M metagenome (GOLD analysis project Ga0209683, IMG submission 187474) | Wetland sediment microbial communities from St. Louis River estuary, USA, under dissolved organic matter induced mercury methylation -... | ecosystem: Environmental > Aquatic > Freshwater... | reverse complement strand
GGAGGAGCCATCGGCGCGCCGGGCCGCGGCGCCGCCGCGGGCGCGCCCTGGGCCGGCCGCGCGGCGGGGGCCGGCGCGCCCGGCCGCGGGGCCGCCGCGCCCGGACCCGCGGCCCGCCCCTCCACGAGCTCCTTCACCTTGTTGATGAGCGCGCCGCTCTCGAACGGCTTCGCGATGTGACCGTCGGCGCGCGCCGCGCGGGCGCGGGCCTCGTCGAACGCCTCGAACGTCCCGGCCAGCAGGAGGACGGGGATGTGGCGCAGCCCGGGGTCCGCCTTCACGGCCTCGCAGACCTCGTAGCCGTTCTTCCGCGGCATCACCACGTCGGCCAGGATCACGTCGGGCTTGAGCTCGCGCGCCTTCGCGAGGGCGTCATCGCCGTTGTCGACGGCGGTGACGGCGAAGTCCTCGCCCGCGAACGTGATGCCCACGACCTTCTGGATCGTGATGGAGTCGTCCGCGAGGAGCAGGGTCTTGGGCATGGGGCGTCGGTCCCGGGAGGGGAAAGCTTCTTTGAGTAACCCCGCGCTTCCGCGAATGTCAAGATTTCCGGGGAATTCCGCGGGTTCCGCTCACGTCGTGCAGATCGCGTCCCAGGGCGGCCTCACCACCTCCGGGAGCCCGCTCTCCACGCCGATCACGCCGTCCGCCACGACGCCGACGCCCGCCCCGCCCGCGTCGAGCAGGAGCACGGCACGGCCGGGCCCGCCCGGCGTCGAGCCGTAGAGCACCGCCACGTCGAGGACGGGGTGGAGCGCGCGCCCGTGGTAGAGGAGCCCGACGTGCGACGGCGGCGCGAGCGGCACGCGCGCGACGCGGGGCCGCTCCAGCACCTGCACCGCGAGCGAGAGGGGCACGGCGTAGATCTGGTCGGCCCGCGCGAAGAGCAGCTCCAGCTCGGTCGAGGCGCCGAGATCGGCGACGGCGGCGGGGGGCTCCTCGGCCGGCTCGAGCGGCGCGAAGCCGAGCGATCCGACGGCGAGCTCGAGCGCCACCTCACCCCGCGTCACGACGGCGCCGGAGAACGGCGACGGCTGCGGCAGGAACGTGCGCGCGGGGAGCTGGAACCACTCCGCCGCGGCGACGTCGACGATGCCGTGGAGCGCCTCGACCCGCAGCGCGGCGCGCGGCGTCCCCTCGGTGAGGAGCGCGTACGGCGAAGGGCCGGCGGGGAGCCCGAGGACGGTGGAGAGGAACGCGGTCGGCACCGCCTCGCCGCGCGAGATCACCTCGCCGCCCTCCGCGGCGGAGACGATCTCGCGCACGTGCGAGAGGCGCACCGCGAAGCGCACTCCGCCCGACGAGAACAGCAGCGCCTTGCGCTCGGAGGGAAGGGAGGCCACGGACGGCATGATATACAAGGAGGCGCGATGGCCCACGCCGCCGTGCTCCTCGTCGACGACGAGCGCTTCGCGCGTACGGTGTACGCCGACTACCTCCGCGGCGCGGGCTACGACGTCGAGCTCGCGGAGGGCGCGGACCAGGCGCTCGTCCAGCTTGCCTACCGCCGCTACGACGTGCTCCTCACCGACGTGATCCTGCCCGGCTCGCGCGACGGCCTCGAGCTGCTCGACGCGGCCAAGGGCCTCGACCCGAACATCGGCGTCATCGTCATCACCGCCCTCGACAAGGTGGACCCCGCGGTCCGCGCGATGCGCGCGGGCGCGAGCGACTACCTCGTGAAGCCGGTGACGCCCGAGGCGCTCCAGCTCGCGGTGCAGCGCTGCCTGTCGACGCGGATCCTGCTCGCCGAGAACCAGGCGCTCCGCTCCCACCTCAAGCTCTTCGAGAACGGGCAGCGGCTCGCCTCGAACCTCGACCGGGATCGGCTCGTCCCCGCGGCCCTCGCCGCCGTGGCGGCCGAGCTGGGCGCGCCCTCGGCGGCCCTGCTCGAGCGCCTGCCCGACGGCACGTTCGTGCCCTCGGGAGCCCACGGCATGGAGTACGCCGAGGTGGCGCAGCTGCTCGAGGCGTGCCTGCCGGCGATCGAGGGGATCGACGCGTTCGGCGCGGCGGTGATCCCGGTCGCGCTCCCGGCGACGGGCCCCTGGCCCCGCGGCGCGCGGAGCGCGGCCTGCCTGCCCGTCGTCGACGAGGGGACCATCCTCGGCGCGGTGGCGGTCCCGCTCCAGGGCGACCCCGCGCCCGAGCCGGCCGAGCGGGCCGCGTTCCTGTGCCGGCACCTCGGCATCGCGCTCCACAACCTCGGCCGGCTGAAGCAGGTCGAGCACCTCGCCTACCTCGACGACCTCACCCACCTCTACAACGTCCGCTACCTCGAGCTGGCGCTCGAGCGCGAGGTGGTGAGCGGCAAGCCGTTCACCGTCCTGTTCATGGACCTCGACCGCTTCAAGCAGGTGAACGACCAGCACGGTCACCTCTCCGGCTCGAAGCTGCTCGTCGAGGTGGCCCGCGTCCTCCGCTCCTGCGTGCGGGACGAGGACGTGGTGGTCCGCTACGGCGGCGACGAGTACGTGGTGCTGCTCGTCGGGATCGACTCGGGCGGCGGGCTCAAGGTCGCGGAGCGCATCCGGCGCGCCATCGAGGACCACCGCTTCCTCTCGCGCGAGGGTCAGCGCGTCCGGATCACGGCGTCCATCGGCCTCGCGAGCCACCCGGAGCACGCGCAGGTGAAGTCGGAGATCCTCGAGCTCGCCGACCGGGCCATGTACCGCGGGAAGCGTTCGACCCGGAACGTGGTCTACATGGCCTCGAAGGACCTGCCGCCGATCCCTCCGGGCGAGCGCCAGCGGACGAGCTAGCGAGGCGACGGCTGCGGCGCGGCGCCGCGCCCTGAAAAAGCTGCGGGGCCAAGGAGCTGATCTCCCTGGCCCCGCTGACGACGACTGCCGGGTTCCGCCCGGTGAGAGCACGTAGTAGCGGCTGCCCTCGTCATCGGGAAGCGCGCCCGCTCTCGCGGAGGCGCTTGCCGTATGTAGAAGTGGTACCTGAAGCCCGATATCCGGTCAATGACTTAACGCGTCATCCAGGGGCGTCAAGCACCTAGTAATCCATGTCGTCCATCCCGCCCATGCCGCCGCCCGGGGCGGGAGCGGCCCCCTTCTTCCTCGGCTTCTCCGCGACCATCGCCTCGGTCGTGAGAAGGAGGCTCGCCACCGAGGCGGCGTTCTGGAGCGCGGTCCGGGACACCTTGGTGGGATCGATGACGCCCGCCTTCTCGAGGTCCTCGAACACCTCGGTCTGCGCGTTGAAGCCGTGGGCGCCCTGCCCCTCGAGGATCCGGGCCAGCACGACGGCTCCGTCCCAGCCGGCGTTCTCGGCGATCCGGCGGGCCGGCCACTCGAGCGCCTTGCGCACGATCTGCACGCCCGACCGCTGAGCCTCGTCGGCGACCTCGAGCCTCCCGAGCGCCCCGAGGGTGCGCAGGTACGCCACGCCCCCGCCCGGCACGATGCCTTCCTCGACCGCGGCGCGGGTGGCGTGGAGCGCGTCCTCGACCCGCGCCTTCTTCTCCTTCATCTCGGTCTCGGTCGCGGCGCCCACGTTGATGACCGCCACCCCGCCCACGAGCTTCGCGAGGCGCTCCTGGAGCTTCTCGCGGTCGTAGTCGCTGGTGGTCTCCTCGATCTGGGCGCGGATCTGCTTGATGCGGGCCTCGATGTCCTTCTTCTTGCCGTTGCCGTCCACGACGGTGGTGTTGTCCTTGTCGACGGTGAGCCGCTTGGCGCGGCCGAGACCCTCGAGCGTGAGCTGCTCGAGCTTGATGCCGAGCTCCTCGGACACGACGCTCCCGCCGGTGAGGACGGCGAGGTCCTTGAGCATCTCCTTGCGGCGGTCGCCGAACCCGGGCGCCTTGACGGCGCAGACGTGGAGCGTGCCGCGGAGCTTGTTCACCACGAGCGTCGCGAGCGCCTCGCCCTCGATCTCGTCCGCGACGATGAGCAGCGGCTTCCCGGAGCGGGCGACCTGCTCGAGGACCGGGATGAGGTCCGCCATCGCGGAGATCTTCTTCTCGGTGATGAGGATGTACGGATCCTCGAGCACCGCCTCCATGCGCTCGGGGTTGGTGACGAAGTAGGGCGACGCGTAGCCACGGTCGAACTGCATGCCCTCGACCACCTCGAGCGTGGTGTCGAGGCCCTTCGCCTCCTCGACCGTGATCACGCCCTCCTTGCCCACCTTCTCCATCGCCTCGGCGATGATGCCGCCGATGGTGGTGTCGCCGTTCGCGGAGATGGTGCCGACCTTCTCGATGTCCTCCTTGCCGCGGGTGGGCTTGGAGAGCTTCTTGAGCTCGGCGACCACGACCTCGACGGCGCTGTCGATGCCGCGCTTCAGGCCCATGGGGTCGTGCCCCGCGGCGACGAGCTTCAGCCCCTCCTCGTAGATGGAGCGGGCGAGGACGGTCGCGGTGGTGGTGCCGTCGCCGGCCTTGTCGGAGGTCTGGGAGGCGACCTCGCGGACCATCTGCGCGCCCATGTTCTCGAAGCGCGCCTCGAGCTCGATCTCCTTCGCGACGGTCACGCCGTCCTTGGTCACGGTCGGCGAGCCGAAGCTCTTCTCGATGACGACGTTGCGGCCCTTCGGGCCGAGCGTCACCGAGACGGCCTCGGCGAGGATCTGGACGCCGCGGAGGATGGCCTCGCGGGCGGGCTGGTGGAAGGCGATCTCCTTGGGGGGCATCGGGGCTCCTTTGCCGGATCGGCTCGTGGTGTCGGTAGGTTGGCCGGGCGCGGCGGTTGGCAGTCGGCCCGAGCGGGCGCTAACATAACCAGGGCCGGGGATCGGTCAAGCGGCCCGCTGGGCCCGGGCCTGTCGAGCCTCTGAGTGAAGCGAGCCCTTGGACTGGCGGCCGGCCGACGCGGGCCGCCGGCCCCCGCGCGGGAACCGGTGCTTGACCTCGGGCGGGTAGGCCGATAACGACCGCGCATGCGTCGGCCCGGCCGCGGACGGGGCGAGGAGGGCACCGATCCCGCCCTCGGGCTCGTGGAGTCCGCCGCGGACGCGTTCGAGGGCGGCCGGATCGAGGAGGCGCTCGAGCGGGCGGACGCCGCGCTCCACGCGTCGCCGCGCCACGTCCCCGCGCTCCACTACCGCGCGGCCGCCCTCGCCGAGCTCGATCGCCTCGAGGAGGCGCGCGAGGCCTACGACGACGCGGTCCGGGCGGGCAAGGACGATCCCGAGCTGCTCCTCGGCGCCGCCGACTTCCTCCTGAACCGGCTCGGACGCGACGGGGACGCGGAGCGCGAGGACCAGGAGCGCGGGCTCGAGCTCGCGGCGCGCGGCCGGAAGCTCGCGCGGAAGCGGGGCGAGGACGAGCTCGCCGGCGAGCTGGCCTGGCTCGAGGGCGTCGCCCTGAACCAGCTCGGCCGGAACGAGGAGGCGCTCGCCGCGCTCGAGGCGGCGGAGGAGGGGCTCCCGGGAGCGGTCGAGGTGCTCGTCGAGCGCGGCTTCGCGCTGTACGAGCTGTGCCGCTTCGACGAGGCGCTCGACGTGCTCCGCCGCGCGGTGAGGGCCGATCCCGAGGACCCGTGGGCGCAGCACACGCTCGGGCTCGTCCTCGAGCGGCGCGGCGACCCGGAGGAGGCGCGGCGCCGGTTCGCGCGGGCGCGCAAGCTCGCGCCGGACGAGTTCCCGAGGCCGGTGTCGCTCTCCCGCGAGGCGTTCGACCAGGTGGTGGAGGACGCGCTCGCGGCGCTGCCCGAGGGCGTGAGGCGGTACCTGTCGAACGTGCCGATCATGGTGGAGGACCTGCCCTCGCCCGAGGACCTGCGCGCGTCGGACCCGCCGCTGTCGCCGGCGATCCTCGGGCTCTTCCGCGGGGCGCCGTACGGGCAGAAGGCGTCGATGGATCCGTGGCAGCACTTCCCGTCGTCGATCGTCCTGTACCAGACCAACCTGGAGCGGTTCGCGCGGGACCGGGCCGAGCTGGTGCAGGAGATCGGCGTGACGCTCGTGCACGAGGTCGGGCACTTCCTCGGGCTGGACGAGGAGGAGCTCTGGGAGCGGGGGCTGGATTGAGCGGGGCGCGCCGGCGCGCGCGTGCTAGCCTCGGGGCATGGCGTCCTCCCGCGTCACCGTCACCCGAGAAGGGGGCCGCACGAGGGTCCGCATCGCGGCGCCGCGGAGCTGGACGATGATCGTCTTCCTCGTCTTCTGGACGATCGGATGGGCGGGAGGCGAGGTGGCCGCGTGGCGCACGCTGCTGTCGGGCGGGATCCGGCCCTCGGCGTACGGGTTCATCGGTGCCTGGCTCGTCATCTGGACGCTGGGAGGCGCCGGGGGGTTGGTGGGGCTGCTGTGGTCGTTCGCGGGGCACGATCTCGTGGCGGTGGACGGCGGGACGTTCACCCTCCGTCGCGCGGCGGGCCCGCTCGGACGGACCCAGCGCTTCCCGGTCGCGGAGGTCCGCGCGTTCCGCTACGTGCCCCCGGCGGCCGGCGACCGGCGGGCGCGGGCGATGCCGGGCCTGCTCGCCTTCGAGCACGGCGGGCGGACCGTCCAGTTCGGGATCTCCGTGGGCGCGGACGACGCGCGGAAGGTCCTCGACGCGCTTTCACCGGCGGTCTCGACGGCCGCTGCGACGTGACCGCGATCCGGCTACTCGCCCGAGATCAGGCGGAATAATTGACCCGATCGGGTCGATATCGGATGGTCGTCGGGAATGCGTCCGGTCATCGACTCGATGGAGCTCTGCCAGGTCCTCGCCGAGGCCGAGGACATCGCTGCGAGCGTCGGCCAGAAGCTCACCAGCGCCCATCAGCTGCTCGCCTTCTTCACCGTTCCGAACCGGGCGGAGATCCTGCTCCGCGAGCGCGGCGTGGACGAGGACCGGGTCCTCGGGGTGATGAGCGGCCGCCCGAAGGAGCCCGAGCCGATCGAGCGGGAGCTGCGCGAGCGCGCTCGCGAGGTCGCGGCCGGGCTGGGGGCCGAGGAGGTCGACTGCCTCCACCTGCTCATCGCGATGAGCCGCGTGCGCGCGAGCCTCGCCCACCAGCTGCTCGGGGCGTGCGGGCTCCAGCTCCCCACCCTCCGGAACGTGGCCCTCTCCTACTTCACGGCGCGGATGCCGCGGCGGCTGCGGGAGCTCCAGCCCGTGACGGTGCGGCCGCCCTCGCCTGGGCCGGCGCGCGCCCCCGCGCGCGACGCGCCCGAGGATGCGCTGGACGCGGACGCCGACGAGGCGTTCCGCGAGGAGTCATTTGAGGACGCGACGTCGACCGCGACCCCGACCTCGACCTCGACCTCAGGCCCGACCCCGACCCCGACCGCGCGCTCCTCACGCCTCCCCGCCCACGCCCTCGACCCGAAGCACTTCCCGTGGCTCGCCCAGCTCGGCCGGAACCTCAGCGAGCTCGCCGCGGCCGGGAAGCTCGACCCGCTCGTCGGGCGCGATCGCGAGGTCGACGAGGCGATCGACGTGCTCGGGAAGCGGCGCACCAACAACCCGCTCCTCGTCGGCGAGCCCGGCGTCGGCAAGACCGCCATCGTCGAGGGGATCGCCCAGCGGCTCCTGGCCGGGCCGTCGCGCGACCGCGTCGTCGTCGAGCTGGACATGGCGAGCGTCGTCGCCGGGACCCAGCTCCGCGGGTCGTTCTCCGAGAAGCTCCTCGGCATCAAGGAGGAGGTCCGCCGCGCGAGCGGCCGGGTGATCGTCTTCATCGACGAGGTCCACACCCTCGTCGGCGCGGGCTCCACCGGCGAGGGGCCTCAGGACGCGGCCAACGAGCTCAAGGCGGCGCTCGCGCGCGGCGAGTTCCCCTGCATCGGCGCGACCACCCACGACGAGTACCGCGCCCACATCGAGAAGGACGCCGCGCTCGAGCGCCGCTTCACGCCGGTGCTGGTGCGCGAGCCGTCCGTCGCCGACACGGTCGCGATCCTGCGCGGGCTCGCCCCGCGCTACGAGCGGCACCACGCGGTCCGCTACGCGCCGGAGGCGCTCGACGCGGCGGCCGCCCTCACCGCGCGGCACGTCACCGATCGCTTCCTGCCCGACAAGGCGGTCGCCGCCCTGGACCTCGCCGGCTCGCGGGCGCGCCGGGCCGGGCAGGCGGAGGTCGGGCCCGACGACGTGGCCCGCACCGTCGCCAAGATGGCGGGCATCCCGGAGGCGCGCCTGCTCGCGAGCGATCGGGAGCGGATCCTCGGCCTCGAGCGCGCCCTGAAGGCGCGGGTGGTCGGCCACGCGGACGCCGTCGCGCGGGTCGGCGCGGTGCTGAAGCGGAACTTCGCCGGGTTCTCCTCGCGCCGGCCGATGGGCTCCTTCCTGCTGCTCGGCCCGACCGGCGTCGGCAAGACCGAGCTGGCCCGCGCCCTCGCCGACGCGCTCCACGGATCGCGCGACGCGCTCGTCCAGCTCGACATGAGCGAGTGCGCCGAGCCGACCGGCGTCGCGCGCCTGGTGGGCGCGGCGCCCGGCTACGTCGGCTACGGCGAGGGCGGGCAGCTCACCGACCCGGTCCGGCGGCGGCCGTCCTGCGTGGTGGTGCTGGACGAGATCGAGAAGGCCCACCGCGACGTGCAGATGCTCCTCCTCCAGGTGCTCGAGGAGGGGCGGCTCACCGACGGCCGCGGGCGGCAGGTGGACTTCTCGAACACGGTCGTGATCCTGACCTCGAACCTCGGCGCGGCGGAGGCGACGCGGGCGTCCCCCGGCGCGATGGGCTTCGGCGCCGCCGAGCGCGCCGCGCCGCGGGAGGTGCGCGCCCTCGACGCCGCCCGCGCCGCCGTCCCGCCCGAGCTGTGGAACCGGCTCGACGAGCGGCTCGTGCTCGGGGCGCTCTCGCGCGAGGACGTGGCGCGCGTCGCCCGCCTGCTGCTCGAGGACTCGTCGCGGCGCCTCGAGGCGGAGCGGAAGGTGCGCTTCGAGGCGAGCGACGCGGCGGTGGCCTTCCTCCTCGATCACGGCGGGTACGACGCCGCCCTCGGCGCGCGGCCCATGCGCGGCGCGGTGCAACGGCTCGTCGAGGGGCCGCTCGCGGAGCGGATCCTCACGGGCGCGGTCGGTCCCGGCGACGTGGTGGCGGTGGACGCGGGGCCCGACGGGCTGGCCTTCGCGCCGGCCCCGGCCGCCCGGGCGTAGCGCCGCCGGGCGCCGCCCCATGACGGCGCGCAGGAGCGCCACCAGGCCGCTCGCCGCCTCGGGCGGCTGGGCCACCGGGAAGATCGCCCCGTCGAGCAGCCGGGCCGCCTGGAGCTGCGCCGGCCCGAGCGCCTCGAAGCGGGCCGCCACCGAGAAGGGTCGGCCGGCGGCGCGGGCCGCGTCGCGGGCGGCCCGGGCCTGGGCGCGCACCGCCCGCTCCAGGGCGTCGTTTCGGAAGCGCCAGAACTCGCGGCCGAAGGGGAGGGCCGTGTGCCCCACCGCGCCCGAGGCGCTGGCCAGCGCCTCGCGGGCCAGCTGCAGGAAGTCGATGGGCTGGAACTGATCGCCGTACTCGCGCGAGAGCCGCCGGGCGAACTCGCGCTGGCAGTCCGCGCAGAAGCCGGCGCCCAGCAGCCCCTGGGCCAGCGAGGCGTCGGGGGCGTCGAGCGCCACCCCGGCGTAGCCGGCCACCAGCGCCGCCTTGGCCGCCTCGGCGACGCGGGCCTGGTGGCGCGCCGAGGTGAGGCAGGCGCGCGGCGGTCCGCCCAGCCCGGCCGGCGATCCGTCGGCGGCGCGGCAGGCCTCCGGCTCCCCGGCCGCCCGCCCGGCCGGCAGCTCGGCCAGCGCCGAGGTGAGCAGCCCGGCCGGGAGCGGATCGCCCGCCGGGGCCACCAGCGGGCCGGCCGCCTGGACCGCCGCCACGCGCGCCGCCTCCTCGGCGAGCGCGCCGGCCTCGATCCGGTAGGGGGCGAAGGGCGAGTGATCGGCCATGGTTCGGGGGCCAGGCTACCAGAGCGGAGGGCCCGGGTGCGGCGGGGACGGCCGAGGTGCGCGGAGGTAGGTTTCTGGCGGTGACAAACTGACTCAACCCCTTGTGGCCTCGCCGGAATTTGAACTCCGGGCCCACTGGTGTACCCTGACCGTGGTCCTTTGCTCAGAGCGAAGGAGCCCGCGACCCAGCAACACCGGAGGCCTCTTCACATGGGCGACTTTTTCGGCGCGCTTGCCAAGGCGTATCACGACGGCGGACCCGGGATGCACTTCATCCTGATCGCGCTCGGGTTCACGCTGGCGGTCCTCATCGACCGCGTCATCGTCCTCTACTTCAGGGCCAACATCGACAAGGAGGCCTTCCTGAAGGGCCTCAAGCCGCTCATCTACTCGGGCGACCTCGACCGGGCCATCGCCTACTGCGCCCAGCAGAAGAAGACGCCGCTGGTCTCGGTCATCAAGGCCGGGCTCATCAACGTGCCCAAGGGCGAGGAGGACGTGCAGGCGGCCATGGACGAGGCCACCCTCCGCGAGTCGCCCCGCATCGAGCGGCGCACCGGCTACCTGGCCATGCTCGGCAACGTGGCCACCCTGCTCGGCCTGCTCGGCACCATCCTCGGCCTGATCCACGCCTTCGGCGCGGTGGCCAACGCCAACCCGGCCGACAAGGCGAGCATCCTGGCCTCCTCCATCTCCGAGGCCATGAACTGCACCGCCTTCGGCCTCTTCACCGGCATCATCGCGCTGGTCATGTACTCGGTGCTGCAGGGCCGCACCCAGACCATGGTGGACGACATCAGCGAGAGCTCGGTCTCGGTGCTCAACCTGGTGGTCTCCAACCGCGACAAGATGAAGATGCCGGCCACCGTGCCGGCGGCCGAGTAGCGCCCCCGCGGCGGACCCGAGAGACCAGGGAGAGGAGGGACCATGGGCGGCGGCGCGATGCCCGATCAGGGCGGCGGACACGGCAGGAAGAAGAAGGCGCTCGACGCGTCGATCAACGTCGTGCCGGCCATCGATCTCCTCTCCTGCTGCATCGCCTTCCTGCTCTTCACGGCGGTCTGGACCCAGATCTCGCGGCTCCAGGTGTCGCAGCTCGGCACCGGCGCGCCGCAGGATCCGGCGCTCCAGGAGGCCCAGAAGTCGCTGGCGGTGACGCTGGCGGTGGGGGAGCGCGGCCTGCTGCTGGTGGTGGGGGACGCCACCTTCGAGATCCCGTCGCTGGGGCGGAGCCCGGAGGGCGCCGTCACCCAGGACCTCAAGTCGCTGGCCGGACGCCTGAAGG
>Ga0209683_10000965_pt1 | contig 11107 bp, 9 predicted proteins | sample DOMMetBare2Fresh_FD_187474 | JGI IMG/M metagenome (GOLD analysis project Ga0209683, IMG submission 187474) | Wetland sediment microbial communities from St. Louis River estuary, USA, under dissolved organic matter induced mercury methylation -... | ecosystem: Environmental > Aquatic > Freshwater... | reverse complement strand
TTTACTTTGTCGCGGTCGCGTTTGCCGTTTTGTTGATCCGCGATATGTTTGTGGGTGAGCATGTCGAGACCGTTCCCTACAGCGATTTCAAGGCGCTGATCGAAAAAGGCGAAGTCAAGGACCTGGTGGTCGGGCCGACACGGATCACTGGCACCTACGCCACCTCCTTGCCGAATGCGCAAGAGAAGCATTTCTCCACAATTAGGGTCGATGCGCAGATTGCCGATGAGCTGACGCGACGCGGCATCAAGTTTTCGGGGCAGCCCGAGCCGGGATTGTTTCAAAGCTTGCTGTCGTGGCTGCTGCCGACCGCCGTTTTCGTCCTCTTATGGATGTTCCTGTTGCGGCCGATGGCGTCCGGCCAAGGTGGCCTGATGAGCATCGGCCGCAGCCGCGCCAAGGTCTACGCGGAAAAGGGGATCAAGGTCACGTTCGCCGACGTAGCCGGCGTCGACGAGGCCAAGCAGGAGCTGGCGGAGGTCGTCGGCTTTCTTAAGGACCCGCGGATCTACGGCAGGCTTGGCGCCCGTATTCCCAAGGGCGTCCTGCTCGTCGGCCCTCCTGGAACCGGCAAGACACTGCTCGCGCGGGCGGTCGCCGGCGAAGCTGCAGTGCCGTTCTTTTCGATCACCGGCTCTGAATTTGTCGAGATGTTTGTCGGCGTTGGGGCCGCGCGCGTGCGCGATCTGTTTGAGCAGGCGCGTGCTCAAGCACCCGCAATCGTGTTCATCGACGAGCTTGATGCATTGGGCCGCGCGCGTGGAATTGACGTTCCCGGGGGCGGGCACGATGAGAAAGAGCAGACCCTCAATCAGCTGTTGGCTGAAATGGATGGATTTGATCCCGGTGTTGGGATCGTCGTTCTCGCTGCAACAAATCGCCCCGAGATTCTTGATCCCGCTCTGCTGCGCGCCGGACGATTTGATCGTCAGGTTCTTGTCGATCGACCCGATCGCAAGGGCCGCGCCGACATCCTTCGCGTCCACCTGATAAAGATCAGCACAGCGCCTGATCTCGACATTGATGCAGTCGCGGCCCTTACCCCAGGATTCACCGGCGCCGACCTTGCGAATCTCGTCAACGAAGCAGCTCTCGTCGCCACCCGCCGGGGCGCTGATGCGACAACGCTCGACGACTTCACGCAGGCGATCGAGCGCATTGTCGCCGGGCTCGAAAAGAAGAGTCGCATCCTCAGCCCGCACGAGCGCAACACCGTCGCCTACCACGAGATGGGCCACGCTCTCGTCGCCATGGCGCTTCCGCGCACCGATCCGGTACAGAAAGTCTCGATCATCCCTCGGGGCATCGCGGCGCTCGGCTACACCCTTCAGCGACCTACGGAGGACCGGTTCTTGATGAGCCGTTCGGAACTGGCCAACCGAATGGCCGTACTGCTCGGCGGTCGGGCAGCCGAAAGTCTCGCCTTCGAGGAAGTGTCGACCGGAGCCGCTGACGACCTCGCCAGAGCCACGGACATCGCCCGCAACATGGTAGTCCGCTTCGGGATGACGCCCGAGCTCGGGCAAGTGGCCTACGAGCCGGACACAGGGAGTTTCCTCATGGGCCAGATCCCGATGTGGCGTCCGCGAACCTATGGCGACGGCACCGCGGAGGCCATTGATCATGCCGTCAAGAATTTGATCGATGTGGCCTTCCAGGCGGCCCGCGGCATCTTGGAACGGAACAGGCCGATCCTGGATGCGAGCGCCCGTGAGCTGTTGGAACGCGAGACGCTAGGGCCCGATGACCTTGTCAGGCTTACGACGGGCTTGGAGCGCGACGTTGCCAAGAAGCACGCCGTTGCTGCGATCTAGAGGGGGGCGCGATGGATCGGCCGCTACTCAAGCTCCTGAGCGTACTGATCCGGCGGGGAACGCTCCAAGTTACAACCGCGCGAGGCCGAACATTTACGGTTGGTGATGGCACCGGCATGCGCATTGCTGTTCGGTTGACCAGCTCCGCAGCCCAGGTCGGACTCCTGCTTGATCCGGATTTGAGGCTTGGCGAAGCTTACATGGATGGGAGCCTGATTGTTGAACAGGGCTCAATCGCCGATCTGCTCTCGCTTGCTTTGGCGCAAGACTGCTCGGCCAAGCCGCGACGACGCTGGACGCGGCCGCGCTGGATGGCGAGATATCTTCAGCGGCGAATCAAACAATTCAACAGGCGCAATAGGTCACAGCGAAACGTTGCTCATCACTACGATCTGGATGAGCGCCTCTACTCACTCTTTCTCGACGCTGACCGGCAATATAGTTGCGGCTATTTCGAGGCTCCGGATCAGTCCCTCGATGACGCCCAGCTCGCCAAGAAGCGCCACCTCGCTGCCAAGCTGCTCGTTGGCCATGACAGCAACGTCCTTGATGTCGGTTCAGGCTGGGCTGGTCTCGCCCTCTATCTCGCTGAGATTTGCGGCGCGCTGGTGACGGGCGTCACTCTGTCTGAGGAACAGCTGGCACAGTCGCGCCGCCGCGCCGCAGAGAATGGGCTGGCTGACAGCGTGCAATTCCTTTTGCAGGACTATCGCGATGTGAGTGGGCAATTCGATCGGATCGTCTCGGTCGGCATGTTCGAGCATGTCGGCGTGGGTTTCTATAGCGCCTATTTTAGAAAGTGTGCGCATCTCCTCGCCGATGATGGCGTGTTCCTGCTTCATTCGATTGGACGTTCCGAGGGCGCCGGAATTACCAACCCTTGGATCGACAAGTATATCTTTCCCGGCGGTTACATTCCGGCGCTGTCCGAGGTTCTGCCGGCGATCGAACGTGCGGGTCTGCTCATCACTGACATTGAGATCCTGCGGCTCCACTATGCCGACACGCTCAAGGCGTGGCGGGAGCGCTTCCTCGTGCATCGCGAGGAAGCCGCGCAACTCTATGACAAGCGCTTCATACGGATGTGGGAGTTCTATCTAGCCGCTTCTGAAAGTGCGTTCCGACAACAGGCGATGATGGTCTTTCAAATCCAGATGACGAAGCGCCAGGACGTCGTGCCAGTCACTCGGGACTACATTGCGCGGGAAGAGGCGCGCTTGCGCAACCTCGAGCGTGGCTTCCAGACGCCGTTCAGGCTTGCTGGCGAATAGAGCGGATGGAGGGACGAACGATGCAGAATTCCCGGCTTGGTAAGACCTTCGTGATGGCCACGGTCGTCATCGTAACATTGTGCGCATCCATCACCAGCTGGAGTGACGGGGCGACGGCGACCGAGGATACCGAGTACAAGACCGTCGATTGGGTGGCTGTCTATCTCGGTGTTGTCCCGACCGAAATCGTCAAAGGTCATCCGCGGGGACATCCCGAGCAGACAATGCACAGCGGGGTGCCGATTGGACCGCACCAGTATCATGTGCTCGCCGCTATTTTTGATAGCGCCAGTGGCGCCCGTATCTCGGATGCCACCGTGACGGCCCAGATCTCCGGCCTCGGGCTTTCAGGGGCAAGACAAAAGCTAGAGCCCATGGAAATCTCCGGCACGATTACGTATGGCGGATACTTCAATCTGCCGGGACGCGATCTCTATACGGTACGGCTCACCATCGAGCGCCCGGGAGTTGCGCGGGCCGTTGTCGTCGATTTCAGATACGACCATCGCCGATGATGCCCATGTCCAGGCTTCTCCGCATTCCGCTTGAGAGCCCTCGATCCGTGTTGAGGGCGGTGCGATTGGTGATCGGAATTGACTTGTTAAAGGCCAAGAAAGTCCTCGGCATGGCGACGGCTGACTACCCACATCTGACGTTGCTCCCGACGGTCATGAATCTGGTGTGGGTGACAATCGGCAACATGATCGGTGGCGTAACGGTGGGCGCTACCTATTGGTTCATCTACTTGCGAAAACGGGGAGCGGACCAATGAGAGATGCCGTCTTCACCGCGCAATCGCTCACCAAGACCTACACGTCGGGAGAGGTGGCCGTGCACGCGCTGCGTGGCCTGGACCTCGAAGTCTGGGCCGGCGAAGTGGTGGTGCTGCTCGGTCCGTCGGGAAGCGGGAAGTCGACACTTCTCAACATCCTGGGCGGGCTCGACCATGCCACCAGCGGCCACTTGTTCTTCAAGGAGCTCGAACTGACCGGTCTCGACGACAGCGGCCTCACCAACTACCGCCGCAGGCATGTCGGATTCGTCTTTCAATTCTACAATCTGATCCCGAGCCTGACTGCCTATGAAAACGTGGCGGTCGTCACCGAAATTTCCGACCAGCCCATGCGACCCGACGAGGCGCTGAAGCTGGTTGGCCTCGGAGCCCGCATGAGCCATTTTCCAGCTCAGCTATCCGGCGGCGAACAGCAACGGGTGGCGATCGCGCGCGCGATCGCCAAGCGACCTGAAGTTTTGCTGTGCGACGAGCCGACCGGCTCGTTGGATTCGAAGACCGGAATTCAAGTGATCAACGCCCTGCTCGCCATCAACGCGCAGCTCGGAACGACGACGCTCATCATTACGCACAATGCGATCATCCAGGACGTGGCGGATCGCGTCCTGTTCTTCGCCGATGGTCAGATTTCCCGCGTGCACAAGAACGAGACGCGCCGCGCTGCCGCCGAGCTGAGTTGGTGACGCGATGCATGCCCTCGACATTAAGTTGTTTCGCGACCTGAAGCGACTTTGGGCCCAAGCACTTGCCATAGCGCTCGTCATTGGCGGTGGCGTGGCAACCCTCATACTGGCGGTCGGATCCTACCGGTCTCTCGATGAAACCCGCACGGCCTATTACGAACGCTATCGGTTTGCCGACGTCTTTGCCCAGGTCAGACGCGCGCCGAAGTCGCTGGTCGATCGAATTGCGGAAATCCCCGGCGTCGCCGCCGTTGACGCCCGCATTGCCAAACTGGCGCTGCTCGACATCCCGACTTTTCGCGAGCCGGCGACCGGGCAATTCGTTTCTCTGCCGGAGGGCAACCAGCCCACTCTCAACCAGCTCTATGTCCGCACCGGACGGCTGCCCGAGCCCGCCAGGCCCGAAGAGGTCGTCATCAGCGAAAGCTTTGCCAGCGCCCACGCATTCACGCCAGGCGCGCGGTTCTCGGCCATATTGAATGGCCGCAAACGCGAGCTCGTCGTCGTCGGCATCGCGCTTTCGCCCGAATTCATCTATGCGATCGGACCAGGCGACATCATGCCGGATAATCGTCGCTTCGGTATTATCTGGATGTCCGAAAGGGCGCTTGCCAGCGCCTACGACCTGGACGGCGCATTCTCTTCGATCAATCTTAAGCTGCTGCGAGCTGCGCCGGAACGCGAGGTGACCCTGCGCCTCGATGCACTGCTCGATCGCTATGGCGGCACGGCGGCGTACGGGCGAAAGGACCAGACGTCGCATGCATGGCTCGACCACGAGCTCGACATGCTCAACAACATGAGCCGTACCCTTCCCCCAATCTTCCTTCTGGTCGCGGCCTTCCTGGTCAATCTCACCCTCAGCCGGCTAGTCGCGCTCGAACGCGAGCAGATCGGGCTATTGAAAGCCCTCGGCTACGGCAATATCGCCGTTGCCTCGCATTACATAAAGTTCGTCATCGTGATCGTTCTAGGCGGCGTTGCCATCGGCAGCGCCGCCGGAACCTGGCTCGGCATCTCCGTCACCAGGTTGTTCGGCGATTTTTTTCGTTTCCCGTTTCTCGTCTTCGCGAAAAGTCCGGACCTCTACCTCGCGGCAGGCGCGCTCAGCCTGTTTGCTGCAATCGTGGGTGCCGTTCGTGCTCTCAGGGATGTCGTGACGGTAGCGCCAGCGGTTGCGATGCAACCCCCAGCTCCGGCGAGTTTTCGCCGTGTTCTGCCAGCATGGCTTAACATTGACCGCGTTCTGTCGCAGCCGATCGTCATGACGCTCCGCAATGTCGCACACCATCCGATCCGGGCGGCATTTGCGACGCTGGGCATGGCGCTCGCGACCGCGATACTTGTCGTGTCGCTCTTCACCAGGGGTACCATGGAGGAACTGATCGACGTTACGTATTTCATGGCCGACCGGCAGGACGCCACTGTGAGCTTCATCGAGAAGCGCTCGCAGACTCTGGTCCACCAAGTGGCTCGTTTGCCGGGCGTTCTAGCAGTGGAGCCCTATCGCGAGACGCGCGTCAGGATCCGAAATGGACATGTCGAGCGCCGAATCATGATCAGCGGCCGACCGCGCGATGCCGATCTCAGCAGAATAATAGATGTTGACCTGCGCCCTGTGGTGCTGCCCGAGACCGGTCTGGCAATCTCGGATATGCTGGCGAAAATCCTGGGCGTCCGGGTGGGCGACTTCGTCGAAGTCGACCTGCTGGAAGGACAGCGCAGAACCGTAACTCTGCCCATCACTGCGCGCGTCGAAGATTATTTCGGCCTTAGAGGCATGATGGATGCCGGAGCACTGGCGCGACTGATGCGGGAGGATTCGACAATCAACAGTGTACATGTGAGCCTCGATCCGAACAGACTCGATCTCCTTTACGATACAATCAAGCGTCTGCCGACCGTCAGCGGCATGGCATTGCAGCGCGTCTCGCTCGCGAACTTTCGGCAGGCCGTGGCTTTGCTGATAACCACGATGGCAGGCATTTATACTGGGCTCGCCGCCATCATTGCGTTCGGCGTCGTTTACAACAGCGCACGGATTTCGCTGTCGGAGCGGGCGCGTGAGTTGGCCAGTCTGCGCGTCCTCGGTTTCACCCGGGGCGAGGTGCTGCGCATCCTGCTCCTGGAGCTCGCCGTGCTCACGTTGATCGCGCAGCCGCCGGGCTGGGCCTTCGGATACGGTCTCGCCTGGATCATGCAAACAAACCTGGCCGGTGAGTTGATGCGCGTTCGGCTGGTCGTCGAGCCTTCCACCTATGTCCTTGCCAGCGCGATCGTGGTCGTTGCGGCGGTCTTTTCCGCAGCCGTCGTTCGTACCCGAGTTAATCGGCTGGACCTTGTGACTGTCCTCAAGACGAGAGACTGAGTTATGCGCACGATCTGGGTGAAGCAAGCAGGATGGGCTCTTGTTCTGGGGCTGGGTCTGGCCGGTCTTGTGTGGTTTGCATGGCCACGACCAGTCGCTGTGGATACCGCGCTCGTGACCAAAGGGCCGATGGAGGTCACGGTCGACGACGAGGCCAAGACGCGCATCCGCCACATCTTTACGGTTTCCGCACCCATTGCCGGAAGGGTTTTGAGAATTTCCAATCCCTCTGGGAGCCCTGGGCTCTCCATTCACGTTGGGGATCAGGTCATTGCCGATGAGACCGTCGTGGCTGTCATGCAGCCCACCACGCCTAGCTTTATCGACATGCGTTCGCGCGAGGAGCTGCAGTCGCAGCTCGCCGCCGCTGAGGCAGCCGTCAAGCTGGCGGAAGCTGAAGTGCGACGGATCGAGGCCGCGCTCGATTTTGCCCGATCCGAACTTCGGCGTGCCGAGCAACTCGCCCGGACCGACGCCATTTCCGCCAAGGCGCTGGATAGGGCAAGGTTCGACGTCGCAACAAGCGAGGCGGCGCTGGCAAGCGCCCAAGCGCAGCTGCAAGTGCGACGCAACGAACGTGGCACTGTGGCCGCGAGGCTTATCGATCCCACCAGCGTCCCGCCTCCGTCCAATCCTGCGTGCTGCATTCAGCTCCGCGCCCCGGTGACGGGCCGAATCCTGAAAATTACACAGGACAGTGAGGCCGTCGTGCCGGCCGGCGCGCCGCTGGTCGAAATCGGCGATCCCGTTGACCTTGAAGTGATCGCCGACCTGCTGTCCACCGAGGCCGTACAGATCAAATCCGGCGCGACGGTACGCATCGACGGCTGGGGTGGCTCGGCGATCCAAGGCCGCGTCACGCGCGTCGATCCGGCTGGCTTTCTCAAAGTGTCTGCCCTCGGGATCGAGGAACAGCGTGTCCGCACGACGATTGATTTTGTCGACCCCCCGCAAACGTGGTCCTCGCTCGGACACGATTATCGCGTGATCGTGCATGTTACGATTTGGAATGCGCAAGACGCCCTGCGGGTGCCCGTAGGCGCATTGTTTCGAAGAGGGGAGGACTGGGCCGTCTTCTCCGTCAGGGACGGGCGTGCGCGCACCACCCTAGTCAAGATTGGCCATCGGAATAGCCGTACGGCCGAAGTCTTGTCCGGTCTTTCAGAACAAGATCGGGTCGTGCTCCATCCCAGCGATCGAATAAAGGACGGAGTGACTGTGTCCGAGCGAGAGAGTCAGTGAATTTTGTAGTGCGTCAGTGACCTCCCGGATCCTGGTCGGCGATTTCAATTCCTCGGTGCTGTGTCGCCGAGACACGGTTCGAAGTCGCACCGGTTAGACAACCCACCATCTGCAAACTTGCACGATGACAGAATCACCCATGATGGGCGAGTGGAACCAAGAGGCCCCGGCAAATCTACATTGTTAGTTCCGGCTCGGCGGCACGCTCTTTCTTGTCCTCTGGAATCTCCGTCATCGTCGCCTCGGTCAGCAGCAGCACGCTCGCAACCGAGACCGCATTCTCGAGCGCAATGCGAACCACCTTGGTGGGATCGATGATGCCGGCCTGGATCAGATCGACATATTCCTTACGGCTGGCGTCGAAGCCCTCCGCGCCCTTGCCGCCCAGCATGCGCGCCACCACGACGCCGCCATCGACGGCTGAATTCTCCGCGATCTGGCGCGCCGGCGCCTCGAGCGCTCGCTTGAGGATCTGCACGCCGGTCTTGTCATCGCCTTCGCACTTCGCCTCCTCCTGCGCGACCGCCTCCACACAGCGCAGGAGCGCGAGCCCACCCCCCGGCACGATGCCTTCCGCAACGGCCGCCTTGGTGGCGCTGATCGCATCCTCGAGCGCTTCCTTGCGAGACTTCATCTCCGCTTCCGATGGCGCGCCCACGCGGATCACCGCCACGCCCCCCGAGAGCTTCGCCAGCCGTTCCTGCAGCTTCTCGCGATCGTAGTCGCTCGTCGCCTTCTCAATCTCCCGGCGGATCTGTTCGATCCGGCCGTCAATCTGCTTGCGATCCCCGCCGCCGCCGATGATGGTGGCATTGTCCTTGTCGACCACAACGCGCTTGGCGTTTCCGAGTTGCTCGATGGTGACGTTCTCGAGTTTCAAGCCGATGTCCTCAGAAACGACCTGCCCGCCCGTGAGCACCGCGATATCCTGCAGCATCGCCTTGCGCCGATCGCCGAAGCCGGGTGCCTTAACGGCGCAGCTGCGCAGCGTGCCGCGGATATGATTGACGATCAATGTGGCAAGCGCTTCGCCCTCGACGTCCTCGGCCACGACCAGCAGCGGTCGCCCGGCCTTTACGACCTGGTCGAGCAGCGGCAACAGGTCCTTGAGCGCGCTGATCTTGCGGTCGGAGATGAGGATCAAGGCCTCCTCGAGCACGGCCTCCATCTTTTCCGGGTTGGTGATGAAATAAGGAGACAGAAAGCCGCGATCGAACTGCATTCCTTCCACCACGTCGAGCGACGTCTCGGTCGTCTTGGATTCCTCGACCGTGATCACGCCCTCCCCGCCGACCTTGTCCATGGCGTCCGCCACGAGCTCTCCGATCGCCGCGTCGTTGTGCGCGGAGATCGCCGCCACCTGTGCTTTCTCGGTGCGTGTCGCCACCGGGCGGGACAAGCTGCGCAGCGTCTCGATCGCGCGCTTGGCGGCGCGATCCAGGCCGCGCTTGATGTCGATGGCGCTCGCGCCGGCGACCACGTTGCGTACGCCATCAGCGAACATTGCGTGCGCCAGGATGGTCGACGTGCTGGTGCCGTCGCCCACCATGTCGCCGGTCTTCTCGGCCGCCTGGCGCAGCATGCGCGCGCCGAGATTCTCTTCGGGATCCTTGAGGTCGAACTCCTTGGCGATGGTGACGCCGTCGTTGCACACGATGGGCGTGCCCCACTTCCTCTCGATCAGCACGGATTTCGACCGTGGGCCAAGGGTCACGCGGATCGCGTCGGCAAGCTGCGTCGCGCCGCGCAGAATCTTTTCCCGGGCAGCGGAGCGAAACAGGATCTGCTTGTGAGCCATGCGGACGACCTCGTGAGATTCATGCGATCCATCTCGGGATTCTACCCGGTGGGCGGCGGCTCTTCTTCATCGGCTGTCAAAAGATCGACAATATCGGCAACGACACCGCCGAGCGGATGGCCCTGCTTAGCGAGCACATCGCCGTCTCCCGCGCTCCACATGGCCGCCTGCTCGAGGTCATTCAATGTCGGCTTCAGCGCCAAGATTTCGATGATCATTGCATCATCCATCTCGCCCAGCACGCGTATGACGTCATCACGATCGACCATCAATCCTGCTGCTGCCTGCTGCTTGGACATGGCGTTCTCCATGCCATCTTCTTGCTCTCGCCCTGCGCTGTCGTGTTGATCTAGCTCAATTCGCACAGGCCCGCGCAACTGTCGATTGTCTGTTGACATTCCTCAATGACAGGCAAGTCAGCAGCCGTATTCCTCCTCGCATGACGGCACTTTGCGTGCCCGTGAATCGAAAGGAGACACACCATGGCCGAAGCAGTGACCAAGCTGCCCGTGAAGACTGAAGCGAAGGAAAGCGAGCGTTCGCCCGTCGATTGGCGCCCGTTCGACAACTTGCGCCGCGAAGTCGATCGCTTGTTCGAGGACTTCCACTTGCGGCTGCCGTTCAGCCGACGGCCCTTCGACATCGAGCCGTTCTGGCATGGCGAGATCAGCTGGGGCAAGGCGCCTGCTGTCGATCTCGTCGAGAAGGACAAGTCTTATGAGATCACCGCCGAGCTCCCGGGAATGGATGAGAGCAACATCACCGTGAGCTTCTCCGACGGCAAGCTCACGATCAAAGGCGAGAAAAAGGAGGAGAAGGAAGAGCAGAAGAAGGATTTCTACCTGTCGGAACGGCGCTACGGCAGCTTCCAACGTTCGTTCTACGTTCCCGAAGGCGTGGAGGCTGACAAGATCGAAGCGAGCTTTAAGAACGGCGTATTGACCGTGACGCTCCCCAAAACCGCTGAGGCGCAGAAAAAGCAGCGCCAGATCGCGGTGAAGAAGGGCTGACCCTGCAAGAGCGCATCCGGCGCGCGGGCGCCGGAGCGCTTCGCTCCTTCCACACGGCGGGAACAAGAATCGGGCTCCGGATCCCCTATGACACCATCAGCGGAACCTGGAGCCGATCCGCGACTTCC
>Ga0209683_10000964_pt1 | contig 11110 bp, 6 predicted proteins | sample DOMMetBare2Fresh_FD_187474 | JGI IMG/M metagenome (GOLD analysis project Ga0209683, IMG submission 187474) | Wetland sediment microbial communities from St. Louis River estuary, USA, under dissolved organic matter induced mercury methylation -... | ecosystem: Environmental > Aquatic > Freshwater... | reverse complement strand
CCCCATACCCCCCTCCCCCACGCACACGCACGCACCCGCGGACGGTGGGGAGGGGGAAGGAGCAAGGGAGGGCGAGGAGGACTCGACAGATGCAGTGAGCACGGGGCGCAAGACCAAGCGTAAACTGCCCGCTCTTCCCATATTCTTGTGGGCGGATTCATGTCACCAAACCAAGGTGCGCCCATTGGCGGGAATAGGGACCGTCATCGAATTCAAAACCAAGTACGGCGGCCGGTCGGAAAAGGCCAGCATGTCCAAGTTCCCCCTGGTGATGTCCCCGTGCTGTGGGCAGTACATGCGTTATCTGGCCGAAGACGCTGCACCCGAAGGCGGCCACGAGTGTCTGGCATGTTCCATAGAACGCAAGGCCCCCCGCACAACCCCCGTACAATGTGCATCGTGTGCCGCCGTCATCCCTTGCGGCGGTGGGGTTGGTGGTCTTGGCGGCTCCGCTGCCAAGACCACCAAGACGTCTATGCAGAGTGCGACGGCAGCCTCGTTGGCCGCGCTCACGGGGGAGAAAGGCAGCAACTTGATTTACGCCCGCCGGGTGGACGCCCGTCTCGCCATCGGCGCCTCTGATAACAAGGCCTTGTTCCAGCGCCACGTCGACAAACTCACGGCCGTCGTGGGAGGACCCCGTCGGTTCGGGACTGAGGACGCTTCCACGATCGCAGACAGACGGTTGCGTGTGGGAGAAGGACTGCCGGTCTCTCCCGTCGCCATTTCCGTGCTCGCCCTGGACGACTACACGACCATGTCCTTGCTGCCCGTCAACCTGTGCAACGAATGCGCCACACACACGGCTGTCCGCGACGGTGACTGGCCGGTCCTGCTGTCCGACGTCCATCGCAACGCCATCACCCGCAAATCAGATGCTGAGAAGCGCGCCCTCTTCTTTGGGAACCATCAGTTCTCGCGTCCGGATCCCGTATCGGCGAGCGCTTGGGTCATTGGAAAGTGAAATTAACGTAACTTGTTTTAATTGTGAATGGGGGTGTGGGCTGTAACGGCGACGCAGTCGCCGTTACAGTATGTGGAGTTTGGTGGCCATAGCTTCCATGTCTTGGATGCGCAGGGCGCGCTTCTTCTTGGTCACAAAGTAGAGGCCGGCGGTGACGAGGCTGGTGAAGAACATGATCAGGACGGACTTGCAGAAGAACTGCTTGGTCGAGGCGGACTGGGTCGGGCGCCTCTGTCCCTTGAAGATGTACGCCAGGGCGAAGTGCACGAACCCCGCCAGGAAGTTGGTGGCGAGGTGGGTGCCGACGGTCTGGACGAGGGCGGTCATGGCGAGGCTCTTGATGCCAGCGAACTGTCCGCTCAGCACCCCGTGCTGGCCGGAGAGGACGAGGGAGCCGAGGTGCCAGGCAAAGGTGCCGACGAACTTGATGATGGAGACCCCGGTGAGCCAGTCGAAGCCGAGGTGTGCCAGGTCCTTGACGAAGTGGGCCAGCGTGTCCTTCAGGAGCTGCACGATGACCGTCCGCGCGCCGGCTGCCGACAGATCCGGGACGTTGACGATCGAAGCCAGGGCAGCGTCCAGATGCATGCGAACCTCGGCGTCTGCAGACGGCTTCAGCTCGTCCCGGATGGTCTGGACGATCAGGTCAGAGGTCGGTTTGTCGGGGATGGAATCGACCGCAGTGCAGCTGCCCGCGACCATCCGGTACAGCTCCCCGCCGGCCACGCGGCAGGGGTCGTCGGACGGGGTGGCGCTGTCTATCGCCCCGATGCAGCGGTAGGCGTCGGCCCGCTTCTCGCCCTCGGTGCTGTAGGTGGCGTGGGGCGCGTTGCTTTGCGCGAACTGATCGGCGATGAAAGTCGGCCCCATCATGCGCACGGTCTCTGTGATGAGCTCGGTGGGCAGTTCGACGGCGCGCCCCTCGATGGTTTGGTAAACGGCGGCTTGCTGTGCCTGGGCCGCGCCGAATGCGATGGTGCTCGCGTCGCGCAGCTTGGCGAGCGCCGGATGCGAGTCGAGATCAGTGAACGTGCCGGCGGCGTTGAGGGCCTCGAGGGCTTGCTGGCGCACTTTGAGCTCCTCGATGGCGAGCTTCGCTTCAGCGTCCGAGTAGGCCTTCTGGGCAGTGACGTAAGCGGCGGCCAGCGCCTTGTCGTTGACGGCAGTCTCGACGACGCCTTTCACCCCGTCTAGCCTCTTGCTGTTGGCAGCAGCGCGCGCTTCGATGCCGCGGATGGCCGCGCTGACGTCCTTGCTGAGGTCGACCGGCATGTCCAGTCCGATCTCGCTGCGCTGGTCCATGAGGTACTCGACGAACACCTGGATCCCCATGATCACGGTGGACATGAGCATGTTGGGGAGACGGAACACGGACCCGAGAGTCTCGATCACGGCGGCCTTCCCGAGGCGTCCGTACTGTGCCCAGGTGGCGTCCCACGCGTGCTCCCTTCTGGCGAAGAGCTTGGTGGCAGCGGGGATGGCGCTGACGAAGAGGTCGCCGCTGATGTTGCCGAGGGCGTCCGCGAACACTTTGACGAAGCGTCCCAGCTCTGTGGGGAAAGAAACCGGGCCAGTGGGCAGCGCCACCGTCTTCAGGTCGCTGAAGAACTTGAGGGTCGCACTGGCGCGGCGGAGGTAATCGGTGTTGATCATCCCCCGTCCGCTTTCGATGACAGACTCTGTCGTGTAGACGAGTCCGGCGATGGTCTTGAGGTTCTCAACGAGTTTCTGAGGAACTGTGCCGCCAGTGGCAGCGGCGGCAGCGGCAGCGGCGCCGACGGGAAGATCCACGTTCTTGAACACGTCCAAGATGCCGCGGCCTAACTGGCTCAGCCTTGCGTATGCATAACGCTCCGTTGGGCCAGCTTGACTTTCCTTGTCATCGATGCCGCTGGCTTTGACGGATGCGGCGTCCGCGGCTCGTTTGAGGTCGGAAGCTTCGCTGCCAGCACTCAGACGAAGTCCGGTGGCAATGGCGGAGCCATTGCCACCACCACCACCACCACTGATTGCTGAAGCCAATGGCATGGTGGTGTCCAACTCCTCCAGCAGCGTCTTGGCAGCCGTCATGACAGAGCGCAAGTTGGCCATCGGAACGTAGTACCTGTAGATCATGCGCGCGGCCTTGCGGTCGTTCGGAGAGGTGACGGAGAGGAGGCGCGCCATCGCGGTCGTGTTGTACTTGGCGTTGGCGAGGCGGCACGTCTGCTGCATCTGGAACACGTACTTGCCGGCGCGGCGACGGCGGTGGCCAGCCTCGAATCCGAACCCGGCCATCACTTGGGTCGAGATCAGGCCAGCCGATCCCCAGCAGCACTTCAGGACGTCGGCGGCGCCCATGAGCTGCGAGGAGAGGCGATCTTCGATGTCTTCGTCGGGCATGCGAGATGCTGCCACCAAGTCCGCGGCCACTTCCTTGATGGACGCGGCGGCAGCGTCGATGGCCTCGCAAGCGTCCGCTTCTGCCTTGCCGAGGGGCCGCTTGGTGATGGACTCGGGGAGGGGACGGTACATCTCGAGGAGTTGGACGAGGTGGTCTGCGTCTGCAACCTCGCGGTCCATGGCATCGAGGGCGTCTGACGCGCTGGCGCTGAAGATGACGTTCTCTGCGACACGCGCGTCCGCTGCTCCCAGGATCCCCATCAGTCGGGGGAACACGCCAGAGAGGGCCTTGAATCCCTCGGTCACGCCCGACTTGAAGGCTGCCCATCGTCTGCCGATTGCACGACAGAACTCGGCTATCTTGGAGAGGCAGAGACTGCCCCACTCCCACACCTTCCCACCAAACTTGGCGATCGGCCCGCCGACGTACATCGCGAGCATGTCGTAGAGGTTCCCGAAGAGGGCGACGATGCGGGCGGGGAGGGAGGGGAGTTGCTCGACCAGGGCCGAGGCTGCCTTGGCCAACTTGTTCATGAGCTTGACGAATCCCTTGGACGACGCCGCGCGCAGCTGACTGAAGACCTCGAGTATCTGCTGTTGGACGGACTCGGTGAGGACGCTATCCATCACGCGGGGGATCGCCGAAGTCACGTTCATGGCGAACACGGTCATCCTGGTGGCTGCCTTGCAGAAGGCTTGAAGGAGGCGGCGGCCGCCGCCTCCTTCAACCTCACCCCCCTCGTCGATGTCGCCGACAGCGGCGAGGATGTCCATGGCGGTGTTGGAGATGGCCGCGAGAACGCTGCCGATGACCTTTCCGATGGTGGCCCCGAAGTTGAGGACGGCAGTGAGCAGTCCGCCGAGGAAGGAGGCGATGTCGCAGACGGCCCTCTTGGCGATGCCCCCGATGAGGTAGGCAGTGTCGCGGATGTACTCCCAGGACCACTTCAGCCAGCTCTTCGGGGGGTCAGTGGGCTGGTTGGGAGCGACTTGCGCCAGCTTGGCGGCGGCCATCAGCACGCCGTTGTACCGGTTGAGAGTGGCCACCGGCACCATGTTCGGCGGGATGGCGTCGACGACGTCCCGGAGGACGACGACGGCCTGCTCAGGGGTGATGCGCCCGGCGTTAAGGTCGGCTACCACTGCGTCGGTCTTGTCCTCGAGTTTGAGGATCTCGATGACCATGGCAGGGGACAAGAGTGCAGTCGATTGCTCGGGATCGGTGGGATCGGGCAATGTAGTCGGGAGAACGGCGATTGGGGCAGCCAGGGACACAGCTTGCTGCAAAGCCGTGCGCGCAGTGTTGATGTGTGTTTCATCTCCTTCCCCGTCCCCGTCCCCTGCTGTTCCCACAGAAGGGGAACCACCCTTGCGCATGCCGGTTGCGACCGCTCCCACGGGCGCAACGCCATTGAGGAGGGAAACGAACGCATCGAATGAGGGCGGGGGGATCGCCGAAGTTGAGGTGGTGGTCGCCTCAACTTCGGCGATGCAGGCGTCACTGCAGAAGACGCGGAAGCTGTCTCCGTTGGCCACGCGCCAGCGTCCCTCGAACGTCTGGGACTTGCACCGGGGGTTGGCACAGAAGGCAGACACCTTCTGGTTGGACAGCTTCTCCAGCTGCAAACGGTGATCGTGTCGGGCGATCCGAGCTCCTTCATCGGTCTGCAAGACCGCCAGAAGGTAGTTGATTGGTTGTTTATCCTCTGTCATGTCGGTGGGTGTTGGTTGTTTGATTATGCCTGTATGGCGATAGTCTTGTGTCTATTTTTTCGATTTGTTTTGGTCGCGAGGAAAATCACTTGAGCGAGACGATCATGTAGAACGCGACCCAGGCCACCCCATCGACGACCCGTTCGTAGTGATGGGCGACTATTTGAATGATGTTGGACGCCGCGTTGAAGTGGGTTTCGAGCTCGGCCAGCTTTGTGTCGGACAGTTCCCACAGCGAAACGAAGATGCCGACCGTGTCGCCTCGGTAAAACAGAGGGAGCTGTTGGCGCTTGTGCGCTTTGATGCGCTCAACGAACCCGTCCACGGCCACCTTGCGCTCTTCAAACGCTGGCGTGTCGACCGCGGGAGGGGCCGGTTGGATAATCGGCAGTTCGAAGCGCTCCAGGTGTTGCATTATCTGCTCTTCTTCTCTGGTCGGGGCGACGGATGCGACGGCCCACCCTTGGCACACTGAGTACATCCGATGATCGAGTCCCAACGTCATCCCCCTCTGGCGCCATGCGACCGGATCATCTGTGCGGTCCTCCAGCGACCCGGTGGGCGTGATGAACGTGACCTGTGGAACCTCCCACGGTATCCACTGGCCCGCGGTCGCTCTGCAGTCACGGGTGAACAGTAAGGTATCGTGCACTACGGAGGCGAGCGTGAATTGATAGAACTCCGAGCCACTCTGGCTGTCTTCGTACTCGATCTGCGCGGCACTCCGGATGCCAGTGAGCGCGAACGGCTCGCGGGCGAGCAGTCGGGCCAGCGCAGACGCCTCACAAGGCTCGCCTGAGCGCACAAACTGGCCCATCCGGGTGGTTCCTTCCCCCATCACCACACTCATCGCATCCAAGCACGGGATGATCTTGTGATCGAGTAGTCCGTCAGAGAGACGCTGCACCAGTATGCCATCTACCACCGTGCGCTTCCCCAACATCTTGATGAACCGGGTGATGGGTATCAAATCACAACAATCATGCGCCCCGTACTGCGGCGGCTGCGCCGCCGCAGTACCCCCACCCCCACCCCCGCTGGCAGCGGTAGAGGTGGAAGTAGAGGTGGGCTTGGCGGCTGTGTAGCCGAGAACAGACTTGTAGGCTACAGTGCAGATGTATCTCGCCCGGATGTGTTGGAGATATTGCATCAGCGGACTCTCCCAGGTGTTCTGCAGGAGCCAAGCGAGGACCATGGCGGCAGTGAATGAGAAGTCCTCACAATCCCCACACATGGTCATGGCCACGTTGCGGAAGAACTCCTCGCCCCTGATCAGATGACTGCCGTCCCGCGAGATCACCTCGTCGAACAGATACGAGCACGCGGTGGGAATGAACATGGCGACGTCCATCAACACCGCCCCTCGTTCATCGTGGGACATCAGAAGGGGATCGTCTGACACGAACAGTTTGAGACGCTCGTCACGCCCTTCGATCAGCGGGAATTTCCTGGCCAACGCAGCATCCAAGGCGCGGATGTAGTACTCTTCCGACCACTGCGGGATCTCAGTGGTCATCAGAAAGGCACAAGGGGGACGGACGACACTTCCCCCGCACGAGATGTACATGGGGATGCGCGACGACACGATGCCCGGCGATGTTGGACTCAATTCATACGAGGTGACGCTCGCCTTCTCGTCGTATCGCATCATGTCTTCGAACATGGGCGCCGATCCTGCTCCGGGTGATGTGTGTTGGAGCACTCGGGTGCGTCCCTTCCATTCCGCGCTTCTCTCCAACGTCGCAGGCTGGATGAACTGCACCCCATGCAGCAAGAGTTCAGCCGTCGATTCGGGAATCATCACATCGACGCTGCCTCGGACGCCTCTGGGGGCAGCCCCGCTGTCACGGAGATGCACTACCACAGCGCGCTCCCCGCGCGCGACAGCGTCCCTGAGGCCGACCAATGTGATGCCTACCCATCCGCAGGTGTGGTCACCCGACAAGCCGTCCGGACAACTGACCTCACAGAACACATGCAGACACAGTGAAGTGTCTGGACATACTTGATCTGGTCGATTGAGTGGCATGCGAACCGTGAAATCGATTGTGTTGGGGGCTGTGGCGGCTGCAGCCGCCACAGCCCCCAACACACCCCCCGCCCGTTCGACCAAACGAGTTTGGTACACATCAGACGCTACGATGTTCGGTGAGATGGAGTTGACGGACCGTTGGTCAGCCGTCATGTAAGCCAGAGCGTGCGCGTCATGCTCGCGGTTTGGGTCCAATGTCACATGGATGATCAACCGGACCTCCAAAATTGCCATATTTACGAGAGGGTGATGAGGGGGTGACGAGTTTGTGTTATATTAGTCTGATGTTGTTGAGAATGCTGGGTCGAAAGTGGCGGACAGGTAATCACAGTTTTCGTGGGAGAAACCCCACAAGGACATTGATTGTTGGTAAGCAGCCGGTCATAACACGCACAACACCGCAACTCATCATCCTCACACACACATACATGCAGCAGAATTTGATGCACGGCGATTACAACGGCGGACCTGAACATGGGGTGCAGCTCGGGTTCCCCATGGCGCGCGACGAAGTTCTCCCGGCGGGAGTCTATTACGATGACACCCACCACGGCGCCGCGGCTCTGGGGTTCGGCATCAGTGGGATCGAGTACTACGACACCGCTGCCCCCGAGCACGGTGAAACTCAGTTCGACTTTGGCAAGGTCGTCGGCGGGGCCACTCAGAGCCCCAACGCGGGCCTCATCGTAGACGTCACTTGCAAGCAGTGGAGCAACGACTGGCACACCCAGTACTACCCCGGAGTCGCCCTGTTCGCGCTCTGCGGTCTCCCAGACATCGCCGCCGGCGCCCCCGTGAACACCGCTCCGGGCATGCCCGGAACCACCCGCTCCGCGGTCCCAGCCACCACCGCAATGACCATCTTCCAAGTCAACTACTTCCTCTCCCACATGAGGGTGGAGGTGCAGCGCCAGATAGGCGCAGAGCGCAACTTGCGCGCCGCCAACGTCCCCTTCGCACCGTCCGGTGGCCGCAGGGCCCGTGCCGCAGTCGCTTCGCACATCGAAGAAGCCATGAAACTGAAAGAGCACGAGTGGCTGCCACCCGTCGCTGGTGCCACCCAGGGCGTCCCCGCGTCCGTTCTCGAGGCCTACAAGCGGTTCCCCAACCTCTGCTGGTGCAACCGAAACTACATCTCGAGGCACCTGAGCTTCCTCGGGATCATCAAGGCCGCGCTCCCATCGGACAGGGGGAACGTGGTGCGCGTCGCCACCACTGCGATCCACAACTCCGAGGTTCTCGGATACTGGCCCAACGCCAACCCCTTTGACTACGTCGGATTCGTCCTGACCACCACCGGCCGTCTCTTCGGCGACCGGTTCTCCCAGACCGGCGTGGCTGCTGAAACCTCGGTCCTGGTGCCGTGGTACTCCAGCTACAGCAAGGTCGCCCGCTTCGCCGACTTCCCGTTCAGAAAGACCGCCGACCCGGCCGCGGCGGCTCTCTGGTCGGCGTTGCCGAACAACGAGTACACCTACTGCATCGGGAGGCTCATCAGGAACGACGAGGCCGACTGGTTCAGCGACCCCGGCTCTCTGGCCGCCGCCGACAGCACCATGAGTCGAGACAACCGGGCTTACGCGTTTGTGGGCATCTCTCCCCTCACTGGCGAGCTGGTCCGCGACATCGCAGCCGATATGTCGCACAACAGCCCAGCTTCCCAAGCCATCAGTCTGTGCGGGTTCTCCGTGCCTCATTGAGCGCGCTTGTGTGCGCGCGGAGCGCGCACACAACCCATCCCTCACCCACACCCTCGCCCCCCGGTGATCTGGACAAACCAAACCTATCAACCAAATCCAACTCTATCATTTTAAATCACTCATTCACTCACTCGTAGACGACGCATCGTGTGGACTGGGTGGTTGTGATAGTGATGGTGGTGATGGTAACGATTACAGAGGGGGGGCAGTGAAGGGCGCGGAGGATGCGCATGAAAATCACAAGCATAATACTATCAACCTGACTCGTGTTGTTCAACACTCAGTTTCGCGACCAGACCACAAGAACAACCGCATACAATGCAATACCAGTGGGATGCCAATGCCGAGCAGAGGGGGCTCAGCGGTCAGTCAGCCAGCGACGGACAGGAGCTGCTGGATCAGATCTGCGCCACCATCGACACCATCGTTCAGCCGCAGAACGTCCTCCGCGAGTACGAGATGCGCGTGCAGCGACTGCCCACCGGCGCCAACCTGCACCCGATGCCCAACGGACACGCTGACTTGACAATCAACATCGGCGATCTGGTGCTCATGCCTTACAACGAAGGCGACCTCATGACTCCGGCACCCATGCCCGGCGCACCGAGGGTCGATCCCCTCAGGGATTACGTCAAATCGGCGTTCTCGGCGTTCAACGGGAAGCCCCTGCAGCTGACCCCCGCCGAGTACCGCGCCAGGTACAAGTTCCTGGGTCTCGCCCGGTCCCAGATCATCTTCGACCCCACCATCAAGCAGAAGCTGCTCGACGTCGCGGCATCCGGAGTGGTGAACTGGACCAACTACACCAAAGACACCGTTCAGCCCGGCGTGCCCATGACCTGGTCCGTGAACGCCATTCGGCCCGCCGGCGACCCCATCGAGCCCGTCCTCAAGCAGAACGCCAACCCCAGCCACATCGTCAAGGCCATCTTCGTCCCCGCCCTGCCCGTGATTCCGACCACAGTCGCTGTCCCTACCGGGGTGGTTGCCGATCCAAATGCCGCCTACACCGAAGGATACCGCATGGGAGTGACTTCTGCCCTCCTCTACACCACAAGCATCGTCGGCAAGAACGGAGGGAAGCCTGTCAAGCCCGGCGCCATCGGTCAGATCATCCTCGATTGAACGCGCGCACACGCGCGTTCAATCCCCCCCTGACCCCCCACCATCAACACAGACACATTAAACGAACAACGAAAGTTCAAGTTGTTTGAAAATCCATATAGAACAGCACGCGGATCATCCCTAACAGGGCGCCGAGAATGGAACCGGTGATCGTCCCTTGCCATGTGCAGGACGCTGAATCGATCAGCACCATCAGCGCGATGACATAAGATAGCAAGAAGATGCCCACTGTGCTCACATGGGGTGTGTTCATCTTCAACCCTATCACGGCCGTTATGAGCGTCATGTAGAAGGCGGTGAGTAGTTGAGCTTCCGCGCAGTATTGGAAATGGGATGGGGAGCAGGCCGCGTTGTCCAGTAACAACGCGAGTGAACTGTCGAACCAAAAGAACGTGCTGGACACGTAGTTCAGGAATGGGTCGTGATTGATCAGGGCATAAACCCAGACGGCGCTCCAGAGAGTGTGGGAATCCTGGGGCACAAACGTGTCCATCACGGACCCTATCAGAGCAATCACTCCCCGTGACGGACTGGCATCCACCAGCACCAACTGTGTGATGTTTGTGTTGTTTGTGGCGGTTGCGGCCGCAACCGCCACAAACACCAGCAGCAGTGAGAATTGGATGGGGGTGGGTCCCATGGAAATGGGAAAGGGGAGAGAGAGAGAGACTGAAGTGGTTTGAGTTTTGCAAAACCAGATCTGGTTATTAAAGCATTGTGGCACTCTATATTGACCCAGTGCACCTTCTTGGAGTTCGCTTGAGCGTACAACTAAAAAGCAACAGAGGAAACCAATCTATGCTGATCCTCTGAGCTATTAATTTAGTTAGCGAACCCACCTACACCCAATTTCTATTTTCATCCATCCATCCATCCATCCATCCATCTCCCCATTGTCAGATGAGTGGGCGGACCAAACACATGCAGCACCAAACCCCGGCTCCCGATTCGGGGTTTGTGTTTCAACAGCAGCTGCCACAACCCCCGCCTCCGCCACCAGCTTCATCGCACGGGGAACGACCGATCGTCCTCAACGTGCAGCCGGACGATGAGACGACACAACCGCTCCAAACATTCCAACAACGACAGCCACAATACGTATCCAATGTGGTGGTCGGGAATCCCAATTCACCGTACGGTCCCTATTACACCAACGACCCCCGGGCGCTGATGATGGCAGCAGCAGCCGCAGCC
>Ga0209683_10000962_pt1 | contig 11129 bp, 5 predicted proteins | sample DOMMetBare2Fresh_FD_187474 | JGI IMG/M metagenome (GOLD analysis project Ga0209683, IMG submission 187474) | Wetland sediment microbial communities from St. Louis River estuary, USA, under dissolved organic matter induced mercury methylation -... | ecosystem: Environmental > Aquatic > Freshwater... | reverse complement strand
ATTAACAAGCGACCAGAGGCGTTCGTCGTGATTTTCGCCGGCATTGTGTTCAGCAACGAGCTTTTTGACAAATGCGGCGTCAAAAATTCCGCGCTTCAGGGCGCGGGCACCAAGCACGTATTCGTCAACGATATGCTTGAACTTTCCTCTAAACCATCCGCCGATCGGCACCGGAAAACCCATCTTCGGACGGTCAATGATCTCGGTCGGCAGTATTCCTTTCATCGCCTCACGTAGGACCCATTTCGTCGCGCCTCCGCGCAGTTTCATCTCACGCGGCATCCGTGCGGTAAATTCGACCAGCTTGTGATCGAGAAACGGCACGCGGCTCTCGACTGACGCCGCCATCGACATCTGATCCTGCTTCATAAGCAGTTCGTGCAGGTAAGTTTTAGTATCGGCGTATAGCAGCTTGTCGAGAACGTCATCTGCGTCAGCCTTTTCGATCCACGAATTGAGGCCGGCATAGGGATTAAGGTTTTCGATCTTATCGAGCGTTTCGCGACTAAACATTTTCGCTTGCATCGACTTTGGAAAGACCGCGAAATTGTCGAAAAACAGATTTTCGATATCGGATTCGCGTGTTAGAAACGTGCGGTTCAATTTTTTGCTCATTGACGCGGGCAGCGTCGCGACGCCACCGCGAACCGCATCGCGTACAAAACCGGGCGTCACCGTCTCGTATTTTTCTCCGTAATTGAGCAATTTTAGAGCCTTCGCATATCGACCGTAACCGGCCAGCGTCTCGTCGCTGCCTTCGCCCGTTAGCACTACCTTTACGTGCTGCTGAGCGAGCTTTGAGACAAAATACAGCGGTACCGACGCGATAAAACCGATCGGCTCGTCCTCGTGCCAAACGAGGTTCGGCAGGGCCTCGAAAAACTGCTCCGGCGTTATCGTGATCTCGTGGTGATCGGTACCGAATCTTTTTGCAACGAGCCGCGCATATTCGAGCTCGTTCGCCTCGCGTTCGCGAAAGCCCACGGAAAATGTCTTGATCGGCTCGCGTGTCATCGTCGCCATCATCGCCGCTATAGCCGATGAATCGATGCCGCCCGACAAGAACATACCCAACGGCACATCGGACATAAGCCGCATTTCGACCGACTGACGAAATAGTTCACGCCACTTGTTGACGTACTCTGTATCAGAGCAAGTCTCGTGCTTTGGCTCATAACTCAGATCCCAGAATTCGCGAATTTCTATTCTGCCGTCATTCCACGTTAGCGTGTGCCCGGGCAGCAGACGTTTGACGCCGCGAAAAAGCGTCTCATCGCCCGAAGTCCCATGATTTGCGAGCTGATCCGGTAGGGCATTGAAATTGATCTCAGGATTGATCGCCCCTGCCTCGAGCAGCGATTTGATCTCGGACGCAAAATACAGGCTGCCTTGGTCGTCGTGGACATAGTAAAGCGGCTTGACGCCAAAGCGGTCGCGGGCAATGAAAAGCTCCTGTTTACGCTTGTCCCAAATAGCAAATGCAAACATACCGCGGAGATAGTCAACGCAATCCCGGCCGTGCTCTTCGTACAGATGTAAGATGGTTTCGGTATCGCTGCGATTTTGAAATTCATAGCCTCGAGCGATAAGGTCTTCGCGATAATCGGCGTGATTGTAAACCTCGCCGTTGTAGACAATGGAACAAGTGCGGTCGCTGTTGAACATCGGCTGCGCGCCGCGATCGACGTCGACGATACTCAAACGCCGGTGACCGAGACCGACATTTCCGTCCACAAACACGCCTCCGGCGTCCGGGCCGCGATGATGTTGAATATCGGACATGCGGACGAGTTTCGCCCGATCGACCTGTCTGCCTGTTTGACGCGAAAATGCTATGCCGCTAATACCACACATACCGTGACTAAAAAGTGAGAATGAGCCCGTTTTTGCAGTTTTTTCTTGGGCGGCATTGTGGATTTGACAGCCATTTCGACGTTTATTTAGCTGTCTGGAAAAACGTGGAAAACATAATGGCAATAAATGTGGTCAATATTAGGGCCAAAACGGTGTTACGTCGTCCGCACGCAGGTCGGCGGCTGTGGTTGATCATTGGCGCCGGTGCCGCGGTCTTGCTGGCGGCGATGGCTGGGTTTGATCTATATTCAGGCAGGCTGGGTATCATTGGCTCGCAGTTTGAGATAGTTCAGAACGGGCAGAATCGCACAATCAGGGTTCCCGCGGGTGGCAATTTGCAAGCGGCGATCAATCAGGCGCACGCCGGCGATACGATCGAGCTTCAGGCCGGTGCGACGTACAAAGGCGCGTTCAGCCTGCCTAACAAAAGTGGTAACGAGTTTGTCACGATCCGTTCCTCTGTTCCTGACTCGCAGCTGCCGCCTGCGAATACGCGGCTCGACCCACGCAAATACGCCGCCGTATTGCCCAAAATTGTTTCCAACGTTAGAGGCGAACCCGCCATTTTGGCAATCAACGGTGCACACCACTATCAATTCATCGGTATCGAATTTGGCCCGACGATCGAAGGGTATTTCAACATCATTCAGCTCGGCACTACCGAGGAAAAGAGCATCGAGGATCTGCCACACCACATTACTTTCGATCGCGTGTACGTTCACGGCAGCCCGACCGAAGGCCAGCGGAGAGGCATCGCCGCAAACGGGCGGTTCATTAAAATTTTGAACAGTTACTTTTCGGATCTTAAACGCGAGGGCGAAGAGAGTCAGGCGATCGCGGTTTGGGCCGCTGATGGGCCAATTGAGATCGTTAACAATTATCTCGAAGCGGCTGCGGAGAGCATTCTTTTCGGCGGCGCTGAGTCGGCTCTCGGCGTGATTCCGGGCAACGCTGTGGTTCGTGACAATTGGATGAATAAGCCACTCGAATGGCGCCAGACGAAATGGGCGGTTAAAAATTTTCTTGAAATAAAGAGCGGCAAGAATATAAAGATCGAAAACAACCTGATGACCAACAACTGGCAGATGGCTCAAGAGGGCACCGGCGTCCTTTTCCGCACGGGCGAGGATAGTGGTAAAAATTGCCGCGTCGAGGACATTGAGTTTATAAACAACATCGTTCGCGGCTCCGGAAGCGCTATCACAGTATTTGGCGGCGAGGGTGCGGGCGGCAGGCGTCTGACCATCCGAAACAATTTGTTCGAAGACATCACCTCAAAAAAATGGGACGGCCGGGGATTCTTTCTCAAGACGTCAACGTGGGACGGTCTGATTATCGAGAACAATACAGTGATCCACGACGGCAGCATTACGCTCGCCTACGGCGACCCTATCGAGGGGATGATCTTTCGCAACAATATCGTCTTTAATAACGAATACGGCTTTTTCGGCGACGGAGCAGGGCCTGGAAAACCTGCGTTGGCAAAATATTTTCCGCGAGCCGTCATCACAAATAACGTAATCGTCGGCGGTACTTCGTCGGACTACGGCGGCGGTAATTTTTATCCGGGATCGGCGAGCCAAATAGGTTTTGCAAACCAATCAAAAGGTGACTACCGCTTGCGTATTGATAGCCCTTACTTAAAAAAAGGCTTTAACGGAAACCAGATCGGCGCAAACCTCGACCCGCTCACAGTCGGCGGACGGTAAGATCACTTTCGTTCGTAGACCTTGTAAGCTTCATTCTCATAGGCCACGCGGTACTCGTCGCGTAAGAGTCGCGGAAAGTATTCGTAAAATTCGGGGAAGAATAGCTTTGATTCCTGCCAAGAGAGGTCAACGGCGCTGTCGGTCACGATATATCTGGGGCGTTTACCGGTGTAATAGCCAAATCGCCCATCCGCTATCAAATTCGATTCAAAGCCAAGGCCAAAGGCAAGGTCCGCGCCGCCCATCACAGCATCGCTTTGGCCAGTATTTTGTTTCAGATAGGTGATCATCGGTTGATAGAAATTGCCAAATGTGTTCTGACGTATCTTTAGCAGCATTCCGCCCGCAGGCAAGGCTATAAATACTCCGAGAAACCCTATCAAGACGAATCGCGGCACAAGTTTATTCTGCCAGAACCAGCCAATTACGCCCGCCAAAAGGACTATGTAAAGCGGTACGATCTGGATGAGATATGTCGTCTGCTTTTGACCATCGAGAAATGCCAAAATAACGAAAAAGGCTGCGACGATTATCAAGAGAGCACGATAATTGCGGTTACGACGCAGTTCCGCGATCAACAGCACGCCGGCGAGGCCCGCAACGTAGCCGACTAGCATAACAGCCTTAAGATAGATCGGGCCTGAGTGTCCACTTGAATGCCCGCCGAGCCCAAAGGCGTGCGGGTATCGCTCGGTAAATTCGCGAACGATGTTGCTGACCGGCGAGCTAAGGACGCTCATTCGACCACCCATCATTGCATTATCGATGAACTGAACCTTAAATGCCTCCGCGTCCTGCAGGACCCAAAGGCCGAACGCCGCGCCACCGATCAAATATGGAACCGCGGCGATCAGCACGATCCTAAGGTTTAGACGAGAACGATCTAAAAAGATCGTCACAAATAGCAATCCGGCAAAAGCCAAGATCGCATTAGGATGCGTCAGGCCGTCAAGGACGATCAGACATTGGCTCAACAGTACCGCAAAAAGGAAATTTCGCTCCCTTAAAGTTAGATAAAGCGCAATCGCGGCGAAACCGAGAGCCGCGCTCATCATATCCATTCGTGCGGAAGATGCCGTCACCGATACCATGTAATCGCAAGAGGCAAGGGCCAGGGCGAACAAAGCAACAACTCTGTCGCCGGAAATCTTCAACGCGATCAAATATACGGCGAGGATAAGCACCAAACCCCAGAAAACGGACACGAGCCGCATCGTAAACATAGAGAATCCGAATGCTTTGAACGACGCAGCTGCATTCAGCAAAAACAACGGCATCACCCAATATGTTCGCTGGTCGATCCGCGTGAGCGTAGCCTTTTCTTTTTCCAGAACCGTCGTACCGAAAAATCCTTTGTTCGCCAAATTATACGCCGGGCTTGCAAACATCCCCTCGTCGATCTGCGGCCTGTGCGTGACCGAACTGCTGATGGCCAAGCTAAGAAAAATACAAATAGAGAGAGTGGCGATGATCCTGTGTGTATTATTCAGCATCGTGTGAATTTCACTAGTTTAAAAGGCCGAATCAAGCGTTGATTTCACAGATCAACTGCCGTCCCCGATGCTGTCATACAGCCTTAAAACCGCAATGATATTGCAGTTATCATCGGTGTTTCCAATCTTCACGCTCTTTTCCTGCGCTACCAAGTCGTTTATTTTGCCTACCAAAGCATCGATATCATGGACCGGAACGAGATAAACGCCGAGTGGACGCATGCCGTTGTCTGTTGCGATAACCGGCGTTTCGAGAAAGAGCGCTTCGCGAACCGAGATCGCATCGCCGTCGAATCGCGTTGTTCGAAGCAAAATATCGCAGTCGTTTATCAGATGCAGCGTGATGTTATGCGGGACGTCACCCGCGAGGAAAATCCTATCAGCGTATGGTTTTGTAGCGATCGCTGCTCGTAATTCCACTTCCAAAGAGCCTGAGCCGACGATCATCAAACCCGCTCCCGGCAATCCCTGCAAAACCTTTTCCATCGCATCAATTTGCATAAAAAGGTCGTATTCGTCTTCGAGCAGTCCGACGGTCAGCAGAAACGGTTTGCACCTCGCTGCAAATTCCCGCAACTGCGTCGGAACCTCAAAGCTTTTGTCCGGCAAGCGATGTACGTAAGGATAAATTACGTGAATCTTATCGCTCGCGAGGCCGTAACGCTCGAAAACCTCGGCGATCAGCTGATTGACCGCGATCACTTTGGCAAAACGCCGGAAGACAAAGCCCCGGAAGGACGCCTTCTTCGCAGATTTACCTTTCTGTGTCTCGGGATAACCACCTGAATGAAACGAGAGGATGTTTTTTCCACGGCCGAAAAAGCCGCAGACAAATATCAGCGCGAGTACCCGCGGACTGATGTCGCCGCCAACGTGGAGATGTAAAAGATCGTAAGATATTGTGAATAAGAGCTTTGCAACGGCGAATGGCGATCGCGGATGATGGACGTCAGGCTTATTAGTTATCGCCGTGCTGCGCGATGTAGCTATTATCGAACAACGGTGCCCGTTTTTGAGCAACTCGTCCCGAATCGCCAGCATATTGCGATTGATTCCGCCTTCGGGTGGCGGATATGGCCCGAGCTGTAAGACGTGCATACGCTATCGCTTAACGTGCAAAAGTGAAAATGTGAAAAAATTAAAGGCCGGTTGCTTGCTCTCAAACTTTTTTTCACTTTTACCCTTTTTCACTCTTTCACTTTTTCACCTTTTCACTTTAAGATCTCGTCGAGGTCAAACTCGCAAGGCACTCCGGTTTGGATCGATTTTAAGATCAGCAGACAGCCCAGCGTCGCCCGCACACCGTCGCGAACTGTAATTTCGGTCTCTTTGCCGTCTTTTATGCTATTAACAAACGACGCAAGCTGCTTCTCGTAGCCCTTTGCCGCAAAGAACTTCGAGCTCGCTTTACGCGATTTCTTCTTGACGATAAGGCTTTTGAAATCTTCTGTCGTTAGGCCAACGCCGGGTGCAAATACCTCGACCATTTCCCCGCCAGACGCATCGCTACCGACGACCGTATAGATGAAATTCCCGACCGAGCCATCGGCAAACTTCAGCGAGGCCGCGACGTTGTGTTCGCCAAATCCGTATGCCGAAACGCTTACAGGCTCGCTTTCAAGCAGCCAATACATCAGATCGATGAAGTGGCAGCCTTCGCTCAATACGACTCCGCCCTGTTCGGCATCGCCTGCCCAGCCGCCTTCGATGCCGGGGGAATTCATCCGCACAGAAATCACCGCCGGGCTTGTTCTTCCCGCCAGATCTTTCTTCATCTCGACATAAAACGGGGCAAAACGCCTGTTAAATCCGACCATCAGTCTCTTGCCACTCGATTCGACCGCTTTGTTGATCGACCGGCATTCGTCGATAGTGACGGCCATCGGCTTTTCTATAAAGACATGTTTTCCGGCGTTTAGCGCCGCTATTGCCTGTGTGGCGTGATCTTTGTGACGGCTGGCGATCAGAACCGCGTCAATGTCTGCGTCCGTCAGGATCTCGCTGTAGTCTGAACTCGAATAAGTTGCTCCGAAACGTTTCGCATACGATTTTCCACGCGCGCCGCTGTTGGAATGAACGGCGTGAAGTTTCGCCCCGGCGATCTTTTGCAGGGCGGGTAGGTGAGCCCATTTAGCAAGGTTTCCTGCCCCGGTAAGGGCAATTTTGACCTCATCTTTCTTAACGGACGCTAAACTTAGGACGATTTTCCGCGTCGGCTGAAATGCCGCAACGGCATCCGCTGAGTCGCTCGCCGCGTACTTCAGCACCACCGCCATGCTGCCGCCGTTTCCCATTATAGTTTCATAGGCTTTTGGCGCGTCTTGGAGGTCGAACTCATGGCTTATTAACGGCTTTACGTCGACTTTTCGAACCGAGATCAATCGCAAAAACTCCTCCATATTGCGGTTCTCGGTCCAGCGGACATAAGAGATCGGGTAATCGACACCCTGTTTTTCGTATTTAGGGTCGTAACTTCCGGGTCCGTATGCACGCGAAACCATAAAGCTGAGTTCCTTGACATACATTTCTGCCCGGGGAATCTCGATCGGGCAAGCTCCGACCATAATTAAGCGGCCACGGTCGCGACACATTGTTACAGCGTTCTGGAGTGGCATCGGCGATTTTGACGCTGCCGCGACGATGGCGCAGTCAACACCGCGGCCGTTTGTCAGCGCTTTGACTTGATCAACCGCAGTTTCGCCCGCAACGAGACCGAAATCCGAACCCGTTTGCGTCGCCAAATCGACCCTTTTCTTGTCCAGATCAATCGCGATCACGACTCCGCCCTGGCAGCGAACCAATTGAGCGGTCAACTGTCCGACCAGTCCGAGACCGATGACTGCAACGACGTCGCCAATATTAATTTTCGCGAGCCTGACGGCGTTCATCGCAATCGCTCCGAGAGTCGTAAAACAGGCTTCCTGAAACGTGACGTTATCGGGCATGCGGGCGACCAGATTGCGGCCGACGTTTATGGTCTCGCCGTGGCCCGTACCCTCGCCGCCGTACGCCACTCGCTGACCGATCTGCAGATCCGGCACCTTTGCGTCTAGTTCCACAATTACACCGGCACCCGAGTATCCTAAAACCGCGTAATCCTGAAATTTCGCGCGGACCTCGTTAAACGTGCTTATCGGATCCGTCTTCTTCATCACGTTCCACACTGTTTGGAGATGGGACGGATTGTCAGCAACTTCTTTTACAATACTGTCCGTATGAATGTCTGCGGTCTCGGTGCCTGCGCTAATAAGCGAGTAAAATGGCCTAACCAACACGTGGTTTGATGTGACCATGGGATCGGTGACGTCATCGACGATGATCTGTTTTAAACCTTTGCGAATAACTTGTTTCATTATTTGAATTCGAACAGTCCGAGAGAAGGAAGGCGTGCAAACGCACACCTTTATTTTAAGGGATTTGGCTCCAGTTGGGCAAACTTAAATTGATAAACATTGTTCGTACAGTTTTATTGTTTTTGAAAGTTGCACACCGGACGAAAATTTGTCGTCGACAGTTTTCCGTGCCGCCTCTCCCATTCCTATTACTTTTTCTAAGTCCTCCAATAGCATTGCCAGGCGTTGTGACATGGTTTCGTCATCACCAGATTCGACGAGAAAACCGGTTTCACCGTCGATTATGGCCTCGGCCGCGCCGCCGACATTTGTCGCGACTACGGGCTTTCCTGCGGCCATATACTCGAGTATCGAATTTGAAAGTCCTTCTGCGGATGAAGTAAGTACACACGCGTACGAAACCGAAAGCAATGCCGGAATATCGTTACAGCGGCCGATAAAATGAACGTTTTCGGCAACACCGAGCTTTAGCGCCATTTCTTTCAAATCCTGTGAAAGCTCACCTTCGCCGGCGATCACAAAATGAACGTTTGACACGCTTTCGATAACACGATTTGCGGCGTGGAACAGCATCGGCACATTTTTCACCCGATGACGCAGGTTCGCAACCATTGTGATAAATCGAATATCTTCGCCGGCCGGCAGGCCGAACTGAAGACAAAACTTCGCACGATTTCGGGCAGCACTATCAAATCGCGAAAGTTCGAGCCCGTTATGGATCACCTGGATCTTTGCCGCCGTGACGCCGCGGCCCGCCAGGTTATCGCGAACCGCTTCACAATTCGCGACGATCGCATTTGCTTGCCCAAAGGCAAGCCTCTCGACGAATTCCTGTCCGCTGGAACGCACGCCCGCGGTCTCACGTTTTGACGCGATCCGAGCCGAAACACCTGCGAGCCTTGCAGCCGCCATGCCAAACACATTTGTGTAGAAATCGTGCGTGTGAACCAGATCGATCCGGTTCTCGCGCAGGCTTTTAGCACAGCGCCGCACTTGCCGAACGAAGTTCAGATCGTAAAACGAAGTGAGCGGATACTCTGGTATCTCGGCAAGTCCAATGCCGTCTATTTCGTTCCCTAACGCGCCTTCGCTGTTTAGCGTTGCGGCGATCACGTCAAATGTTCCTTCAGTTTTCAGCCGCCGGGTAAGCGCGATTGCCTGGCTCTCGGAACCGCCCAGATGAAAACTTGGAATAAATTGTAGAACTCGTTTTTTCACTTGGCGGCGTACCGACGCCGGTCCCGCACACGTCGTTCGGCGATTCCCTTCGGGATACTTTGGCGACCCTTTTCGGTTTTGACATAGAGATCTGTTCCCAATCGGCGGGCGGCGGCAAATTTTAACTCCTCGGACTCGCCTAAAACCTCGCGATCGCCAAACGCTAGTTTGTTACCGCCGACAAGTACAAATTCATCCGGTGCCCTTTCGCCCTGACTCACCCGTGCCCAAGAGTATCGAAAATTTGTATCGAACAATCCCGTTTTTAGCATTTCCTCAGGATCATCGTTGAATACAAACAGATCGGTATAGTCGCGATATTTTATAACGAATGCTCGCCCCGTCAGCGAGTACACCTCTGAAACCTCGGGAACAGCAAGACCGGCCTCGACCGGCAGCATAAAGGTGAAAAACTCTTGCGTTCCCTTCCCGTTCGACACAAATCGAAGATATGGCGCACTAAGCTTGTTGCGATAAATGTTCGAGATCCAACCCTCTTTCTGCTGCCACTCGCCGCTGTCGCCGAACGTGAAAATGCGGCTGCCCGAATCGCCCATCGAGACTCCGTCGGTTGCTACGCGGGGCTCAATGTCATCTTTGAAGTGAAAATTCAGCGTGTATTCATGCTCACCGTGTGTCGTGACGAGATCGCGCATTATCCAATAATCGTTCTTGAGAAACAGTATGCTACGGGTGTGCCCCGCCGGTTCTAACAACCGGTTAAATCCGCTGTGCGACCCTTCGAAAAAATCGAATCTTTCCTCCGCGATCCACGTATTCGTCTGCGTTTTCGCCCGCGTTTTCCAGCTGAATGTTCCGTTGGGTTCCGACGAGGAAAGGTGATCGACCGCAAGTGTATTATGGGCCGCCGTAGAGCGAAAATAATTACGGATCTTTGTGGATTCGTGGTAGGAATACGTACCTGAGTCGACGAGCAGCGTTCGTCCCTGCATTGCAAGCTCGATCGAGAGCGCGTCGGCGTGGCCGTGGGCGCCCGCGATCGCACCGAGTTCCCCGCAATCAACAAGCAGGTAATTGTCCGATTCGCTCCACCCGTCGCGCATCACAAAATAGCCTCCGCGGGGGAATTCTTTTGACTCGCCTTTCGGTTCCACAGCAGCGAGACTCTTGTATGTATCGAGTCCTTTTTCTCCAAGAAGCCAGAATATTTCCTCGCGCAAGCCGCCGCTGATAAACTTATAATCGCCCCGCTTAAACATCGCCGCCCCGGCCGCCAAGGTTCCCCGAAAATCGTCGGGCGCCGAATTTGTCAGAGGCAGGGCACGGCCGCCATCATCATCACCGATGATCGGCGATGTTCCGTCGGGACGCGTGACATTCATCAAAAAATCCAATGCGCTCTGCAGCCTTTCGAACAGGTTTCCTGAGTGCTTGTCTTTCCGATCCCTGCCAAAAAGCGACTGGAGAACAACGAAATGACTGTAAAAATCCGCCGTATATCGTTGATACCAGGTACTTTGTTCAAAATAGACGCCGTCCGG
>Ga0209683_10000959_pt1 | contig 11143 bp, 10 predicted proteins | sample DOMMetBare2Fresh_FD_187474 | JGI IMG/M metagenome (GOLD analysis project Ga0209683, IMG submission 187474) | Wetland sediment microbial communities from St. Louis River estuary, USA, under dissolved organic matter induced mercury methylation -... | ecosystem: Environmental > Aquatic >... | reverse complement strand
GGACACCCAGCCAGCGTGATGGATATGAGCTTCGCGAATCAGGCGCTCTCGGTGGAGTACCTTGTGAAGAACCAGGGAATACTACCTCCCGGCGTCCACCTCCTGCCCAAGGAAGTCGACGCAGAGATTGCAAGCCTCAAACTGAATGCGCTGGGAATGGCGATAGACACTCTCACTGCCGAGCAGGTTGAGTATATCGACAGTTGGGAACACGGAACTTAAGGCGCGAGCTTAGGTTCGGATGCGGGCCAGAAAGTAAGTCCCGGCAGCAGCAAATATCACTGGTGGCGCCCAACCCGCCACCGGTGGTGGCAACAAGCCATGATTCCCGAGTTGCTGAAACCCACCACTCACTCCCCAGTAAGCAAGGCTCACCGCCACCGCCGAACACAAGGCAATGACAGTCCCACGCCTGCCGAAAGAGAGCGCCAGAGGAATACCCAGGAAAGCCATGACCATCACGCTCAATGGGCCCGAGTATTTGCGCTGCAGTGCCACGGCCAGCGCGGATACGTCCATGCCACGGCGCTTCGCCGACCTGACGTAATCACGCAGACCAACACTGCTTAATTGCGATGGCTTGTCGACGGTAGGCTTGAAGATCTGCGGCGCCTCGACTCCGCGCAGTTCCATTTGTGCGCTCCGTTCACGAACCAGCTCCAGGCCGTGCAGTGTGACAGTTTCAGCCTGCTCCGCGACGATTTCGTTGGGGGAACGCCAACTTCCCTTCGCCGCCATGGTGACCTGTTGCAGATGTACGCCGCCCGGTTCAAAATCATAAACCGCAAAATCAGTCAGAGTCTGATGCTGCTCGTCGTATTCATACGAGTACAGTCGATTGCTTTCTGCGGACGCCAACCACTGGCGCCCGCTTCTCGTGATGGCCCTCGCTGCCCCGCCTCTGATCATAGCGCGCAGCGAATCCTGGCGGACGTTCGCGGATGGCATCAGGTGCTCCTGAATCATCCAAATACTTCCAGCAGCCACCAGTCCAAACAGCAACCCGGGAAGCATCAGACGATAGACACTCTGGCCGCAGGCCCACCAGGCAATCGCCTCGCTGCGTTTTGCCAGCAAAGCATATGTGACCAGCACGGCGATCAACATCGTCGCCGGAAATAGTTCCACAGTGATCAGCGGCAGGAGAAAGAGCAAATACTTCGCCACCAGGCCAGCGCCGGCTTTGTTGATAGCGATGAAGCGCCAGAGTTCAAAGAGCGTGAAAATGATGAAGATCGAAACCAGGGAAATAAAACCAAGTACGAAGCTCGTCAACAGAGTCCGCAGCAGGCTGGAGTCAAGCAGGCTGGGGAAGCCCCAGTGTCGTGCCCGGCCGAGGACGGTTTTTCTGGTCTTCGTCGTATCCGCTGCTATTCCGAGTTTGGGGCGATTCCGTGCCAGTAGTCCAGACAGCGGATGACGATTAATCCGCAGAAACGCAAGGCTTAACAAAAGCATGAAAGCGGTGGCCATCCACGCGCCCACGAACGGCGAGACAGTACCCACGCGTGAAAGAGACTCACCCAAAAGAAAGACGAGGTAGTACGCGATCAGCATACCCAGCGACAGGAGCACTCCGATGCCGCGCCCGCCTCTGCGCACGCGTACCCCGAGGGCCCCACCGAGCAAGGCAAAGACGAGTGGTGACAAAGAAAAAGCAAGGCGCTTCTGCAGCATCCGCTGAGCTTCGCGGACATCCTCGGGCTTGCCTGAGCTGGCGGCGCGGCGCAGATCGCTCCACTCCAGTTCATCGGGGTCAGGCGCAGCCTGTTCCAACTTGGTCAGCAGGGCGCTGCGCCCGGTATCAAACGCGATGCGAAACTGGTCGGAGCGTTCTGCCACATACTGGCCGGTCGCGGCTGAGGCGGGACCAGGAAATTGCGTTAACACAGCATCCTTCAATACCAATTCTGACTTGTCATTGGAAGTGTCGATTCTGCCTGACCGGGCTGTCAGAATGCGGGTTGCTCCGTCGGGCTGTTGGTTGTAGATAAAGACCCGGCCCCAGACTCCTTCGACTTTGTTGCCGTCGCGCACATAGATGACATACCCAGGAATCTCTGTGGTAAAGGTGCGCGGGTCTACCGGCGAATCCAGTTTGCGTAAGGCGCCCAGGATTGCCGCTCGCTTGAGACCGCGGGCCGCCTGCGGAGCTTCTTTCATGTTGATAAAGAAGCTGACGGCAGTTACCAATAACCCGAGGAAAAGCACCGGCCATAAAAGGGACCAGGTACCCACGCCGGCAGCACGCAAAGCCACTATTTCGCTGTCGCTGCCCATGCGCGCAAAACCAATCATCACGCCGGCTAGCATGGCCATGGGGAGAGTAAACACCAGGACATTGGGAATTATGGCCGCTTCGATCTGTCCTAACAGGGAAAAGGGCAGCTGCGCGTAAAGCGCCAGCTCAGCAAAGCGCTCAGATTGCTGCGCCATGAGGATGGCAGTGAGCAGCGCCAGCGACAGGAGGAAATACGGGAGGGCCGCCGCCAGGACATAGCGGGCAATCAGTTTTCGCCCCGAGAATAGTGCTGACACTCGTTTCATCCAGTCGCCGGGGCAGCCCTCTGAGCAGGAGATGTGTTCACAGCTGCCCGGAGATAGAGGCCAATTGAACTCTTGGTTGCCTCTCAAGCACGCGCCCGATCATGCGCTGCATCAATTCAGCCAACTCAGTGTGCACGGCAGCCGGCAGCGCACGCGATTCCTGGACAAAGAGACTCGGGCTCTGTATCTGGCTCGCGCAAAGTCGCGCATAAGCGCTCCGCGATAAGACCTCGCCCCTTCCCTGAGCACAGGACGAACAAAGTAAGCCCAGCTCGCGACTTAACCGGACGCTACCTTCATCGCTAAGCGATCGGCCGCAGTCGGCGCAGCGCCGTAGATCCGGCAGAAACCCTTCCAGGCGCAGAATCCAAACCTCAAAATACCTGAGAACCAACTGCAAGTCCTGCGGCCCGGCGGCGATTGCCTCGAGGCAGGCAGTGATCATACGGAACAATTTGTCGTTGGTTTGATGTGGTGGCGAGAACTCAACCACGAGGTCGCCAATGTAAGCAAGACCGGTCAGGATATCCGGATCGCGAAAAAGGTTAAAGTGTGACTTTATGATCTCGGCGCCGTTCATGGATGCCAGTTCCTGATTTTCCTTCTGGTAATACGTGAGGTTAACGAGCGTGAAAGGTTCTAAGGCAGCCCCAAATCTATTCTTTATCTTTCGTGACCCCTTAGCTACTGCGCGCACGAGGCCTGAGCTTCGGGTCAAACACACAACTATCTTATCTGCTTCCGCGAGGTTATAACTGCGCAACACGAGTGCTTCGGTTTCGGTAATCATTCCGGGATCATCTGACACCTTCCAAAACCGCCTGGGACCCCCTGGGACCGCACGCATCCTGCGTGCTCACTCTCGCCTCCACCTACTTCCCCCCGAATCTGGGCCGCAACTTACCAGGGCAGAAAATACAATACCCAACTGAGCGCCAGCCCGATCACCATGAACTCGGCAAAGACCTTCAGTCCATAGAGGATCCGATCCCCCGCTGTGTCCCTGGCGACGGTGCCAAACACCGCCGCGGCAATAAAAGCAAATGCCGTCATCACCAGAAAGTGTCTCAAGGCTTCCTCCCAGCTGCGATATCAAAGGCGTCCAGCATCGCAAGGTAATTCAGCAGGCCGGCAATCAATAGAAACGTGTTCCCGTATTCATAGGTGGCGCGCGCTGCATGGACGGGATCATCGGCGAGGCCGACTCCCAACAACCAGCAGACGAAATAGAGGAGACCTGAACCGAGGTTTGCGATTGTCGGCGGCACTTGCAGCAGACTCGAGATTCCCTGGTCCATTCCACTGACGCTGAACAAGTGGCCGCCCATTGAAAGGCCGGCTACAAAACACACCCAGACTGCCCCGCCCAGAATCAAAGCCCGAGCCCACTTGCCCTGAAGCATGTGCCCGGCGCCGGGAAAAATCCAACCTGCGGTTCCCATTATCCACGGCTGAATCGAGCCGGCCGAATATTCACTTTCCGTCAAACTTACCTCCGCTCAAATTCCAAACTCATTGCGCCCCTTAAAGTGTTGCGCTAACTGCTGGCTGGCAGTAGCGAGTCTTAACGCCAGGCCACCTTGAGTGCTCACTACTTACCTCAACAGTCGGCGCGGCGGCCCTTAACGTGTAACTCAAGCTTTTCTCCTTCGCTGGTGTGCACTACTGTTTACGTTTCACTTCAACCATACAGGAGATATGGTTCGCGCGCCTGCTTGAAAGCCTCTAGTGGAGCGCGCCAACTTGCCTCGATGGCCTCAATCGAATCACCGCGTTCGAAGGCTTTTCTCAACTCGTCGGTTCCGGCGATCACGTCAAATGGATTCCGATCGTAAACATATTCGTAGGGCGGCTCTTTCCAGCGAAACTCTTCAGGATACATTTCGCGAGCCGTCTGCACCATGGCCACTCCAACTACTACCGGCTCGAACACTTCCCTGTTCGTAACATGTAGTTGAACGCCGCCGCAACTGGTGCCGGCATGTTTCTGAAACGTAGGTTGAAAAACACAACTCCTGAAGTAGACACCGGGAAATCCGATCGCGTTTAGCCGCGCCGCATACTGCTCGGGAACGATGTAGGGCGCGCCAATAAGTTCAAAGGGGCGAGTCGTGCCCCGACCCTCTGATATTTGCGTACCTTCAAAATGCACTGTACCGGGAAAAACTACGGTGCTGGCAACAGTGGGAATGTTGGGTGAAGGCATTACCCAGGACGCGTCCGTGTCGTCAAACCAATCGCTTCGGGACCAGCCTTCCAGCGGCACCACTTCCAGATCAGATCCCAGCTTAAAGTGCTCATTGAACATCAAGGCGAGTTCGGCAACCGTCATTCCGTATCGAGTAGGCAAAGGAAACTGGCCTACAAACGAAGCGTGCTCCGGTTCCAAAACATTTCCCGCCACTGCGACTCCACCAATCGGATTCGGCCGATCGCAAACAATCACTTCCTTACTAAACCGCCGAGCGGCCCGCATGCAGTTCGCCATCGTGTAATTGAAGGTGTAGATGCGGCAACCAACATCCTGCATGTCGAAGACCAGAATATCAACGTGGGCCAGCATCTCTTCGGTCGGCTCGCGCGTTTCGCTGTAGAGCGAAAAGATTGGCACTCCGGTAATACGGTCAAACGCATGTTCCGTTTCGATCATGTTGTCCTGCAGGTCGCCTCGACTGCCATGCTGGGGTCCAAACAGAGCAGTAAGGTTGATGTCTGGATGTGCATGAAAGAGATCAGCCGCATGCTGAAAGCCGTGATCGACCGAGGCCTGGTTGCACACCAGACCAACACGTGCTCCTTTCAGCAAACCAATTTTGTCGCGCAGCAGCTTCTCGAGCCCAAGGGTAATATGCTTTTTCATTTGTAATGAAGCTTTAGTATCGCTTTAAAAGTATCGCTTTAGATTCTAACCGAGCTTTGCCCGAAAAGTCCGCGTTCAGCGGACGGCCGAAAATAGCCCAGCGATTTATCGCTGGGAACCGTTGCCTGTCCGTTTCACAGACTGGGACTCAGGTTGGGCCTCCCCCCCAGCAGTTGAACTGCTGGGCTACTTTCAATTGTTCGCTAACGCGGAAAAAGAGACAGCACTTTCGGGCAAGACTTTCTAACCGCACAGCACTGAGCCGCCGTTTACGTTGAGCACTTCGCCGGTAATATGCCGTGCCCACTCGCTGCAAAGAAAAACGATTGGGAGCGCAATGTCGTCGGCGCTAGCCACGCGCCCCACCGGTATACCATTCTCGATCGCGCGTCGATTGTCAGGATCGCCAAGTGGTTCACCGCTCAATTCCGTATCGACCCAGCCGGGCGCAACCGCATTTACTGTAATGCCGAATGGCCCGAGCTCGGTTGACAGCGCCTTGGTAAAGGAAATCTGTCCGCCCTTTGACGCGGCGTAATTCGAATAGTGCGCCTCGCCTCGCTGTCCGGCAGTCGAACTGACTATCACGATGCGACCAAAATGCTGTGTCTTCATTTGCGGTATGGCCTCGCGACAAACTGTCCAGGTTCCCTTCAAGTTGATTTCGAGAGTTCGGTCCCAAACTTCTTCGGACATGTGTTCGACCGCATCACCTTCCCAGATACCTGCATTACAGATCAGCAGGTCGAGACGCTGGAAATGGGCCAGGGTTTGGGCTACGAGCTCGCGTGCACCGCCAAGCTTTGAAACATCTGCTCTTATGGCAATCGCTTCGACGCCATGTTGCCGAGCCAGGCCGACGACCTCATTGGCTGCCGCCTCGTCGCGCACGTAATTGATCACGACCGGCGCGCCCAGCTCTGCTAATCGCAGGGCCACCGCGCGACCAATACCGCGCGACGCGCCGGTAATAACCGCGACGCGTCCAGCCAGCTTCAAGCTATCAGGATTCAATTGTTTCACCTCAATCTGCCAGGGATGCAAACTATCGGCGCAAGCTGGCCTGCGGCACGGTGGCCAGTGCTTCCCTGCCCTTTTGTGCAAACGCGCGCGCTTCGCAAACGAACCGCTCGAATAAGGCCTGCGAAAAGCTGTCCTCTTTCCACCCCAATTCCGGGTGCCATTGAACGGCAAGCGCAAACCGATCGGAACGCGTGTCTTCGATGGCCTCGACCAGATCGTCTGCCGCCCAGGCGGTTGCCAACAGATCACGGCCGACCGTTTCGACTGCCTGATGATGATGGCTGTTGACCAGGGCCTGTTCGGCATTGCGCAGCGCGGCGAGGATACTCTCCGGCAGCAGTCGCACTGCGTGTGAAGGCCGGTCGCGCGGCTTACCCTGCTGGTGCTTGATGGCCTCGGGAAAATCTGAAGGAATATCCTGAATCAGGGTCCCTCCGCGATGAACATTCAGCACCTGCATGCCAAAACAGATGGCAAACAGCGGTGTGCCCCGCTTTTCGATCTCCTCCAGCACCAGCAAATCCGTTTCGTCTTTAATTGGGTGGACGCTGCCGAGTGCCTGATGAGGTTCACGCCCGTAACGCAGCGGATCGACGTCGGAGTCACTACCGGGCAGCAGAATTCCATCCAACCCGGCCATTGCCGAGGCAATGTATTCCCTGTCCGGTATCAGGCTCAGGTGGACCGGATCGCCGCCGGCCGCAGCCACCGCCTCGCTGTAGTAGCGGGCGAGGTAAAAGCGGTCCGTCTCCAGCTCGATGCGCATCGTTATGCCGATACGCGGTCGTTTCTCTTTCATCGGTCTATCTGCTCTCAGGTCAAGCTAAAAATCGAAAAAACATCATAACTCAAAACACATCATTTGCGCTTCAGGCCCCGAGCAGACGATCGGGTCAGTTGGTTGCTGATCTCTATGCAGAGTTAGATTCCGCTGAGTGAATTCGCGAATATGGCGAGGCACTCTTCCTGACTGTGCCCTGCCAATGGGCCTCGCCTTGACTTACATTCGCGCGACTTCCTATAGTGCATATACCGAAATGCCTACTGGAAAAACTCCTATTGTTCGCAGCACAACCATTCTGCTTGTACGCCGAGACGGCCACGTCGCGCTTGCCGGTGACGGTCAGGTCACGATGGGCGAAACGGTGATGAAGACGAGCGCCAGAAAAGTGCGCCGCCTTTACAACGACAAAATCCTCGCGGGCTTTGCCGGCGCCACCGGAGATGCCTTTGCCCTTCTGACCCGGTTCGAGGCCAAGCTGGAACAGTATCACGGCAATCTCGAACGGGCCTCAATTGAATTGAGCAAGGAGTGGCGCACCGACAAGGCCCTGCGACATCTCGAAGCCCTGTTGGTGGTGGCCGATGATAAGAGCTCCTTCCTGCTGTCTGGAAACGGCGACGTGATTGCTCCGGATGACGGTGTGCTGGCAATCGGCTCGGGTGGTTCTTATGCCTTGGCGGCCGCGCGTGCCCTGCTAAAACACACGCAACTGCCGGCAAAGGAAATCGCGAAGGAAGCATTGAGCGTGGCTGGTGAAATCTGTATCTACTCTAACCAGAGTATCATTGTTGAAGAACTGTAAGGCGAACTTGAATTAAAGCAATGGTCATATACCTCGCCGGAGAAACAGAAGAAGAGGTCCGTTTGGACGAAATGACACCGCGTCAGATCGTTGCCGAACTGGACAAGCATGTGGTCGGCCAGCGAAACGCCAAGCGCGCCGTGGCCATTGCCCTGCGCAATCGTGTCCGCCGGCAAAAACTGCCAGCCGAAATGGCCGTGGACGTGATGCCCAAGAACATCATCATGATTGGCTCCACGGGTGTCGGCAAGACCGAAATCGCGCGGCGCCTGGCCCGCATGTCGAACTCCCCGTTTCTGAAAGTCGAGGCTTCGAAATTTACCGAGGTGGGTTATGTCGGGCGAGATGTGGAAAGCATGATCCGCGATCTGACAGAGATTTCCGTCGAGATGACCCGTCAGGAGAAGGTCGCCGAGATTTCAGAGAAGGCGGAGTTGAACGCCGAAGAGAGAATCCTGGACATTCTGCTGCCTGCACCCCGCTCGCAAGCCGGCTTCTACGATTTTGATTCCGGCAACGCAGCGGAACCGGAAGCCGTGCCGGACACCGAGGTCGCCGTGCGCGACGATCAGTTCCAACGAACTCGCGAAAAGCTGCGCACGCAATTGCGCGGTGGCAAACTGGACAATCGTTTGATCGATATGGAAATTCGCGAGAAGAGTTTCCCGGTGATCGAGTTGGCCGGTCCACAGGGTGTCGAAGAGATGGGCATCAACATGAAGGACATGCTCGGCAACCTGTTTCAGGGGCGCACCAAACGCCGCAAGATGCGGGTCGACGAAGCCATGGAATATCTGATTCAGGAAGAGGAAGAGCGCCTGATTGACATGGACAATGTGGCGCGTATGGCGATCGAGCGCGTGGAAAGTTCGGGGATGATTTTTCTGGACGAGATTGACAAAATTGCCGGTCGCGAGTCAGGTCATGGACCAGATGTCTCTCGCGAGGGCGTGCAGCGCGACATCCTCCCCATTGTTGAAGGCACCACCGTCAACACTCGCTATGGCATGGTGCGCACCGATCACATCCTGTTCATTGCCGCCGGGGCCTTTCACGTTTCCAAGCCTTCCGATCTGATACCGGAACTGCAGGGGCGTTTTCCGATTCGCGTAGAGTTGGAGTCCCTGACGATCGAAGACTTGCGGCGGATCCTGACGGAACCAAAAACGGCGCTGATTAAACAGTATCAGGCGATGATGGAGACTGAAGGCATCACCATTGATTTCACCGAAGATGCGATCGCCGCGGTTGCCAACTTTGCCGCGCGGGTGAACGAGCAGACTGAAAACATCGGAGCGCGCCGGCTGCAGACCATCATGGAAAAGCTTTTGGAAGAGATCAGTTTCGAAGGACCCGACCTCGAACCCAAGCACCAGGTTATCGATGCTGCGTACGTGGAAGGGATGCTTTCAGAAACCGTCAAGAACCAGGATCTCAGTCGTTATATTTTGTAAGCCGCTATCCGTACTTTCTTTATCTTGATTCCCTTGCCTGCAAAAACGACGCGACGATGCAGCAGTTGGTCCGTTTCGGAGCGCGGCCAGCGACCGGCCCTGGCTACGTCACTGCTGTTCGCTGGTGGCCTGGCGCTGCTGTTGGTATCAACAGGCTGCGGTAAACGCGTACCGCCGCAACCCCCCGTCGAGCGCGTGCAGCAGCGCACTGAATTGTTGTCCGGCGTGCAGCGCGGCAACCAGGTGCTGTTGAGTTGGCCTGCGCCTTTGCGCAATGCGCCCAACAGCAGCGTGCAAAGTATCCGGCGCATCGACGTCTATCGACTGGCGGAAAAGCCGAGCGCGCACTTGCCGCTGACGGAAGAAGAATTCGCCGCACGCTCGCTCCTGATCGGATCAGTGACCTATGACGAGATCAAAAATGCCAAAGGAGAGCTGACTTACAGGGACACGCTGGAACTTGCCGGCGAGCCAACGCGTTTGCGCTACGCAGTCCGCTACGTCAACCAATCGGGAGAACGGGCGGCCTTTTCCAACTTCCTGCTGATCGAGCCGGCAGCGCGCATCGCCCAGGCCCCTACCCTGCTGGCGACGGGAAAAGAGATTACCGAGAGCGGCATCAATCTGAGTTGGCAACCCCCTGCCGCAAACATCGATGGCTCAGTACCCTTGAACCTGCTCGGCTATAACGTTTATCGCCTGGACGAAACAGCACCGGAAGTCAGCCAGGTCCCGCTTAACCAGAACCTCCTTGCGGGCACTCAGTTTACCGACAAGAATTTCAAGTTTGGAGAGAACTATCGTTACGTGGTGCGCTCAGTATCGCTCGGGACCGAAGGGGCGCAGGTCGAAAGTCTGAATTCAAATGTGCTGGCTGTTTCGCCGCGCGACATTTTCGCGCCCACTGCTCCGGGCCCGGTGACCATTGCGGGCGCGCCTGGGCGCTTGTCGATTTTCTTTCCCGCCAATCCTGAGACTGATGTCGCGGGCTACAACATTTTTCGGTCCACGGATCCGAATCTGCCGCTCGCAAAGTGGACCAGGCTTAACAGCGCTCTTTTGACGAGGACCACTTTTCAGGACAACAACGTGGAAGCCGGCCGGACGTATTTCTATTACGTGACGGCTATCGATCAGACTGGAAACGTTAGCAGTCCTTCGGACGTGAAGTCTGAAACTGTTCCGTAACTAGCTCCGTCAGAGGTGGGTGAGCAGCGTCCTCGACGACCGGCGGCATAGTAAACCGATATTGATGCTTAGTGTCCAGCAACGGTTTTTCTTAATTATCAGCCAGCGACAGACTGAAGTTTGTCGGACTTTCCAGTGGAGGCCTTATGAAATTTTTCCTTGATACCGCAAACCTCGATGAAATTCGCGAAGGCGCGTCGCTCGGGCTGGCCGACGGCGTTACCACCAACCCCTCGCTCATAGCCAAAGAAGGCGGCGTCGATTTTAAGCAGCACATTGGCGCCATTTGCGAGATCGTTCAGGGTCCGGTCTCGGCCGAAGTGACCGCGCTGGACTCCGAGGCCATGATTGCGGAAGGACGCGAATATGCCAAGATTGCGCACAACGTAGTCGTAAAATGCCCGCTCACACGCGAGGGCTTGAAAGCGACTGGCGTCCTGGACAAAGAGGGCATCAAGGTAAACGTCACGCTCTGCTTTTCGGCA
>Ga0209683_10000957_pt1 | contig 11156 bp, 9 predicted proteins | sample DOMMetBare2Fresh_FD_187474 | JGI IMG/M metagenome (GOLD analysis project Ga0209683, IMG submission 187474) | Wetland sediment microbial communities from St. Louis River estuary, USA, under dissolved organic matter induced mercury methylation -... | ecosystem: Environmental > Aquatic > Freshwater... | reverse complement strand
TGGCGGTGGCTCGGAAAGCTGCGGACCTTCGGCCCAATAGACACCAGTGAACAAACTGGTCTTGCAAGCCGTTGAGATGGTCGCGCCGGAGCGGTCGACGTAGCAGACGTCGTAGTGGCGCTCACCTTTTTCAAAAAACCAGCCGCGTCCGAAAGGATTCCAAGTAATCGAAACAATCCGGCCCAATCTGGTTTCGACCTCGTCCTTGATGCGCCCCTTATCGACGAAATGCATGGCGATGCGTACGCCGATCGCGCCAATGACAATCAGGAATCCCCAATAATATTTTTGATCCATAAGCGACGATCCCGGTAATTATTCGCGCATGCGATTCCCGGAGGGACCGAGACGGTCCATCAAGTAGAAATTCTTGGCATTTACTGTTTGTAGATCCGGCTGATAAACCCTTCCTTCTCCAACTCCAACACCAAACTATCATCGATAAGATCATCCACTTTCAGCGGGCTGCCGGGTTTGCGGGACACGGCGTCCTTCACCTGGACATCCATGCCTTCGCGATTGACCAGCGGCACCTGCTCGAACAGTTTCGCGCTACTCTGGTATGCGGCTTCCAAGAATGCTTCGTTACTATGGCGGGTGTATTTCGCCATAACCTTCTTGGCTTCCTCTTTGCGGGTTTTGTAAAAGTGCGTTGCTTCGATCAGCGCCATCAGTATTCGCTTCATCGTGTCGCGTTGGTTTTTGACAAAGGTTTTCGAGGCAGTCGGACAGACATAGGGGAAGGGAAATCCCTTGGGGAAGTCCGCCGTGCTGGCGAGAATCCGATGCGGCATACCATGGGTCAGGTGAATGACGCCCGGCGGCGCGGGGAATGCGACGATACGCCCCGTGCGAAAGGCCGCTGCTCGCTCGGTCGAACCGCCAACCTGCAAGATCGCGACGTCTTTGTCCGGCTCGAGTTTCAACTCCTTTAGAAATACTCGCGCCGCCACGTCGGAGGAACTCCCCACACGGCTGATACCGATGGCCTTACCCTTAAGTTGTTGCGCCGATCGGATCGACTCATGCACAACCAAATCGTAGGGCAACGTGTTAATGAAACAGCCGACCACTACAACGTTCGCGCCCCCGACGGCAGCGTTGGCAGTCGCTCCGCCGGAGATATTGCCGACCGCCACCGAACCAGCAACCACGGCGGAGATCGTCGTCGTCGAGGAAGGGATATAAATCAATTCAGCGTCGAGGCCATATTTCTTATAGAGCTGGCGATCTTTGGCGATGTACCAGTTGGCGTTGGGCGAGTCGACAGAGCTGAAGGCGAGGGATATCTGCTGTGCACCGGCGTTTTGCCACCAAAGCACTAATGCGAGGCAAGTGAGGAGAGTCACCGTTCGGAGACTTTGGATTCGATCCATAACACCTCCCGTGTTTGTCGAAAGTGTTTATGCGAATCGGCTACTCGATTGCAACCCGAATCGGGAGAAAAACATGCCGGCAAGAGTTCCTAACCATGTCGCGTCTGCGAAACCGGTCGAGATGACGCTAGGCATTCTTTTCGCGAGCCAGGTTTGTAGGCCATCTCACCAGTTACTAAAATGAAAACAAAAAATCCGCCGAGCACCTCCGGCACATAGACACCCTTTTGTTCCCTGGGCTCGACGAAATGGATCGGCTGGCAACGCCAGTGACGCGACGACACCGAAGTGGGAATTCTTACCGTCAACGCTGCGCTGTAGAGCTGGTTAAGCTCGTAGCTACGCAGGAGTTTCCCAGTCGGCGCGTAGATCGCCACGACTTTGCCATGGCCCAGATTGTGCCAATTGTCGAAAGTGATGAAGTAGCCGTGATCCGAAACCAACAGGTCGACTGGCGCCACGGGATTTTGCAGCGTGATCTCGTGCAGCAATTTGTAAGAGCGATCCGATTGCCAAGCGTAGTAGATGGCTTGGGCGAGTTTCCCTTTTCGAGAGCCGGAAAAACCAACCGTATCGCCAAAGCTATTGCCTGGAATGACCCGCACAAAATATTTCGCCGATTCGCTAAATACTTGAACCGGTCGTGCTGCCGGCCAGTCATCAGCCTGAGAGAAGTTGCCATGCGCTACGGAGACGCAAAGCAATATTAACAGCACCCACATCGCGCGCCGATCGCTCATAAGACTTCGCTCGAATTAGCCGGCTTCCGAAACGGCCAAACCATCTGCCCGACCAACCCTTCAGGGACCGCATCCTCGACTCCGAACTTGCTCGGTTGATGTTTCGGCATGTAGTAGGTGCCAAAAACAATATCCCAAAGTGGCAACAGCCCGGCAAAGTTTTTATCCTGGCCTGCCTGCGCCGAAGTATGGTGCCAACGATGAAACTTTGGGCTGGCAAAGACTTTTTTCAGCCGACCGAAATCCCAAATCACGTTGGCATGCTGCAAAATCGCGTAGATGATAAAGAACGGCAGCACACCGCCGAGCAACAGCGGCGAGTAGCCGAGCGATACAACCACCGCTGCTTCAACTGCCTTGTTGACGATATCGTTCACCGGATGAACGCGTGCGGCGGAAAGCCAGTCGAGATCAACCGAGCTATGGTGAATCGCATGAAATCGCCACAGCCGCGCGGCGTGAAACCAGCGATGCAGCCAGTAGCCGACAAAGTCGATTAGGATAATCATCTGCAGAGCCTGGTCGAGACGCGGCTGGTGGCCGAGGGGGCCAAAACCTTCCAAAAGTTTTTCAAAGCTTCCCGAGCCGCTGAGCTTGAGCACTGGCAGCAGCACGATCGCCACGACAACCCGTGAAACCGGTTTGGTAATCAGCGTGGTGAAAAACCAATAGACCAGATCCAACCGCCAGCCGCGCCGAAAGCGTGGCTGTGAAGGCACAGCGGGCCATTTCTGTTCAAATGGGACCATGACCAAGCTGAGAAGAGCAAGGGCGATAATGAGCGAGATCATGAAGACTCTATTGACGCAAATCCAGTCAGAACGAGTCCCCGTAGCAACGGCGATCAGTTCTGCTGAATACCGTAGCGGCGGGCGAAGGCGTAGTAAAGAACCGCAACGGTGACCAGGATGGCGGTCCAGATGACACCGAAGGCGGCGAGTTCGCCGACTTGAGCGTTTTCCCAGAGCTCGAAGATCGCCACCGACACCACCGGGGTTTGCGGGCTGACGAGTAAAACCGACATGGACAATTCTTTGGCAGACAGCAGGAATATAAAGATCCAGCCACCGAGAAACGACGGCGTCATCAGCGGTAAGATGATCCGGCGCATTGAGCTGAACCACGACGCACCGGAAACGTATGACGCCTCTTCCAACTCCTTGTGCAACTGCAACAAGCCGGAGTGGGTATAGCGGATGCCGTAAGGAATGTAGCGGGTGACGAAAGCGATCAGTAAAATCCACAAAGTGCCGTACACCGGAATCGGCACGAACAAATAAAAGCGCAGAATCGCGAGTCCCATGACGATGCCGGGGAATAGCAGCGGCAGCGTGGTCATCAGATCGAGCAACCAGCGGCCGCGAATCTTGGTCCGCACCAGCAGCCAGGATGCAAGCAGGGTCAGAACCATGACGAAGCTGGCACTGCCGAGGCCGAGCAACACGCTATTTTTGATCGCGTCGGTGATCTTGGGAAAGTGCAGCGCCGTCACGTAGTTTTTCAACGTCAACTTGGTCAGTCCCTCTAGACCCGGTTGCATGTAATAGGGCAACACCGAGGCCCAGAGAATGATCAAAAACGGCAACACCAACAAAACAATCGAATAGGTCACTAGACCTGCGCCAGCGAGATAGCGCCAGCGGCCGAGATTGATCAGCGTCGGCCGGTAGCCCTTGCCGGTCACCGTTTGATAGCGGTCGCCCTCACGAGTGAGGCGAAAGTAAAAATACAGCGTCGCGGCAACGACGATCATTAGCAGCACCGAGAACGCACCGGCGCTGCCGTAACGTGGCGGCAATTTTTGCGCGTCGAGATAGATCGATGTCGTCAGCACGCGAATATCGCCGGGCAGTCCAACCAACGCGGGAATTTCGAAGGATTCGAAAGTGCGGATAAAGATCAAAAGCATGACCGAGAAAAACGCCGGCAACATCAGCCGCAAGGAAATCCGCCGCATGGTCTGCCACACCCGCGCACCGCAGGCGGCCGATGCTTCTTCGAGAGACGGGTCCATGGAGCGGAAGGCCGCGGCCAACATGAGAAAGACAAACGGCGACCAGAGCAGCGATTCAATGAGAATCATGCCGAACATGGAATAAACGTTGAACACCGGCCCGGTCTGATCGAACCAAATCTTCAGCCAGTAGTTGACCGGCCCGGCCTTGCCGAGCAGCAGCAACCAACCGATGGTGTAGAGAATAAACGGCGTGCCGAAGGAAGCGAACGCGGTGAAGTAACCCAAACCGCGCAGCGGAGTGTCGGTACGGACGACGATCCAAGCGATGGAGCCGCCGAGCAGAGTCGCGAACAACGCGCTGCCGATGGAAAAATAAAAAGTATTGAGGAACGGCCCGATAACCTGCAGTTCGCGAAACAGATCTTCGTAGTAGCGCAGGGTAAACTGATCGATTTCGCCGGTGAGCTTGGTGGTGAACAAACTGGTTTGGATCACCGAATAGAGCGGCGGCAAGACCAGGTAGCCGGTGACAATCGAAACGCAGATCATCACCACGCTGGCGACGTCGAAGCGCGACGCCATGTCCAAAGAAAAACTGGCGCGTGCGGTAGGCTCTTTGAGCGCCAGGTCCAAGGATTCGCTTGATGGTTGTTTGGCCACGTCTGTTTCCAAGGCTACTTCATGAACAGGTTTTCAAAATAATCGACCCAATCGTTGCCCTTGTCATACTGTTGATCGGGGTTGATGTAAAAGGCCCGCTTGAAGCGCCCGCCACCCGGTTTGAGGTCGACCTGTTTCGCCGGCACCTTTGGATGGGCCGGCAAATAATTGGACTGCTGATAAACCCTTTGGCCCTTTTCCGACAGGATGAAATCGATCAGCAGCATTGCTGCATGGGGATGAGTCGAAAACTTGCCGAGGCCGATATTGTTGATCGTCGCCGTCGCTGGCTCGTGGGCGATCCAGTCCACCGGCGCGCCCGCCGATTTGCTGATGAACGCGTGATGATTGAACATCTGAAGGGCCAGCGGATACTCGCCAGCGATGGTCAAATCGAGCACTTGGCGATTGCTCGCCGGCGTCTTGGCGATGTTTTGCTGTTTAAGCTTTTGCAGATAAGCTTTGCCCGCTTCGTTGCCCATGGTGTTAAGGATCGTGCCGACGAACATCGGCGCACCCGAGCCGCGGCTGGTCGACCACATCATCTGTCCTTTCCAGCGCGGATTGAGCAGATCTTCGTAGGTCTTCGGCACTTCGTTGGCTTTGACCATGCGCGAGTTGTAGCCGGTGGCGAAAAAGTAGAGGTTGGTCGCGCCCCAAAAACCCTGCGCATCCTTGAGCTCGGTCGGGTAGTCGGCGAACATCGGCGAGTGGAACCGTTGTAGCAAACCGGCGCGCCGCACCATGGTCGGCGATACCGTGCCGTCGATCAAGTCCGCTTCGTAACGTTTGGCTTGATACTCGGCGATCATTTTCTGGACGATGCGCTCGGTGTTGCCGCGGAAAAATTCCAGCTGAACAAAGGGATATTCTTTTTCAAATGCTTCTTTGACAGGCCGCACGACCTGATCGACGATCAAGGTCGTGTACCAGCTGACCTTTCCTTCTTTCTTGGCGCCCTCGACGAGGATCTTTTGCCGGTCGGCGCGGTTCATCAGCGCGATCTCTTCCACCGAGGCGGCGCGCGCCAGACTGGCCCAAGCCAAGAGGGCCGCAAGCGCCAGGAGGGCGCGTAAGCTGGAAAGCGGCAGCGTCATAGTGAGACCTCCCCATCGTTGGCAACGCTAGCGGTCTGCGGGAACGAGCACCGTTCATCCTTCGAGAGCCTCAGGATGAACGGTGCTGAGCCTGATGTCATCGAGTATCTTCCGTTCGTGCTGAGCCTGTCGAAGCACTCCCAAACTGCCCTGATCAGTCGGCGAACCATAACGCTGCGAAGCTAGTCTGACTGACCTTCTCTTGTCAAGGTAATTGGCCGTCTGAAAACCGCGATGCCGGACCTATTGCAGGAAATTTTTCTGGAAGTAATCGACCCAGTCGTTGCCTTTGTCGAACTGCTGCTCGGGATTCATGTAATTGACCCGCCTGAAGCGGCCGCCGCCGGGCTTGAGATCTGCTTGCAGCGCCGGCATCTCTGGGTGAGACGGCAGATAGTTGGACAGCTGCATCACCTTTTGACCGCGCTTGGACAGGACGAAATCCATGAACAACATCGCCGCGTGGGGATGGGGCGCGAACTTGGGAATGCCAATGGTGCTGATGGTCGACGGCACCGGCTCCAGCGGCTGCCAATCCGACGGCGCGCCGGCGCTTTTGCTGATGTAAGCATGGTGATTGAAGATCACCAGAACAATCGGCTGCTCGCCGGCGATCACCATGTCCAACACCTGGCGCGCGCTGGCGGTGCTCTTGGCGATGTTTTGGCCGCGCAGTTTTTGCAAGTACGCCTTGCCCGCGCTCTCGCCCATGGTTTGCAACAAATTACCGACCATCAGCGGCCCACCGCCGCCGCGACCGGTGGACCAGATCATCTGCCCCTTCCAGCGCGGATTGAGCAAGTCTTCATAAGTTTTCGGCACCTCGTTGGGCTTCACCATGCGCGTGTTATAGCCGATGGTGTGAAAGTACAGATTGCTCACGCCCCAGTAGCCTTCGGCGTCCTTGAGCTCCGCCGGATACTCGGCTAGGTGCGGTGAATAGAACCGTTGCAAATAGCCCGCACGCCGCACCATGGTGGTGGTCGAGCTGCCGTCGACGACATCGACGGCGTAACGTTTGGCTTGATACTCGGCGAACACCCGTTGCGCGATGCGATCCGAGTTGCCGCGGAAATAATCCATCTGGATGAACGGGTATTCCTTCTCGAAGGCATCTTTCAGCGGCCGGACTACCTGGTCGATAATCAGTGTGGTGTAGAAAGTCAGCTTGCCTTCCTTCTTGGCGCCCTCGACGAGAATTTTCTGGCGCTCGGCCGATTTGAGCAGCGCGACATCTTCCACCGAAGCGGCATGCAATGGGGGAATTGTGAAATTCACCGATGAGATGACGAAGCAAAGCCCGAATGGAACCAGAGCGGACATTTTAACCATCATCCAAGTTCTCCTTACAAGTGAGAAACGCGCAGCGGCGACACCGCCGCGCCCGCGGATGCGAGTCAGATTTTATTCTGTAAATTTATTTTGTGCCTTTTGTGGTTAAATCTCCGGTTCCGAATCTTCTCCGTCTACTTCAAGAAATTTTTCTCGAAGTAGTCGACCCAACCGTCGCCTTCGTTCAACTGCGAATCCGGCGTAAAATAGAGCGCCCGTTTGAATTTGCCGCCACCGGGCTTTAAGTCGACTTGTTTCGCCGGCACCTTGGGATGGGACGGCAGGTAGTTGACCGCTTGAATCACCTTCTGCCCTTCTTCCGATAAGATGAAGTCGATCAGCAGCATCGCCGCATGGGGATGGGGCGCGCGGGTCACCGGCGAGATCGTGTTGATGGTTGCCGACAGCGGCTCCAACGGCGCCCAATCCACCGGCGCGCCAGCGCTGCGGCTAATATGGGCGTGGTGGTGAAAGATATGCAGCGCCAGCGGATATTCGCCGGCGATGACGAGGTCTAACAACTGGCGGTTGCTCGCCGTGGTCTTGGCAACATTTTGTGCTTTCAACTTTTGCAGATAGGCTTTGCCGGCCTCCTGCCCCATGTTTTGAAAGACGTTGCCGATCATCATCGGCGCGCCCGAGCCACGGCTGGTGGACCACATCATCTGTCCCTTCCAGCGCGGGTTGAGCAGGTCGTCATAGGTTTTTGGCACTTCATTCGGTTTCACCATGCGGGTGTTGTAGCCGACGGCGAAGTAATAGACGTTGCTCACGCCCCAGTAGCCCTGAGGATCTTTCAGCTCGGCCGGATAGTCGGCTAGATGCGGCGAATAGAAGCGCTGCAGGTAGCCGCCTTTTTTGATCATCGGCGCGGTCACCGTGCCATCGGCGATGTCGACTTCATAACGTTTGCCCTGGTACTCGGAGAACATCTTTTGCACGATGCGCTCCGAGTTGCCACGGAAGTGCTCGATCTGAATGAACGGATATTTCTTTTCGAAGGCATCTTTCACAGGCCGCACCACCTGGTCGACGATCAAGGATGTATACCAAGTAATCTTGCCTTCCTTGCGCGCGCCGTCGACGAGAACTTTCTGCCGGTCCGGCTTGTTGTACATGGCCACCTCGTCCACCGTGGCGGCGTGGCTAAGCGATCCCGTGCTCACAACCATCGATAGGAGCAGGACTTTTACGTTTGTGAATAGGCTCATCGGCTTTCCTCCAACTAGTTGGCGATCACTGCAAGATCGACTCGGCGAATTTTCCCGCCGGCAATCTCACCTTGGTGTACTTGTCTTCTAAATGGTTGCGCACACGGTGGTATTCTTGCACCGTAATCGAATCTTTGGCCGCGCTAATGCCCAGCTCTTTTAACCAGCGGGTTTCGACGTCCAAACGGCGCGTCGCATTCTCCAAGGTGCGGCCATACCAGTCTTGGCCTTCCTTGCTGAGGAACCAGTTGACGAAGACTTTAGTAGCATTGGGATGCGGCGGATTCTTGATCACGCCAAGTACACCGAAGCCGTTGCTCGCGGGCAGCCCTTCTTTAGGTGCCGGCACCGGCTTGAGCGGTAGACCGGCATCGACGAACGGACTTACCGGCACGCGGCCCAGACCGAAGGCCACCGCTAAATTAGCCTTCGCCAAGGCATCGGCCAGCTGGCGCGCATCGCGGCTAAGAAACAGCTCCTGCTGCGCCAGTTTTTTCAGAAACGCTTCGCCCTTAACATCCCACATGAACGACCAGATGCCCTGCCCCGAACCGGGGATGCGCGGATCGGCGAATCCGATCTTGCCTTTCCACTTGGGCTGCAAATAATCGTCGAAGCCGCGGAACTCTTCCGCCTTGGCCAGAGTCGTGTTGTACCAGGCGTTTTGCGTGGCAACATCGGCGAAGAAAGAATACAAAAATTTATGCGTGCTAATATTGTCTTCCCAAATATGGCCGCCCCACCATTGCTTCGGATCTTTGACTTCAGGCAGAATCCAGAACGATTCCATCGGCTCCAGCATGCCGTCATGGGTGAGCCCCTTGGCCGTGCCGGTGCCGCAGATGATCGCATCGAAGTAACTCAAGCCGGCCTTGCGCTCCGAGGCGATACGGCTGGCATTCTTCGGGCCCGGTGCCGCCACCAGTTCGGCGTCAATGCCGAACTTCTGCTTGAGCAGCGGTTCGAGCTCACGACGCAGCTCATTGGACGGCGGGATAGCGATCACGACCTTGCCTTCCTTCTTGGCGGCCTCGATAACTTTATCCCACTCTGGCAGCCGTCGAGCTTCGGCGGCCAAGGCAAACTGGTGCGCGAAAAGCGCCGACAGCATAACCAAAACGATTGTCCGAAAATTATTGAACATAACTTCCTAGTCCATGGTCGATGAAGCGGGCGGGTTTAAGACCCGCTACCAAATGATCCGAACTTTGCGTCCTTTGCGATCTTTGCGGGAGAAATTCCGATTCCGAACTCTGCGCCCTCTGTGGTGAGATATCTCTCCCGTCTTCTCTTGCCGACTATTGCAAAATCTTCTCGGCGAATCTTCCCGCCGGCACCCTGACCTTGGTGTACTTGTCTTCGAGGTGATTGCGCAGTCGATGGTACTCTTGCACGGTGATCGTATCCTTCGCCGCGTTGACGCCGATCTTGTTGAGCCATTTGGTCTCGACGTCGAGACGGCGCGAACCGTTCTCCATGATCTTGCCATACCAGTCCTGGCCTTCGCGGCTGAGAAACCAATTGACGAATACTTTGGTGGCGTTGGGGTTCGGCGGATTTTTGATAATCCCGATGACGCCAAAGGAATTGCTCGCCGGCAAGCCTTCTTTGGGCGCTGGCACCGGTTTCAACGGCAAACCGGCATCGACGAACGGATCGGTCTGGCTGCGCCCGAGGACGAACGCTATCGCCACCTTGCCCTTGGCCAAAGCGTCGGCGAGCTGGCGCAGGTCGCGGGTTAGAAAAAGATCCTGCTGCACGAGCTTTTTGAGAAACTCCTCACCCTTGAGCTCCCACATGAACGACCAGATCGATTGTCCGGAGCTCGGCACCCGCGGATCGCTGAAGCCGATCTTGCCTTTCCACTTGGGATTCAAGTAATCGTCGAAGCCTTTCAGCTCATCGGCTTTCGCCAAACTGGTATTGTACCAGATACCATGGGTCGCCACGTCGGCGAGAAAAGAGTATAAAAACTTATGCGTGCTGACGTTGTCCTCCCAGATATGGCCGCCCCACCACTGCTTCGGATCTCTCACTTCTGGAAGCAGCCAGAAATTTTCCAGCGCTTCGAGCATGCCGTCATGGGTTAGTCCCGCGGCCGTGCCGGTGCCGCAGATGATCGCGTCGAAATAATTCACCCCAGCCTTTTTCTCGGCGGCGATGCGGCTGGCGTTTTTCGGTCCCGGCGCCGCCACCAACTCCGCTTCAATGCCAAACTTTTGCTTCAGGACCAGTTCCAACTCTTTGCGCAGATCGTTGGACGGCGGGATCGCGATGACGATCTTGCCTTCCTTCTTGGCCGCCTCAACCGCTTTGTCCCACTCCGGTGGGCGCTTAGCTTCTGCCGCCCAAACAAGGGCCGTAGCGGGCAAGCAATAGAGAACGACCGCGATCACAAGATGTAAACGTTTCATCCGATTCATCTCCATACCATCCATGTGCAAGCTCTCTTAGCAACTTAGCGCCATTGAAGCAATTCAATTCGCTGGCGCGGTTGACGGTCGGAATCCTCCGATGGTATGGCCAAGAAGCTGTAATTGAGAAAGAAGTCCATGCCCCTCATCAAAATCATCGCCACCGGCGGAACCATCGCCAATACCGGCCATGGCCTGATCGCCATCGACGACGTGTTGAAAGACATTCCGCGCGCCAAAACGCTGGCGGACTTCGAGATATTCGAAGCCACCCGGGTGCGCAGCGGCCAGATGCGCTTGGCCCAATGGCTCGACGTGGCGCGCGCCGCCGGCACGGCGGCGGCAGACCCGCGGGTCGATGGCATCATC
>Ga0209683_10000956_pt1 | contig 11163 bp, 4 predicted proteins | sample DOMMetBare2Fresh_FD_187474 | JGI IMG/M metagenome (GOLD analysis project Ga0209683, IMG submission 187474) | Wetland sediment microbial communities from St. Louis River estuary, USA, under dissolved organic matter induced mercury methylation -... | ecosystem: Environmental > Aquatic > Freshwater... | reverse complement strand
ACTTCTTCTGCGCTGCGGCGGAGTTGGCGGAAACGCCGCTGCACTTCCCAGATAGTGCCCGTGGCTACTACGAATCCGACCACCAGGGCAATCACACTCCAGAGGCGGATCGAGCGCACTGCCTGTTGTTGAATCCTTTCGCTCTCCTCAATGATCTTTGTTTGTTTCTCGGGCGATTTACTGAACAGCTTATTAAGTTCTTCATCAACCTTGTGAAACGTCGCAAAGCCCTCCAGAGAATAACGCCGGGAGTTTCCTGTGATAATCAGATACGATTCGAGGTCCGCGCGAAATGGGCTCCAGTCCTCATCCTGCGACAGCGGGGGCCGCTCAAGTGGGGCCGCCTGCTTTTTCATCTCTTCGCGAGCCGTGCGCAAAGGCAGATCAAAAGGGGGCTTGATGCCACGGCCTGCCTCTGCGTCCTGCCGCGCGCGCGCTTCGTTATCCAGCTTGGTGAGCGCCAGCCGCAGTTGCAGCAGCAGGTTGACCTGCGCCGCATGCTGGTGTTCCATCTCAAACACTCGATGGGCCACATCGTCGACCCGGTGCGCGCTGAGATATCCCAGCACCGAGATCACCATCAACAGCAAGGTAAACCCGACAATCAAGGGTGTCACCGCCGGAGCCAGGTCCAGGCCGGCTCCCGCTGGCGTAGGGGCTTGAGATCCGCCGGCGCCACCTGCGGGCCCGTCAGCCCGGCGGTAAACCACGCGAGGATCGCCGGGGGAAGGATTGCCAATTTCTTCGTTATGGTTCATCACAAGCGGCTTATGCCGGTTTCAAATCTTCCGTGTGGCTCGTTCCTGTTATTCGAGAACTAGCCCGCGAAGGAAGTCACGCAGGATGCGTGCGGCCCCGGAGCGGCCCCGGAGCATTCCGCATGGTCGCGGTCTGGTGCAGCTACGGCTTCGCATCCATCCAGTTGTCACCCACTCCGACATCAGCGACGAGCGGGACATCCAGTTTCACGGCTGTTTCCATTTCCTGCTTCAGTATTTCCACCACGCGCTCAACCTCGCCAACGGGCGCCTCTACCAACAATTCATCATGTACCTGCATGAGCATGCGCGCTTTCAATTGCTCCCGTCTTAATGCTCCCTCGACATGCAGCATGGCGATCTTCACAATGTCGCTGGCCGTACCCTGAATCGGCATATTGATTGCTTCTCGTTCGGCAGCTTTGCGAATGTTGGCATTGCGATCATTGATTCCCTGCAGCGGACGAATGCGACCGTAGATCGAGCGCACGTAGCCATGTTCGCGCGCCCGCACCGGAACCTCTTCCATGTACCGGCGCACTCCTTTGTAAGTATTGTAATAATCCTGGATAACTTTTTTTGCTTCTTCCCGAGAAATACCAACGCGTTGGGACAATCCCCATGGCTCAATAGCATAGGCGATCGCAAAATTTACTATCTTGGCAAAACGCCGCGCTTCTTTTAGTTCGGCATCGGTCTCCGCGTGAAACACGAGACGCGCGGTGCGATTGTGAATGTCTTCGCCATGCTGAAATGCATCCAGCATGACCGGATCCTGAGTGATATGCGCTAGTAATCGCAATTCGAGCTGCGAATAATCGGCCGAGATAATCCGGCATCCCTCTTCAGCCACAAAGGCGCGCCGGATACGCCGGCCCAGTTCGGTGCGAATCGGAATATTCTGCAGGTTCGGTTCACTGGAAGATAAGCGGCCCGTGGCTGCTACAGTTTGGTTCAGTTGACAATGTATCCGGCCATCAGCCGCGATCTGGTGCGGCAAGGCATCTGTGTAGACACTCTTCAGCTTGTCCAGTTCGCGGTATTCGATAATCAATCGTGGCAGTTCATAGGTTTGCGCCAGCTCTTCGAGTACCGCCTTGCTGGTGGAAATACGACCGGTGGATGTCTTGCGGCCCGTCCCAATATTCAGGTCCGAAAGCACATCACCCACCTGTTTGGGTGAACCCACATTGAATTCATGACCAGCCAGCTTGTAAATCTGTTCGGTGAGCCTAATGAGTTCCTGTCCCAGAAAGCTGGAAAGGTCGTTCAGCACGCGGCGATCAACTTTCAATCCGGCGCGCTCCATCTGATAGAGCAACGGAGCGAGCGGCAACTCTACTTCTGCATAGATTGTTTCCAGTTTCTTTTCCAGTATCCGTTCATGCAGCACACGCGCGGCCTGGGCCGTCAGATCAGCAGCAACCGCCGTCTGCCAGGTCAATTCCGTCCAGCCCGCCGCGGGAGGGCCGGCGCCATCGACTCCTGTTAGTTCCCGAGCCAGATCGTGCAGTTCATATTTGCTGCGACTCGGATCGAGCAGATAAGCGGCGAGGAATGTATCGTCCTTCACCCCTTCGAGGGCGATGCCGAGAGGTGAAAGCAACCCGACGGCCCGCTTCAAATCATGCACGGATTTCTCGAGCAGCCCATTGGCCAATACCTCGCGCAAGGGCACCAGAGCCGACTCGCGACCTTCAGCAAATTTTTCCAAATCAATATAGGCCGCCCGGCCCGGTCCACTTGCGATGGCAATCCCAAAGGCGCCATCCTGGGGCAACAGGCAGCGCTGCTGGTCTTCGCCTTCAGTCGACTCGGCAATGGCGATCCCAATGTGCTCGGCATTCCAGAGCGTTTGCACAAAGGCCTTTAGCTCAGACTCTCTACGGATGAGTCGATAGTCACGGGCTTCGTTCACGCTGGCCGGCACTGCTTGCGCGGCATCGGCAAATTCCCGAGTCAATACCTGAAATTCAAGTTCACGGAACAGCTCATACGCAGCCGCCCGGTCGGCTGGACGCGCTCTCAACTGATCCAGGTCCAATTCCACGTCGAGATCGCACTTGATGCGCGCCAACTCTCGCGATTGCCGGATGAGGTCGGCATTGTCGCGCAGTGATTGCCGATAGGTCTTGTGCTTTACTTCTTCCCAGCGCTCAAGTGCGTTTTCAATCGACCCAAATTGTTTGATGATGGCGACCGCTCCTTTCGAGCCGATCCCGGGCGCTCCCGGGATGTTGTCAATCGAATCGCCCATCAGGCCCAACAGATCGACGACCTGATCCGCAGTCACGCCAAATTTCTTTTCCACCCACGCTTCGTCGCACCACTCGATTGGAGGGACATATTCCTTGCGCCTGACGACTTGAGAATTGGTGCGCATGGCTACGACAAAAGGATCGTGGACCAACTGGCACATGTCTTTGTCGTTGGAGACGATGACCGCCTGCACGCCTTTTCTTTCCGCCTGGGCCGCCAGAGTCCCGATCACGTCGTCCGCTTCATACCCCGGCGCATTGATGACCGGGATATTGAAGGCCTCGCACAACCGGATAATGAACGGCAGTTGGGAAGCGAGATCCTCAGGCATTTGCAGGCGATTAGCCTTGTAGTCAGCAAAGGTCTCGTGGCGAAATGTCTTTTCCCCCGATTCAAAGATTGCCGCAATGTAGTCTGGTTGCTCGTCCAGCAGCAGCTTGCGCAACATGTTGGTAAAAATGAACACGGCCTGCGTAACCTGGCCGTGAGAATTTGCCAGCGGCGCCGCGCGGTTCGCCATTGGCGCATAAAACGCCCGAAAGATATGAGACATTGAGTCGATCAAAAAGACTCGCTTTGCCGGTTTTGCGTTCTTCACAGCCATTGATCGTCTTGATATCTTTTGCTCTGTAGCTTGTACCTGGGTCCCCTGCTTGTTTAGGCTCTTAAAAGAGCTTTTCCAGTAACAGGAGAGCGCAAAGAACGACGCGCACACTCAATACCCGCGCAACTGTTCGCGATAGCCTTCGAAGTTACGCTTCATTTCACCCAGGCTGTCGCCGCCGAATTTTTCGCGCATGGCCGACCCCAGGACCAGCGCCACCATCGCTTCACCGATTACTCCAGCCGCGGGTACAACGGTGATATCTGAACGTTCAAAAGCGGCGGCTTCCTCCTGCTTGGTATCGATGTCCACGGAGCGCAACGGGCGGCGCAGGGTGGAAATTGGTTTCAGATGTCCCCGAATGCGCAGCTCTTCGCCATTTGTGATTCCACCCTCGAGCCCACCCGCGCGATTTGTCGCGCGAATAAAATCTTTGGTCTCGGCGTTGTAGGCAATCTCATCATGGACTTCCGACCCCGGCAGACTGCTGGCCTCCAGTCCGGCGCCAATGGCAACTGCTTTGACGGCATGTATCGACATCACTGCCTGGGCCAGACGGCCGTCGAGCTTCCCGTCCCAGGAAGTATGCGAACCGAGCCCAGGCACGAGTCCGCGCGCGACGACTTCGAAGATTCCTCCGAGGGTGTCGCCCGCGTGCCGCTTTTCATCAATCAGCTCGACCATCCTTTGCTGCGCCTGTTCATCGGCACAATTGAGAGGCGCGTCAGCGCGAATGGCGCTGATCGCTTCCCAGGAAAGCTCCAGAGGTATTTCAGGTATGCCGCCGAGTTGAATGACATGGCTGCGAATCTGGACACCGAATTGTCCCAGCAACTGCTTCGCAAATGCACCGCAGGCGACGCGGGCCGCCGTTTCGCGTGCGGACGCGCGTTCCAGTACGTTCCGCAGATCCCGCGCACCAAATTTCAAACCTCCGGCAAGATCAGCATGTCCAGGGCGCGGGCGTTTCACCAGGCGAGCCTTCTCCGGCTCAAGCTCGCGCGCGTCCGCAGCCATAATCTCAGTCCAGTTGGCCCAGTCCCTATTCTCAATCATCAGGGCCAATGGTGAGCCCAGGGTCAGTCCATGCCGAACACCGCTCAGAAGCTGGATTTCATCCTGCTCAATCTTCATGCGCCCGCCGCGACCGTAACCCCGCTGCCGCCGTTCCAATTCGTAATTGATCTGACCGACATCGACGGGTAGACCGGCAGGCAGACCCTCGACAATGGCAACCAGGGCGCGGCCGTGTGATTCTCCGGCTGTAGTGAAACTTAGCATTGAGAGTAACGATTGTAGTTTTGTTCGCAGTGAAGGACAAATCACTGCCGCCCGCGGGCGCTCAGAGTACCAGCTTCAGCCCAGTTTTAGTGTGTCAGAGTTGGTTCGCCGCGCCGAAAATATTGCCGCGCCCGAGGATCCCGGCGGGATCGAACGCGTGCTTTAAGGCGGCCATCTCGAGCAGATGCTGGTCGCTGTAAAAGAGGCGCAGGTATTCACGTTTGAGTTTTCCCACTCCGTGCTCGGCTGAGAGTGTGCCGCCCACGGCCGCGGCACGTTGCAGGAACCGCAGATAAATCTCGCGGGCCCGAACGCCTTCATCATCATTGCGCGGCAGGATGTTGACGTGAACGTGATTGTCACCGATGTGCCCGAAAATGGTGTAGCGCAGGTTATCGGCGCGCAACGTCTCCTGATAGAAGCGCAGCATGGCGGGAAACTCTTCATCCGGCACTGCCATGTCGGTTGAGACCTTGCGTTGGTTATGGCTCGAAAACCACTCGTTCATCAGGACAGGAAGCTGATGGCGGAATTCGCGCAGCCTGGCCTGATCAGGTTCGTTGGTTGCAAACCAGGATTGCTCGGCGAGCGCATGATGAGACTCGAGCAATGCCAGCCATCCGCCCAGCAACGCATCTTCTGTATCGGCTGTCGTCTCCTGCTCGAAAAAGATCGCCCCGACTGCTTCTGTCGGGATGCTTTCATATTCTTGGCGCAAAAAACCAAGCGACTCTTTATCAAAATACTCGAGCGCCCGCGCATCAAGGCTGATCTCCCGATCCGGCCCTGGAGTTTGCCGTGAAAGCAGGGACTCGTCACGCGCCTGCCGAACGAAGTCCAGCAATTCTTCCTCCACGGTAAAAAAAACCACCCCGCTTAACAGCCCCTCCGGCTTTGGCAAAAGCTTTACTTCCATCTCAGTGACCACGCCCAGTGTGCCTTCGCTGCCGATGAACAGATCAAGCAAATCCATGCCCGGAGCGACGAAATAACCGGAAGCGTGTTTACGCACCCGAGGCATGGAATAAGATGGTAGGCGCGCTTCCACTCTGCGACCGGAGCGCAGCGGGATGCATATCAAGCCGTCGATGCTCGCGTGCAATTGTCCCCGGCGCAGATCGATCAGATCACCGGTGGGCAGGGCAATCGTCAGTCGCTGCACGTAGTTTCGGGTTGGTCCATATTTAAAAGTGCGCGAGCCGGAAGCATTGGTCGCAACATTGCCCCCGAGAAAGCAAGCGCGCTCGGTTGGATCAGGGGGGTACAGCATTCCTTTCAGGTCCACCGCACTCTGCAACTCGCTGAGGAGCACACCCGCCTCGGCGATAGCCGACCCACCACCATCGTCACAGACGATACTCTTAATGCGGTTGAGTTTGTCGGTAGCCAGCACGATACCACCGAAGGGAATACGGCCGCCGACTGTGCCCGTGCCGGCGCCGGCCACCGTGACTGGAGTCTGATTGCGCTGGGCATCGCGGAGAATCTCCGCGACCTCAGCCGCACTCTCCGGGAAAACTACGCCGGTGGCTGTCCCGCCCCGCATGTAGCTGGAATCGAAAAGGTAGGACTGGATTTCATCCGGTTGGGTTTTGCTGAGCATCGACTCCCTGGACTGTGCAAAGTGCGCTGCAGGTCAACTCAACTGCAGCTCCCTCTCGCGCAGGTACTTGATCCGGTCGCGCAACTCGGCGGCCTTCTCAAACTCAAATCGCCTGGCAGCTTCACGCATGTCTCTTTCCAGCTGACTGATGGTCTGGCCTATCTTTTCCGCCGAGTATTCTTCGTACTCATCGAGATCCAGCGGCACTTTGAAATAGTCTGCCTCGTAGGCCGTCACCAGGGTAGCTTCGATTGGCTTGATGATTGTTTGCGGTGTAATCCCGTGTTCCCGATTGTAGGCTTCCTGCACCATGCGCCGCCGCCGTGTTTCATCAATGGCCCGTTTCATCGAGTCCGTCACGCGATCGGCATACAAAATGGCTTTGCCGTGAGCGTTGCGGGCCGCCCGGCCGATCGTCTGTATCAGGGACGATTCAGAGCGCAGAAACCCCTCCTTATCGGCGTCCAGAATTGCCACCAGCGACACCTCCGGCAAATCCAAACCCTCGCGGAGCAGATTGATGCCCACCAGAACGTCGAACTCTCCGCGACGCAGATCGCGCAGAATCTTGATACGGTCGAGCGTCACAATATCAGAATGCAGGTAGCGAACACGTACTCCCACCTCGGTGAAATATTCCGTCAAGTCCTCAGACATGCGCTTGGTCAGAGTAGTCACCAGGACACGTTCCTTGCGCTCCGCACGCAGACGACACTCTTCCAGGAGATGGTCAATTTGCCCCTTGACTGGCAGCACCTCGACTTCCGGATCCATCAGACCCGTCGGTCGAATAATCTGTTCGATAACCTCGCCGCTGACCTTCGTTAATTCGTAAGGCCCGGGGGTCGCGGAAACATAAATAGTCTGGCCGATACGCTCTTCGAACTCGCGAAAATTGAGCGGCCGGTTATCGAGCGCCGACGGCAGGCGAAACCCATATTCCACGAGTGTCCGTTTGCGTGATTGATCGCCTTCAAACATACCGCGAACCTGCGGAACCGTTTGATGCGCTTCATCAATCACCATCATGGTATCGCGCGGCAGGTAGTCGAGCAGCGTCGGCGGTGGCTCGCCCGGATTCTTTCCGGTGAGATGCCGCGAGTAATTCTCAATACCCCGACAAAATCCCATCTCCTTGATCATCTCGAGATCGAACATGGTCCGCTGATGCAGCCGTTGTGCTTCCACCAGTTTGCCCTCAGCGATCAGTTTGGGTTCCCACCACTCCAGTTCGGCACGGATTGATTTGATCGCCTGTTTGATGGTGTTCTTCGACATCACATAGTGAGTTTTGGGGTAGATCGGCACTCTGGCCGTGTGTTTCTGGAGCACTTCACCCAGCAGAGGATCAATGGTCGAAACCGAATCGATCTCGTCTCCCCAGAGTTCTATCCGATAGGCGTTGTCCTGGTAGCTGGGATACAAATCGACGACATCGCCACGCACGCGAAAGGAACCGCGTTTAAAATCCACGTCGCCCCGTTCGTATTGCAGTTCGACCAGCCGCTGCAGCAGGGCCTCACGCGTCATCCTTGTGCCCGGCTCCACGAAAAGCAACATGTCGTAATAAGCGTCCGGATCGCCCAGACCATAGATGCATGACACGCTGGCGACTACGATCACATCGCGCCGTTCGAACAGCGCGCGAGTGGCCGACATCCGAAGACGGTCGATGTCGTCATTAACGATGGCTTCCTTTTCGATATAAAGGTCAGCCGACGGCATGTAGGCCTCTGGCTGGTAGTAATCGTAGTAGGAGACAAAATACTCGACTGCATTTTCGGGGAAGAGCGACTTGAATTCCTGATATAACTGCGCCGCCAGCGTCTTATTGTGGGCCATAACCAGCGTTGGTCGCTGAGTTTTCTGAATCACACTGGCGATGGTAAATGTTTTGCCGCTGCCGGTGATGCCCAGCAGGACCTGGTCTTTGGCGCCATCATCCAGACCTCGAACCAGCGCCTCGATTGCCTGTGGTTGGTCCCCTTTCGGTGCGTAATCCGACTGTAACTTAAAAGGCATGGTGAGACTGAATAGTAAAATCGCCGTCAGCAAAGCGCAAAGGGGCCAGGCGATAAGCGCCAGGAGGCAAGCGAAAAAGTAAGAGCGAAGGACCCCTGCCCTTCGCCCTTTTCCCTTTGCTCCTGGCCCTTTTCCCTTCGCCCTTACGCAGCCGAGGGGGCCTTCTCACGCGACTGGCTGCTGATCTGGTAGATCGCTTCCATCACCGCGGACCTTACCTCTGAGGGCAACGACCCGCGCACTGCCAGGCGGCGAAACACCGGCACAATTTCCGACTGGCCGCTCAGCGCCAGCAATTTCACCACCGCCAGGCGCACCTCAACATTGGCATGATCTTCAATCGCGTGCATCAAGGGCTGGACTTCGCCTGCCTTGGCCATCAGGAACAAGAGCGAAAACGCATCGTAGGTTATTTCGCGACTCTCACCGGTGAGGTTGTTGATAGCCTGGGTGGCCAAGCCTGAATCAGCCAGAGCAGCGCCGATGTTTCGCCGTCGCTCCGGAGACCCATCACGCAAGGCCCGGGTAAAAGAAGCTGCACGATCAGGATGGACGTCGTGCAGGGCATGAGCCGCCGCGTTGCGGACTTCTGCCGCCGGATCGTCAAACGCCTTATTGATAAGTTGAATCGAATCTTCGTCGCCTATTTGACTGAGTTCCACCAGGGCTGCCGCCCGTTCGGCAGTATCCTCACTCTTAAGCCGTCCCAGAACATGGGAGGGCACGCCCGCAGTTTCGCCATCGACTGCCAACAGGCCCTTCTCTGCCTGCAGTACTTCGAGTTCACGTGCTTCAATCGCGAGTTCGGCAAACTTCGGCCGCGGGGCCTCGAGTTTTTCAAGCTCACGAGTTTGGTCCGCCAAAGAGTGGGCCGTCCGGGGATCTGGCCTTGCCTCGTCCAGCAAGCCGGCACTTTCAGGCTCGACCTGCAGGCCGGCATAGCGGCGCTCCTCTTCCTCGATTCTTAACCGACTTTGTATTTCCTGAGCGTGCTGGTTCTCCGCCGCTTTGAACCGGGCTTCAGCTTGTGCTCGCAATTCAGATTGCGCTTCGAGCCGCCGGCGTTGTTCTTCACTGGCGCGGTTTAGCTCTTCGATTTCAGCGCGCAGGCGTCGCTCCTGTTCGGCGCGGTTGCGGGCTTCTTCTTCCAGCCTGCGATGCAATGATTGCAGCTCGGTCTGGTTTCGTTCATCTTCCTCAGCGCGTCGCTGGGCTTCTTCGCTGATTCTTCTTGCTTCATCTTCCGTGCGACGTCTTGATTCCAGCAAGCGAGACCGTTCCTCTTCCTCAAGCCGGTGTCGGGCTTCGACTTCGAGCCGCCGCCTTTCTTCTGCGGCAGCTAAACGGGCCTCGTCTTCACGTCTGAGTCGTTCCTGCTCTTGCCCCAGCCACTCTGTTTCTTCTTCCGCTTTGCGCCGGATTGCCGCGACTTCCGCACGGTGCTGTTGCAACAACAGTTCGGTATGGCGAAGAGTTTCTTCTTCTTCCTGTAATTTTGCGGCCTTCTCGCGGCGCAGGCTTTCTGCTTCTTCAATTTGTCGCCGCTGGACTTCCTCAGCCTGTTGCAGAACCTCAATCTCTGTGCGCAGTTGCCGCTCTTTCTCTGCCCGAACACGAGCGTCTTCCTCTGCCTGAGCACGCAAGGTGGCGAGCGCCGCAAGGTGGTTCTCAGCCGCGGCGGCCTGCTGGCGCGCTTCAGCTTCAAAGCGCACTCGCTCTCCTTCGGCCCTGATGCGTGCTTCCTCTTCAGTCTTTAAGCGCTGTTCCGCGATCTGCCGCAGTCGCTCGATATCAACCTGGGCCGCAAGAGTTTTTTCCTCGCGCAGGCGCACCTGCTCTTCTGCTTCGAGACGAATGGCCTCCAGGGCCGCAAGGTGCTGCTGTTGTTCCTGAGCGTGTTGACGGCCTTCGGCTTCAACTCGCAATCGCTCTTCCTGCGCGCGGCGCCGTGCTTCATCGAGGCCCCGGCGTTCTTCTTCCGCACGGCGACGCGCCTCCTCTTCCATCTTTAGCTGCTCGGCCGCTGCCTGCCGCAGCGTCTCGATTTCAGCCTGTACCTTCAATGCCTGTTCTGCTCGCAAACGCGCTTGTTCTTCAGCCTCTTGACGAATCGCTGCCAAAGCTGCGAGGTGCTGTTGTTGGGCTGCGGCGTGTTCCCGGGCTTCGGCTTCCACGCGCAATCTATCTTCTTCCGCGCGGCGGCGGGCGTCGTCAAAGCGCTGGCGCTCCTCTTCGGCGCGCCGCTGGGCGTCCTCTTCAGCTTTTAGTCGCAACTCTTCGGCTTCGCGGAGGGTCTCTAATTCGCTCTGCAGTTGAGCCGCTTTTTCCGCGCGGGCCCGCGCCTCTGCTTCAGCTTGGAGCCGGATCGCTTCCAGCGAGGCAAGATGGCGTTCCTCTTCCTCAGTACGCTGGCGCGCTTCGGATTCGAGGCGTATCCGTTCCTCTTCCGCACGACGGCGCTCCGTCTCAAGCCGCAGCCGTGTTTCTGCCAAACGCTGGCGTTCCACCTCGGCCCGGCGCTGGGCTTCTTCCTCAGCCTGCAACCGCGCTTCTTCCTGAGCCCGCAATTGCTGCTGCTCTGCGGTCTTCAAACGCGCCAGCTCTTCAGCCTGCCGCCGAAGTTCGGATTCTGCCAG
>Ga0209683_10000955_pt1 | contig 11164 bp, 9 predicted proteins | sample DOMMetBare2Fresh_FD_187474 | JGI IMG/M metagenome (GOLD analysis project Ga0209683, IMG submission 187474) | Wetland sediment microbial communities from St. Louis River estuary, USA, under dissolved organic matter induced mercury methylation -... | ecosystem: Environmental > Aquatic > Freshwater... | reverse complement strand
CGGGGGCATCGTGATCATGAACATCATGCTGATGGCCGTGAGCGAGCGGACCCGCGAGATCGGCATCCGGAAGGCGCTCGGCGCCCGCCGGCGCGACATCCTGGCCCAGTTCGTGGTGGAGTCCGCCACCCTGTCCGCCGCCGGCGCGATGCTGGGCATCGGCTTCGGGTTGGCGCTGGCGTTCGTCGTGAAGGCGCTCACACCGCTCCCGGCCGCCGTCGCACCCTGGTCGGTCGTCGTGGGGATGGTACTCGGGATCGGCGTCGGCATCGCCGCGGGCGTCTATCCGGCCAGCCGGGCGTCCCGGCTCGACCCGATCATCGCGCTGAGGGCCGAATGACGCCAACCCGTCCGACCACGGTCCTGAGCCGGATGGCCGAGGGCGTGGGCATCGCCCTCGATTCCGTCCGCGCCAACAAGGTCCGCGCGGCGCTCACCGTGCTCGGCGTCGCCATCGGGGTCACCGTCGTGATCGCCATGGGCTCGGCGATCACGGGGATCAACCGCAGCATCACCGCCATCCTGGAGTCGGCCGGGCCCAAGACCTTCTACGTCCAGCGCTACTTCAGCGGCGGGCTCGACGTCTCGGACGGCTCGGACGAGACGTCGCCGTGGCGGCGCATGCCATGGCTGACGCTGGAGGAGGCGGAGCTCATTCGCCGGCTCCCCTCGGTGCGCGACGTGAACATCGGCGAGTACACCAATGGCCCGGTGAGCTTCGGCGACGTGAACCTGAAGAGCGTGAACCTGGCGGGGTTCAGCCCCAGCTACATCCAGGTGAACGGGGGCGACATCATCGCAGGGCGCACGTTCACCCCCGTCGAGTACGCGTCGGCGGCCCGCGTGGCCGTGATCAACGACAAGCTGGCCGAGTCGCTGTTCCCCGGGCGCGATCCGATTGGTAAGACGATCAAGATCTCCGGCGAGCCGTTCCAGGTGATCGGGCTCCACGCCGAGGCAGCATCGCTCTTCAGCAACGCGAACGAGCCCCGGCTCGCCATTCCCCATACCGTGTTCACCAAGGTCGCGGACTACGAGCGCGGCTGGATGGAGATCGCCGTGATGCCGACCGGGGCGGCCACCACGGCGGAGGCCCAGGATGAAGTGACCGCGGCGATGCGGAGCGCGCGCGGGCTCAAGCCCGCCGACGCCAGCAACTTCGCGATCGTGACGCAGGACCGGGTCTTGGAGGCGTTCAACAAGATCACCGCGGGGTTCTTCGTAGTGATGATCGCCCTCTCGAGCGTCGCGCTCATGGTGGGCGGCGTGGGCGTCGTGGCGATCATGATGATCTCGGTCACCGAGCGCACCCGCGAGATCGGGGTCCGGAAGGCGCTCGGCGCCACCCGCGGCGAGATCATGTTCCAGTTCCTGGTCGAGGCCGCGACGCTCACGCTGATCGGCTGCCTGATCGGGATGGCGCTGGGCGCGCTGGTGGCCTGGGGAGTCCGGTCCTTTACCCCGATCCCGGCCACGGTGCCGCTCGCCTCGGTCATCGCCGCAATCCTCGCGTCGATCCTCACCGGCGTGCTGTTCGGCCTCTATCCCGCGAGCAAGGCCTCGCGGCTGGATCCGGTGGAGGCGCTGAGGTACGAGTAGCGGGCGGAAAAGGCGGAGAAGGCGGAGAGGGGGGAAGCCCTGATTGCTCTAGCCTCTCCGCCCTCTCCGCCCTTTCCGCCTATTTTCCTGCCATGCCTTTCACCGAAGCCCTCCGTCTCGCGCTCCAGGCGATCTGGGGTGCCAAGCTCCGCTCCTTCTTCACCCTCCTTGGCATCGTAGTTTCGGTCGCCTTCCTAGTCGTCGTGGTGGCGGTCATCCAGGGGATGAACGCCTACGTGAAGGAGAACCTGACGGGTGCCATGATCGGCACCAACACCTTCCAGGTTCGGCGCTCGCCGATTTCCCTGGGGCTGATGGACGACGAGCAGGTCAAGGCGATCGCGAAGCGGCCGCTCATCTCGGCGGAGGACGCAGAAGTCGTACGGCGGGCCATTCCCGAGGCCGATGCGGTCGCCCTGCAATCGGGATGGCCCACGCCGATCAGCGACGTCTCGTACCGCGATCGCACCGTGGGCAACGTGCTCATCTTCGGGGTCACGCCACCCTACCAGATCGTGCAGGACTACCGGATACTGGCGGGTGCGCCACTCGCCGATCCCGACGTCCGCGAGCGGCGGCTGGTGACGGTGATCGGCCATGAGATCGCGGAGAAGCTGTTCGACAATCCCGCATCGGCAGTGGGTCACAAGATCCGCATTGCTGGCCGGGAGGTGCTGGTCACCGGGGTCATCGAGAAGAAGGGCCGGGTGCTGGGGCAGTCGTTCGACGCGTTCCTGCTGCTCCCCTTCCCCACGTTCGAGTCGTTCTACGGCCGCCGGAAGACCACCGTCGTCTCGGTCAAGATGCCGAGCGCGGAGGCCATCCAGCCGGCCATGGGCCGCGCCGAGGAGGCGATGCGCATCGCCCACCGGCTCCGGCCGGGCGAGGCGAACGACTTCACGGTGGACAAGGCGGACGCCCTGGTGGCGTTCTGGCGCCAGCTCACCCGGGTCTTGTTCACCGCGATTCCGGCGGTGGTCTGCATCGGCATCGTGGTGGGCGGCATCGTCATCATGAACATCATGCTGATGAGCGTGACCGAGCGGACCCACGAGATCGGGCTGCGCAAGTCGCTGGGCGCAACCCGGCGCGACATCCGCCGCCAGTTCCTCATCGAGGCGATCGTGCTGTCCACCCTGGGCGGGCTGCAAGGAGTACTGGCGGGCTGGGGCCTCGCCGTGGCGGTATCCGCCTTCACGCCATTGCCGGCGCGGATCACTCTCTGGTCGGTGGCGGTCGCGCTCGCGCTGGGCGGGAGCGCCGGCGTCGTCTTCGGGGTCTTCCCCGCCTCGCGCGCCGCCCGGCTCGACCCCATCACCGCACTCCGCGCCGAATAGCGCCAGGTGCTTCCGATCCTCGGCATCCGGAACGTGGGCGAAGGGGTCGCGATCGCCTTCGACTCGCTGCGAGCCAACAAGCTTCGCTCCGCGCTCACCATCCTCGGCGTCGTCATCGGTGTGACGACGGTGATGGCGATCGCGTCCATGGTCCAGGGCATCCGCACCCAGATCTTCAACGCGATCGAGACCGCCGGCCCCTCGGTCTTCTACATCGTACGGTTCTTCTCGCAGACGCCCCTCAATCCCGACCGGCTCCCCTACGAGGTGCGGATCCGTCCCATCGTGAGCTCCACCGACGCGGAGGCGGTGGCCCGGGTGCCGCAGATCGCCTATGCCGGCATGTGGGTGCAGCTGTTTCAGCGCATGGAGTACCAGGGATCGCGCACCCAGACCATCACGGTCTTCGGCGCCGACGAGCACTACATGGACATCCAAGGCGGCACGCTGCTGCGGGGCCGGTTCTTCACCCGCGGGGAACTCAGCGGCGCCGAAGTGATGGTGATCGAGGCCGACGTGGCCGAGCGACTGTTCGGCCGGGTGGACCCGCTCGGGCGGTACGTCCGCGTCGGATCGACGGCGCTTCGGGTCATCGGCGTCTACCAGAAACCCGACAACATCTTCGAGCCGCCCGGCCAGGAGGTCGGCGGCGTCATTCCGTTCGAGACCGCGCGGCAGAATTACCGCTACGACGAGACGAACAGCCTGTTCATCGCCGTTCGGCCGCGGGCCAGCACGGATCCCGAGGCGGCGCGCGACCTGGCGACGGTCGCGCTCCGCCGCACACGGAACCTGCGCCCCGGGATGCCGAACACGTTCGACCTCATCACCCAGGACCAGATCCTCGAGGTGGTCGGAAAGTTCACCACCTACTTCTTCCTGGCGATGGTCTCCCTGTCGAGCGTGGCGCTGCTGGTGGGCGGGATCGGGGTCATGGCCATCATGATGGTCTCGGTGACCGACCGGACCCGCGAAATCGGGCTCCGGAAGGCGCTGGGAGCGACCCGCCGCGAGATCCTGTGGCAGTTCCTGGTCGAGGCCGCGACCCTCACCTTCGTCGGCGGGCTCCTGGGCGTCGTGTTCGGGCTGGCCGCGGGGGAGCTCATGAAGGCGGCGCTCGAGCTCGAGTCGGCCGTGCCGCTCTGGAGCGCGGGGCTCGCCTGTGCGGTGAGCATCGGGATCGGGCTGGCGTTCGGACTGTACCCCGCGAACCGCGCCGCGCGGATGGACCCGGTCGAGGCGCTGCGGCACGAGTGAGCGGAGCGGGTCAGGACCCCTGGGCCCGCTCCCCTCCCGCCCGTTCCTTCACCGTCCGGGCGACCCGCTCGGCGAAGATCCGCACGCCGGCGCGGATCATCTGATCCGGATCGCCCTTGAGCTCGGTGGAATCGTCGAGGACGATCTCGCCGGTCCGGACGTCGATCAGCTGTCCGCTCAGAAGCCAGATGAGGTTGCTGGTCTTGCTCAGCTTGGCCATGACGACCCAGGGCGCGCCGAGATCGCGTCCCACGGCCTTGGCACACGCCACGATCACGTTGCAGGCATGCTGCCCGGCAACTTCGCGGACCTGCGGGGCATGGGCGCGATCCTCGACGGCCGAGGAGTCCGCGAGCGCCGGCCCGAGCAGCTCCGCGAGCTTCCCGCGCAGCACGGCCGTGCCGAGCACGGCGCGGCCGGTGTCGCTCGCCTCCTGAAGGTTGGCTCCCGCGGTGTAGAGCGCGACACTGAGTACCGCCACGGACCCCGGGGCGAGCTCGGAGGACGAGGTTGCGGATTGAGCCTGGGCGGAAGACAGGGAGGGGGGCAGGAACGCGGCGGTCAGAACGGCGAAGACGACGCCGGAAGATGCGAGATGGCGGTGCACGTACGACTCCATGGAAAGTGAAGGGTGGCCTCATCCTGAACATATGGATGGAGGGCCCAGGGTAGGCAAGCGCCCCGGCGGCTCCGGTTTCGGGCCCGTGGCGGCCGCGGCTGGTCCGGGGATATTCTTGCTCCGCAGCACACCGGTATCGACCCGACCCCGGGAGTCCCCATGCCCGTCGATGTCCTGGCCATTGCGGCCCACCGTGACGATGTCGAGCTCACTTGCGCCGGCACTTTGATCCGAGCCGCGGACGCCGGCCACCGCACGGGCATCCTGGACCTGACGGCCGGGGAGTCGGCGACGCGAGGAAGCGCCGAGCTCCGCGCCCAGGAAGCGGAGCGCGCAGCCGGCATCCTGGGCGTCGCGGAGCGGCGGAACGCGGGGCTCCCGGACGCCCATCTCCAGAACACGGACGAGACCCGGCGGCTGGTCGTCGAGCAGATCCGTCACTTCGCACCGCGTGTGGTGGTTCTCCCGTTCCCCATCGGCAGGCACCCCGACCACCGCGTCGCAAGCGAGCTCGGGCGCGACGCCTGCTACCTGGCGGGACTATCCAGGTACGACGCGGAGGGGGTCCCGCACCGGCCGTTCAAGATCCTGTACGCCCTCTCGTACCGCGAGGACCCGGTCAAGCCGACGTTCGTGGTGGACATCAGCGCACAGTTCGACCGCAAGCTGGCCGCGATCCGCTGCTACGCCAGCCAGTTCGACGGCGCCAAGGCGGCCGGGGAGATCTTCCCGACGGGCCAAGACCTCTATTCCCTCGTGGAGACCCAGAACGCGCACTACGGGTCGCTCATCCGGGTCCGCTACGGCGAGCCGTTCTTCACCCAGGAGACGGTCGCCGTGGACGATGTGATGTCCCTCACCGTGCAAAGCCTGTAGGGCCCGGGTATTTTCCCCTCGTGAGTCACCACGCCATCTACCTCGACCACGCCGCCACCACCCCGGTTCGACCCGAGGTACTGGAGGCGATGCTGCCCTACCTGAGCGCGCAGGCGTTCGGGAACCCGTCGAGCGCCCATCGCTTCGGCCGGGCGGCCCGCGCGGGGCTCGAGCAGGCACGACGCGAGGTGGCGCAGGCGGTGGGCGCCGAGCCCAACCAGGTGATATTCACCTCCGGCGGCACGGAGGCGGACAACCTCGGCATCGTCGGCGCGGCGCTGGCGGCCCGGGACCGGGGGTGGGCCATGTGCGCCGTCGTCTCCGCCATCGAGCACAAGGCCGTGCTTGCCGCCGCCCACGCCGTCTGCCACCTCGGCGGACGGGAGATCATCCTCCCGGTGGACGCGGATGGCCGAGTGGACCCCGAGGCGCTGGACCAGGCGCTCAGGGAGCGGCCGGCCGTGGTCTCGGTCCTATGGGTCAACAACGAGGTCGGCGTGGTGCAGCCGGTGCGCGCCATCGCGGAGCGGTGCCACGCGGCGGGCGTGGCGTTCCACACCGACGCGGTGCAGGCGTTCGGAAAGGTGCCAGTCAACCTGGCGAGCGTGGGTTGTACCCTGGCCACGATTTCCGGCCACAAGATCGGCGCACCCAAGGGCATCGGCGCATTGATCGTGCGCGACCGGAAGGCGATCGAGGCGATCATCCACGGCGGCAGCCAGCAGTACGGTCTCCGGCCGGGCACCGAGAACGTGGCCGGCGCCGTCGCCCTCGGCCGGGCCGCCGCCCTGGCGGCGGCCGAGCAGGCCGAGGAATCGATCCGCTTGGGCGCGCTCCGCGACGACCTCGCGGCCCGCCTCCGGGCCGGAGTCCCGGACATCGTGGTCAACGCGGAAGGCGGCGAGCGCGCGCCGCACGTGCTGAGCGTGGCGGTGCCTGGCGCCGACAGCGAGGCGCTCCTCATGCATCTCGACCTCGCGGGGGTGGCGGCGTCGAGCGGATCGGCCTGCTCGACGGGCGCGATCGAGCCGTCACACGTGCTCATGGCGATGGGCGTCGCCCGCGAGCTCGCGCTCGGCACCATCCGACTGAGCCTCGGGCACGAGAGCACGGCCGGCGACGTGGCGAGAGCGGCCGAGGTCATGCCGGCCGTCGTGGCCAAGGTCCGGAAGCTGGCGGGAGTGCTCGGACGTGCGTGACCGCGTGCTGGTCGCGATGTCGGGTGGCGTCGACAGCTCGGTCGCCGCCGCGCGCCTCGTCGAGCAGGGCTACGACGTGGTCGGAGCCACCATGAAGCTGTTCTGCTACGGCGATGACGTGCCGGACCGTCCCTGCTGCTCGCTCGACTCGATCAACGACGCGCGGGACGTGGCGCACACGCTGGGCATCCCGCACTACGTGCTCAATCTCGAGGACCGCTTCAACCTGCACGTCATCCAGAACTTCGTCAGCGAGTACAGCCGCGGCCGGACGCCGATCCCGTGCGTCCGCTGCAACTCGTTCACCAAGTTCCGCGATCTGCTGGCGCACGCCGACGCGCTCGATTGCCGCTACATTGCGACCGGCCACTACGCGGTAGCGAACGGCGGCGCGCTCTACCGCGGCAACGACCGGGAGAAGGACCAGAGCTACTTCCTCTGGGGGATCGATCGCGCGGTGGTCGAGCGGATGCTGACGCCGGTCGGCTCGCTGACCAAGGCGGAGACCCGGGCCTATGCGCGGCGCCTCGGCCTCATGACCGCCGACAAGCCGGAGTCGGTCGAGATCTGCTTCGTGCCGGACGACGATTACGCGGGCGTGCTCGAGCGGCACCTGCCCGCCGACGCCCCGGCGCTCGCGCCCGGCCCGCTCGTGACGACCGCGGGCGAGGTGATCGGCGAGCATCACGGGTACGCGCGATACACGATCGGCCAGCGACGGGGGCTGCCTGGCGGGTTCGCCGGGCCGCGGTACGTGGTGGCGATCCGCCCGGACCGGCGTGAGGTGGTCGTCGGCACGATGGCCGAGCTCGCGGGCCGCCGAGTGCGGCTCGAGGAGCTCAACTGGCTGGCCGACCCGCTGCTCGTGGGCGACCAGTGCGAGGTCCAGATCCGGCATCGGTCGCGCGCGGTGCCGGCCACGGTCGTGGCGGGCGACGGCGCGTCGCTCGAGCTGGCGCTGGTGAGCCCGGTGCGCGCCATCACGCCGGGGCAGTCGGGAGTACTGTACGCCGCCGGCGGTCGCGTGCTCGGCGGCGGGGTGATCGCGTCACCCTGAACGCAGTGAGGGAGGCACGACGCAGATCACGCCCCCCTCCGCGTCGCTCAGAGTGACTTCGCCGACAGATCTCCACTCTCTCAGGACGCCTCGATGCGCAACATGCTGCTCCACTGGGCCTTCAACGCCGCCGCACTGTGGGTAGCGGCCTATTTCCTCCCGGGCCTCGACTTCACCGGCGACCTGCTCCAGCTGCTGCTGGTGGCGGCGGTCTTCGGGATCGTGAACAGCCTCCTCCGCCCGCTCCTCACCGTGCTGACCTGCCCGCTGATCGTGCTGACGCTGGGCCTGTTCACCCTGGTCATCAACGCCGTGCTCCTGCTGGTGACCGGCTGGCTGTCGCAGCGCTGGGACCTGGGGTTCTCGGTCGCGGGCTTCTGGCCCGCGTTCTGGGGCGGGCTGGTGGTGGGACTGGTAAGTCTCGTGCTGTCAATGCTGTTCCCCGCCCCCAAGGCGAGCTGACCGCCCGGGGGGCGTTACCCCGCCGTTACATTTCGTTCCGCCCCCCCGCCCGGCGCCGTACATTGGTCGGGTGACCGACCTCCTCCAGCCCGAGGCGCCGGCCCCGGCGATCGACCTCCGGGACCCGGTGCTCTACCTGAACCGCGAGCTATCGTGGCTCGAGTTCAACCGCCGCGTGCTGCACGAGGCGCTCGACCCACGCACGCCGCTGCTCGAGCGGCTCAAGTTCCTCGGCATCTTCAGCAGCAATCTCGACGAGTTCTTCCAGGTCCGGGTCGCCGGCCTCAAGCAGCAGGTGGTCGCGGGCATCGTGGAACGGACCGCCGACGGCATGACGCCGGAGGACCAGCTCTCCGCGATCTCCGCCGTCGTGCGGGAATTGGTCCGTCAGCACCGGCACTGCCTGATGAACGACGTGCTGCCGGCGCTGGCGGCCCACGGCGTGACGTTGTGCCAGCGAGGCGGCGAGCTCTCCCACGCGGACCGGGAGTACGTCGACGCCTACTTCCATGCCAACGTCTTCCCCGTCCTCACCCCGCTCGCGGTCGATCCGGGCCACCCGTTCCCGTACATCTCCAACCTCAGCCTGTCGCTGGCCGTGGCGCTGCGCGGCGCCGATGGCGAGGAGCACTTCGCCCGGGTGAAGGTGCCCAAGATCCTGCCGCGCTGGGTCCCGCTGCCGACGCCGAACCACTTCGTGCCTCTCGAGGAGGTCATCGGCACCAACCTCGAGGCCCTGTTTCCGGGCGTCGAGATCCTGGGCTGGTACACCTTCAGGATCACGCGCAACACCGACCTCCAGATCGACAAGAGCGACGAGGCCGAGGACCTCCTCAGCCTCATCCAGGAAGAGGTGCGCAACCGTCGCTTCGCGGAGGTGGTGCGGATCGAGGTGCATGCAACGATGCCCGCGTCGCTCCGGGACCTGCTACTCATGGAGTTCAGCGAGCAGCAGGACCCGCCGACCCGCCCGCTGACGAGGGACGACCTGTACGAAATCGCGGGCCTGATGGACACGGCCGACCTGCTGACCCTGGCCTCCCTGGATTTCCCGGCGCTCAGGGATCCGATCTTCCATCCCACGACCCCGCCCAGATTGGCCGCCGTACGGAACATCTTCGACGTGATCCGCGAGGGCGACCTGCTCTTGCATCACCCGTACGACAGCTTCCAGACCTCCGTGGAGCGGTTCATTCAGACCGCCGCGGAGGATCCGGACGTGCTGGCCATCAAGCTCACGCTCTACCGAACGGGCGGCGATTCGAGCATCGCGCGCCTGCTGGCGCAGGCGGCAGAGCGCGGCAAGCAGGTCGCGGTCCTGATCGAGCTCCAGGCAAGGTTCGATGAGGAGAACAACATCATCTGGGCGCAGCGACTCGAGGACGTCGGTGTCCACGTGAGTTACGGCGTGACGGGGCTCAAGACCCACGCCAAGGTCATGCTCGTGGTGCGGCGGGAGGGCGACACGATACGCCGCTACCTCCATATCGGCACCGGCAACTACAATCCCAAGACGGCACGGCTCTACACCGATTTCGGCCTATTGAGCGCCAGCCCCGCCCTGGGCGCCGATCTCACCGACCTGTTCAATGTCCTGACGGGATTCGCCTCCCCAGCCGGGTACCGGAAGCTGATCGTGGCGCCCCGCGGCATGCGCGAGCGGTTCATCGCGATGATCCGACGCGAGATCGCGCACCAGCGAGCGGGGGCGCCCGCGCGGATCATCGCCAAGATGAACGCGCTGGTCGACCCGGACGTCATCGCCGCCCTGTACGAGGCGTCGGGCGCCGGCGTGCCGATCGATCTCATCGTCCGCGGGATCTGCTGCCTGCGCCCCGGCCTGCCCGGCGTGAGCGACTCGATCCGCGTCATCAGCATCGTGGGGCGCTTCCTGGAGCACTCCCGCGCCTTCTATTTCCTCAACGGGGGCGCTGAGGAGGTCTACATCGGCTCCGCCGACTGGATGCCGCGCAACCTCGACCGGCGGATCGAGGCGGTAACCCCCATCGAGGACCCAGCCGACCGGCAGAGCCTGCGTGATCTGCTCATGCTGATGTGGGGCGACAACCGTCAGGCGTGGGAGCTGCGGGCCGACGGCACCTATGAACAGCGGCGCCCGCCCAGTCCGGAGACCGAGCGGGCGACCCATCGCCTGCTGGTGGAAGGACGCCGCTGACCTAGTAGGCCAGCCCCGCCGACTCCGCGAACCGCTTGAGCAGATCCTGCTGCTCCGGCGTGAGTTGCTCCGGCACCGTCACCTGCACCTGCACAAGCTGGTCGCCCCGGACCCCATTCTTCTCGACTCCCTGCCCCTTGATGCGGAATTTGCGGCCGGTCTGTGTCCCAGCCGGGATCCGCAGCATGACCTTCTTCCCGTCGAGCGTGCGCACGCGGAGGCGGGTGCCGAGCACCGCCTGGGCGAGGTTGAGCGGCACCTCGCAGGCGATGTCGAGCCCGTCGCGGTGGAAGAAGCGGTCGGGCTGTACCTGGAAGGTCACCAGAAGATCACCGGGCCGGCCGCCGGCACGCCCCGGCTCCCCCTGCCCCCGGATGCGCACCCGCGTACCGGTCTCCGTGACCGGCGGGACGGTGATCACGACGTCCCGCTGGGTCCGGATTTCCCCGGCGCCCCGGCAGGTCGCGCACGGCTCGGAGGGCACGCGCCCCCGGCCCCGGCACTGCGGACATGGCCGGTTCACCGCGAAGCCCCCTTGGCCGAACGAGATCGTCCCGCGGCCGTTGCACTCCGGGCACGTCG
>Ga0209683_10000950_pt1 | contig 11190 bp, 10 predicted proteins | sample DOMMetBare2Fresh_FD_187474 | JGI IMG/M metagenome (GOLD analysis project Ga0209683, IMG submission 187474) | Wetland sediment microbial communities from St. Louis River estuary, USA, under dissolved organic matter induced mercury methylation -... | ecosystem: Environmental > Aquatic >... | reverse complement strand
TCAATTGTTATGTAGAACCTGTCTACACTCTTGATGCCGATATCGTGGTTGCGGTCTCGGATGTAGACTCAATCAGGCAGGCTCTAGCGGATGCCGCCTTTGCGGTGCAGGAATTTCCCCACTCAAATGCGCAAATGAGGGGAAGCGAGTTGAGAATACAACTCACCACTGACAGCCGCTATCAGGACTTTCTGGACGATACAAGCCTGCGGGAAGTTCTTGGCGCGCGCGTGCCTGTCGCCTCACTTGTTAACATTGTGCGCGGCAAGGTATGGGCCTGGAGTGATCAGACGCGCAGGCCGACGAAGAGAAAGAAAGACGAACTGGACCTGATGCGAATCCTTGAAGCATATCCTGAATTGCGCAGTGTCATGCCCGGGGAGATAAGCTCCCAGATACCCGAGTAACCCAGAAAGAGAGGACAACAATATGTCAGCCGTAGTCGGACAAAAAGCATTCATCAAGGGTGGCGCGTTCCTGATCGAAGAGCACACCCCCGAAGAGACGTTTACGCCGGAAGATTTCACCGAGGAACACCGCATGATTGCCGAGACCACGCGGCAGTTTGTCGACAATGAAGTCGTACCGCACATCGACGAACTCGAGAAACATGACTGGAAACTCGCGCGCAGCCTGGTGAAGCAGGCGGCGGACCTGGGGTTGATTGGAGCAAACATTTCCGAAGAATATGGCGGCCTCGGTTTGGATCAAACCAGCAGCGCACTGATTGGTGAGAATATCGGCCGCTCAGCTTCGTTTGCGACTACGCTGGGTGCCGAAAGCGGAATTGGCCTGCTGCCGATTATTTACTTCGGAACCGACGCGGCGAAAAAGAAATATTTGCCCCGCATCGCGTCGGGCGAATTGATCACAGCCTATGCCCTGACCGAGGCCGGTTCGGGCTCTGATGCGATGGCGGCGAAAGCGACCGCCAAACTGAGCGCAGATGGCACGCATTACATTCTCAACGGCGAGAAGATGTGGATTACGAATGGCGGCTTTGCCGATATCTTCATCGTTTTTGCCAAGCTCGATGGCGACAAGTTCTCGGCGTTTATTCTCGAGCGCCAGGAAGGCATCAAGCCCGGCGCCGAAGAGCACAAAATGGGAATCAAAGGGTCCAGCACTACTGCCCTCGTACTGACCGACGCCAAAGCTCCGGTTGAAAATTTGCTCGGGGAAATCGGCAAGGGAGCCAAGATCGCTTTCAACGTTCTAAATATCGGGCGCTTTAAACTCGGGGCCATGTGCATTGGCGGCATGAAGTTGATGATCCACGAGGCCACTCGCTATGCGAACGAGCGCCACCAGTTTGGCAAATCGATCTCTTCGTTTGGCGCGATCAAAGCCAAGTTGGGTGAGATGGCCATTCGCACCTGGGTGGGCGAATCAATGATCTATCGCACGCTGGGGATGATTGAAACGGCCATCAGCGATACGAGCGATCCTGACGCCAAGCTGCGCGCGATTGAAGAGTATTCGGCTGAGTGCTCTATCATCAAGGTGGCCCTTTCCGAATACTGTGACTATGTGGCCGACGAGATGGTGCAGATTTATGGCGGCTACGGCTATTCCGCGGATTACCCGGCTGAGCGGGCCTATCGCGACTCGCGGATCAACCGCATCTTTGAAGGCACGAATGAAATCAATCGCATGTTGATTCCGGGGCGTTTGATGAAGAGCGCCTTGAGCGGGCACCTGGCGCTGTTGCCTGCTGCGCAGGGATTGATGGACGAAATTCTCTCGCCGCAGTTGGGCGGGTTCGACGATGATGAGGGCTTGTTGGCCGCGGAACAGAAACTGGCCCAGAACGCCAAAAAGGTGGCGCTGATGACACTGGGTACGGCGGCGCAGAAGTTCATGCTGAAACTTGGTGATCAGCAGGAAATCTTATTGGGTATTGCCGACATCATCATGGATACTTACGCAATGGAATCAGCGATCCTGCGCGCGCGCAAGTTGGCCGGCGCGGCGGGCGAAGCAAATGCTGCTCGTTATTTGGACATGACGCAGGTCTTCTGCAACGACGCGGTGCAACGCATCGAGTCGCGGGCAAAGAATACGCTGGCGGCCATGGCTGAGGGTGACGAGTTGCGGACACTGCTGGCGGCCCTGCGCCGGTTTACAAAGTTGACTCCGATGAACACGGTGGTGGCGCGGCAGCGAATCGCTAATGTGATGATCGAAGCCAACAAGTGGACGTACTAGTCATTGCCGATTGCCAAACGCCAACTGCCGATTTATGCCGGTAAAAAGCTCGCTGTTTTTCGACAGCATTGTTGACTAAATCGGCAATCGGCAATTGGCAATGACACCATGCGCATCATTCCCATCAGCATCCCTACACCTTTCTATATCGGCCCGGTCAATGTCTATCTGATCGCGGAAGATCCGATCACGCTGATTGACACCGGCCCCAAAACCAAAGAAGCGGCCGAGGCGTTGCGTGACGGGCTGAGACAGGCCGGCTTTCTCGCTTCCGACATTCGCCGCATTGTCCTGACCCATGCCCATGAAGACCACTGCGGCCTGGCCCGCTCACTCCGGGATCAGGCGAAAGATGCCGAAGTCTTCGTTCATGATTGGGAAACCGGTCATCGGGCCGGGCGCCTTGAACACGAGGAAAACCGCAGCCTCCTGGCGCGGGCCGGTCTACCAGATAACGAGATTGAGGGGATGCGCCGGATGTACGAAGGTGTGCGCAAGTATGCCGATTCCCTGGAAGAGCACGAATACAGTTCACTCAGGGACGGAGCGCAACTGGAATTCTCGTCAGGCACCCTGCAGGTGGTTCACACGCCGGGTCACACGCCGGGTTCATGCTCGTTTCTTCGCGAAGCCGATCGCACGATCTTCGCCGGCGACTGCGTCCTGAAGCGCATCACGCCCAATCCAATTCTCTCCCCTGATCCTATTGACAAGTCGCGCCGTTTTCGCTCGCTCGCAGAATATCTCGTTAGCCTCGCGCGTTTGCGCAGCTTTGCTCCGACCCTCGTACATGGCGGCCATGGCGAGCCGATCAACGATTTCGAGGAGCTTTTCAACCGCTACCTGCGCGCCATTCAACAAAGGCAGGCGGAAGTAATCGGTTTGCTGCCCAGGGGAGGCGCCACTGCCTGGGAGGTAGCGCGAAAAATGTTCCCCGGCACCGATGACGTACATCGCTTTCTGGCCGTTTCCGAAGCCGCCGCGCACCTGGACCTGGCCCAGTCAGAAGGCAAAATCGCGCTGGAGATGAGCGGCGCGAAGGAAGTCTATCGGCCCCTGGAGTGAGTATCTGTTACTTTGTACCTTGGTTTCTTTTGCCGCGCACGGTCACGAAACCTGCAGCCGTCCCGTTCAAATCAAAAAAATTTTCGGAACCGCCCGCTTCTTCCGGCGTGAAACCTCACAAAATCTTCCGGAGGATTAATCTGCATGAAATTCAGAACTACTCTTTATCTTTCGGTCTCCCTGTTTCTGGCGGTGGTCAGTGTGTTTGCCCAGGAGCCATTAGTTCCGGCCAGCCCGCCTGAGGCTGCTGAGCCGGCTGAAGCTTTCATGGACTTTTCCCTTTTGGTCGATGGAGGTGGATTTCTCGGTGTCTATGCCGAGGACATTTCCAAAGACAATTTAGCTCAATATGGTTTGCGTGAAGCGCGCGGCGTGGGAATTACTGAAGTCGTCAAAGACAGTCCGGCCGAGCGCGCCGGTCTCAGGAAGGGCGACGTTATCACCCGCTTTGACAACGAAGACGTGGGCAGCGCGCGCAAGCTTACGCGACTGGTTTCCGAAGTCGCTCCGGATCATCGGGTGAATCTGACGATCAGTCGGGGTGGCGCAGATCAGAGTGTGGCCGTCACCATTGGCAAACGCCAGGACAGCGCGAAGCAGTTCGAAAAGTTCAAGATCCCGCGAGGCAGTTTGCCACGGTGGGAAAACCTGCCGGAAGCAACCGCCATATTTTCGCTCCGCAACAGTCGCCGCATCGGCATAGGCACCACCTCGCTAACCAAACAGTTGGCCGATTATTTTGGAGTACCTGATGGCAAGGGTGTGCTGGTAACGTCCATCTCGGAAAACAGCCCCGCAGCAAAGGCCGGACTCAAAGCCGGCGACGTAATTACGGCCATAGACGGCGAAAGAGTCGAGGCCTCAGGGGATCTTTCGCGCGCTATCAATAAACAAAAAGACGGCGACGTCACCCTGACTATCATTCGTGACAAGAACCAGCGCACGATTAAGGTGACCCCGGAAAAATCAGAGCAGGAACTACTACGCCCGGGACGTACGGCAAACCAGCGGGTCATTGGCGACGAGATACGAGAGGTAATTCGCGCAGGCGTCAGAGAAGGACGCATCGTTATTCCGCAAATTGCATTGCCTTCAATCCCAGCCATCAACGTGGCGGTGCCCCGGATTGATTTGCCCGTCATTCCCGAGATTAACGTTGTGATGCCAAAGGTCCGGGTGATACGAGCAGGCCGTCGCGTTCCCATTTGATGGTCGGTGACCTCTCAGTCGAGAGCGAGAGGGCGATCGAAGGTCCGCCCTTCGTGTGTTTGGAGCGGGGTGCTTCAGAAGGATGGAGGCTGGTATTCAATAACTTGCGACCCACATTTACGGATGTTCCAGTTTCTTCTTTCCCTCCTGCGCTGCCTGGTAAGCTCCGCCACGCACGTCTCCGATCTTTATCGCTGCTTCAAATTCGCTAACGGCTTCGGCTTTTTGATCAAGAAAAGCGTGAATACGTCCCATGGCTTCGTGTGCGCGAGACACCAGGCCCTGATCAGTTTCCGCTGAAGCGGCCTGGACAGCGAGTCGATAATTTGTCAGGGCGCCCTGTAAACGTCGATCTCGCACGTCCTCATCGGTGGCATCAGCAGCGGCGACGCTGCTGGTTTGGGCGATCGCAAAAAAGATTCGTGGCTCCCCGGGAAACTCTTTCATCAATTCCCGCAAACGCGATTCAGCCCCGTTGTAATCTTTCTGCCGCAGGATCTGTTCAATATCCGAGAGTGCCTTGACTAGTGCGCTGGAGTTTGGGCCTTCCGCCGTGCTGGAGGAGTTTGTTTCAGCCTCAGCTTTCCGGGCCTTCCTGGCAACGATGGCGCGAGCGCGCGCGTCGGCATATTCGGCAGGTCGTTTGGCTTCACGAACTGGATCGAACGAAGCAATCATGTCGGGAAAGAAATTCGCGATATCAAAGCCTGATGCTTCGATCCCTTCCAACTGCTCAGCGAAATAGAAAGCGAGCACTGCACCACGTTCGTATTCTTCGGCCAGCCGGGCCACCGTCTCATCTTTGATGGCACTAATCGTCGCCTGGGATTCTTTAGCGATAGCCGTCCGCGCCGCTGCGTCTTTAGCTTTCGCCAGCCGGTCGCGATTTGCGAGGGCCAGTCGTTGCAGCTTCAACGACTCGTCATAGCGAGCATCGGCGGCGCCCACCAGCGATCGGGAAACGGCAATGAAGACATCAGGCGTCACACTCTCGCTGCTGCTTTCCCGTTCTTTGAGCAGTTGCCGCAACGGTTCCCGGCGAGCTGCGATCTCCTTGTTGAAGCGCAGCATCAGCGGATCGATCACGAATTGCAGATAAGCACGGCCCAGCTCCGAGGAAGTTGGCTCCGTACCCTCAGGAACGATGGCATAGTAATCATCGGCGATGACGCGCAAATTGATGGTGCCCGGGGCCGCCAGCAAATCGGGAACGATATAAAAGTGTCTTTCGTGCTCGCGAAAGGCGTAGGTGCGCGGTGCGTTACTCTTTTTCCTGGCCGTCGGGGCTTTTACCAGCACTCGTTCATTGGTAATGAGCAAGGGACGCGTGTGCAGATAAGAAAGGACTGAACGCACCAGCTCAGCAGTGGGTGGTTGTAATCGATCACCCTCGGCCTGGTAAGCGCGCAAGTAAAGCGTCAGGTGCTCATCTATACCTGAGCGGCGATAGAACTCTCGCAACAGCGGGACAAAATCGAGCACTTCGAGCACTCCCGCCGGCAGATCTTCCGATCGTTCCGGGGAGTCCAGCGCGGGCGGCGGACCCAGCACAAATGCAAGTGACACATAACGGGCTGCCTGCTCGGCCGCGGTTGCGGGCGGCGGCAGTTTATTGCGTTCGTAGAATCCTCGCAGACGTTCACGCACACTGGGATCCAGATCGGCCTGGTCTTTTCGTACCCGGGTGCGAAAAACTGACGGCCCCCGGCCAGGATCAAATCCAGCTGCGTCAAGGGCGGCCATAACCACGATTAAGCGCGGGTCGGACTGAAAAGTAACCCCATAATCGCCAAGCCTAAAAGCGTTGTCGGGACGCGCAGCGGTGCGCGTCGCAGCTGGGGGCGGAGTGCTTTGAGCGGCCGCAGGTCCGTAATTGAGCGCGATAAAGCTCAGGAGTATCAAAAAATAATTGCCGACTTGTTTCATGAAGTCTCTATGATCCTCGAATCAATCCAGCGTCTATATGGTAATCGGTTGGTTGCCAGTCATGATCTTCGGCGATGACGACGCAACGCCCACAATGTTAGCGGATAGGTGCCAGCCGAACAAACGAACGAAAGCACTGTAGCGCCAATGGCAAACGGCTTAACGATTTCCCAGCTATGCTTGAAAAGGCTGGTGTAGTAGGAGCCAGTTAACAGATGCGGATTCTTTAACAATTCGATGCCTTCGGGAGGCATACGCAATGGCCGGCCCAGCAGGAACGCACCCATCGCGTATGAGATTAAGATGATCGGTACCAGGGTCAGAAATGGATTATTAACGTAAGTGCCCAGGTAAATCGCCACTTTGTTGAAGCGAAAGAGGAAAGCGATCAGGGTAGCGAGAATTGTGTGCAGGCCGAGCAATGGGGAGAAGGCGATGAAGACGCCGGCTGAGAAGGCGAGCGCCGTACGCTCGGGTGGATCGTCTAACGCGAGCAGCCGGCGAAATGAGGCGCGAAACATGATATGACCGTGACTAAGCGATGAGTGACAAGCGACAAGAATCAAACCACCAGCCTGTCACTCGCCACCCGTCACTCATCACCGTCACTGAAAACTATTCAGCGCTTCGGCTTCGCTCTCAAAGCTGTCGAAAACCGTAAGCAGCTTTGTAATCACCAGAAGATCCTGAATCTTGTCGGTCAGATTCAAAAGCTTGAGTTGACCCCCTACCCGCTTGACTGTGGTATAGCTGGCAATCAACTCACCAATGCCGCTGGAATCCATGTATTTGACGGCGGCCAGGTTCAGAAGAATCTTGTTCTTGCCGCTTTCAGCCAGCCCCCGAATCGCATTTCGCATGGCCACGCTTCCGTCGCCCATGCGCACCGCACCGGTCAAGTCCAGAATGCTTACATCTCCGGCCTGACGTTCTCGGACATCGAGCTCAGCCATTATTTTTCTCCTTGAATAGTCTGCAAAAGCTTCAGCTCGGTGTTGCTGGTAATTGAAGCCAACCCAAGCAACCGGAAACTGAAGACGTTGGTCCCGGTTATTTACTGGAAGCTGTTAAGGGCTTCGGATTCGCTCTCATAGACGTCAAAGACCGTTAACAACTTCGTAATAGCCAACAGGTCCTGAAGCTTCTGCGTCAGATTGAGTAACTTCAATTGGCCGCTCTCTTTGCCGATGGCGGTGTAGCTGGAAACGAGCTCGCCAATGCCGCTCGAATCGATATATCCCACACCTGAAAGGTTCAAGAGGATTCTCTTCTTTCCTTCCTCAAGTAAACGCCGGATTGCTGTGCGCAGCGCGACACTGCCCTCGCCAATCGTAATCTTTCCATCCATATCGAGGACAGTTATGTCCCCAGCCTGACGTTCTTTGATATTCAGTTCTGCCATAATCTCTCCTCAGAATTGTACCTTTTCTTAATAGTCTGTTCCTGGAAGTTGTTTTTCAGTACGGCTGAGACCTTCAGTGATGACGGCTCATCTGCAAAGCACATAGAACGAAGAATCAAGAACAGGATTCACGTTCAAACCGCCTCACCAAAAGTCTTGCTCATCCTGACGGTGGTACCACCTTCGGGCCGAATGAGCCACTCTACGTTGTCCATAAAAGTGCGCATAAAGAAGATACCACGGCCGGAGGCTTTCATGATGTTTTCTGTCTCAGTTGGATTAGGAACTTCCTGTGGATTGAAACCTGCGCCTTCATCGTGAACGCTGATTTCGAGCGAACTGGGCGAACATTCTATCGTGATTCGTACGGATTTTCCTTTATCCAGTTTGTTTCCATGGAGGACCGCGTTCGTGACAGCCTCGCGGACAGCCAAATCTACGCCGAAAGCCACCTCTTCCCCCACACCCGAGCGGCTGAGAATCGCGGCGACAGCCACGGCGGCCTGCTCGACGGATTCAATTCGACCAGGGAGCGTGAGTTCTGTTGGTTCTTCGGTCACGATTAATGGCGCGGGCCTCCGCAACGTCCGCCGATCGAGGCCAACTGCAACAAGTTCAAGCTACCCGGAAGTTCGAGGGTTTAACACGCTGGCTGGGGCCATGTCAAGAAATAAGAGCCGTCAGGCAGCGGTCAGGTTTGGATTCGCCAACCTACCTCTGCGCAAACCACTCATCATCGCCCGCCAGGGATATTTAGCTGCCGATCTGTCAATTCGCCTGCCTTGGGTATGGCCGCGCGGCGCCAGGCAATCTATCGCAGCCCGGTTAATAAACCGGTGCTCCCGCAGGTTATGATGGCGTGATGAAAATCAAACCTGCGGCGCGAATTCGTGGACATCTTCGGGTACCGGGAGACAAGTCCATTTCTCACCGCGCGGCAATCATTGCGGCATTGGCTGAAGGATCCTCACGGCTTGGCAATTATTCCAGCAGCCATGATTGCGCTTCAACACTGTCATGCTTGCACGGTCTGGGCGTGGGAATTCATCAGGAGGGCAGCGAGGTCCACGTCGCCGGTCGGGGAATGACAGGTCTCAGCGCATCAGCTGAACCTCTCGATTGCGGTAACAGCGGATCGACGATGCGTATGCTGGCGGGAGTTCTGGCCGCCCAGCCGTTCGAGTCTGTCGTTAGCGGCGACGCGTCCCTACTTTCGCGTCCAATGAAAAGGGTTATCGAGCCATTGCGCTTAATGGGCGCGCGGGTGCTCGCACATGATAATCGGCCGCCACTCACAATCACGGGCTCAACGACCCTAAAAGCAATCCGCTACGATCTTCCGGTGGCCAGCGCCCAGGTGAAATCCTGCGTGCTGCTCGCTGCCCTGCGAGCCTCAGGCTGCACCGAAGTAGTCGAGAGTCTCGGTCCAACTCGAGATCATACAGAAAGGATGCTGCGTTGGTTTGGCGTGCCACTTGAAACGCGAGTTGCTGCTGCCGGAGCGATGACGATAGCGATCAATGGACCGGTCAGTTTTTCAGCCAGGGATGTAAACATTCCCGGTGATATTTCCTCTGCAGCGTTTTTGGTTGCGGCAGCGGCTTTGTTGCCTGATTCGAGGTTGCGCATCGACAACGTAGGTCTGAACCCGACTCGGTCGCAAATCCTGGAAGTACTAAGCTCGCTGGGATTCTCTATCAAAGTCATAAATCAACGCGAGGAATGTAATGAACCCCTGGGGGACCTTGTGATCGGCGGCAAGCGAGTAAAGAATGCTGCTGCTTCCGGGCGGCGCCGGCGCCTGCATGGTCCGGCGATCCCCCAGCTTATTGATGAGCTGCCTTTGCTGGCCGTGCTGGGAAGTCAGCTTCCCGAAGGGCTCGAAATTCGCGATGCGGCGGAGCTGCGTTTGAAAGAAACCGATCGCATTGCCGCGACCGTAAGCAACCTGCGGGCGATGGGCGCAACGATCGAAGAGTTCGCCGACGGCCTGGCAGTGACTGGTCACACTGCTCTTAAAGGTGCGTTGGTTGATTCCTTTGGCGATCATCGCATCGCGATGGCCTTTACGATTGCGGCTTTGCTGGCGGAGGGCGATTCCGAACTTTCCGGCTCCGAGGCTGTCGGGATCTCGTTCCCGGAGTTTTTTGTTTCGCTGGAATCAGTAATCGAACGTTAGCGTTCCCGGCGCGCCCAGGCGCAGATTCGAGCATGAACCAGCCAATTGTCATCACCGGTTTCATGGCCGCAGGAAAGACCACTGTTGCCCTGGCGCTGGCGCGTCTGCTGGGTTGTCGCTTCGTCGACCTCGATCAATTGGTCGCCAAGTCCCAGCAACGCTCTGCTGGAGAAATTATTGAACAGGACGGAGAACTCTCCTTTCGTGAAGTGGAGACAAGGCATTTGCGATTGGTCCTGGGTTCGGGTTCGGACCTGGTGATTGCTTTGGGCGGGGGCGCATGGATGACAAAGGAAAATCGCGACCTGCTGGCGGCCCACAATTGCTTTTCTGTCTGGCTGGACGCGCCTTTTGACTTGTGCTGGCAGCGCATTAGCAGTGGCGAAATTGCACGACCACTGGCAGCGAACGAGGAACAAGCGCATCGGCTGTACGAAGAACGGCGCCATTTTTACCGCCTGGCTGCTTTTCACTTGTCCGTCGATCACCAGACCAGAGCGGAGGATTTAGCCATGAGGATCGTTGCCGCGCGGCCCAAAGCGGGATAACGTCAACCCCGCGGACCGAGGAATGCGGCCAACATTTCTCCGGGAACCTTCAGCGCTTACAGGGCGAACGGCGCCGGGGCTGCCCTCGCGGGCGACTCGGCTTGCTTAATTCATTGGCAAGGGTCGAATTCTGGTGCTAGAATTGCGCACCTATTACCAGCGCAGGATATGCTCGATCGAAGTCAGCGGAGATCATATTACCTGAAATTAACCTTTTAACTCAGCTTCATGATTAGGAGGCGTTCCCCCTGTGGGTTCACCATTAATCGTCCTAACAGCTTCTTCCACTGAGGCGAGCGAGTGGCACCACAGCATCTGGCAACAGATGATGTCGGCTACCGTGCCGCAAAAGTTCGCCAATACCTTCTTCAATAAAGTCTCCTTTGAAAACGAATCATGGCCAGACGGTCGGGCCAAATATGTGCCCAACGGTTTGCGCATGGTCGAAACGCTGCTGCTCAAAGAGTATGCGGAAGAAGACGTGGTCACCTGTTATGTGGACAAGTTGGAGCAGTTCGTTGGACCGGAGACTAAAGTCATTGCAATTCACGCGCATAATCCTCTCGGTATCTCGTATGCCACGGACGTCTATGCCAAAATCTTTGGCGAAAACCTGATGCCCCTGAACGCGCATGAGTTCCTCAAGATCGTCA
>Ga0209683_10000948_pt1 | contig 11208 bp, 4 predicted proteins | sample DOMMetBare2Fresh_FD_187474 | JGI IMG/M metagenome (GOLD analysis project Ga0209683, IMG submission 187474) | Wetland sediment microbial communities from St. Louis River estuary, USA, under dissolved organic matter induced mercury methylation -... | ecosystem: Environmental > Aquatic > Freshwater... | reverse complement strand
TGGTCACGTTCGCCCCAACCGCCGACGCCGAGCCCGTCGTGACGATGACAGTGACCGCCGGCAGCAGCAGGACGACAACCGCGGCGATCAGCCTGCGAAACATGGGTCTCTCCCTCATGGCAAATAGATGCAGTCGGGATTGTAGACGTTAGTTAACTGATCGGCTCGTCGGATTGCTCTTCCTTGACCCTCACGGGAGCGAACCACCGGCTGGGCCAGCGTCCCGGTCAGGAACGAGCCCGGCAGACGACCCGTGAAGGACTCCTCGATCGCGTGTCAGGACGGGTTGTCGGCCCTGACGCATGACCTGCCGAGGTCGTCCTTCCTGGCCCTTCGCGCCGCGGGGCCCTGTCGCCAGCCCTCACCGTCGCGTTCGGCCAGGGCGCTGAGATCCAGTCGCCCCAACAGGGATCGAACCTCCGAGACCGACAGACCCGAAGACACGGCCAACCGGCTGACCGGGACGCCCTTGCGGACGGGCAGGGAGGACAGCACGCGTGCCTCGTGCTCGTCGAGCTCGTCGTCGGCGAAAGTCGGACCACGGCGGGCCGGAGCGAGGTCGCTGCCATAGTCCCCGATGGCTTCGGCCGCCTCGGCGGCATCCGTCACGAGCTGGGCCATCCCGGACCGGATCGCCTCGTGACAGCCCGCCGACATCATGGACGTGACCGGGCCGGGCACCGCGGCCACCATCCGGCCATGCTCGGCGGCAGTCCTGGCCGTGTTCAGCGACCCGGACCTGAGCCCCGCCTCCACCACGACGGTCCCGCGACCCATCGTGGCGATCATGCGGTTGCGCTGGAGGAAACGCACCTTGGTGGGTGCGGACCCCGGGGCCACCTCGCTGATGACTGCACCGACCTCGGCGATGCGGGCGATCAGCGCCGCATGCGACGACGGATACGGACGTTCGACGCCACCGGCCAGCACCGCAATCGTGGTGGCTCCGATGGCCAGCGCGCCGCGGTGGGCGGCCGCGTCGATACCGAATGCGGCGCCCGAGATGATGGTGAACCGGCGCTCGCCCAGACCCGCAGCCATCTCGGTCGAGACCATCTCGCCATATGACGTGGCACTTCGGGCTCCGACGACGGCCGCACTGCGCTGACAGGACGAGGCGATGTCAACGGGTCCGCGGACCCAGAGACAGTACGGTGGCGCGGCCAGGTCGTCGAGTCCTGGCGGCCACTCGGGGTCGCCGGGACAGACGATGCGGGCAGCGAACTTGGCGCCCACCTCAAGGTCACGCTCCACGTCGAGCACCTCAAGACGGGGCAGGAAGCGTTGCATGCTCTGCTCAGCACCCGAGGCTGCCCGCGCAAGAGCGGCCACCGGACCATGAGCGCGAATCAGTCGGGCGGCCAACCCGTCCCCGGGCTCTGCCACCCGGCTCCAGGCCGCTCGGGCAAACCGATCCTGGGAGAGCAGGCCGCTGCGCAGGGGCACGCTCATGCGGCCACCGCCGCCTGGGTGCGCAGGGTCAGTGCCAGTCCGACATCGTCGCGGTCGGGTGTCCCGCCACCGGCCAGATCGGTCACCGTCCAGGCCACCTTGAGCACCCGGTCGTAGCCGCGCAGGGTCAGAGTCCCTCGTTCCAGGGCACGGTCAAGATCCAGGGTCGCCGCCAGCGGCAGCCTCAGGAAGCCGGTGCGCATCATCGGACCGGGAACCTCTGCGTTGAGCCCCCACGGGGTACTGACCAGGCGCTCAGCCTGCAGACTCCTGGCGATGGTCACCCGGGCGGCGACCTCGGTGCTGGTCTCCCCCAACGGCGCCAACAGACCCGCCCGGGACACCGCCCGGACCTGCAGCTGCAGGTCGACCCGGTCCAGCAGCGGGCCCACCAGCTTGCCCAGATAGTCGCGGCGCGCCCGAGGCGAGCAGGAGCAGCCGACGCCCTTGCCGAAGCCCCGCCCGCATGGACAGGGGTTGGCAGCCAGCACCAGCTGAAAACGGGCCGGGTATCTCACCACCCCCGATGCTCGCGCCACGACCACCTCACCGGACTCGACCGGCTGTCGCAACGCCTGCAGGACCCCCGGCTTGAACTCCGGAGCCTCGTCCAGGAAGAGCACGCCGCGATGCGCCTTCGAGATGGCACCCGGGCGGATGAAGCCGCTCCCGCCTCCGATGATCGCCGGCATGGACGCGCCGTGGTGGGGTGCCACGAAGGGTGGTCGCACGATGAGGGCGCCAGACTTCGGCAACGCGCCGAGCACCGAGTGGATGGCCGTCACCTCCAGCGCCTGGGCCGGCTCGAGATCTGGAAGCAGCGATGGCAGCCGCTCCGCGAGCATCGTCTTCCCGGCGCCGGGTGGTCCCGAGAGGAACAGGTGATGCCCGCCAGCGGCCGCGATCTCCAGCGCCAGCCGCCCCTCGTCCTGGCCGACCACATCACGCAGGTCGGGCACCACGACGTCCTCGGGCACGGCCACGGGATCGACGCCCACCCGCTCTGGTCGCTCACCCCGGCCGATGGCCCGGTAGCGAGACACCAGCTCGCGCAGGTGGCTCGCCGGCACCACCGAGATGCCGGGGACCAGCGCAGCCTCGGCCGCGTTCCCTGCCGGGACGACGATCTGCGCCATCCCCAGGCGCGCTGCGCTCAGAACGGCCGGCAGGACCCCGCGCACCGGGCGGATCGAACCGTCCAGACCCAGCTCACCCAGGTGCACAATCTCGTCGACGACCCCTGCGGGGAAGACATCCGCGGCTGCCAGCACGGCGATCGCGATGGGGAGGTCCCAGCCACTGCCGACCTTGGGGATCGAGGCCGGCGAGAGGTTGACCGTCAGCCGCCGATTCGGGATCGGCACCCCGGAGTTGGCCGCCGCTGCCTTGATGCGGTCAGGCGCCTGCCGGCATGCTGCATCGGGCAGGCCGCTGAACATGACCTGGGGCAGTCCCTGAACGAGATCTGCCTCCACATCGACCAGGGCACCCTCGATCCCCTGGAGTGCGACGCCACGCGTACGACCCAGGCTCATGGGGCCACCGCGACCAGGTGCTCGATCTCGGCCGGGCCCCTCGATGGGCGATACACCCCGATCACGTCGATCCGGATATCGGCCGCGGAGTCGACCTGCGCCCGGTGCACGGTCAGCCAGCAGACCGCCAGCCGGCGGAGCCGGGCGGCCTTGACCGCAGTCACCGCCTCAACCGGTGAGCCGAAGACCAGGGTGCGCCGGGTCTTGACCTCGACGATCACCAGGCACGTGTCATCCATGGCCACGATGTCGATCTCACCCTGGTCGCAGCGCCAGTTGCAGTCCAGAACCCTCAAGCCGGAATCCGCCAGATATCGAGCCGCCAGCCGCTCGCCATAGGCACCGACCGCATTGGCCGCGCCGGCCCTGGCAGTACCAGGCTCGGCCAGCGCCCCCCTTGACGGCGCCTTGGACAACCCCGGACCGGGGACCGTATCGGTCACTGTGACCACCTCCTTCTCGAACCCTGGCAAGAACCCGTCCGGGCGCGCGGCGGGCCGACCCCTGCTGTGGACGGCGTGACGAACCAAGGACCACTTGTGGACAACCAGGCTGACCCTGCGCCGCCCAATGGGTGCGACGGATATGTGCCTATTTCGGGAAATCCCCCGTAGGCAACCTGCCCGCCATGGAAAACTGTGGGGATGAAGGTCAGAGGCGGAGCGACGACGAACGGCACACCGGCTCCGTCACGTTCACCCTCGACTTTCCGCACCGGCCTGGTGTGGGCGATGGGCCTGTCCGCGGTGGCCTACGCGATGGGCCTGGCTCTGAGCAGCGGCGGGCTGATTCCCCCGGACAGCTGGCTGACCCTGGCCGTCAACCGGTGGCTTGGGCTGCTGACTGTGTGGGCTCCCGCCGCCGTGTGCTGGCTGGCGGTCGCCCGGGTCGGGCACCGGCGTCGCGAGGTCCCGCTCGCAGCGGCCGCGCTTACCTCCTTCGCTGCCGGTAACACCTACTACGTGCTCGCGACATCCGCGACCGGGGCAATCCCGTTCCCGTCGCCCGGTGACGTGGGCTACCTGATGTTCTACCCACTCATGCTGACCGCGCTGGCGGTGACGGTACGCCAGCACGTGCGGGGGCTGGCGTCGTCGGTGTGGCTTGACTGTGCGGTGGGCTCCATCGGTGCGGCTGCGCTGCTTGCGGTCCTGCTCAGCCCGGTCCTGAGCTCCGCGCTGGCGGGTTCACCGTCCTTGGCCATGGTGGTCTCCACGGCCTACCCGATGTCTGACCTGCTGCTCGTGGCGGCTGTCGCCGGGATCGCCGCACTGGGCGGCAGGTTTCTCGGCGGCAGGTGGGGCCTGCTGATGCTGGGCCCACTTGTCTTCGCGGCGACTGACGTGGTCTACGCCCTGCAGGTGAGCGCGGACAGCTACCAGGTCGGGACACCTCTGGACGCCGGGTGGGCGATCGGGCTCGCCCTGGTCGCCTTCTGGGTCGACGACACCTCCCAGCACGAGAGCTCGACGAGTCAGCAGACGCGCCCGGCGACCGGCGCATCGGCCCTGGCGGTATCGACGGCAGCGACTGTCGCCGGGCTGGGTGTGCTGATCTTCGGGACCCGGACGCACGTGTCGAGCCTGGCCGTAGCGCTGGCGGGACTGACGCTGTTCGCTGCAGCTGCTCGCGCACAGCTGTCATACCGCCAGCTGACCTGGATGGCCGACCTGCGCCGGGTGGCCGCCAGCACCGACGACCTCACAGGCCTGCCGAACCGGCGATCCCTGTATGCCGAGGGCCACGCGCGCCTGGCGGAACCGCCGAGTCCGCTCCAGGCCCTGCTGATGCTCGACCTCGACAAGTTCAAGGAGGTCAACGACAGCCTTGGCCATCACGTCGGGGACCTGCTGCTCGTCCAGGTGGGCAACCGCCTGCTCGCGCAGCTGCGCGAGAGGGACGTGCTGGCCCGGCTGGGCGGCGACGAGTTCGCGGTCCTGCTCGAGGACGCCGGCCACGACGAAGCCGTGGATGTGGCCGAGAAGCTTCGCGCGACGCTGGCCGAGCCCTTCACGCTGGAGGGGATCACGCTGTACAGCGGTGCCAGTATCGGGATCGCCCTCTTCCCCGACGACGGGACTGACCTGAGCTCCCTGTTGCGCAAGGCCGACATCGCCATGTACAAGGCAAAGACAACAGGCCATGGCCATCACATCTACAGCGGTGCCGACGACACCAACCAGGCCACCCGGCTTCAGACGGTGGAGGAGCTGCGAACCGCGCTGACCGCCGACCAGCTCGTGGTGCACTACCAGCCCAAGATTGATCTGGACACCGGCGAGGTCAACAGCGTCGAAGCGCTGGTCCGCTGGGACCACCCGAAGCGCGGCCTGCTCTATCCCGACGCCTTTCTCAACCTGGTCGAGGATTCCGGGCTGATGCCCACGTTGACCCGGGTCGTGCTCGCCCAGGCACTGGACCAGGTCGCGACCTGGCACGCGCAGGGTCAGCAGCTCACCGTCTCGGTCAACCTCTCGGCCAGCTCCCTGAGCGATACCGACCTGCCCAAGCAGGTCGCCTCGATGCTCGCCGCCCGCGGGGTCTCACCGGCGGCACTGCAGCTGGAGATCACGGAGGAGTTCCTGATGGCCGACCGCGCCCGGGCCCGGGCCATCCTGACCCGGTTGCGACGCAGCGGTGTGCAGATCTCAGTCGATGACTTCGGCACCGGGTACAGCTCGCTGAGCTACCTGCGCGACCTGCCCATCGACGAGCTGAAGCTCGACCACTCCTTCATCATCCCCATGGCCGACGACGAGCGCACTGCCACCCTCGTCGCCTCCACCATCGCCCTGGCCCACAGCCTGGGTCTGCGCATGGTCGCCGAAGGCGTCGAGACCGACGTCACCTACACGCACCTGGCGCGGCTGGGATGCGACCAGGCGCAGGGTTACCTGATGTCCAGGCCCCTGCCCGCCGCCGAGCTCGACGAGTGGCTGCGCAACCGGCGCCCTGTCCTTCAGGGCACCGGCCTCCCGCTGGCACGGCCTACCGCGGCCCTCGGCTAGCGCGCCGGCGAAGTCCGGCAGAGCCGCGCCTGGTCACGCGGTCGCGCGATCGTGGCCAGGCACGAGCGCGCAGGGTCAGGGGGCCACCGCCGTCGGCGTGTCAGATGCAGCCCGGTTCAGACCCCGCTCGACGGCTCCGATCAGGTATGGCCGGAGCTCCCGCGCCGGGATGATCGTATGAACGGAGCCGACCGCCCGAGCCCGCTCGATGTTGTGGACCTGTTCGAACTCCTCGGCCACCTCACCGAGCTTCTCGGAGCGCACCTCGGCCCGCAGGCCGGCCAGCTCGAGCCGCAGGCGGGGGCGTTCGGCCTCGTCAGCCTCGGCCAGCGCGGCTTCCAACGCCTTGATCCGCGGGTCCGCGGACGTGCGTGCCCCGACGTCGCGGGAGAACACGACGGCAGCCGCCGGCGCCCCTCCGATCACCGACGCGAACGAGCCCTCGATGGCGATGATCTCCATGTTGCTGTTCAGGACGCTGGAGAAGACCACGAAGGAACCCCCGTGGAAGCGTGAGACGACGCAGAAGACGATCGGGCCTTCGAAGTTGACGATGGACCGGCCGATCTCGGCGCCATACTCAAGCTGCATCATCCGCAGCGACTCGGGCGAACCGTCAAAGCCTGACAGGTTCGCGAGCACCACCAGCGGGCGGTTGCCGCTGGCCGCGTTGATCGCCCTGGCGGTCTTCTTGGATGATCTCGGGAAGAGCGTTCCGGCGGTCCACTGGTCCGGACCGTCGGCAGGGTACCAGCCCCGACGGGGGATCGGCCTGGACTCAATCCCGATCACCTCGACCGGATAGCCGCCGAGGTGGGCGTCCATGACAACCGTCGTGTCGGCATCGGACATGCCTGCCCAGCGCTCCAGCACGGCATGGTCCTGGTCCACCACGCCGCGAATGACGGTGCGGATGTCGAACGGCTTCTTGCGCTCCTTGTTGACCTCGTCGGAGAAGATGTCCCCGAGGGTTGTGAAGTCGCTGCATGGATGGACATGCGGGTAGCTACGCACATCGCGGTCGTGAGGGTCGTTGCTCTCCGCTCGACGCCCTACGTGCTCGCCCGGCTGGATGTAGGTGTGCTCGTAGTGGGCGAAGAGTGTCCGGCACGCCGCGCGAAGGTTGGGCGCCCAGTACTGCGCCTGCCCGTTCGGGCCCATGACCCGGTCGTACCCGCCGATACCGAAGTTGTCCTCGGCCGACACTCCGCCGGAGTAGTCCAGCGACTGCTTGCCGGTCAGGACCATCGCACTGTCCGGGGTCATGACCAGGATGCCCTTGGTATGCAGAAGCATCGTCGCCTCGGCATTCCAGTACGGCTGCGCCCCGACGTTGATCCCGGCCACGATGACGTTCACCTCGCCGCCTGCCTGGGTGAAGGTGATCAGCCGGCGCAGAGCGTGGGCCACCCAGTCCATGTTCTCGGTGCCGCTGTCCATCGAGATCAAGGCGCCGGCGGACAGGGCGAACCACTCCAGCGGCACCCCCATCTCCTCGGCCAGGTCCAGACCCGCCATGATTCGCGCGCACTCCGGCTCGGCAACCGACCCCAGCGCCTTGATCGGGTCACCGAACAGAACGACACGCACCATGCCTTCGGGATGGCGGTCGGTGGGGGTCGAGACCACACCGGCGATGATCCCTGCCTTGTTGTGTCCACGAGGCCGGTCGACCGGCACGAGCCGGCCGGCATCATCGAGGTCGTGCTCGGTGAAGGTGCCACCGGCCCCGGTGAGCATCGGCACGATCTCGTAGGGGTACAGGTTGCCACGGGAACGCGCGCGCCGGACCTTCTGGGTGTACTCGTCCAGCGGTGCCAGTGGCTCCGTCATCGGCTTGGTCACCGTCACACCGACGCCGGCCCCGGGCCGGTAGGAGAAGATCATCGCCAGCTCGCGGGGCTCTTCCTCCGGCTGGTTGCGGTGTCGCACCAGCATCATGATCTCTTCAAGTCCGGCGCCGACCGTCATCGGTGCTGTCGCCCGGGCCATGGAGCTCAGCTCCGCGAGGGGGACCTCGATGGGGGGCCACACGTACAGGACGATGCGGTTGGTGTCGAGCCGCCGTGCGGCCCCGCGCTCAGCCTGGCTGGCGCGGATGCTCTCCAGGCAGGCGGCGAGCCTGCGCTCGAAGGCCGGGAACGCGACGACCTGACCCGACGCGTCCCGCACCGGTGTGGCGTCGTGGACCTCGGCAAAGGCCACGAGCCGCTCGTCGGCGGGGTTGTCGAGGGCTGCGCAGTGGAAGAGATACGTGCCCTCGGTCGCGGGTAGCTGGGTGCCCTTGAAGTTCCTCAACCGCCAGAGGTCGAACCGCTGACCAATCAACGGATGCATGCCGCGGATGACGCGTTCCTCCTCCAGGCGACCCTGCGATGAGCGGAAGGTGTACTGCAGATGTGCTCCAGTGGGGTCGCACACCGTCACGGTCACCCGTCGGCCGCCGACCAGGGCCGGCACGCCGGCCAGAGACTCAGCCAGCGTTGCCGCCAACGCGTCCTGGTCGGCGGGGAGCTCACGCGTCGAAAGGTAGAGGTCAACGACCAGGTTCGCCGGCTCCGTGACCGTCGCGGCAAGACCCGCGATGCTCTTCAGAGCGGAGGGCAGGTCGGAGAGGACTCCCATGGTGGCGACGAGATGGAGTCGCTTGCCGCCCAGCTCATAGGCACCCGTGACGAACTGGCGACCCTCGTGCAGGAAGGCTCGAACATCCTCCATCGTGCGGATCCGGTAGTAGCGCCGGGTGAGCACCTCGAGCATTGGCTCCAGGCCAGAGCTCTTGACCCCTATCCGCTTGGACATCATCCGGATCAGGGGCTCGGGGCTCGCCGTCAGGACCTCGATCCGTTGCGCATAGTCGGCCGCGCCCGGATGTTCGTCGAGGTAGTGCAGCTGCTCTCGGACTCCCGCGTAGACAAGCTCTCGGGCCGCCCCGATGACGGGATTGTCGAAGAACCGGAACCGGATGCTCCTGGCCAGCTCACCAACGCTCGGGAAGCGCAGCTGGGTGGCGACGATCAGCCTGTCCAGCACCTCCCTCATCTGGTCGCGGGCAGGACCCGTCAACGCCTCGCCCTCGAGGAGCCATCGCTCGAGCAGGGCGGTCACCACGGGAATCTGGTCGGCCGCCCCCTGCTGTGCCAGGAACGCCCGGTAGACCGCCTCCTCGAGCTCGGGGCTGCGTTCCAGGTCCGTCACCCCGTAATGACGCAGTACTCGCGACAACCTCGTCCGGAAGGCGTCGGGCAGGCTCTCCTGCTCAACATCGAGGGAGTGCAGGTAGGTCTGGAAGTGCTCCTGCGGGCTGTGGACGCGCTCGTCCGAGCTCTCTTCCTCGTCGATGGTCGGCCGGTTGCGAGACAGCTCGCACAGGTCGGCGAACGTGGTGAGCAGCGCAAGCTCCTCGTTCCTCAGGTCGGCGTCTTCCTGCTGAAGCTCGTTGCGCAGCGCGCCGTACTCGGCTACCAGGGTGCGGGCCCGTTTCGGACCCACGTCGTAACCGGTGACCATGGCCCACAGCGCGTCGAGGTGCTCCCGCGCCCGCGTCGGCGCGTCCGAGGGAGCCGAGTAGTCGACCGAAATCGCCGCCGTGAGGCTGCCGGCCGTGGCATCCGACATCGGCGCATCCGCGACATGGCGATCCAGGCGCAACAGCGGCGCCCCGCCGTCCACCTGGGAGTTGACCCTGGCGAAGACCTCGCGCACCCGGCCCGAGCGGGGCGCCCTCACCGTGGTCTGCAACTTCATCGTCTCGAGCACGGCGATCGCCGCCCCGGCCTCCACGTCCTGGCCGGCGCTGACGTGGACCGCCACCACCACTGCCGGTGCCGGGGCCCGGACCAGTCCGGACTCGTCCCCCGTGATCCGGTGGCTCATGCCGTCGACCTCAACCAGGTAGCCGGCGGGGCCGGCGGCTGACACGATGTGGAAGAGTGATCCACCCAGCCCCAGCCGGGTCTCGAAGGGGCTCAGGCGGTCAACGTCGACGTCCAGACGTCGCCCGTTCATCTCGAGTCGGTACCGCTGGGGGCCAACCTGGCCGACGACCACCGGCTGGGTCTGACCCTGGTAGCCGAGCTCCACCTTGCGACCGACCGCGTGGCTGGCCCGAGGTCGACCACCGCGAGCGGAGCCGAGGAAGGCGCGTCGCTCGAGCACCTCCTCAGCGTCGTACTCATCGATAGCCACGCTGAGCAGGGCGACCTCGGCGAAGCGGGCCGGCGCCGGGTTCGTCACCCGGAAGCTGTCGACCCAGCCCGTGTCCGCCTCGCCGGAGACGACCTGCGGGCGAGCCAGCAGGTCCAGCAGGAAGGACTTGTTGGTCGTGCCGCCTCGCAGGACGACGGTGGTCTCGCGCACTGCGCAACGCAACCGGGACAGGGCCTCGGGGCGGTCCTTGCCCCACGCCACGATCTTGGCGACCATCGAGTCGTACCCCGGGGGGATCTCGTCACCGGCAGCGATCCCGGTGTCGACACGGATACCTGGCCCGGAAGGCAGGTTGAGCAGCACCACGGTGCCCGGGGCGGGCGCAAAACCCTGATCTGCGTCCTCGACGTTGAGCCGGGCCTCGATCGCGTGCCCGAAGTGCGGCGGCTCGTCCCCGACCAGGCGCTCGCCGTCAGCGACCAGCAGCTGCAGCTTGACCAGGTCGAGCCCGGTGGTGGCCTCGGTCACCGTGTGGTCACTCTGCAGCCGGGCGTTCACCCCCACGAAGGCGAAGCTCTCGTCTTTGGGCTGGTAGACGAACTCGACGGTCCCGACCCCGCGGTAGTCGGCGGCCCGCATGAGGGCCACTGCCGCGGCCCGGAGCCCGGTCTCCTGCTCGACGCTCAGTACGGGAGAACGGGACTCCTCGATGAGCTTCCAGTTGTTTCGACGTTGGATGGAGCAGTCGCGAACCCCCGGCGCCCAGAACGTCCCGTGAGCGTCGGCGATGACCTGCACCTCGACATTGCGGCCGTCGCTGACCAGGCTCTCCATGAAGACGACGGGATCGCCATACATCTTCGCGGCCTGGGTCTGGGCGCCTTCGAAGGCGTCCGGCAGCTCCTCGGCGGCGCGCACGACCCGAACGCCACGGCCACCCCGGCCGCTTCTGGCCTTGATCACCAGCGGGTACCCGATCGTGTCACCGTGTCGGGCCGCATCCTGCTGGCTGGACACCGGCCCACCGCTCCAGGACGCCACCGGAACGCCGGTCCGCTCAGCCA